>Ga0137403_10010272_pt1 | contig 10372 bp, 5 predicted proteins | sample CZOMad2_1_16fung_FD_122057 | JGI IMG/M metagenome (GOLD analysis project Ga0137403, IMG submission 122057) | Vadose zone soil fungal communities from Angelo Coast Range Reserve, California, USA - CZOMad2_1_16fungal (Hybrid Assembly) | ecosystem: Environmental > Terrestrial > Soil > Vadose zone... | reverse complement strand
GCCCCCAAAGTCTTTGACACCCTGACGGCTCTCATCGAAAACAGCGGCCGACTGCTGGACAAAGATGAACTGATGTCGATGCTGTGGCCGGACACTTTCGTCGAAGAGGCGACGCTTGCCCGCAACATCTCGGATCTGCGCAAGGCGCTGGGCGAATCAACCGGCGAGCAGAAGTTCATCGAGACCGTTCCAAAGCGCGGTTATCGCTTCACTGCCGATGCGAAGTGTATTCGGACTGAAGACAGCGCGCTCATCGTCGAGCGACATGTCAGGTCGCGAGTGATTTTCGAAGAGCAACTCGAAACCGACGCCGGCGTGATCTCAATAGCCGTTCTGCCATTCCGGCCGATCAGCTCGGAAAAGCGCGACGAGTTTCTGGAACTCGGGCTCGCGGACGCTCTCATAACACGACTGAGCAACATGAGTCAGATCGTCGTGAGACCAACCAGTTCAGTGCGTAAGTACGGCGGTCTCGACCAGGATGCCTCTCAGGCCGGCCGGGAGCTCAAGGTAAGCCACGTGCTTGACGGCAGCATTCAGACAGTAGGCGAGCGGATACGAGTAACCGCTCAACTTGTGAGCGTCGAGGATGGAAGATCGCTATGGGCGGGAAAGTTCGATGAGAGCTTTCGGGATATCTTCAGCGTTGAGGATGTAATTTCGGAGCAAGTCGCAAATGCTTTGGTGCTGAGACTGACCGGCGAGGAAAAACGGCTGATCACCCGACGTGACACAGACAACGCCGAGGCTCATCGACTTTATCTGAAGGGCCGCTTCTATTGGAACAGACGAACGCGCGACGGATACGAGAAGGGTATCGAGCACTTCTGTAGGGCGATCGAGATCGACCGATCATACGCACGGGCTTATGCGGGGCTGGCCGACTGCTACTCGATGCTTGGAAGGTTCGGTCTGGTTCAGCCAGCGGAGATAATGCCCAGGGCAGTTTCGTCGGCGACTACAGCCTTGCGTCTGGATGACACGCTTGCGGAGAGCCATGCTTCAATGGGTCTTGCAGCTCACATCTACTCCTGGGAACGGACGAAGGCCGAGTACCACTACAAGCGCGCCATCGAGCTGAATACGAACTTTGCGACTGCGCATCATTGGTATGCAATTTTTCTGGCCGAAATTGGACGTGGCCAGGAGGCGCTAACCGAGATCAAACAGGCTCAGAGCCTGGACCCGGTCTCGCTTATCATCGGCGCAGACGCGGGCATGGTGCTCTATCTGAGCCGCAACTACGATCGAGCCGTGGAACAGTGCCGCGCGACGCTGGAGATGGATCCCAACTATTTTCGCGCGCGGACGTGGCTTGGGTGCTCGTACGAGCAAAAAGGCATGTATCAAGAGGCAATCGCAGAATATGAAACAGCCAGGTCCCTGGATGATAGCCCTTATGTGGTTGAATGGCTCGCGAGGGCTTATGCGCTAGCGGGAAACGCCAACGAAGCCAATCTGCTTTCAGACGAACTGATCGCGTTGTCATCTCGGGTGTATGTCGATTCATATTATTTAGCCTCGGTATACGCGGCGCTTGGCAAGAAGCAAGAAGCGATCGCTTTGCTTGAAAGGGCTTGCGGCGAGCGGTCCTGTTGGTTGAGCCGCCTCGGCGTGGACCCAATCTTCGACAGCCTTCGGCGCACACCGGGGTTCGAAACCTTGCTGATTAACCTAGGCGGCAATTCGTAGTTACCTGCAGTCGCGTCATGAGCAGTTCGCTGAAATCTTGTTACGAGTTCGGTCCCTTCCGCGTGAACGCGCCGGAGCGCCTGCTTCTGCGTGAAGGCCGCCCCATACCATTAGCTCCGAAAGTTTTCGATACGCTGTTAGCACTACTGGAAAACCCGGGCCGACTTCTTCCTAAAGATGAATTGATATCACGCCTCTGGCCTGACACTTTCGTCGAGGAGGCGACCCTTGCTCGCAATATCTCTGACTTGAGAAAGGCCCTGGGTGAGTCAGCCGGCGAAGCCAGGTACATCGAAACCGTGCCTAAGACGGGTTACCGATTTATTGCACTCATCACCCAGTCTGGTGGTCAAGAGACGACGTTCATTGTCCAGCGTCACACAAGGTCACGAGTCGTAGTCGAGGAACAGGCCGGCGAGAGCAGTACGATTCGATCCATCGCGGTGTTGCCGTTCAGAACGTTGGCCGCGGGCGACGCGGATGACTATCTGGGGCTCGGCGTGGCCGACGCGCTGATCACTCGCCTCAGCAAGATACGCCGCCTCAGTGTAAGACCCACCAGCGCCATCGTCCGCTACTCGGGGTTGAAGCCCGACCCGGTCGCGGTCGGAAGCGAGCTCGATGTCGAGTCGGTGCTCGAGGGCAACATTCAGCGCGCAAACGATCGAATCCGTGTGACCGTTCAGTTAGTAAATGTCGACGACGGCGCTTCGTTGTGGGCGGAGAAGTTTGACGAAAGGTTCACCGATATATTTGGAGTCGAGGACTCGATATCTGAACAGGTAGCGGCGGCGCTTATGCTCAGGTTGACGGTCGAGGAGAGGAGACTGCTCAACAAACGTTACACTAGTAGTCCGACAGCCTATCGGCTCTATCTAAAGGGGCGGTACTTTTGGTTGAAACGCACTGAAGAGGGAATGAAGAAGGGTATACAGTATTTCAATGAAGCTATTGAAGAAGACCCGGCTTACGCTGCCGCATACGACGGTCTTTCCGACTCCTACACTCTGCTGGCGATTCGAGGGATCATGCCCCCAAAGGAAGGATTCCTGAAAGCGAAGGCGGCAGCACGGAGGGCGCTGGAGATCGACGATACTCTGGGTGAAGCACACGCGTCGCTGGCCCATGTCAGATTGCATGATTGGGAATGGTCCGGCCTTGAAGATGTATTCAAGCGGGCTATTGAGATGAATCCAACACACGCGATAGCTTACCACTGGTATGCTGAATACCTGGGCGCGATGAAGAGATTCGATGAAGCCATCACGATGGTAAAGCGGGCGCTTCAATTAGAACCGCTCTCGCCCATTATTAGCCTGACTCTGGCGGGAGCGTACAACCAGGCACGCAGACATGACGAAGCGATTGAAGAGCTGCAAAAGGGGCTCGAGCTCGATCCAAACCATTCGTCGCTGCGGAACGAACTCGCCGAGACTTATGTGCAGAAAGGGATGTACGACGAGGCCATCGACGAGATGCAAAAGGCAGTAGCCCTTTCGGGAAGAAGCACTGAAAGGTTGGCGGGGCTTGGGCATTGCTACGCGGCTGCAGGTAAGAAAGCCGCGGCTTTGGAAATCCTGGACGAGTTGAGCCGGCTGTCGAAGGAGCGATATGTCTCGCCCTATTGCGTAGCGATGGTTTATGCCTCTCTCGACGAGAAAGACAAAGCGTTCGCGTACCTGGAACAGGCATACGAGGAACGCAATCCCAACCTGATCGAACTCAATACGGAACCGGCATTCGACAGGTTGCGTCGAGACCGGCGTTATGGCGAACTTGTGCGCCGGATCGGGCTTGTTCCGTGATCGCAGGATACGTTGCTGGCGAGCGCAACTATGAGTGAACGAGAAAAGCGCTTATACCGGTTTGGTCCGTTCAGCCTCGACGCGGCCGAGCGGCGACTTCTTCGAGATGGTGATCCGGTGTCGCTCGCCCCAAAGGTGTTCGACACACTTCTTGCACTGATCGAGGATTCCGGCCGGTTGGTGGCCAAAAACGACTTGATGTCCCGCCTGTGGCCCGACTCTTTTGTGGAAGAAGGGAGTCTCGCTCGTAACATCTCGGACTTGAGAAAAGCTCTGGGCGAGTCGGCGGGCGAAGCCAGCTACATCGAGACGGTGCCGAAGGCGGGCTATCGCTTCGTCGGCGGCGTCACGATGGTCGGTCAAGACTCTACGCTCATCGTCCAGCGCAGAACAAAATCCCGAGTAGTCGTCGAAGAGGAAATCAGCGGGGACCCACTAATACGATCAATAGCTGTTTTGCCGTTCAAACCATTGGCTGCCGGCGATTCGGACGACTATCTAGGTATCGGCGTGGCCGACGCGCTGATAACGCGCCTTAGCAAATTACGCCGCATCAGGGTAAGACCTACAAGCGCCATCGCGCGCTACTCCGGCGTTTCGCCTGACCCGGTGGCCGTCGGCAGAGAGCTAGGCGTGGAGTCGGTGCTAGAGGGCAACATTCAGCGCGCCGGCGACCGAATCCGCGTGACCGTCCAGCTAGTCAACGTAGAGGACGGCGCGGCGTTGTGGGCTGAAAAGATGGACGAAAAGTTCACTGACATATTCGCGGTCGAGGACTCGATCTCCGAACAAGTCGCGCGGGCACTGATGCTCGAGGTGACAGCGGACGAGCACAAGCTGCTGCGCAAGCGGTACACTGACAACATCGACGCTTATCAGCTTTACTTGAAGGGCCGCTACCACTGGAACAGGCGATCGACCGAGCAGCTCAGGACAGGCGCCGAGTGCTTCAGGCAGGCGATCGATCTGGATCCGAGTTACGCCTCGGCATACGCCGGGCTATCCGACTCTTATACCCTGCTCGTAATCCGCGAAGCATTGCCCCCCGAAGAAGGCTTCAAGAAAGCTAAGGCCGCCGCGGAAATGGCATTGCAGATCGATGAGTCACTTGGAGAAGCCCAGGCCTCGCTTGCGCACGCGATGCTCCACAACTGGGAATGGGCTGGAGCCCAAAACGGATTCAAACGGGCCATCGAGCTGAACCCGAACTATCCATCGGCGCATCACTGGTACTCGGAATATCTGATGGCGACGGGTAAGCTCGATCTGGCACTAGCCGAAATCGAATGGGCTCGTGAGCTTGATCCGCTTTCGCTAATAATAAACGCGCATCGCGGTGATGTGCTCTTCTTCGCGCGCAGGTATGAAGAGTCGGCGGCCCAGTATAAGAAAGTGCTCGAGCTCGATTCGAACTTTTTCCTCGCGCAGATAAGCCTGGCGCGGGCGCACGCGCAGCTTGGGAACTATGAGCAGGCGGTCGTCGAATATGATCGCGCCCGGTCGCTGCTTCCTGACAGCTTGGAAGGCTCCTGGATGCTTGGGCTGCTCTACGCGACCTGGGGAAAGCAAAGAGAAGCTCGCGCGATCCTCGACGGACTCATTGAGCAGTCGAAGAACCGCTACGTCTCGCCCTGCGGTATTGCGATGATCTGTGCGGCGCTCGGCGACGATAACGAAGCTTTCCGATGGCTCGAGAAGGCCTTTGAGGTGCACGATGGTGAGGTCTTCAATCTAAAAGTTGAGCCGAGACTAGACAGCCTTCGTGCCGACGCGCGTTATAAAGACCTGCTCAGCCGAATCGGGCTTGTGAGCTGATAGACCGGCGATGAATGTAAGCGATGACCAAGCAACGAAACTCTTGTTATGAGTTCGGGCCCTTCCGACTTGACTCGGCGGAGCGTCGTCTCATGCGGAACGGCGAACCCGTCGCTCTCGCACCCAAGGTCTTCGATACCCTGCTTGCGCTGATCGAGAGCTCGGGCCGGCTTCTGCCAAAGGATGAATTGATAAGCGGGCTGTGGCCCGACACCTTCGTTGAAGAGGCGACGCTTGCACGGAACATTTCCGATTTGCGACGGGCGCTCGGCGAATCGTCGGGCGAAGACAAGTATATCGAGACAGTCCCCAAGTCCGGTTATCGCTTCGTTGCCGAGGTCAGACAGATCGAGCCCAAAGACTCTGTCATGATCATCGAGCGCCACACTCGATCGCGCGTGGTGGTGCAAGAGGAGCTCGACCCTGAAGTCCGCTCGATTGCCGTTCTACCATTCAAACCGCTCGGCGCCAATGAGGGCGACGAGCATTTGGGTCTCGGACTGGCCGACGCACTGATCACACGGCTAAGCAACATTCGTCAGATTGCCGTCAGGCCTACAAGCGCGGTGATGAAATATGCCGGGGCCGGTCACGACCCTGCTGCCGCCGGACGCCAGTTGAAGGTTGAAGCGGTGCTCGACGGCGCCATTCAACGATCGGGCGAAAGAGTGAGGGTAACGGTTCAGCTTGTCAGCGTAAGCGAAGAAAGGCCTCTGTGGGCCGGGAAGTTCGACGAGATGTTCACCGACATCTTTGCGGTGGAGGACTCGATCTCCGAGCAGGTGGCGCACGCGCTGACCCTCAGGCTCACCGGAGAGGAGCGCAAGCTGCTTGGAAAGCGATACACCGAAAACACCGAGGCCTACGAGCTTTACCTCAAGGGACGCTACTACTGGAACAAACGGACAGCAGACGGACTCGAAAAGAGCGTGGAATGTTTTCGAGATGCGATAGACATCGACTCGAGCTACGCGTTGGCATATGCGGGACTGGCGGACGCGTACACACTCCTGGGCGATGTCGGCCTTACGGCGATCCTGCCGAGAGAAGCGTTTTCAAAGGCGAGGAAGTCGGCCATCAAGGCGCTCGAGATCGACCAAACGCTTGCCGAAGCGCGGGCGTCCCTCGGTCACATTCACATGCACTGTTACGAATGGGCCGAGGCGCGCGGCGAGTTAGAACGCGCGATAGAGTTGAACCCAAACTATGCTCACGCTCGTCAACTGCACGGGTTCTATCTGGCGTTTAACGGCCGAATCGAGGAAGCCGGCGCCGAAATGGATCGAGCGCTGAGGCTTGATCCCCTTTCGCTGCCAATAAACACTGACGTCGGCGCAATCCACTATTTCGCACGAGAGTACGACCAGGCAATTGATCAGTATCGGAAGACTGTGGAGTTGGATTCGAATTTCGACCGCGCGCACTTCTGGCTTGCCGCCGCTTACGAGCAGAAGCAAAGGTACGACGAGGCAATCGCAGAGTACAGGATCGCGATTGAGCTATCGCGTGGCAGCCTCGAAGCGCACGCATCGCTCGGCCATGCTTACGCGCGAGCCGGCCGCAGAGACGAAGCGCTTGTGATCTTCGAAGAGCTGACTCGAGATTCATCGAGCAAGTACGTGTCGCCTTATGATTTGGCGATCATCAACCTCGGGCTGGGAGAGAGCGAGGCCGCAATCAAATGGCTCGATCGAGCGTGTGATGAGCACGCAGGCTGGATTATCTACCTGACTGTCGATCCGAGGCTCGATGCAATCAGTTCGGATGCGAGGTTTAAAGCGTTGCTGCGAAGAGTGGGGTTCGAAGCTCAGTGAGACGCAGTCATCGTCTCCCCCTACTCGCGGTGACTATCACGTCCTGAGCGCTGAGGAGCGGGCAATGATACAACCGCAGGCGAGCCGGCCGCATATGCCGGGCTATGGAATTCTCGACGCTGATAGCGGTAAGGGGTTGCTTCACTGGAGCTGGGCGACTGAGCGCTTAGCCAAGGCACATACCTATTGGATTGCCACAACCCGGCCGGACGGAGCGCCTCACGTGATGCCGGTCTGGGGCGTGTGGCTGGAAGAAGTATTCTGTTTCAGCACAGGAAGCCAATCGCGCAAGGCACGCAACCTCGCGGCGAATCCGAGGTGTGTGATTAGCTTGGAGGTAGCTGAAGCCCAGATCATCGTGGAAGGCATTGCCGAACTAATGGTCGGTTCCGAGTTGAACCGCCGCTTCGCCGATGCCTACGGTCCGAAGTACGAGTGGGATATGGAAGGCTTCGACGAGCCGGTATACGCGGTTCGTGCCGCCGTAGTGTTCGGGTTTACGAGTGCTGTCGGCGAGTTCACCAGCACGGCGACCCGGTGGACGTTTGACAATGAGTGAGCGGGTTCGGTTTGTGGAGGAACAACTCTCTGATTGGGAAGCCGCGCGGGAATTTCAAATTCCAAATTCCAAATTCCAAATTTCAGATTGCAAATTCCAAATCACAAATCCCAAATCCCAAGTTCGAATTTCCAAATTGAAAATTGAAAATTGACAGATTGCGCTAATGACACATGAAAAATAGAAAATAGAAAATAGACAATAGACAATAGAAAATAGACAATGGAAAATGGAAACTCGAAACTGGAAAATGGAAACTGGAAAATAGATCCGTTTTCTTACGCTGCTCCTGCGTGCTGCTGACCAAGACCTCTGTGATAGATCTCGCTTATCAATTCCTTCATTGCGCGGCCGTCGATCGGCTTTGACAGCAGATAGCCCTGGACGTATTCGCAATTCAACCCGGTAAGCTGAAGCACCTGCTCGCGAGTTTCCACGCCTTCGGCAACCACGTCCATTCCCAGGTTCCTGGCCAGCGTCAAAATCGTTTTGACTATCTCAGCGTTCTTGGGGAGGTTGATCCTCGAAACAAATGAGCGATCGATCTTCAGGGTGTCGATGGGAAAACGGTGCAGATAGCTCAGCGAAGAATATCCGGTGCCAAAGTCGTCCAGCGACAGCCGAATGCCGAGCGCCTTGATCCGCTTCAACATCATGACAGCCGCATCGAGGTTCTCGATGATGGCGCTCTCGGTGATTTCGATCTTCAAGCTGCTCGCGTCGAGGCCGGTCTCCTTCAGGATTTCCGAAATGCATTCGATCAAGTCGGGCTGCGAAAACTGCTTGCCCGAAAGATTGACGCTGATGCTCAACGGTGGAGTTGATGGAAACTGCTCCTGCCATATTTTCAGTTGCTGGCACGCTTCTCGCAGCACCCATTGTCCAATTTCAATGATTAACCCGGTCTCTTCCGCAACCGGAATAAACTTCAAAGGTGAAATGTACCCGTGCTCCGGATGCTCCCATCTGAGCAGCGCTTCGAACCCGCTGATTCGCCAGGTCTCCAACGAGATTATCGGCTGATAGTGCACGCTGAACTCATCGCGCGCCAGCGCGTGGCGCAGTCCGCTCTCCAACTGCGAGTGCGCCGCGTTGCGCGCGCGCATGCCCTTGTCGAAGAGTTCGAAGCAGCCCCGGCCCTGGTCCTTCGCGCGATACATCGCCGTGTCCGCGTTGCGAAGGATTTCGTCAGGCCCCTCTGAAGACGCCTGGTTTAGCGCGATTCCGATGCTCGCCGAAATGAAAACTTCGTGCCCGCTCAGATTGAAAGGCGTAGCAAGACGTTCGCGTATTCGTTCCGCCGCCTGGGTTGCATCGCCAATCTGCCTGACGTGATCGAGGATTATCGCAAACTCGTCACCCCCCAGCCGCGCGACCATGTCGCCAGGCCGGAGACATGACTCGAGCCTGCGCGCAGTGGCCACCAGCAACTGGTCGCCGATCTGATGCCCAAGACTATCGTTTACCACTTTGAATCGGTCCAGGTCTAAGAACAGCACACCAAACGAATAGCCCTCGCCCTTCTTCGCCTCGCCAAGCGACTGCTTCAGCCGGTCCATAAACAGCGCGCGATTTGGCAACCCAGTCAACGCATCATGAAAGGCGTTGTGTAACAACTGCTGCTCGGCCTGCTTCTGGTCGGTCACGTCAGTTAACGAACCGGTCATCCGATAAACGTACCTGTTCGAATCCAGCACGGCCAAACCGCGACTCAACATCCACCTGTAGGCTCCGTCCGACCTGCGCACACGATGTTCGCTCTGAAACTGATTTGATAAGCCGAGAAGATGCGACAGGATCTCAGACTGAACTCGTTCGATGTCGTCGGGGTGGACGCGCTTGAACCATTCATCAGGGCGGCTGCTCAACTCAACCTCCTTGTAGCCGAGCATCGCCTTCCAACGGGCACAGAAATGCATCTCGTTGGTTTCAAGATCCCACTCCCACAATCCCTCACTGGCGCCTCGAAGCAGCATCGCGCAGCGCTCCTCGCTTGCCGTAAGCGACTCTAGCGCTTTCTCGCGTTCGGCCTTGGCTTGCTCGAGTTCAACGCTCTTACGGCTGAGCTCGAAAATGACCATCACAGCGCTGGCCAACGAACAGAGTGCGTGCCTCTCCGTCGCGGTTAGCTTTCGGGGCCTGTGGTCAATGATTGACAGAACACCAATCAGGGATCCTTCCGGTGTCAACAAAGGCGCCCCGGCATAGAAGCGAACCGCCCCGCGCTCAGTTTCCGGTACGTCGTCTCTAAATCTGCGATCCTTTAGCGTATCCGGCACTACATACAATTCCCGTTCGAGAATCGCTCGCGAGACGAGAGCGGCTTCGCCGGCAGTGTCATAGGTGTTATCGGACGACGAACCAAATCGGGAAATATGATGCACGCTGTCAGAGCGGACCACGCTCAATACAGCGACGGGGGCCGAGCAGACCTGAGCCGCCAGACGAATGAAATCACCAACGAGGTGGTCAGCCTCACCGTGGTGAATCTGATTACGCACGAGCGCTTCAAGCGTCGCCGCTTCATCCCCTGGCTGCGGCGCCCGAGTTGATGACTCTGGTTTGTGAAGCTCTGCGGTCAATTAGAGTCCCCAAGGTCACAACTTTTGTATAGGCTCTAGCGAAGGCGAGATTCGAGCACAGAAGTCCCTCGCTCCCATCACAATGGCAAGGACCATGCCACATTG
>Ga0137403_10010271_pt1 | contig 10372 bp, 11 predicted proteins | sample CZOMad2_1_16fung_FD_122057 | JGI IMG/M metagenome (GOLD analysis project Ga0137403, IMG submission 122057) | Vadose zone soil fungal communities from Angelo Coast Range Reserve, California, USA - CZOMad2_1_16fungal (Hybrid Assembly) | ecosystem: Environmental > Terrestrial > Soil > Vadose zone... | reverse complement strand
AGCGTGCCGTCGCAATCAAACACGGCAACGCGGGGGCGCAAGGCCAGGACGGAGTCAGCGAAGCGCTGGCTGGGGGACGAAGTCTCGGTTTTCAAATGGCGGTACCTGCACGAAGCTTTTCAAAGTCTTCAGGAGTGTCCACGTTGGCAACGACCAGCGGATCGTTCACGGGAAAGTACCGGATGTGGGCCTGGTTTGCGTGTTCGACATCGCGAGCGGAGCTGTGAATGGGCGCACGCAGGAAAGCCTCAATCATTTCGCGGCCGATCACAATTGGATGGCCATGTTTGCCGCCGAATTCCGGCACCACCGCCCAGATTTGTTCGTCGCTGGAAAGAAATGCCGCCTTGATCTGCTCGATGGTTTCAATTTCCGCCGGCGGACGATCCACCAACGTAACGATGGCAGCGTCGCGTCCCCGGTTCAGAACCTCCTGCAAGCCCACCTGCAGGGAACTGAACTGGCCCTGTTGGGGATTTGGGTTCACCACCAGGAATGCGGCTTGGGAATCAGCGATCGGCTCGAGGCTGGCCGAATTGGCTCCGGCCACCACAATCACCAGTTCCGTTACCAACTGCAGGGCGCGTATGGCAGCGGAAAGAAATGTGCCGTCGCGCCAGGGCAGCAGAGCTTTGTCGCGTCCCATGCGCGAAGATGCCCCGGCAGAAAGAATGACTCCAGCAAATGAGGGTGAAAGGGCCATGGGTAAAACTATACAGCGTTCGCGGCGATATCTCGTAGGAAACGAACACCTGAAAGTCTGTCATCCTGAGCGGAGCGCCGCCTGGGTCTTGCCCTCTTGCAATATTTGATGGCGCGAAGTCGAAGGATCCCGGCAATGTCTTGCAGCACAAAAGCGACATCAAGGCGTTCTCTCCAGGCGGCTTCGTGCGAATTCCCTGAAACAGCCTGGTGACTTAAATATTCTCGGATCCTTCGACTCGTCCTCAGCCGCTGGCTCCCTCGGGCTTCGCTCGGGATGACAGATATTGGGTGTTTTGCTCATGGCCTTGAGCGTTCGTGGCTTACAACTGTTTCAGAATCTCCGCTGCTTTGGCGCTCTTCATGTGCGGCAGCGGCGTGGCGGAGTTGCGGCGGACGGCGATCAACTCGGCGACAATCGCCACGGCGATTTCTTCCGGCGTGATGGCGCCAATATCGATGCCGACCGGCGCATAGACGCGCGCTAGCTTGTCCGCAGCGATGCCTTCTTTTTCCAGCTCTTTGTAAATCGCAATGGTTTTGCGCTGTGATCCGATCATGCCGATATACCGCGCAGGGGTCTCGGCGGCCCAGCGCAGAACCCGCATGTCGTCGCGATGGCCGCGGGTCACAATCACGATGTAAGAAGCATCATTCGGGGCCAGTTGCGCGGTGACGCGCTCGTACTCGTCGGCGTAGATGTCACGGGCGTCAGGGAATCGCTCGCGGTTGGCATAACTTTCGCGGTCGTCGGTAACGACGACGTCAAAACCGGCGAGGCGCGCAACTTTATAGAGACTCCAGGCGACGTGTCCGGCGCCGAAGATGTAGAGCGTGGAGACGGCCAGCACCGGCTCGACAAAAACTTCCAAGGTCCCGCCGCAGACCAGGCCGGTATCGTACTTGGGATTGTTGTTCAGGTCGAAATGCAGCGTCTGCGGTTTTTCGGTCTTCATGGATTCGCGGGCCGCCTCCCAGACCTCGGCTTCCACGCAGCCGCCACCAATCGTGCCGACGATGGTTCCGTCGTCGCGCACCAGCATCTTGGCCGACTCAAATGAGGGAATGGAGCCGCGCACATTGATGATGGTGGCCAGCGCTCCGCGACGGCCTTCCCGGCGCAACCGGGTTATCTCTTCATAGATGTCCACAGGGATATTGTAGCGGAGAGGAACAAGGTTTACTTATCGTCTTTGTCCTTGTCGTCGTCTTCGTCGTCCAGACCGCCACTGGCAAGAAGATCGCGCAGGGCGCCTTCGCCGGCGGCGCCACGCTGCTCTCCAGCCACATTGCCATCGCGGTCAATTACGACGTAGATAGGGTAAACCTTAGCCTCGAACATGGCGGCCAGATTGGTGTCGTCGGTAAGAACGATGCGGGTAGAACGCGGGTGCTGTTCCAGATACTTCTTCACTGTCTTTTTGGATTCACCTACGTTGATGGCCAGAATGACGAGTCCTTTGTTGGCATAAGCGTCGTTAATCCGGTCCACGAATCCGGCCTCCTGGAGACAGTAGCCGCACCAGGTGGTCCAAAATTCCAGCAGCACGACTTTGCCTTTTACGGAGTCGTTGTTGAACCTCTCACCGCGCGTGGTGGTGGCATTGAATCGCGGGGCCGGTTCTTTGGGCTTGGTTTTGCCCGCAGCATGTCCGGCAACCGTGCAGAGCAGGCAGGAGATCATGAAGCAGATCAGCGCCGTGCGCAGGATATTTCGCGTTCTCATGGGGCGAAACTTTATCACACAAGCCCTGGTTTGGGGCTAGTTTCATTTCGAAGCGATAACGGAAGGTATGGATTCGGCTATGACCCTAGGCGCATGCCTTCTATCACGCGGCTAGCGATGTATCAGCCAGCCAGCGATGACTGGGCGGCTAACGAAGGTCGAAATTGCAGACGCTTAGCGTTGCGCCGTCGGGGCTATTGATCTGTATGCCCCAGCCGGTAAGCGTTGTCGAGCCGCGCTGGTCAGAGGGAACCTGAAGATTTGCGCCCAGGGGAGTCTCGGTTGCTCCGGGTGGCGTGACAAACGCGGAATAGGTGGCAGCGGGCAGATTTTCTACCAGCCGGAATTGGTACGTCTGCCCAGCGGCATAAAGGATGGTGGATGGAACAAATGTGTCACCGTCGCGGACTTGAATAACGCCAGTGGGACTGAAATTGATCAGGCCGCTCAAGGCGGATTGTCCGCTGGAAGCTGGAGCAAAGAAACCCAGTGTGGCGTCCATGGCCGAGGAAGAAGGGGTGGCGGTAAAGGTCGCGGTGAAGCCATGGGTGGCGGGAGTTGCGGGGAAGCTAACGCGCTGAGCGTTTGAACCCGCTGGTGCACTGATGCATCCCGCTGGAACAGTTGCGCTCGCCGCTGGAACAATTGCGCCGGCCGTGGAAGCGGCGGCTGTTACGGACGCAGTGATCGAAACACTCTGGGAGACATTATTGCTCGGGTCAGACGCGAACACCGTGATCGTGGCTGTGCCCGATGAAGTGGTGGTGGTTTGGACAGTCAGCGTAGCTGAGCCGGAGCCCCCAGTAATTGAGGTGGTGTCGAAGCTGGCGACGATACCTGAAATTGAGGAAGAGGCGCTCAGATTGACCGTGCCGGTAAAGCCGTTTGTGCCCGTAACGCTAACGGAGTAGGTACCGCTGGCGCCGGCTGTAATCGTCTGGGAGCTGGGATTGACGGTCAAGGAAAACTCCGAGTTGCCGCCGCCGCTTCCCGTTGTGGAACCAACGGTGCGACGCGGCGAGATGACGCAGCCATTTGCAACGATCAATAAAACTACCAGCAAAAACGCCAACCTACGCATCGGGTCTTCCTCTTTTCCGCGGCCGGTCTTAAATAGAAAGATAATATGTTTGGATTCTCTTTTCAGGTCAAAGTGTTTGCCCGTGATGCTGTCAAAATTGGTAAAGAGTCCGACTATTTTGTAAGACTGAGTTAAGGTTGCTGTGTATTTAGTCGCAGGTGGATGTTTGCGCGGCACTTTGAGCGCACAGCTGCGGAGAGTGGCGCTATGTTTCCACAACTCGCCAGGTTTGAAGATGTTGCCATTTTATTGCTGCGGTTGATGGTTGGAGCCGTCTTCGCCACCAGCGGTTGGAGTCATCTGAAGGACCCGGAAGGGCGGAGCAAGAGCATCGGAACGAGCAAAAGCTTCACGATTCTTCTGGGTGCAGCGGAAGTTGCGGGTGCCCTGGGCGTGATTTTCGGCGTGCTGACGCAACTTGCCGCCACGGGATTGATCCTGCTGATGCTAGGCGCAATCCAAAAGAAGATCTTTGTGTGGAAGACAGGCTTTTGGGGCAAGCACGGTACTGATGGCTGGCACTATGATCTGATGCTGGTGGTAATGAATGCAGTCATCGTGGTGACGAACGGCGGAAAGCTCGTGTTGTGGATGTAGCGTGTCCGACGCGATGTGCTGACGCTCCAGGGGTAACGCTATTTGAGCTTCACCAATCCGACGACATCCCCGCCATTCGGGCCGATGGCATGAACCCAGATATTGTTGAAGCCGTCTTTCAGTTCCGGGTACTGGGCGATCATGGCATTGGCCAGATTGCGGGCATCCGTTTGAGTTGCGTTGAAGTCGGAAGTGCTGGGGACGGAATATTTCATTGAGAGATCAAAGTTTTTGTCATTGCGGAAGAAGGTCATCTCGGTAATGTTGTAGGTTTTGCCGCTGGCAGTAAACGCCACCGGTTTGCCGCCGACCGGTATATCTTTTGGCTGGATACTGTTGGTCTCGTCGGTGATCTTGCTGAGCATCTTTGTGTTCATGTAAGTAGCCGGCTGCAGAAGATCGTAAGAGTTCAGATAATAGAACCAGGCATTATGGGTCTGACCTTTGCTCTTGTAATCGCGCGCCTGCAGCAGATACCACAGGCCGTCATGGCCGGCGGCGGACCCGGGACGAATCTGATATCCGGCTATTTTCCAGCCGCCTGCATCCTGAAAGATGATGGAAAGAGCGTACGGGCCCTTGTTGCCGACGAAATCCTGGATGGTGATGGCATATTTTCCAACCGCGATTCCGGCAAGATCAAATTCCGCCGTATTAGGATTCATGCCGTTAGCGCCGAAGACGCCGCAGTAGAAAGTACCGTCGGGTCCGGGATTCGCTCCGGTATCGAGCAGGTAAAGGCTGCGGAGTTGCGGCTTGGCGCCGGGAAAGGCGTCTTTGTTATCGTTAACGGCGCCAGCGATGCCGCTGAAATTCGATTGCAGTGACGGAAGCGCGCTGGCCTGGAGACCTTGTGTGTTCCCGCTGGCCGTTTGATCGAAAGCCTGTTGGGCGGCGGCCTCAATGGCCTTGCGCGCTGGCTCGGCGATTTCGTCTTTATTCTGGCAGGTTTGCGCCCATGCAGAAAGGCTACCGGCCAAAAGCAGTAATGCTGAAAGAATCTTGAATGTAAGGTCCTTCATAAAAGTGCGCTACTCCGGTTTATTTGAGATGCTTCCGACGGCCTTTCAGATGCATCAGGCCCTTGGCTCTTGCCCGTAACTTATAGGTAAATATATCCTTCGCGGGGCAGAGCAGGGAAGTGAGCAGGCGTTAAGAGCCTTGAAACTGGGGGAAGGCTCAAGAAAAAGAATATTGCGAGGAGGAATTCGAGAGGAATTCCGGACAAGTTTACTGGTGATCGAACGTTCTTCAGGTATAAGGAGTAAAATCTAAGAACACCTGAATAACAGCGAGACCGGGGTCCAAAACCAAATTATGGCGCGTTTTCTTTCAACGTCCGGGATGTTTGTTCTTATGGGAGCACTGACCGTGCTTCAGGCACAAACAATGCGTCCTGCTATGCCAGGCCAGCGCCCGAACCAACCTGCAAATACTGCGCCCAGGATGCCACAACCGCCGACTCCTGCCGCATTGGGCACACCAACCCCGGCAGTTAGCTCCAGCCCCGCGAGCCAGCCCTCCCAGCCGGTCGCCCAACCAAGCCCCATCGGGCCTCCGGTAGCTCCGGTGGTCACATTTCGAGACGGGTTGCTTACGGTGCAGGCGCTGAACTCAAACCTGAGCAGCGTAGTGACAGCCATCCGGAATAAGACCGGAATTGAGTTTGAAGGAGCGGAAAACGTTTCTGAACGAGTAGCGATTTCGATGGGCCCGGCGCCTGAAGGCGATGTTCTGGCTGCGATTTTTTCGGGCTCGAAATATGATTTTCTCGCCATTGGGCGGCCAGATAGCCCAACCATTGTGCAGCGCGTCATCCTGACGGTGAAGAACAAACCCGGAGCGGTTGAGAATGCCCCGGCGCAGCCCGCCGCGGCGAATCAGGGTGACGAAGAAGAAGTTCCGGAAGAGCAAGTAAATACTGGTGGCAGCGAGCCGCAGGATACCCCTGTGCAGCCTGTGCCCATACCCCAGCAACCACAAGCCGAGACGCCACCGAACCAGCAGCCGAAGTCGCCAGAGCAGTTGCTACAGGAGTTGCAGCAAATGCGTCGGGATAAAGGTTCGCCCGAGGATCCAACCAATAATCCCAATCCAGCTCCACGGAAAATGCCGCCACAGTAGAATCAGCCGGGCTGGCGTTAGAAAGCGATGACGGGAAATGGAATATCTGGTTGGCTTGTTGTTGTCGGTGGCGGTGGTAGCCTTCGCCGCGATGATCGGCTTTGATCGGGAACGCTCTTTTTATTCGACTGTGCTGATTGTGGTGGCCACTTATTACGTGCTTTTTGCGGTCATGGGGGCGTCTGGGCGAACCTTAATTATTGAAATTCTGGTGGCGAGCGGATTCTTTCTCTTTGCGGTACTTGGCTTTAAGGGAAATCTTTGGCTGGTGGCCGCTGCATTGGTGGGCCATGGGTTGTTTGATTTTTTCCGTCCCAGATTCATTGAAAACCCGGGAGTCCCGCACTGGTGGCCGGGTTTCTGTCTGGCCTTTGATGTGATTTTTGGCGGGTGGCTGGCGTTACGATTGCTGCAACGGACAAGCTTTCCACATCATTCCGGCGCCATGGATCGGCATGCCGGCTAGCTCTTGCACAATGCGTCAGATCCGCGGGAAAGCGAACTAGTGGCTGGACGCCGTGGTGGCGATCACTGCGGTTGCCGGGGCCTGATTCTCCACCTGCCTATGGGCAAAAGCGTGCAGGATCGCGCTGATAACAGCGTAGCCGCAAGCAATACCAAAGACGAGTGAAAACAGAATGGTAAAGAGCACGGTGGAGGAAGCTAGGATGGGATTCATTGTCCAATCTCTTTGATGGTCCTTTTCTTGGGCCGGTTGGTTTCCCCAGCCAGTTGCATTGTCGGCAATATTGGTTCAAATGTCTGCATTACCGCCGCTGCTGCACCCTTGATACCTCATCATGCCCTTTCGTCATTGGAATCCGCAAATAACTGAAGTCATTAGGGTAAAACCCGAGTTTTTATCCCGCACGAATTGGCGGAATTGACCGTCCCGACTGCCCGAAGATAAGATACGGAGTAGAGCTGTGTGCTTACCCTCCGGAACCCTCCAGTGAAGGTTTCCCGCTAGATATTGGGGTTGTGCACAGGTTTTTCGAACCAGGTTAAGAAGGTCCATGGCTATCAGCAACATCACAGTGCGTGGCGCGCGCCAGCACAATTTGAAGAACATTTCGGTTGAAATCCCGCGCAACACCCTGACGGTAATCACCGGACTCAGCGGTTCGGGCAAATCGTCGCTGGCCTTCGACACTATTTATGCCGAAGGCCAGCGCCGCTATGTGGAAACGCTTTCCGCATATGCACGCCAGTTTCTCGACCAGATGGAACGCCCGGACGTAGACTCCATTGACGGGCTAAGCCCGGCAATCTCCATTGAGCAGAAGACCACTTCGCGCAGCCCGCGTTCGACAGTCGGAACAATCACTGAGATTTACGATTATTTGCGCCTGCTCTATGCCTCTGTAGGTGTGCCGCATTGCCCGAAGTGCGATAAGCCAATCAGCCGCCAGTCGTCTGACCAGATTGTGCAACGTGTTATGCAGCTCAAAGCTGAAGACCGCGTCATGATCATGGCTCCGCTGGTTCGCGGACGCAAAGGCGAGTTCAAGGAAGAATTGGCCAAGCTGGCCCAGCACGGTTTCGTGCGCGCCCGCATTGACGGTGAGCTTCGCCATCTGGACGAAGAGCTGGACGAAATCCAGCTGGATAAACGCAAAAACCACACCATTGAAGTGGTGATTGACCGTCTGCTGGTCAAGCCTGGGATAGAGAAGCGGCTGGAGCAATCCGTAGCCACGGCCATGAAGCTCGCCAAGGGTCTGGTGCAGGTGGCGGTGGTGAATGGAGAAGAGCATCTGTACTCGGCGCGAATGGCTTGCCCGGATTGCGGCATCAGTATTCCTTCGCTGGAGCCGCGCTCATTTTCCTTCAACAGCGTGTACGGCGCCTGCCCTGAATGTAATGGATTGGGCAGCAAGTATGATTTCGATCCGGCAAAGATCATCGTCGACTGGTCCAAGCCTCTGCTGGATGGCGCGCTCGGTCCCGGCTCTGGCTCCTCTTATCTTCAGCGGATGGTGGATATCGTGGCTGCGGCCTACAAACTTGATCTCGCGACGCCATTTGAGAAATTTCCGGCGAAAATCCAGAACCTGCTGCTCTACGGCCCCGATGAAAAAGAAGCTCCGCGCCTGGGTTTTCGCGGCGTACTCGGCTTCCTGAAGCAGAACCTGGAAGAATCGACTTCTGAGAGCTATCGCGAGTGGATGCTGAGTTATATGTCCGCGACAAGCTGCCCTGTCTGCCGCGGCAAACGGCTCCGTCCCGAAAGTATTGGCGTGAAGGTGAATGGTCTCTCCATTTCAGACTTTACCGCGCTGCCGGTTTCGCGCTCGGTGGACGTCGCTGCCAAAATCACGCTGACAGACCGGGAACGGTTGATTGCCGGGCGGGTGCTGCATGAGATCAGCGAACGCCTCCAGTTTCTGCATGCCGTGGGGCTTGGCTACATTTCCCTGGATCGCTCAGCGGCTACGCTTTCCGGCGGTGAAGGCCAGCGCATTCGTTTGGCAACACAGATCGGTTCCAAGCTGCGCGGAGTACTCTACGTTCTGGATGAGCCTTCCATCGGACTCCATCATCGCGACAATGACCGCCTTCTTCAGGCGCTGGAACACCTTCGCGATCTGGGAAACACCGTGCTGGTGGTGGAGCACGATGAAGAAACCATTCGTCGCGCCGACTATGTGATTGACCTTGGTCCCGGCGCAGGACTGCTGGGCGGAGGCGTGGTGGCCTACGGCACTCCGCGCCAGATTATGGACCAGCCGGGGTCGCTCACTGGCCAATACATCTCGGGGCAAAAAAATATTGCCGCGCGTTTTGAGCCGCGTGCCACCAATGGCAAAGCCGTTACAGTCCTGGGCGCCAAAGCCAATAATCTGCGCACGGTTGACGTGACATTTCCCTTGGGCGTGATCACGGTCGTGACCGGCGTTTCGGGCTCGGGAAAATCGACACTCGTGAATGACATTCTTTATAAAGCGCTGGCCAAAGCGCTCTATCGATCGCGGGAAGAACCCGGCGCGCACAAGGCAATCTCCGGCGCTGAGCACATTGATAAAGTCATCCGCATTGATCAATCACCCATTGGGCGGACTCCGCGCTCTAACCCGGCAACTTATACCGGGGTGTTCACGCATATCCGCGATCTCTACGCCATGCTGCCGGAGTCACGCGAACGCGGATACAAGGCCGGACGCTTTTCGTTTAACGTCTCCGGTGGCCGCTGCGAACATTGCCAGGGCGAAGGCGAGCGGCGTATCGAGATGAACTTCATGCCGGACGTGTATGTCCTCTGCGAGGTCTGCGGTGGCCATCGCTATAACCATGAGACGCTGGCGGTGAGATTCAAAGGGAAGTCTATCGCCGACCTGCTGGAGACATCCGTCGCGGATGCGTTGCCGATCCTGGAGGACATTCCTCAGATCCGTCAAAAGCTGCAAACGCTTGATGACGTTGGGCTGGGTTACATCAAGCTAGGCCAATCGGCTGTGACGCTTTCTGGTGGCGAAGCCCAGCGCATGAAGCTGGCCAAAGAGCTTTCCAAACGGCAGACTGGACGCACCCTCTATCTGCTGGACGAGCCCACCACGGGACTGCATTTTGAAGATGTGAGCAAACTGTTGGAAGTCATCCATCGGCTTACCGATCTGGGGAATTCGGTTGTCATTATTGAACATAATCTTGATGTCATCCGCAATGCAGATTGGATCGTAGATTTGGGGCCGGAAGGCGGAGAGGACGGCGGAAGAGTAGTGGCTCAGGGAACACCAGACCAGGTTTCGAAAATTAAGAAATCCTATACCGGGCAGGCTTTGTTCGAATACATGAACAGGCCTCGCAAGTAATTGATTACAGGTGTGTTACTCGATTACGTTCCAGATTCGTAACAAACCATAAAACTTAATCTCATGGTTCATTTTATAAAGTAGATTGCTTTCAACCTTCTCCTTATACCTGGGCACAATCGAGGGGTAGCGACTTTGGCTTTCTAACGCTTCAAACGCTACCCCTTTAGTCTTTTCTAAGAAAACTCTCGATGGTGTACATTGATTTTGAGAGCCCATTTCCTCAATCTCGTGCATTCTATCGATCCCATTTCGCAAGCTGACCCGCTTCCGCCGATTGCAGTGTCGCCTTTTCCCGTTCCCGAACCGGCAAAAACCGAAATTGATCTA
>Ga0137403_10010269_pt1 | contig 10373 bp, 8 predicted proteins | sample CZOMad2_1_16fung_FD_122057 | JGI IMG/M metagenome (GOLD analysis project Ga0137403, IMG submission 122057) | Vadose zone soil fungal communities from Angelo Coast Range Reserve, California, USA - CZOMad2_1_16fungal (Hybrid Assembly) | ecosystem: Environmental > Terrestrial > Soil > Vadose zone... | reverse complement strand
CTGGATTACGTCACCTCGCGCCACCAGGCGCCGCTCGCCACCCGCGAGCAGCTCTCGCGGGTGCACGATCCCGCGTACCTCGACGCGCTGCAGCGGCTCGCGCCCTCCTCCGGCCTCGTCCAGCTGGACCCAGACACGGCGATGAACCCGCACACGCTCCAGGCCGCGTTGCGGGCGGCTGGAGCGGCGGTGCTCGGAACCGATCTGGTGATCGGCGGCAAGGCCGAGGCGGCGTTCTGCGCGGTGCGGCCGCCGGGACACCACGCGGAGCGTGCTCGGGCGATGGGATTCTGCTTCTTCAACAACGTGGCGGTGGGCGCGGCGCACGCGCTCGCCCAGCACGGGCTCGAGCGCGTCGCCGTGGTCGACTTCGACGTGCACCATGGCAACGGGACCGAGGACATGTTCCGGGACGATCCCCGCGTCCTGATGGTCTCGACCTTCCAGCACCCGTTCTACCCGGGAAGCGGCGTCGAGGGTCGCTCCGATCGGATGGTGAACGTCCCGCTCGCGGCAGGCGCGGGGAGCCGCGAGTTCCGCGCCGCCGTCGAGCAGGAGTGGCTTCCCGCGCTGGACCGGTTCCGGCCGCAGATGCTGTTCATCTCCGCCGGATTCGACGCGCATCGCGACGACGGCATGGCCTTCCTCCGGCTTTCCGACGCGGACTATCCCTGGGTGACCGGTCAGGTGCGAGCGGTGGCGACGAAGCACGCCGGAGGACGGATCGTCTCCCTGCTGGAGGGCGGCTACGACCTCGACGTGCTCCGCCGCTGCGTGGCCGCGCATCTTCGGGAATTGACGCCCTGAGGGTCCGCGGGTAGCGCTCGCGTGGCGCCACCTGTTGCACGAAGTCGGAAACGCGCCTCCCGTGCTTCCCCGGGCAGCACTCGCTGGCACGCGCGATGCTCTACGCCCTAGGGGAGGTGAGTGCAGATGGACAAGCTGCGCGAATGGGGTTTTCCGGTCGCCTTGATCGTCGCCTGGATGGTCGCCGCCGCGTACACCATTTCGTTCCTGATCGGTCCGTCCGATCCGGCCGTGGCGCCGGCGGGAAGCCCGCAGGCGATCTTCGATTCGGAGCAGCCGGCATCCTGATCCGCCGTGGCGCTCGGCCCGGTATCGTGCAGCCGCGGTGGGGGGACCGGGGACGCCGGCGGAAGCTTCGTCCGCGTCCCTGGATGTTCCCCGCCGCTCAGGTCTTGCGCGGGTCGCGCGCCGCCGTCGCATCGGCGGGCTGCGGCTCGGGCGCCGCCGGCTTCTCACAGGCGGCGTTCTTGTGCACGCACTGTCGGGGAACGGACAGACTCAGCGGGGAGAGCGCAGCTCCTCGATCAGGTACGAAAGGCCGAGAGAGCGCATGGGATGATTCCGGAGCGCGGCCACGGCTGCCCGGAGGCGTTCCAGCGTCTCCGGACCGAGCGCACGCTCGATCTCCTCGAGATGCCGGGCGTGCGCCCGGCGCTCGCGCACGCGGCGGCGCCACACCGGGTCCCAGAGGTCGTCGAGGTGCGTCAGCCATTCGCTGCTGGCGACTGCCGCCCATTCGCCGGCGTCGAACCATACGCCGGCGCAGGCCGGGCACCGGTCGAGATGGAACGGCTGCCGGGCCTCGACGCGCGCGCGCACCAGCAGCCCGTTGCAGCGCGGGCAGAAGCCGGCCAGTCCGTCCGCCGCCGGCGCGGCGTGCTCCGTGTCGACCGAGGCGGGGACCAGGTGTTGCTCGATCGCCTCGTGAGGCAGCCACACGCCCTGACAGTGCGTGCAGCGGGAGGGGGGCACGACCTCCGGCATGTCGGCGCGATCCTCGGCCAGGGGCGCCAGCGTCGGCGTCTTGCACTTGGGGCACGTTCGCATCCCTTGAGCGTCGCCGCTGTGAACGATGGTTTCAAGTGGACGGTGTGGTCGCCGCGCCGCCTCGGTCGCACCGCCGGACGCTCGCGCCCGTGAGCGCGCGATTCGAAAGCAGCCACGACCTGCGAATCATGACATAAGGGTGACACGCTGCACCTACCGTGACGTGCAACCCCCCCAGGTCGCAAGAGGGCCCCGAATGCTACGCTACAGCGCCGATCGCAGGACGCTCGCATATCTCGCGATCACGGCTGCCCTGACGGCCGTGAACTGGAAGACCGGGAGGCTGCACCCGGTCCTGTACCCGGTGACGCTGTTCATGTTCTTCACCAGCGCGGTGATCAGCCACAACCACAATCACCTGGGGATGTGGCGTTCGAAGACATTGAACCTGCTCACCAGCTACCTGATCGCGCTCTTCTACGGGCATCCGGCCGTGGCCTGGGTCCCGACGCACAACCAGGTGCATCACAAGCTGAACAACAAGCCGGGAGACAGCTCGCAATCGCCCAAGTGGTTCGAAGGGAACCATCTCGCGGCCTTGCTCGTCTACCCCGTGCTCACGAACTTCGCCCAGACGAAAGACATCAACGGCTTCCTCAAGGACCTCTGGAAGCGCGATCGTCCCGCCTTTCTCGCCGCCGCCTCCGAGTACGTCGTCTTCTTCGGGTCGATGGCAGCGCTCTTCCTGATCGACTGGCGGAAGGCCCTTCTCTTCTTCTTCATCCCCCAGCAGGTCGCGCTCTTCTCCATCCAGGTGGTGAACTACCTGCAGCACATCGAGACCGACGCGTACAGCGAGTGGAACCACTCGCGGAACTTCGTCTCCCGGACCCTCAACGTCCTGCTGTTCAACAACGGCTACCACACCGTGCATCACTTGAAGCCGGGCGTGCACTGGTCGGAGCTTCCGCGGCTGCACGCCGAGCACGCCCATCGCATCCACCCCCTGCTGCTCCAGGACTCCTGGCTCCGCTACGTGGGCTACACGTACTTCCTGCGCCCGTTCTCGCAGGCTCCCGCGCCGGCGCTCCCCGCCGGAGAGGTGCCCTAGGCTCTTCCACCGGGTGCGCCCACGTGCGCGTAGCAGCGCGCACCTTTACAGCGCTGGCGTCCACCGTCGACTATCACTGGAATGGGCCGGCCGCCCGAGCGAGGTGTGGTTCTGGTTTCGAAATCCCGCAAGCACGACCTGAAGCTGTTTCCGCAGGTGCGCGATGCCCTCCAGGCGCTCGTCCCGAAGAAGATGCGGCGGCGGATCACGCCACAGGCATCGATCCTGGGCGACCTGGGGCTCGACTCGCTGAAGGTCGTCGAGCTCACCATGCTGCTCGAGAAGCAGCTCGGCCGACCCGTGTTCCTTCCCGAGTGGATCGCCAGCGTCGAGGATCCCGCCGACCTGACGGTCGAGTCGCTCGCCCGTTTCCTCGACGCCGACAAGAGATGATCGCCGGGTGCACTGGATCGCTGCGGCGGGGAATCCTCTATCTCACGCTCGATACCCGCGGCTCCTCGGTCAACGTTTTCACGCCTGCGGTGGCTCTGGAGCTCGAGCGCGAGCTCCAGGCCGGTCTCGCCGCCGGAGCGCGCGCGGTGGTCCTGCAGAGCGGCAAGCCGGGAAGTTTCGTCAATGGGGTCGGGCTGCTGCTCGCGGCTTCCTCAAATTCCGAGAAGGCGGCGATGGAGCGCGCGCGGACGCTGCAGCGCTGCTACGAGACGCTGGCGGCGGCGCCGGTTCCCACCATCGCCGCCGTCGAGGGGAACTGCTACGGCTGCGGGCTTGAGCTGGCGCTGACCTGCGACTACCGGGTCGCCCGCGACAGCTACGATACCCATTTCTACATGCCCGAACTGCGCGACTACGCGTTCATCCCCCTGTTCGGGGGCACGCAGAGGCTGCCGCTGCTCCTCGGCCTTCGCGCCGGGATGCAGGTCCTCCTCGGAGAGCGCATCGAGGCGCGGCGGGCGCTGCGCATGGGCCTCGTCGACCGGCTGGCGCCCCGTGACGGCGTCGGCGAGGTCGTGCGCACCTTCCTCCTCGAGCTCGGGTCGCGCGGGTGGCCGAAGCGTTCCGGTCGCCTTGCACGAAGAGGGGCCGACGTCGATCTCGGCGCGTTGCCCGGCCCGGAGCGACGGCTGGCCCGTGAGTGCCTGCGGCTGGCACGGCTGCCGTTCTTGCCCGGCTACCGCCTCGAGGATGGTCTGCGCGAGGAGATGTCGAGCTCCTGGCGGAGCGTCGGAACGAAGGAGTCGGAGCGCGCCATATCGTTCTTCTTCGTCCGCCAGACGGCCAAGGCGCATGCGATCGGCAGCGCGGCCTACCAGCGGCCGGACCGCGTCGCGCTGTCGGTGGAGCGGCGGACGCCGTTGCTGCGGCAGCTTGCGCGGATCCTCGAGGAGCGGCGACTTCCCGGAGTCGACTTGCGACGCCGAGGATCGATCGCGTTCGCGACGAAGGGAATCGCGCGAGCCTTCACCTGCGTCGTCGGCGCGCTGCGCGGCGACGCCGACTGCAGCGCTTTTTTGCCGTTTCCCCAAGCGGAGGTTCCTCCCATCGAGATCGTGCCCCCGGCGGACGCCCAGATGCCCTGGCGGAGCGGAGCGGCGCTCTTCCAGGTTCTGGAGCAGGCAGGGTTCACTCCGGTGGTGACACGCGCGCGCGACCGATTCGTCAGCGAACGCCTGTTGGAAGCGTTCGCGGCCGCCGCTGGCAGCGGGCCTTCGCGCGGTGCCCTGCTGGAGTTCGGATATCGCCTTCCGCGCTCCCTCGCGCGGCGGCTCCGTCCCGGTGGAACTTCGACCACCATCGGCGAGCGCGTTTCGCGCGCGATCGCGGCAGCATGCATCGCCGCGCTCGATCGGGAGGAGCTGACCCATCCTTCGCAGGCCGACCTGCTGGCCGCCGTCCTCTTCGGGTTTCCTGCCGTTCGCGGCGGGCTGCTCCGGCACGTGGCGTCGGGCACGTCGCCCCTCGCCCGCGACGCGGCGCGCGTGCTCGGGCGGTGATCAGCCATCGGACATACGGCGGCGCGCGATGAAGCGCGCCAGCGCTCCGCGCGCAGCATCGACGACCCGGACCGGCAGTGCGGCCCGCAGCGGCTCGGCGCCATGGAAACCGCTGTTCAGATAGCGATCGCGGGCGTCGCGGCGCATCAGCTTGCCGCTGGAAGTGCGCGCCAGCGAACCGGGTTTGAGCAGGCGAACCTCCTTCGGCGAAAGGCCGATGTGTTCCGCTACCGTAGCCCGCACCGCATCCGCCAGCTCCAGCAGCTCCGCCGGAGAGCGAGGCTGCACTTCCGCGAGCACGACCAGCGACTCCGTCCCCAGCTCGATGTTGGTGATCCCGAAAGCCACCGACCGGCCCGTGCGAACGCCGTCCACCTGCTCCGCCGCTCGCTCTATGTCGGAGGGGGAGTAGGAGCGCCCGGCCACGATCACCAGGTCCTTGAGGCGGTCGACGACGTACAGCTCGCCGTCCGCGAGATAGCCCACGTCGCCCGTGCGCAGCGACGTGCGCCGCTCGCGGTGCAGATGGTGCTGCTCGTAATACCAGGGCGAAACGCTCGGGCCCCGAATCCAGATCTGCCCGAGTCGCCGTTCCGGCAGAGGCGTGTGGTCCGGGGTGACGCTGACGATGGTGATCTCGTGCCCGTCGATCGGCGGCCCCAGCGAGACCACGGGGATCGTCGCGGGCCCGGGCGGCGCCGCAGCGGCGATTCCGTTCGCCAGTTCGTCGCGGAGGACGTGATCGACCTTCACCCCGCGGCCCAGCGGCGGAAACGCCGCCGCCAGCGTGCACTCGGCGAGGCCGTACACCGGCAGGTAGCTCGAGCGGCGAAAGCCCATCGGCGCGAGCCTGTCGCAGAATGCCTCGGCGACGGCCGGGTCCACCGGCTCGGCGCCGTTCATGGCGGCGCGGAGCGAGGAGAGGTCGAGGTTCTTCAGGTCTTCGTCGGCGACCTTGCGCGCCACCAGCCCATAGGCGAAGTTCGGAGCCACGGTCACCGTGGCGCGCGCCTCCGAGACGGCTTCCATCCAGCTCGCGGGCCGCAGCATGAACTCCAGAGGCGAGAGCAGCCAGCAGACCACGCCATGCGTGACCGGCGCGAGCAGCCCGCCGATCAGGCCCATGTCGTGGTACAGCGGCAGCCACGAGACCATCCGATCGCGGTGGTCGACGTTGAGCGCCTTGCCCACCGCGTCGACGTTCGCGGCCAGATTGGCGGCAGTGATCACGACGCCGCGCGGGGTCCCGGTGCTGCCCGACGTGTACTGGATGAGCGCCGGCTCATCCCCCGTCGCCGGCCGCGCCTCGGGTGCGGCGCAATGGGCGAGGGAGCGCGGCTCGATCACCGGCAGGCCCTGGTCGAGCAGGCCGGACTGGCGCAGGTGTGCCGCGGTCCGCCGGTCGGCGAAGACGGCGGAGGGCGCGGCGTCGCGCACCACGCTTGCCAGCCGGTTCACGAACGCCGTCGGCCTGGCGAATCCGTCCAGCGAGGGCAGGGGAACGGGAACCGCGCCGATCAGCGACGCCCCGAGAAACCCGTCCAGGAACGCGCGCCCGGTGGGCACGCAGAGCAGTACGCGATCGCCGCGGCGCAGGCCGCTGGCCACCAGCGCCGCGGCGCAGTTGCCGGCGCCGCGGCTCCATTCGCCGAGCGTGACAGGCTCGTCGCGAAACCTTCCGCGGGCAACGCTGCCCAGCAGGTGGACCGCCGGGCGGTCCGGCTCGCGCGTCGCGCGGGCGAGCAGCCGCGCGGTGATCGAGTCAGGCATCCGAGATGAGCCCTTTCACCAGGCCCGACCCGAGGCGGCGCCGGAGACGGCGTGTGGGAAACCCGCAGCGCTCGAGCTGATCCGGCACCAGCGTCCGGTAGCGGTGCAGGATGCCCAGCCGCTCCATCCGCTCCAGCGCGTGCCGGCGCATCTCTCGCGCCGTGAGGCCGAGCTCGTCCCAGACCGGCTCGGCGAGATGGGCGGCCACGCTCGCGCGGATGCTCTCGAACACGAGGTTCTCCATCTCCGGAGCGACCGTGCCGGCGAGCACCTTCGCGAGCGGCTCGCGCAGCTCCTGGCTGTAGGCGAGGTGGCGGGCCTCGTCCCTCAGGTTCAAGCGCAGGACGGCTGCGAGCAGCGGCTCGCGCGCCCTGGTCACCAGGGTGGCGAGCAGCGAGGCCGCGTTCCACTCGAACACCACCTGCCCGATCAGCACCTTCATCTCCGGCGAAGCGCACGCCTCGAGCGCCTCCAGCGCGGACTTCAGCTTCCAGCTGGGCGGGTAGAGCACGCCTGCCTTCTCCGAGAGGTATCGATGCAGCGCCAGGAAGTGCTTGGCCTCCTCCTGCGCGATCAGCGCGAGCAGCTCGCGGTGTGCGGGCCGCTCCTTGGCCGTGAGCACCAGCACTTGCGCGACCAGGGCCTCGCCGCTGTGCTCGCCAACGAGGAGATTCGAGAGATGGAAGCAGGTCTCGCGAAAGACGAACGAGTGCCGCTGTGCAGCGCTCATCTTCCGAAACTGCCTCAGGCCCGCTGCGAAGAAGCTCTCCCAGGGAAAGATGTGGCGGTCCGGATCGACCTCGAGGTGCCACGGCAACTCCTCGAACTTCCAGGCGTTGCGCAGCGCCGATTCCACCAGAGCGCCGACACGATTCACGTGGGCACCGCCTGCAGCGATACCGCCACGGTGGTCCCTCTACCGGGTTCGCTTTCCACGCGAACGGTGCCCTGCTGGGCCGCGACCAGCTCCTGCACGATCGAGAGACCGAGGCCGGTCCCGGAGCCGGGCGGCTTGGTGGTGAAAAAAGGATCGAAGATCCGCGAGAGGTTCTCCTTGCTGATGCCGCAACCGTTGTCGGCCACCGAAAGCTCCACCCGTTCCCCGTTGCTGCGAGCGGCGATGCGCACCTCGCCGGTCTGCGGGTCGACGGCCTGCAACGCGTTGTGGACGATGTTCAGGATCACCTGGAACAGGTCCTGCGGGTTGGCCCGCACCATTTCGCCGTCGATCTCCTGGACGATGCGAACGCCTTTAGGAGTCTGCGGCGCCATCATCTTGAGCGCCAGCGGCACCACCTCGGAGAGCCTCACCGCGGCCGAAGCATTGCCGCTCTCCTTGCGACCGAAGAGCAGCAGCTGGCGGGTGACTGCGGTGATCCTCTCCAGGCTCGCGTCGATGTCCGCCATCATCGCCTCTGCCGCCGGCACCGCAGCCATGTGCTTGCGCAGCAGCGCGACGTTTCCGCGCAGGAAGTGGATGGGGTTGTTCATCTCGTGCGCAACGCCGGCCACCATGCGCCCGAGCGCGACCATCTTCTCGTTCTGCACCAGCGACGTCTCGGCCCTCTTCAGCTGCTCGAGCGCCTCCCGGATCTTCCTGGCCTGGGCGCGCAGGCGGAGATGGAGCTCGATCCGCGCGTGCAGCTCCTGGAGGTCGAACGGCTTGTGGACGTAGTCGTCGGCGCCCGCCTCGAAGCCCGCCACCTTGGACTCCACCTCCTCACGCGCAGAAAGGAGGATCACCGGGACCTCGGTAGTGCGGCCGTTGGCGCGCACCTCTCGCGCAAGCTCGATGCCGTCGAGACCCGGCATCATGATGTCGGAGACGATCAGGTCCGGCGGCTCGGCGACGATCGCCTGTACCGCCGCGGTGCTGTCCGCGAAGGGCGAGACGCGGTACCAGCGCCCCAGCTCCTGCGCGAGATAGGCGAGGAGCTCCGGGTTGTCTTCCACGACGGCGAGGCGGGGGCCCGCCGTGCCCACCGGCTCGACGTGCGTCGACGGCGCCGGTTGCAGGCGCGACTTGGGCAGCTCGGGCTCGCTGGCGGAGGCGGCGGCGACCGCGACGCGCGGCAGCCCGGTGAGGTGCACGGTGAACGTCGTGCCGCGGCCCGGCTCGCTGTCCACTGCGATCCGGCCGCCGTGCAACGTCACCAGCTGCTTCACGATGCTCAGGCCGATGCCCGTGCCCTGGAAGCGGCGCGTGGAAGAGGACTCCAACTGGACGAATCGTTCGAAGATCCGGTCGACGTCTTGCGGCGCGATTCCGATTCCCTGATCCGCGACGCTGATCCAGATCCCTTCCCGATCGCTGCCGACCGCCACCTTCACCACTCCGCCCGGCCGGGAGAACTTGCAAGCGTTGGAGATCAGGTTGAGCACGATGCGATCGAGGTGCCGCTCGTCACCGCTCCAGACGAAGGGACCGCCCTCGACCACCTGCACCTCCAAGCGCAGGTCCAGCGACTCAGCGTAAGCCTGCGCCTCCTCGGCGATGCGCTGGATGGAGGCGCTCACGTCCACGGGGACCCGGTCGATGCGGGGCTCGCCCGACTCCAGCTTCGCGAGGAGGAGCAGATCGTTGATCAGCTGCAGCAAGCGGGACGCGTTGCGGTGGATGGTGTCGACGAGCGTGCGCTGCACCGACTCCAGCTTCCCGTGCGACTCGCGGGAGAGGGAGGACGCCGGGGCGAGGATCAACGTCAGCGGCGTTCGCAGCTCGTGGCTGACGTTGGCGAAGAAATCGCTCTTCAACCGATCGAGCTCGCGCAGCCGCTCGTTCGCCTTCTCCAGGTCGATGCGCAGCCTGATCTCGCGCAGGAAGAGATTCGTCACCACCCGGTTGCCGATGCAGGTGATGAGCGCAGTATCGACCAGCAGCATGAGGTTCGAAACGATGTGCTTGTCGCCGAGTGGCTCACCGGAGAGGATGGCGACCGAGAGATAGCTCAGCGGTAGCAGCCCGACGGTGCCGATCACCGCAGGCAGCGGAGCCGGGAAGAGGACCGCGATGCCGAACATGATCAGGTAGTAGGGAAAGAGGAACTGGGTGTTTGCCACTCCGGTGAGCAGGAGGTTGGCCGTCTCGGCCGCGTTGCACAACACTCCGGCGAGCACGGCGATCGGCAGCCAGGGGAACCGGCTGAAGGAGTGCCGCCGCACGGCGAAGAGCAGGAGCAGGATCAGCGCATCGGACGCTGTAGCCGTGACGATGGCCTGCGGCAGCTTGTCCGGGTAGTACGCGCTATCGTAGGCGACGATGGTGAGGGGAATGATCACCATTGCCATCCAGGAGCCGGCGATGGTGCGGTCCAGGAAGGTCCGGCTGACCTCGGACGCTACGCGCGGATCGCGGCGAGCCGCCACCGCGACACGTGCCGCGGCGACTGCGCTGGAAAGCGCCTTCGCACGTTTCCCCCAACCCATGATGAGGGAAGGATATCGGTCCCTTGGGCTGCGATCAACGATGGTGGTAACATTCGCGCCATGTCGGAACCCTCCTACCGCCTCCTCGTCGTCGACGACGAGCCCCTGGCGCTGAACCTGGCCAGGCGCGTATTCGAGACCGAATCCGACATCGCCCTGCACTCGGCCACCTCGGCGGTCCGTGCCCTCGAGATGGCCATGATTCACGACATCGACCTGGTCATCACCGACCAGCGCATGCCGGAGATGACCGGCCTGCAGTTCCTGGCCCGCGTCCGCGAGGTGCGGCCGCGCGCCCTGCGCGTTCTTCTCACAGCGTT
>Ga0137403_10010267_pt1 | contig 10374 bp, 10 predicted proteins | sample CZOMad2_1_16fung_FD_122057 | JGI IMG/M metagenome (GOLD analysis project Ga0137403, IMG submission 122057) | Vadose zone soil fungal communities from Angelo Coast Range Reserve, California, USA - CZOMad2_1_16fungal (Hybrid Assembly) | ecosystem: Environmental > Terrestrial > Soil > Vadose zone... | reverse complement strand
ATGAAAGGTTTGTAGCTGGATTCCGTCCCTTTTCCACAAACATATGCACAAAGCTGAGGAAAATCCCGCCGCCATTCCGGAGCTACTTTGCTTTACGTTACAATAGTATGTTTCGAGGCATGATGGATGGCTACTAAGACGAAAGAGCGTGCTTCTGCGGCCCCGCAGGAGGCGCCAGCACCGACAAAATCCCCCAAAGTACAAGGCAATGGCGCAACGCCGCTTCCTGAAGACCTGCTGAAGCGGCTCTACGGCTACATGCTGAAGTGCCGCACGGTCGAGGAGAAAGCCCGTACCTTGTTCAAACAAGGGCGCTTCGCCGGCAACTACTATGCCGCCGTGGGTCAAGAGGCGACCGAGGTCGGCTGCACCATCGACCTGAAGCCGGAAGACACCATTGCGCCGGCGCACCGCGATTTCATCGCCAACATCATGAAGGGCACGCCGCTGAACCTGATGTTCGCGCAGCTGTATGCCCGCAAGACCAGCCCTGATCAGGGACGCTCCAGCCCAGCCCACTGCGGATACGCTCCGCTGAACGTGATCACGCCCGCGTCCACCATTGCCGCGCAACTCAATATCGGAGTCGGCGTCGCGCTCGCCTACAAAATGAAGAAGCAAGACAACGTGTGCGTCGCGTTGTCTGGCGATGGATCGACCAGCCTGGGCTTCTGGCATGAGGCGCTGAACTTTGCCGGCGTGCAAAAATTGCCGATCGTCTTTGTGGTGCAGAACAACATGTGGGCGGAATCAGTCAGCGTGAAGCTGCAGACCGCGGTCGAAGACCTGAGCGTGAAGGCGCAGGCCTACGGCTTCCCAGGTATCACGGTTGACGGCAATGACGTGGTCGCGGTCTACCGGGTGGCGCAGGAGGCTATCCATCGCGCGCGTATTGGCGATGGTCCCACGCTGATCGAAGCAAAGACTTATCGCTGGTACGGGCACTCGGAGATCGATCCTGCAAAGTATCGCTCACCCGAAGAAGTGGAATACTGGAAGTCCAAGGACCCTATCCCGGCGATGGAGCGTTATCTCGCCAAACACAACATGTGGTCCGACAAGTTCAAAGAAGACCTGCTCACGAAGATCAATCAGGAGATCGAGGAAGCGGTGCAGTTCGCCGAGAACTCGCCCTATCCCGAGCCGGAAGAGGCGCTGGACCACGTGTATTCGTTCAGCATCCGCGACCGCGAATTGAACCGCAAGGCATGGACGTGCAGCACACCGTCGCCGGCCAGCAGCAAATAATTCAGAGAGACCCACGACCTATGGCACTTTCCACATATATTGACGCGATCACCAGCGCCTTGGCGGAAGAGATGCGGCGCGATGAGCGCGTGTTCATTCTGGGCGAAGACGTTGGCGTGATGGGCGGCGTCTTCAAAGCGACTAAGGGATTGCAGGAAGAGTTTGGCGCCGAGCGCGTGATGGATACGCCGCTTGCCGAAGGCGTGATCATCAGCTCCGCCATCGGCGCTGCGATGCAGGGGCTGCGTCCCGTGCCAGAGATACAATTCTCCGACTTCGTGACGCCGGCGATGGACGCGATCACCCAACAGGCTGCCAAGTTACGTTACCGCAGCGCGGGATCGCAGACTTGCCCGATGACGGTCCGCATCTGCTACGGGGGCGGGGTTGGCGGCGGCTTATATCACTCGCAAACGAACACCACCTGGTTCATCCACGAGCCGGGGCTGGTAGTGCTTGCTCCGGGGACGGTGTATGACGCGAAGGGACTGCTGAAGTCAGCCATCCGCGACGACAATCCCGTGATCTTCTTCGAGCACAAGAAGCTCTATCGCTCGATCAAGGAAGAGATTCCAGACGAAGACTTCACCGTTCCGATCGGGAAAGCTGCGGTGCGCCGCGAAGGCAAGCACCTGACCGCGATCTCATACGGCTATACGCTGCAACTGACCTTGCAGGCGGCGGAGAAGATGAAGGACAAGGGTGTGGAGGTCGAGGTCGTAGACCTGCGCACGCTTTCACCGCTCGACAAAGACACCATCCTGCAATCGGTGTCGAAGACGAACCGTTGCGTGATCATCCACGAAGACCACCGCACGCTGGGGGTTGGCGCGGAGATATCGGCCATCATCGCGGAAGAGGCCTTCGATTGCCTCGACGCTCCCATAATGCGCGTGACTGCGCCCGATGTTCCGGCGATTCCCTTCTCGGCGCCGCTGGAAAAGTTCTATATGCCATCGGTGGAGAAGATCATCACCGCCTTTGATCGCATCTTGGAGTACTGACCAGAGTACTAGGGCGCTTTGGCCGAACGGCTAGTTGCCAGGCCTGCCCGTTACCCAGTGGCTTCCACCGCCTTTTGGGTACTGGCTCTCATTCGAAATCGGGGTACAATACACGGCATCCGTGCGCTCCCCCCGGCCGCCCGAGGATAACCATGAAACGCTCAAAAGTTTTGACTGGAATCGCAATCTTGTCTGCGCTCGCGATTTCTGCGCACGCACAATCGCTGGGCGAACAGGCACGTGAAGCCCGAGCGAATAAGCCGGAAGCTCCCCAATCCAAGGTTTTTACCAACGACAATGTGCCCACGTCGGGCGGCATCACCGTAGTCGGCGCGCCGGCAGCGACAGCTCCGGCGACGGCTGCTACTAAAGGCTCAAGCTCGGCTGCCGGCAGTGGGGCCACAACGGCTGCTGCTTCGCCCGAAGACCCCAGCAAGGCCGCCGAAAAGATCAAGGAAGACGTGCAGAAGCAAAAGGACGAGATCTCACGCTTGGAGCGCGAACTCGACATCAGCACGCGCGAATGGAAGTTGCAGCAGGCGGCCTTCTATGCAGATGCCGGGAATCAGTTGAGGGATCCCGCGGCTTGGGCTGCGCGAGAGCGTAAATACAACGACGAGACTAAGCAGAAGCAGCAGGCAATTGCCGACGCTAAGCAAAAGCTCGATGACTTGCAGGAGCAGGCCCGCAAATCGGGACTTGCCTCTTCAACAGTTGAATAGTCCATCCGAACTAACGTCCATGGCCCTGCGATAGCGGGGCCTTTTGTTTTTGCTGCGGGAAGCGCGAAACACCGCAGTACAATCGTTCACCAGTCAAGCGAAAACATCATGGAATCGGTCCTGCTCGTCGAAGACAAGTTCGAGCTGCGCGAGATGCTCACCAAAGCCTTGCAACGTATGCAATATGCGGTGCTGGCCACGGGCACGGCAGAAGAGGCCATGGCGGCGCTGCGCAAGCAACATTTCTCGGCCGTACTGACCGACCTGAAACTTCCCTCCGGCACCGGTATGGATGTGCTGCGCACTGCAGTAGATGCCGACCCGGCGCTGCCGGTCGTGATCATGACCGCGTACGGCAGCATCGCTGAAGCTGTGTCAGCCATGCGCGACGGCGCCTATGACTTCATCCAGAAGCCCATCGATCTAGAGCACCTGAAACATCTGCTGGCGCGCGCCATGGAACGCAATCAGCTCATGCGCGAGAACATCGTGCTGAAGGAAGAATACGCGCGGCGCTTTGGGTTTCCGCGTATCGTCGGCGACCACCCCGCGATGAAATCCGTCGCCAAGGAGATGCAACGCATCGCCCCTACGGATGCGACAGTCCTACTGTTGGGCGAGAGCGGCACCGGTAAGGAACTATTCGCGCGCGCCATCCATCAGTTGAGTCCACGCGCGACAAAGCCTTACATCGCACTGAACTGCGCCGCCTTGCCGGAATCGTTGATTGAGAATGAACTTTTCGGACACGAGCGCGGGGCGTTCACCGGCGCCGACACGCGCCGCGCCGGGAAATTTGAACTCGCTAACGGAGGCACCGTTTTTCTGGACGAGATCGGCGAACTGCCGCTCGGCGTACAAGGCAAACTACTGCGCGTGATCGAAGACAAGATGGTGCAGCGGCTGGGTTCGTCGGCTGATCTGAAGGTGGATATACGCCTGATCGCCGCAACCAATCGCGACCTGGAACAGGCAGTGAAGGAAAACGAGTTTCGCTCCGACCTTTATTACCGGCTGGCGGTCATTCCGCTGCGCATTCCCAGCCTGCGTGAGCGCGGCGATGATGTCCTTGTCCTGGCTGATTATTTCCTCGATCGCTTCCAGCGCGAATTACGCAAGCCGCATCTCGCGCTCTCGGCAGCTGCCAAGGCAGCGCTCAAGTCTCATAGCTGGCCGGGAAACGTTCGTGAGCTTCAAAACGTGATCGAGCGCGCGGCCATCTTGAACGATCGCGAACTGGCGCCGAAAGACCTCGGGATGCCGGTGGAACGCTCGAGCGCAGCGGCCGCCGCTGCCGATTCCTCAGCGCCTAGCGACCGCGATCAGTTGGAATCGGTGCTACGCGAGTGCAAGTGGAACAAGAATGCCGCAGCGGAGAAGCTCGGCATCTCTTACAAGACCCTGCTCAACAAGATCCACGCTCACGGTCTTGACTGACCGTTTTTCATCTGAGCTCGCAATGCCGCTATCTGTTTCATGTGGTGAGAGGTGTGCACCCGGTGAAATCTGCGCCACTGCGTGACCGTCAGCGGTCCTAAAATCGGGTGATCCGCAATCTTGATCTTTGCCCCAAGCTTTGACTCACAAGCATTAATGGCTTCGTCCATGTCGTCGAGGTTCTTGCGGATCGCCGGAAGCACCTGGTCAGCCGGCATCCCTCGCGGCGTGACCATCTTGGGAGAGGTTCGGCCGCCGGGCAGAAATTCCCTCCCAGTCACTACCCAAGTCCGAAACCGCTGCTTCAATGTGGATCTGGTGGCGGCGCTCTTGCCGTCGGACGCTACGCGCGCCAACAGTTTCGCGCTTCCGCCGAACGCCAGCGCAAGATGCTCCAGCACCTCAGCCGTACACCATTTACCGGCGGGGTGCCAGCTCATTTCATCCAGAGTCATGCCTTCGGTGGCCTGGTCGATGGCGTAGCGAGTTCGTTGCAGGTCGTCGTGCATTGGTGCCTCGTCGGTCTCGCGTTAGAATAATCCCTTCGTATTAAACTTGGAAATCTTTAGTAGGCGGAGGCTCCATGAGGATTATCGCCTTGTCGTTGCTTGCTGGACTGGCGTTCACAGGCTGTTCGTCCAACCAGCATTCGCAACAGCAAAAGGCTGCTGAGCCGACGAAGCCTGCAGCCGACACCAACAAGGCCGAGACAGGCCGGGTCGCTTTCCAAAGGCTCTACGTAGCGGCACGCGGATGGGCGCGCGATGCCATGCCCGTCGGCCTGGAATCCCAGCCGACCAAGGAATTCCCCGGCAAAGACGGAAAAGCCGGCGTTTGGAGCGGGACGTTCGGTTCAGCATCGCGCCAGGCCATGAAACCGTTCACCTGGTCGGGCGTGAATTCGGACGATGCTCCTCCGCCGGGCATCAGCCCCGGCTCTGAGGATTCATTCAGCGCCAGCAATACCTCCACCCGGCCATTCGACTTCGCTTACCTGAAAGTTGATTCGGATAAGGCCTATGAGATCGCTCTGGCGCACGGCGCCAAGGACTTCGTGGCCAAGAACAAGGACGCCGAGATCCGCTACACGCTCAGCTTCGATGGCAGAAGCAATCAGCTGCGCTGGATCGTGAACATGGAGTCGGCGAGCTCGAAGTCACGCCCGCTTACAGTGATCCTGGATGCGACTTCAGGGACATTCCTGAAGAAGAGCTAAGTCCCGTTGCGTGCCTGCTCGATGCGCGCCAGGGCCTTCTTGGCTTTTTCTGACAGTGGGCCGTCGGGCAGGATCTTCAAATATGCCTGGTAGTTCTGCCGCGCCTGCACCAGGTTGCCGATCTTCTCCATGACCTCGCCCATCTTGAAGGTGGCGATAGCGTCGCCGGGCTTCCACTCCAAGGCTTCCCTATATCGGCTCTCGGCAGCGCGGTAATTTTCCCGTTTGAAATAGTAGTCGCCGATCTCAAGGCTCTTCTCTGCCTTGTGCGGATCGTAAGGCTTCATCTCCTGAACATCGGGCTCGGGGGCAGTCCCAACCGGTGGCGCAATGTTGACCTTGGATTCCTTACTCGAACTTACGCCGGGGGTACCAGGATCAGGAGTCGTCTCCACACCGTCGTGGTAGCCGGGCCCTTGATCGCGACCTTCGTTCGGATCCGGTAGATCATCGGACGGCGCGTCGTCAACGGGAGCTGGCTTAGGGGAAGGTCGCGCTGCAGGCTTGCTCTTCTTTGGGACGGTAGGTCCGATGGTAGTCGGCCCGGAGTCCGGCGATTGGGACTGGGCCAGGCAGACCCCGGCAAGCACCGCGATTGCGAACAGATACCTCATGTACCTATTTTAGACGCAAAAAGAACCGCCTCGTTAGTTTCAACGAGGCGGCTTGGCGAAGTCCCGGGGGAGCGGGACTATCAGTCAAACTTAGCGCGGATTCGACGCCGTGGTGCTGGGGGCTGTCTGAGTCTGCGCGTTCTGTTCTGCAACTTCGTTGGTCATCAGCTTGACATCGACACGGCGGTTCTTAGCGCGACCGCTGTCCGTCTTGTTCGATGCTACAGGCTTGTCCTTGCCCAACCCGATCACGTAGAACTTGTGCGCCGGGATGTCGTAGTTCTGCGCCAGGTACTGGATCACCACATCGGCGCGCTTCTCGCTCAGGATGTAGTTCGCGTCTTTGCCACCGATAGCATCCGCCCCGCCCTGCACTTCAACCACGTAGTGCTTTTGGTTGGGCAGTTCGGCCGCGAGCTTGTCGAGGGCCGCCTTGGCGCGCTTGGTCAAAACGGCTTGGGCGAACCCGAAGTGCACCGATGTCTCGACCACGGGATGGTAATTGTCGAGGTTGGCGACAGTGGTGGCCAAGCCATTGATTCCGGTCGATGCTTGCTGCGCGATGCCCTGAGCTTCGTCAGCCTGCTTGCCGGCGGCGAGCGCCTTCTGATCGGCAGCATCGGCCTTCGACTTCACGTCAGAGATACCCTTCTGGGCGCGAGTGTCGGTGTCCTTGATATCGCGAGTATTCTTGGCGGTCAGGTCGTCGAGTTCGTTGGTCTTATTGATGATCGGCGAGGTTTCTTTTTTGACGTAGTTTTTGGTGGCGCAACCGGCGGAGAAGAAGATGCTGGTGCCGGCGAAAAGTACTACAAGAGTGCGATTGGCTGCGTTCAACATGGGAGAAAAGCTCCTTAGATCCTCGGGGTCGGAAGTTACACCGCACCCTGCATACCACAGGTTAGCACGCAACCTGCCAATTGTCCTTTAGTAATCAGTAGAGTAAGTCCAATGTTTGCAAAGGGTTAAAACGTGATGTGGCGCATTCCGGCTGGAGTTCAGCGGCTCAGAGTAGAATTTTTATAGAGTTTTTACAGTACAAGTCGGCGCACGAGTCGCCGGCAACCGGCCTTCATCCAATCAGTTAACCCATGGATCTGCACGAGAAAATCCGGACCCTGCCTACCCAGGCCGGCGTATATCTCTACAAAAACGCCGAGGGAGAGGTGATTTACGTCGGCAAGGCCAAGAGCCTGCGGGCACGGGTGCGGTCATATTTTGTCGAAGGAGTCGCGCTCGGCGACGCCAAGACCGGTTCGCTTTTGCGCGAGGCTGTCGACGTTGAATACATCGTCGTCGATAACGAAAAAGAGGCGCTCGCGCTCGAGAACAACCTGATCAAACAGAAGAAGCCGCGCTTCAACATCCTGCTGCGTGACGACAAAACATATCCATATGTGAAGCTGACATCGGGCGAACGATTTCCGCGCGTCTACGTGACCCGGCGGCTTAAAAAGGATGGCAGCAACTACTACGGCCCGTTCTTCCCCGCCAATCTGGCCTACCGCATCGTGGACCTGATCCATCGCTCGTTTCTGGTGCCTTCATGTTCCATCGATCTCGACCGGTTTCATCCGCGACCGTGTTTGCAGTACTACATCAAGCGCTGCCTCGGCCCCTGCGTACAGGGACTCACCAGTCCGGAGGCGTATCAAGAGGCGGTGCGCGATGTGAAATTGTTCCTGGAAGGCCGCCATGCCGACTTGTCGCAGAGCTTGCGTGCTCGCATGGATACTGCGGCCCGTGCCGAGCAGTACGAATCGGCGGCAAAGTATCGCGACCTGATCTCGACTGTCGAGCAGCTCTCGGAGAAGCAGCGCATCGCCGCTGCTGAAGGTGACGACGCAGACGTATACGGCTTTCACTTCGAGAACGAGATGCTGGCGGTCAACCTCTTCCACACCCGTGGCGGCAAGGTGCTCGACCGACGCGAGTTCTTCTGGGACGAACTGCCCGAAGTTGTGCCGGGCAAGACTTTCGACGCGGGAACTTTATTCTCTAGCCTGTTGAAGCAGGTCTATATAGGGCAGCAGTACGTGCCGCGGATGATCTATGTTCCCGTGGACTTCGAAGACCGCGAGCTGCTGGAAGAGATGCTGGGCGAGACGCGTGGGTCGCGCGTCGAGATCGCTGTCCCGCAGCGTGGCGAGAAACGCTCGCTGATCGATCTGGTCGGGCAAAACGCCAAGCAATCGTTCGATCAGCGCTTCCGAGTGCTGAAGCCTGCCGCGAAAGTCATCCAGGAATCTTTGCAAGATGAGCTTGGCTTGCCGGAACTTCCAAAACGCATCGAGTGCTTCGACATTTCGCACATACAAGGCGCGGAGACGGTTGCGTCGATGGTGGTGTGGGAGAACGGCGCGATGAAGAAGAGCGACTACCGCAAATTCATCATCCGCACCGTCGAAGGCGTCGACGACTTCGCCTCCATGCGCGAGGTGATCACGCGCCGCTACGCCCGAATACAAAAAGAAAAGCAGAAGATGCCGAGCCTGGTCCTGATCGATGGCGGTGTGGGACAATTGCACGCCGCCGCGCAGGTGCTGGAATCGTTGCAGATCGTGAGCCAGCCGCTCGCATCGATCGCCAAGCGCGAGGAGATCATTTACGTTTACGGACAGGAGGACGACCCTATAGTCCTCGACCGCCATTCACCCGTGCTGCACCTGGTGCAGATGGTGCGTGACGAAGCTCATCGTTTCGCCGTGACCTTCCACCGCAAGCGTCGCCAGATGCGCGATCGCGCCAGCGAGCTGATGGATGTGCCCGGCATCGGCGCGCGCACCACCCAACGGCTGGTGCAACATTTTGGAAGCGTGAAAGCGGTGAAGGAGGCTGACGCGACAGCGTTGTCGGCAGTGGTGACGCGTCCGCAGGCGGAAGCGATCTTGAAATTTTTCCGCGAGCCTGAACGCGAACCGGAATCGCCGCTCAAGATCCTAAGTTAAGTTGATAACTCTTTCTTGTCTCTAATTCCTTCGTCAGATATTCCTTCACCTTCGCAGTCAACCGCGAAGTTGCCAGCACTTCCCGCAATACCGGCGCCGACATGGATTGAGCGAAAGCCAGTACGCGGCCGAGTGGCGTTTTGTCATTCTTGAGCAGGGCGATGCGGATCTCTTTACGGAGCGACCACTTGGCATGATGCGAAACCTCGCTCACCAAAGCCGGGGTCGAATCCTGCGACATGACGGCCTTCACGATCCACACCTCGGTCATGAACGGATTCACCAATGCCGCCTGCATCACGCCCGGCTCGTTATCGAAGAGCAAGGCAGCCGCTATCCGCGTTGACCCCCGCTTCGCCAAAGCCAGGCGCTCGCCGGCGGAGATACTTTCCAGGCGCATGGTGATGGCGTCTTCCACCGCCATCTTCACGTCCGCGGGGACCGCAGGAGTAAGCGCGATCTGCAAAAGTTCAAACGTATAAAGATGACGGGCGATGGGCAGCGAGACGTGGCGCGGTGTCTTCACGTGCGCGACGATCCCGGCCATCACGCGACGATGCTTCATTGCGCTTCCGTTCTTCGACAGCGCCTCCAGCGCCGCCGGCGGAAGATCGCGGCGCGTGAGGAATGCGAGCGCGATGTCTTCGCTCATGCCAGGGTGCGCGGCGGCTGCTTTCAGGACCTCAGGCTCGCGCGCCTGCACCATCTCTTCGATTGCCTGCGATTTCGGCGCATCTTTAGGGTGCGAAGGAGGGGCAGACGGCTTGCGATGATGCGCTTTGCCGGACATTTTCTCTAGACCTTCGCGGACAGCCCGGCTTTGCGCGCCATTGCGAGCGCGCCGAGCACCGGGTCGACAGGCTCGAAGCTCACGATGACATCGGGCCGCTCGGAGCGCAAGGTGTTTTGAAAGGCATCGCGGACAAGTTGCGAATTCGAGATGACGCCGCCGGAGACGCGAACATTCACCACTGCGGGCCCCAACCACAGCTTGCGCAGGACGATGCGCGCCAGACGCGCCAGCTCCATGCCGGCGCTGGTCAGGATCTCCTTGGCAAGACTGTCGTGGTCGGTTGCGGATTTGAGCACGGCGGGGAAAAGCTGCGCGAAGTCCGGTGGCGGCGACGCGTTTGCTCGGGTCGCGATCTCGTCGCGAGTTGCCACGCGCCAAATCTCGAGGATCTC
>Ga0137403_10010266_pt1 | contig 10374 bp, 10 predicted proteins | sample CZOMad2_1_16fung_FD_122057 | JGI IMG/M metagenome (GOLD analysis project Ga0137403, IMG submission 122057) | Vadose zone soil fungal communities from Angelo Coast Range Reserve, California, USA - CZOMad2_1_16fungal (Hybrid Assembly) | ecosystem: Environmental > Terrestrial > Soil > Vadose zone... | reverse complement strand
GTAATTTTGTTCCCGCTCAGTACGCCCCACGCGCCTTGCGCATCGCGAATCCCCGCTTCTCCCGCGAATTGATCGATTGCGATCGATAATTCCGTGCCGCGCACGAAAACTTCTTCCGCAAGCGCCTCGGGTAACTCTACCGCGGCCGATCTTCCAAAATGCCCGCGCGTCCCATCACTCACGTACGCCCAGCTTTCCAGAAAAACGCGCCGCTCGCCATCCTCTATGACAGCGAGCCCGCCCTCGAGCCCGACAAAATAATTCCAAGGCTTCGCTTCGCGCTTCGCAACTTGCTGAAGCCATTCGGCCCTCTGCCGCGCCCCGCGCATGGACTCCTCGCAGCTCAGCGGCGTGTGATTCACTCCGCTTTCAACTTCCACGCCCACAATCTCAATCGACGTTTCCGCAGCCAGCAGATCCGACATTCCGTCCACGGCCTCGCGCACTGCCGCAAGTTTCGGTTTTCGGGTGCTTCCGACGGCGATGATTAGTTCGCTCACAAAGTCCACTCGCTTCACGCGATTGTAACGGCCGCTTCACGCAATGAACAGCCGGAATTCCAACGCCTGAGGAAAACTCGGACTGTTAGGAAATCGCCGTGCATAAACGTCAAAAGATCACTATTATTTCGTGCGGCCGATCGGTGTGGCCGCAAACAGTAATCGACGACGCTGTTTTTCATCGGGATTTCGAGTCCCCTTTTGGAGCGCAAATGTCCAGGTCCGTGTCATTTACCAAGACTCTGCTGGCGGCAACCCTCCTTTCCATACTCTCACGTTCGCTGCTCGCCCAGACCTCGCCTCAGACTCCCGATATACCGCAAAAGTTTGAAACTCCCACTTCGTCATACGACTATGAAAAGCGCAACGTCATGATTCCCATGCGCGATGGCGTCAAGCTCTTTACCGTCATCGTCGTGCCTAAGCGCGCGCACAACGCTCCCATTCTCTTTACGCGTACGCCGTATGATGCCGCTGGGCGCGCCGCCCGATCTGATTCTCCTGACATGCTTTCCACATTGCCCCAAGGCGACGAAGTCTTTGTCGCCGATGGCTACATTCGGGTTTTCCAGGACGTCCGCGGCAAATACGGCTCGGAGGGCGAGTACTTCATGACGCGTCCGCTTCGTGGCCCTTTGAACTCTTCCTTGACAGACGAATCGACAGACGCTTACGACACCATCGAATGGCTTGTGAAAAACGTGCCGGAATCCAACCGCAAGGTCGGTATGCTCGGAAGCTCGTATGAAGGCTTCACCGTGGTCATGGCGCTCGTGAATCCGCACCCAGCTCTCAAAGTCGCGGCTCCGGAGAGTCCCATGGTCGATGGTTGGATGGGCGACGACTGGTTCCACTTTGGCGCCTTCCGCCAACCAAATCTTGATTATTTCACCGGGCAATCTGCCGCGCGAACGCACGGCTCATCCATCGTCCGTCGCGGCTATGAAGATTACGACAATTTTCTCCGTGCGGGTTCCGCGGGTGACTTCGCCAAAGCCGCCGGCCTCGATCAAATTCCCTGGTGGCGAAAGACTACCGAGCACGCCGCATACGATTCGTTCTGGCAGGAACAAGCACTCGATAAAACATTGGCCGCTCAGCCTCTGAAAGTTCCCACCATGTGGCTGCAAGGACTTTGGGACCAGGAGGACATGTGGGGCGCGATACACAGTTACCTCGCTGTCGAGCCGAAAGATCGCGACAATGACATGAACTATCTCGTGATGGGTCCGTGGCGCCACAGCGGCGTGAACTACGATGGCAGTTCGCTTGGCCCGCTCAAGTGGGACGGCGACACCGCCCTGCAATTTCGCCGCGATGTCCTGAAACCGTTTTTCGATCAGTATCTAAAAGACGGCGCGTCGAAAGCCGATACTCCACCGGTATTCATTTACAACACCGGCGAAAATCACTGGGACCGCTTCAAGTCTTGGCCGCTCGCCTGCGACTCCGGCTGTCCCAACAAAATGAAGCCGCTCTATCTCGCGTCCGGCTTTTCTCTCTCTTTTGCCGCGCCTGCTGACGCGCGTGGCACAGGCTTCGACGAATACATCTCCGATCCCGCGAAGCCCGTTCCCTTCTACCCTCGCCCCATTCGCTTTGCCGACGGCGACTCGTGGCGCCGCTGGCTCGTCATGGACCAGCGCGGCGCAGCAGATCGTCCCGACGTTCTCGTTTACGCGACACCGCCGCTGACCGAACCTCTTCGCATCAGCGGAGCGCCCGTCGTCAATCTCGTCGCTTCCACCAGTGGTTCCGACAGCGACTGGGTCGTCAAACTCATCGATGTTTTTCCGGAAGAAGTGACAAGCCAGCCGGAAATGGGAGGCTACCAGCTCGCAATTGGAATGGACATTTTCCGCGGCAGGTATCGCGAAGGATTTGCGACTCCAAAGGCGCTCAGGCCCAACGCACCGCTGGCCTATAAATTCATTTTACCAACGGCGAACCACGTCTTTCTGCCCGGTCACCGCATCATGGTGCAAATTCAGTCAAGCTGGTTCCCGCTTTATGATCGCAACCCGCAAACATTTGTCCCCAACATCTTTTTTGCTCGTCCAGAAGACTATATCAAAGCCACCCAACGCGTGTACCACACAAAAAGCGACGCCAGTTTCATTGACTTGCCCGTCGTTCCAGCACGCTAATCTCGCCGGTCGCGAAGGACAATTTTTGAGGTCCACGAACTGCAGGCCGACGCGGAATAATCTACAGCGACATACGGATTGATGGCACTTTTGAACGCATTTTAGGCTGATTTGTGCGCAGGACAGCCGTGCGCGCAAATCGGAATTCCGAGACTCAACAAAGGGCAGTGGCTTCATCTGCGATGCTTGAGCGGAACATAAGCGCCATTTCGATGCGGCTCCTGCTCTTGCTCACTTCTATGCTTCCGCCCACGGTTCTCACAGCGGACGGAGTGTCTGTCCGCTACAAAGAAGGTGTCTCCCACGGTTTTCTCGTGCTGCGCACCACAGACGGAAAGCCTGTCGCCGATGGTGAGTCTACACAGGTGGCACAAGGCGACCACGTTACAAGCCACTTATGGTTCAAATTTAAGGACGGCTCATCGTACGATCAGACTACGGTCTTCTCTCAGCGTGGCACGTTTCGCCTCTTGCGCGATCACGTCGTTCAACAAGGGCCGTCTTTCAAACGTCGGATGGAGACTTCGATTGATGCATCCAAAGGCGAGGTCACGGTTCGCTACACGGACGATCATAACCAGGAGAAAGTGACGACCGAGCACCTCGAACTGCCGACCGATCTGGCCAACGGAATATTGTTCACACTCCTGAAGAATCTTCAGCCGGAAGCTCCCAAGACAACCGTTTCCTATGTTGCAGCCATGCCAAAGCCGCGTATTGTCAACCTGGAAATCGTTCCACAAGGCCAGAAACCCTTCTCCATTGGCAGCCACACTCACAAGGCCCTACTCTACGCAATCAAGGTGAAAATCGGTGGGGTAGCTGGTGCGATCGCCACGATCACCCGAAAGCAACCACCGGATACTCAGGCATGGATACTCACAGGGGAAGCTCCCGCGTTCGCGAGATCGGATGGACCCTTCTCTGGCGATGGTCCCCTTTTGCGGATGGAACTTGCCATTCCCGCCGCATGGCCGGACAGCGGGCCTTCGCGAAAAGTTCAATAATGCCGTATGAGCGAACTTCGGAAAGGCGCCGCGAGAATGTTTCTTAATTCAATTGAACGAAGCGAGGGTGGAATTTAAGCGGGACGAAAGAATTGCCGGATCGCCGACCCTAGACGGGCGAGAGCAGAGCATCGACCCGCTCTAGCAACCTCGAAACACCGTCCGCTTTTGAAATGCAAACAACACCGATGGCCTTGCATAGAGTTTCAGAGAGCCTGTCGGCATACATCGTAAATAGGATGACTGGTGTGTCCGGCATAGCGTTCTTCAAGACCATTGCCGCTTCTACTCCGTTCAAGCGAGGCATGGCAAGGTCCAGAAGTATCAAATTGGGTTGCAATGTTTTCGCCTTCTCGATAGCGTCTACGCCGTCAACGGCTTCCCGAACTCTAAGTTCCGTGTGTCTTCCTTCGAGCAACATTCGAACGGACAGACGCATGGAAGCGCTATCATCGGCAATGAGGACAGTTTTGGACACGAATTTAGTTGACGCCCTCCCGTGTCTGGTGCAATACAGAAAAACCTTTAGCAGGCATTGCGAGGCATCCACACTGTTTTGACCTCATTCATCCCGAATGATGTTTACGCGGATAATAGCTTCCCCTCAAGGCTTGCAGTTTACCGAGAGCTTGGAAGAGTGCGGCGTCTTCACCGCTATCTGCTGCTAAGAATGTATCTATTCGCTCGAAGATGGCGACTTCAGCCAGTTGAATCTTTCGTTCCCGTTCATTCGGGTCTCTTTCGGCGATTGCCTCCTGCACTGCTTGTTGCCACGTGTGAGTTAGATTTCTCATTCATCGCCGGCATCCGCCAACAGCTCGCGGAGTTGTGAACTCAAAATTATCTCGCATTGCTACAACGTGAAATGCAGCGGCAGCCTGCCAGAGGTTACAGTGAGGATGCCTTGAACGAGTTCGCCATTCAATCGGCGAAATCATTTAACACTCGGTGCGGGCCAGTCAGGACAATCGGCTAGAACTGATATTGGTCAAAGAACAGTTCCAGAACTGTACCCAGAGGACAGGTGGGATTGAATAGCGGAACGCTGACCAGTGAGATGAGCCGATGCGGAGTTGCGGCGGTTCGAGCACCTTGTATTACATGTGCAGCTCTAGCGCAAATATGGGTCAGAAGTCGCGCGAGGTTTCTGTTGTTCCGCTGGAGGAAGCGAGGTGGAATTCAAGCCGAGGAAGAAAGCATGAGAGCGCTGAAATTTAGCTGCCGTTACGCAGTTCCGTGAACTCATACCGAGCGGGATTTTTTCCATTCTAACGACGGGAGTTCAGAGTGCCCCACGCTTTGCAAATATGCTCGCGCATGCGCCTCAGCTCGATCCTTTCCGGTCTCGATGTCGTCTACTTGCTCGGAGGGTGCGGTCCAGTTCTTCGCATTTACGTTATAAACAGATGCTTGGACGCCCAGCGCGTTATGCTCCGAGAATAATCGCAAGTGTTCGTTGCCCACTTTGACTTCGGCCCAGACTCCTTGCTTCAACATCCCGGGAACTCCCGAACAACGACTGTTGGAAACGACCGTTTTGAACCGAGGGTTGTATCCGGCATCAAAGGCACTCGACATGCATCAAGCATGGCTGCACGCCTTTCGTAGAGGTTGCAATCGACGTTGGAGCTAGCTCCGGATAATGCCTGCAGTCAACCGTCAGCAGATGGCTCACACCGGTGCCGCGATGACGGGGCTCTGCTCTGCCGCGATTCCAATGGAGCAAATTGTAGCAGCGTATTCGCCAAGAAATCGGAGAAATCCGGTTGAATTTGAGAAATGGGAAATGGAGCGGCGGCGAAACTGCTTGATATTATGGAGCGGCCTACCGAATCGAACCGACACCTGAACCTTGGCAAGGTTCGATCTAGTCATCTAAGACGCTGGAACGGCGGCACATATAGAAAGTTTGATAACCCTTAATTGGAAAATAATGGAAACAACAACTCCTCAAATGAGTTCACTTCCGAGGCTTGGGAAGCTAGGAACAAAAATTTGAAAACGCTTGAACTGAGAACTTAAGGAGCACACTCGCGTCAAGCCTGAATTGGAAAATGAATGGAAAATGAAATCCTGCCGGTAATAGGGTACTCGATGCCGTTTTGCGGGAAGCCCCACTACTCTCGCCTCCTAGTCTCCGTGACGTCTCAGGTACTCTCCGGAAGGCAATACAAGAATGCCCTCGACCCTCTTGCCGAAGTAGGATCCAAAGTGCCGAAGATCCCCAGTCAAGAGATGTGTAGCACGAGCTTCGATGGCAGCCAATAGGATCGGTACGTCCTTCTCTGGCAACCAGACCCCTTCCGGAAGTTCGTGCTTACGCGCATCGAAGAGCTGAACTTTTCCGGCCAGCCTCACTAGCCGGGTGCGTTGAACTTCATGATTAAGATTAATTCTCGCTTCTTCCAGCGCATAGCGAGAGCTACACAAGACAACCTCTCTAAGTTTCCAGAGCTTAAGAAGGCCTGTATCGGACCGGTATGCCGCCGAAAATAAAACATTGGCATCGAGGAACAAGCGGGCCATTTTAAGCAGGCCGTCGATGGGGAATCGAATCCGGGTCTATACCGAGCTTCCGGACTTCTGTTCGCGCCTTGCGGTAATCCGCAGCATTGGTCGCATTGGAGAGAAGAAACTCTGCTTTGCGCTCGGGGGTGTACTTTTCAATCGGGACCACAACAGCAGGGCGAATCAGAATACCGTCTTCTCGTTCCTCCGCGGTGACGACAGTACCCTCTTCAATGCCGAAACGCCTTCGCAATCTGGCAGGGACCACGATTGCGCCTCTCTTCCCCACTTTCGCCGATTCCATCTTTTACCTCCGATCCCAATGGTGCCTGAATGTCAGTATGCCCGATAGTCAGGCACAAATCAATCCGTTTGTCCCGGATGCGTGCGCGGCATAGCTGTGGAGATCATGCGGCCCTGAAGCGGTTCTGCCAGTATAAGTTCGAACCGCCCACTGACGCGGAGGGCAAGGATGGCATTGGCACCGCGCAGAGTCCAGAGCGTACCGGACTGTTTGAGTCGTGATCTGATGATGGTCCTGCATCCAGCTTCGATCACGCTAGAACCGATGAAGAGATGTTGTTTCCGAAAGATGGGCAGCGCATGCGACGACGTTGTGAGAAAAGTATTCCGCTTCGCTGCGGATCCGCTGGCAGTGCTGGTCGGCCGGATTCAGTGCGCGATATAGAGAGAGTCACCGGCGCGAGTCAGTTCCTCGGTCTCGCCCGGTCAAGAGGCCGTGGGCGCGAGGCTCAGCAATTTGCGGACGGCATTGAAATCAGGGCGAATTCCAGGTTGGTACGCGCCTTCGTCGGTATGGCGCTCCCAATCCAAGAGCAGGGATTCTACGATCTCCCTGCCGTCGGGATCGCGAACCGCTTGCAGCGGTGTTCGGCCCCCAAGGGCAGGAATCTTCTGGTGAACCCAGTCTTCGACTTGTTTCTGGATCATTTCCTGGATACGGCTTCTCGCCTTTGGATCACTGCGAAGGGCCTTAGCGAATTCGTCGTCCCTCTTCGCCTGTGCTTTGAGGCCTTTGCGCGCCTTGGCGAGCATTTCGTCGGCCGTCTTAGCGATTGTGTTTTGGTGGGCGGCCGAAGGACCGAGGCGCTTTTCGATTTCGGCGCGAAGACGTTTGGCGCGATTCTCGGAATTCACTTCCGCAACCAGTGAGCGGCCGGAAATCTTGATATTCCCGAGGATCGTGTTGTCCCAGCTTGGAATTTTCGCGTTGCCTTTCTTGCGCCAGTCAAATGCAACACGCTCTAGTTTTCCGTCTCTGCCGCGTTCGCCGCCTTCCAAGAGCTCTTCTTTCGATTGCCCGAACGCCAGGGGCGCGAGAGCCTCGAATGCTCCTTGGGGCGATTCAACGAGGAAGTTTAAGGTGTGAAACACGAGCGGGTCGCCATCGGTGTTCGCGAGTTGCGGCGGTGTATTCAGCCGATCTCGGATCGTCAGGTAAGTGAGTCGAATTGTATCCGCGTAGCGCACAAGGTCATCGCCAGCCAGGTCCCGATTTTGCTTGGCAATCTTCCTTCTGAGTTTTTTCCGAAGTTCGATCACCTCGCCTTTCCAACTGGGCGGGATGCAGATCGGGGCCATGCAGCCCACGATCGATATCGCTTGCAAGTTCCACACCTGACCGTAAATGATGTCGCCCTTCTGCAATGCACGGGAAGCCGATCGCTCGATGACCTGCGTCTCCATGCCGACCAGGATGTCCCGCAGCCCAAATCCCTCGCTGGCTTCACTCCATAGGACTTCCCAGAAACTGAATGGCTGCGCTGTCGCCTGTTCAAGAAACAAGCGGTGCATCTCAGACAGGGTGCCAGCTCTTTCCAACTCATACCATCGGCTGACGATGCCGCCCCTCCGATTCGCTCTCTTTCCAGTGCGGGGCTTTTGCGGGTCCCAATGGAACAGAAAGTACGGCATGAAGATCTGTTGTTCATGCGAGTCCGGGTCATAAGGTACGGGGAGACCAGTAAGGTGGAAGTCTTGCCACGCCGCTTGAATCTGACTACCGAACTTACGCGCGGCAAGCCTCATCATGTCCTGCGTGAGTTCATCGGATGTATTCCGCTGTTCTGCCCACCGCCTGTAGGAGGCGGATTGCCGCGCCAAGCAGCAGCGCTTATATTTCTTGCCGCTTCCACACGGACAAGAGTCATTCCTGCCGATTTTCTGGCTGACGTGAAAACTCATACTGTCGCGACATTACCGTGCGGAGTCGAAGAAAACAAGAAGCCAAGGTCTTCGACCCAACGGCTCACCTCTGGGTTCTGTACTGCTTTTTCGTCATCGTCCACGACCGGTGCAAGATCCTGCACTTGCATGTGACACGAAATCCCAATGCTCTTTGGGTTGTACAGCAAATACGCTAAGCATGGGTTTACAAACAGCTGCACAGATTCTTGCTATTCGACCGAGATGCAAAGTTTGGAGCCGATGTAGTTTCGGCTGTGAGAGACATCTAAAGCCAGCCAACGCACGGTCTTTCACAGTCCGTAGCAGAACCGTGTTGCTGAACGCTCAGTCGGGAACTGCCGGCGCGACTTGCTTCTGGACAAGTTCTACGACTGAACCGCCGCGAGGTTCTGTCCTAAACATTCGAGCCTCGGCGCAAAACAGTAAGAACCTGGATTTGCAGAACTTACCTGTAGCCGCTGTCTCTAAATGTAAAGATGATTGCCGGAACCCAAGCGCAAAATCATAGTTATTGGAAAAAATGGAAAACGAGGCGGATGCGTAAGTGCTTGAAAAAAATGGAGCGGCCTATCGGAATCGAACCGACACCTGAACCTTGGCAAGGTTCCGTACTACCACTATACTAAGGCCGCTCAGTTTCAATTATTTATAACACGCCTTCGCGGGAACCGACAAGTCCGCGCATTTTTTGTGTTTCTCTAGAAAGTTCCTGCTGAAATCATGCTGTTTGAAATCTACGAGACTTGCGAAACGCGCACGGATTTTACTACCGGCGACCGGCGCTGGCGCTCGGCAAACCGCGTGGCCTTTTCCTTATCGGTGTACACGCGGCCGAATTTCTCTCCGTCGGCATAATAAACGGTCACCAAAAAGTGGTGATGGCGCCTCCGCTTGTCTTTGTTAAACGGCGCTTTGCCCCTTTTGGCAGTCTTGGTTGTTTTAGGCACTTCCGCACGCTCCGCTTGAAAAACGTCCCTGAACTATCGCAAGGAAAAGGCCCAAAGCGCAAGCCTCAAATACGACGATTCTTGTGCAGGATCCAGGGTTATAGATGGACAACCTTGTCTAGCAAAATACGCTCTTTCGAGCAGAAAAGCATGAAACATTTTAAGGATTCGAACGTCTTTATCTATGTGAGGAGATTCGCTGGCAGGCGGAAAAAGACCATGATGATGAATTATTCGAAAAAGTTGCTGACCGTCTCGTGGACGCTGGCGTGGTAGGCTGGTTTAATGGACGAGCAGAATTCGGTCCCCGGGCACTAGGTGGCCGTTCCATATTGGCAGACCCCCGCCGCCTCGATGCAAAAGACCTGCTCAATGCCAAGATAAAACGGAGAGAAAGTTTCAGGCCCTTTGCACCCTCTATCCTTAAAGAATATGTAAGCGAATATTTTGAAGTAACAGATGAAGTGCCCTTTATGGAAAAAGTATTCCCCATCAGGCAGGAAAAGAGATCGGCTATTCCCGCTGTTACACATGCAGACGGTACAGGTCGTTTGCAAACAGTTGATAAAACAGTTACACCAAGATATTACCAGCTGATAGACGCCTTCAGGAAAAAGACCGGAGTGCCAATTTTGTTGAACACTTCCTTTAACGAAAATGAACCTATTGTAAATTCACCTGCAGATGCGCTCGAATGCTATTTGCGTACCAATATGGATATGCTGGTGATGGAAAACTGTGTTATTTCACGCTGAAATTTATAATAAGCCCACCAACATGGATATCCAGGAATTCGAAAAAAGTAAGATCTATGAAAGGCTGAAATATGAACCGCAGCCTCCCGGTTACGCCGGTAAAATTCCATGGACTGTTCAGCAACAGATAGCAGCAACCAATGGCATTCACTATCTGCAGATGATTGGCAAGCTGTCTGAATATCCCATTCCCGATATACCGCTTCCTCCTGCTACAAGGCCTGATCAGCTCTTGCTCGATATTGGCAACGGGTGGGGCAGGTGGCTGGTTGCATCCGGTGAAAAAAACTATATTCCCATCG
>Ga0137403_10010265_pt1 | contig 10374 bp, 9 predicted proteins | sample CZOMad2_1_16fung_FD_122057 | JGI IMG/M metagenome (GOLD analysis project Ga0137403, IMG submission 122057) | Vadose zone soil fungal communities from Angelo Coast Range Reserve, California, USA - CZOMad2_1_16fungal (Hybrid Assembly) | ecosystem: Environmental > Terrestrial > Soil > Vadose zone... | reverse complement strand
CACTGAACGTCGAGCGCGTGGACCTGATGAAACTCTGATGCCGACGCGCCCGATGCTCGAATATTTGTGGATTGTCCAGCTGCTGCCGCTGCTGGGCTCGGCGATCAATGGACTTTTTGGCGCGAAGTGGGCGAACAAGACCGTGAACTGGGTGGCGCTGGGGTCGACGGGACTGTCGTTCGCTTGCGCGCTCGAAGCGGTGCGTGAATTTTTTGAATCGGGGCAGGTTCTCTTCCGCAAGGAATTCTTCACCTGGATTACTGCGGGGAATTTCCGGGCGGGCTTTGATCTGCAGATGGACCAGCTCACCGTGGTCATGGTGCTGGTGGTGACCGGCGTCGGCTGGCTCATCCACATTTATGCGACCGGATATATGGCGCATGAAGGCGGCTACTACCGCTTCTTCTCGTACCTCAATCTGTTCATGTTCTTCATGCTAATTCTGGTGCTCGCGGCAAACTACTTGCTTCTCTTTGTTGGCTGGGAAGGCGTCGGCTTGTGCAGCTATTTGCTGATCGGATTTTATTTCCTTAGGAAGTCGGCGTCAGATGCAGGGAAGAAGGCGTTCATCGTCAACCGCATCGGTGACTTCGGCTTCATGCTCGGAATGTTCTTGCTGTTCCGGACGTTCCGCACCCTGGACTTCACCGCACTTTTCCAGGCTGCCTCCAACCCTAGCTGGGGTCCGGAGAGTTGGGGACAATTCGGCACGTTCACGGTTGCATGCCTGCTGCTGTTCATGGGTGCTTGCGGGAAATCCGCGCAGCTTCCGCTGTACGTGTGGCTCCCGGACGCGATGGAAGGGCCGACGCCGGTCAGTGCGCTGATTCACGCGGCCACCATGGTGACTGCGGGCGTGTATGTTGTGGCTCGCTCTCACGTGCTCTTCACGCATTCCGAAACGGCGCTGGTCGTTGTGGCCATCGTGGGCTGCGCCACGGCGTTTTTCGCCGCCACCATCGGACTGGTGCAGACGGACATCAAGAAAGTTTTGGCCTACTCGACGGTCAGTCAGCTCGGCTACATGTTCCTGGCGTGCGGGGTTGGCGCGTTCTCCGCGGGCATTTTTCACCTGTTGACGCATGCCTTTTTTAAGGCGCTGCTCTTTCTGGCTGCTGGTTCCGTGATTCACGCCATGGGCGGCGAACAGGACATGCGCCACATGGGCGGCCTCAGCAAAAAGATCAAGTACACCTACGTGACCATGCTGATCGCCACACTGGCGATTGCGGGCATTCCTCCGCTTGCCGGATTCTTCAGCAAGGATGCCATCCTTCTGAGCGCTTTTCAGATCCCGGGCGGCCATCCGCTGTACGCGCTCGGGTTACTTACTGTCCTACTCACTTCGTTTTACATGTTCCGTTTGATCTTCCTTACTTTTCACGGGAAGCCGCGCTACGATGAGCACAAAGTACACGTCCATGAATCGCCGTGGAGCATGCTTGGGCCGCTGGTGGCGCTCGCCGTGCTCTCCGTAATCGGCGGCTGGGTAGCCGCGCCTGCACTTTGGGGCGGTCCGGACTATTTCGCAAACTTTCTGACGCCGGTGTTCGGCTCGCACGAAGGCGCCGAAGTCTTGAGCGAAGCGGCAGCTCACAGCTTCGAACTCACGCTCGCGGTGGTCGCCGTGGTATCGGCTCTCCTTGGTCTTGCCAACGCATACTGGCTGTATCTCAAGCGGCCGGAAAAAGCGGAGGGGCTCGCCAAGTCGATGAAGGGGGTGTACACGACGCTGCTTAACAAATATTACGTTGACGAGTTGTACGTGGCGACGATCGTCAAGCCGCTGCTCTGGATTTCCACGAACGTGCTTTGGAAGACCGCGGACGTGGCGGCCATCGATGGCGCGGTGAACGGGCTTGCAGACGGCATTACCGCTGTCGGTGATCGCACCCGCCACACACAATCGGGGAACACGCGCAGCTACGCGGTGTGGGTGGTCATCGGAGCGCTAGTGCTGATCGCGGTGATCTTCCTCTGGCCGGGCGCGGGAAAACCGGTCCTCGGGTGGGTGCGCTGATGCTGCACGGCGGACACTTGCTTTCCGTGCTGATCTTCTTCCCTGCCGCGGGCGCGCTGGCACTGATGATGCTGCGGGGCGATGATCACAAATACATCCGATATATCGTGCTCATTGTCTCTGCCGCTGAATTCTTCTTCTCGCTGTTGATGCTCCGCTACGTGCGTGTTGGGGACACCGGCTATCGCCTGGAAGAGTTCGCCCATTGGATCAACCAGCCGCCGATCAACTATCACCTTGGCGTGGACGGCATCAGCATCTTTCTCGTGATCCTCACGACGTTTTTGACGCCCATCTCGGTTCTCGCGTCGTGGAAGAGTATCGAGCACCGCGTGAAAGAATTTTTCGTCATGCTGCTGATGCTGGAAGTCGGCGGCGTCGGTGTGTTCCTCTCGCTCGATCTGTTCCTCTTCTTTCTTTTCTGGGAAGTGATGTTGATTCCGATGGCGCTGCTCATCGGCATCTGGGGCCACGAGCGGCGCGTGTACGCGGCCGTGAAATTCATCCTCTACACCATGGCGGGCTCGATCTTCATGCTGGTCGGAATCATCTGGCTCTACAACGCGACCAACACATTTGATCTGCCGACCATTCAGAACATGCTGGCCACAGGCCTTCTTGCACTTTCCCCGCGTACCGAGATGCTGCTGTTCCTCGCCTTCTTCGTAGCCTTCGCGATCAAGGTGCCGCTGTTTCCGCTGCACACCTGGCTGCCCGACGCGCACGTGGAAGCGCCCACGGCCGGCTCCGTGATGCTCGCAGGCGTGCTGCTGAAGATGGGCACGTACGGCATGATTCGCTTCTGCCTGCCGCTTTTTCCGGGCGCTTCGCACCGCGCGGCTAGATGGGTGGCGCTGCTGGCCATCATCGGAATCATCTACGGCGCGCTGGTGGCCATGGTGCAGCCGAATTTGAAGAAGCTTGTGGCGTACTCGTCCGTCAGCCACCTCGGCTTCGTGGTGCTCGGGATCTTCGCGTTCCACAACATCTCCATGCAAGGCGCGGTCTACCAGATGCTCGCGCATGGAGTTTCCACCGGCGCTCTCTTCTTGCTGGTGGGCATGCTGTACGACCGCCGCCACACGTTTGAAATCAGCGAGTACGGCGGCCTGGCCACGCCCATGCCCAAGCTGGCGGCGTTTTTCCTTTTCGTCGCGCTTTCTTCGCTGGGCTTACCGATGCTCAACGGGTTCGTGGGCGAATACTTGATTCTTCTCGGGACCTATCAGAGGCATTGGCAATGGGCCTCGTGGGCCGCGCTCGGCGTGATTCTCTCGGCGTGTTATTTGCTATGGTCGTATCAGCGCGTGTTCTTCGGCGAAATTACAAAAGAGAAAAACCGCACGCTCCCCGATGCGTCGGCCCGTGAGAAGTGGATCCTGATCACCATGGCCGTCGTGACGCTGTGGATGGGAATTGGTTCGGTGTTCATCACGCGCCGCACCGCGGCGGACTCTCAAGCGGTAATCGATCAGGTGGAACCGCAGCGGCCGTACGAAGCTGCCGCGCCCGTGAGGCCCGGGCAGCAAGCTGCGCGAGTTGCGCCTGGAGTTGCCAGCGCAGATTCGCCGGAAAGGTCCGGAACCCGCTAGATGAATTCCGCGATCCCCACCATCGCCGATTTTTACCGCGTTCTGCCGGAGCTGCTCTGGTGCGGCTTCGGTTTGCTGGCGATGTTCCTGCAGCCGTTTGTTCGCAATCGGCACTTTTTCACGGCCCTCGCTTTCATCGGTGCGCTTGCGGGAATGGCTGGATCCTTTCTCTCCTTCCGCAACCCCGGCGCGGGCTTCTACGGGCTCATCCAGGCGGACGCGTTCAGCTTCTTTTTTCACCTCCTTGTAGGCACGGTCGCAGTCCTAGTGGTTCTCGCTGCCGGCCCCTACCTCGATCGCGAGCGGCTTCCGTTCGCCGAATTTTATGCTTTGCTGCTGTTTGCCACCGCGGGCATGGGAGTCCTTGCCTCCGCCCAGGAACTTCTGACGGCGTTCATTGGCCTGGAGATGAGCTCGATTTCGAGTTACATTCTCGCGGGCTACCGTCGCGATGCGCTGAAGTCCGGCGAATCGGCGATGAAATATTTTCTGCTGGGCTCGTTCGCCACGGCGTTTTTTCTTTATGGGATTGCGCTGGTATATGGCGCAACCGGCACGACGCGGCTGGACATGATGGTCGATGCCGACCCTTCGGGCACGCTCTTGAAACTCGGCCTTTCCATGATATTGATCGGCCTGGGCTTCAAAGTAGCCGCGGCGCCGTTCCAGATCTGGACGCCGGACGTCTACGAAGGCGCGCCCACACCGGTCACCGCGCTCTTTTCCGCCGGACCGAAGGCCGCCGCTTTTGCGCTATTGCTTCGCATCTTCGCCACGGTTCCTGCAGCCACTCATTTCTGGTTCTGGGCGTTCTGGATTCTCGCGGTGCTGACGATGTTCGCCGGGAATCTCGGCGCGCTGGTACAGACGAACATCAAGCGGTTGCTGGCCTACAGTTCAATCGCGCACGCCGGCTACATTCTTGTTGCGTTTGCCGCGGTTACTTCCATGGCGAAGGGCGGACGGGCGGAAGCAGCAGTCGCGTATGCAGCGGTGCTTTTTTATCTGCTCAGCTATGCACTGGTGAAGCTGGGCGCGTTCACCATCGTTTCGCAGTTGGGCGGCGCTGGCGAGAAAAATCTCTCGCTGGACGACTACGCCGGGCTCTCGCAGCGTCAGCCCATCGTTGCAGCAATGCTGAGTATTTACTTGCTGTCGCTCCTCGGGTTGCCGGTCACGGCGGGCTTCTTCGGCAAGTTCTACATTTTCAAGGCGGCAGTGAATTCGCACCTGCTGTGGCTCGCGGTGCTGATGGCCATCAACAGTATCATCGGCGCCTATTACTACCTGCGTGTCATCGTGCTGATGTACATGCGCGAGCCGAGCGCGGAGTCTGCCGCAGCTGCTCCGGTAGGATTCCCACTCACAGTGAATGTCGTTCTAGCAGTCACAGCTATCGGCACAATTCTTTTCGGCCTTATGCCGAATCCCGTCATCAATTTCATCCTCCAACCCACTCTCTTCGGCCACTAAGAATTCCAGTTTGCAGAAGCAGGCGGGGCTGAAGCTCGGCACTTACATTTGAACTTATCGAACTGAAAAGAAAACGGCCTGGAGGCTTGCGCTTCCGGGCCGTTGAATTCTGTAAGTATTAGGACTTAGAACTTGAAGTAGAGGAGGATCCCCAACACGAATGTGAACAGCGAGAGCGTTTCGACGAACACCAGGCCGAGCAACATTGCCGCACGGATATTGCCCGCAGCTCCAGGATTGCGCGCGATTCCCTCGCAAGCCGCAGACGCGATCCGGCCCTGGCCGAGTGCTCCGCCAAATGCTGCGATAGCCAGGCCGAAACCGACAGCCAGAGCGAGCGTGGTGGTATTGATAGGCGCCTTTTCCGGTACACCGCCCTGTGCGAATGCGGACGGCGCAATCGCCAAGATTGCGATGAGCGCAACGAACACTACTGCAGTTTTCTTCATAACTTCCTCCTCATGAGATTGCCGCCAGGAGGTGGTTCCCGGACACCGTGCAGCCGGGCTCACGCTGGACAGCGACTAAAACTCTTTTTGCAGCGTTAGTGGTCTTCCGCCGTGGCCATGCCGATATACACCGACGGCAGAATGGTGAAGACATACGCCTGAATAATTGAAACAAAGATGTGCAGGCCGATAAAGGCCAGCGGTAGAACGGCGGGAAAGACTCCCAGGATGACCCCAAGGGCCGGTGTCTTGGTCCATCCCCATAGGGCGGGTGCGGCGAGCAGACTGAGAAAAATGCCGTAGATCATGTCGCTCGCGAAGATGTTTGCCCAAAGACGAACGGTCAAAGAGAGCAGGCGCGCTGTCGTGCTGATAATTTCCACGGGAAAAATCAGCCACGCTAGCCACCAGACAGGACCTGCGAAGTGCTTCAAGTATCCGCCGACGCCATGATGCCGGATGCCCTGCCAATTGAAATAGAAAAAGGTGAGAATGGCGCAAGCCAGCGGAACGCTAACATTTCCAGTCGGCGAGGCAAAAAAGGGCAAAACACCCATCAAATTGCCCAGAAGTACGAAGATCGAGATCGTCCCAACAAAGGCGATGTATCGCAGAGCCTCATGACCCGTATTTTCTTCTAGCAGATCACGGATGCCGATGCCCAGAGGATTCGTGAGGAGCATCTCCGCGACTTGTTGCGCGGCCCCGGGCCTTTCCGCTGACAAGCGTGAGCGGAGAAAGAGTGCAGCCAGAGTTCCAATCAGAAGTACAACGAGGCCCATCACGACATGCTGCGGAATAGGCACCTCTGGATTCTCCGGGGTGATGTGCAGCGCGTGAAGCAGCGAAAGGGCCAGTGGTCCCAAGATATGATTCAGCAGTTTCGTTATGCCAAGTACGTGTTCTTCCATCCGTTAGTCCAAGGGACGCAGTATTTCCCACACACTAGCCGCGATCGTCGCGGCTGCTAAGGCGCACAAACCCACAACCATGCTGCCAAGGGGAACGTGTAGATATTCAAAAATAACATAGACGGCGAGGGCGAGCAACCCGTAGCGAAAGATGGCCGTGAAGTAAGTGGCGAGAGGCACTTGCGGTTTTTCGCGGCCTTCTTGAGCTTTAGAAGCGAGCACCAGGGCGTCAAGTCCGCGCTTCAGCCAGCGAAAATTAAGCCAAGCTAAAACCGTTCCGATTGCCAGACCTGCGGCCCATACTTTTTGGTGTGCCACGGCGAGGAAGGCCGCAGCGGTGAATCCAAACAGAAGCGTAAGCCAGGCGATGCGCCGCTCCGTTAGAGCGCCTGCAACGGGTTCAGCCACTCTTGCTCCCATTGTTTCCGCCTGGCAGCCGGCGCAGCACTTCACGAATGCCGGCGTAAAAGCCCAATCCACCGAACACCATCATGAGCCACGGTCCCGTGTGCAGCCAACCGTCAAGAAAGTATCCAATCGCGCCGCCGACCACAATCGCGCCCACGAAGGTGAACGGCAGCTCCAGGGCAAGCGCAGACTGGGACGCAAAATCCTGCGGCTTTTTTGGAGGTGATTCCGGAGGGCTTTCCTCTGGCTTAGAGTCCGAAGGCATAGTGCGCGAGCCGCGTGAACGGTTCAGGATACAACCCGGCGGCCAGCGTGACAAACACCGTTACGCCGAGCGCCACGGCCTGCGCATTGGTCATGACAGGATGCGCCGCTTCACCCGGCTGCTTGAGCCAGGCGTGCACGATGATGCGGAAGTAGTAGTAAAGCGCGGGAACGATGTACAACACCGCGAACACCGCAAGCACAGGATGCTTCGATTCGATGAGCGAGAGGAAGATGAAATACTTGCCCATGAATCCCGCGGTCGGCGGGATTCCCGCGAGCGAAAGCATGAAGATCAGCAGCAAGACCGCCGCTGCGGGGCTGCGCTGGTAGAGGCCATTCAGGTCCTCGAGTTCCTCGCCGATCAAGCCCTTCTGGCGGAGCACGATGATCACGGCGAACGCGCCCGCCGTCATGAACACATAGGCAAACAAATAGTACGCGATGCCCACAAGACCGGTCTCATTCCCCGCGACGAGGCCGAGCAGGATGTAGCCCACATGCGATATCGAGGAATACGCAAGCAGCCTCTTGACGTTCGTCTGCGTCAGCGCCGCAAGATTTCCCCAGGTCAGCGAAGCGACTGCCACGCCTGCGATGAGATAAATCCACGTTGCCTGCGAAATGGAAAAGACCACCAGGAACAAACGCAGAACCAACGCGAAGCTCGCAGTCTTGGAAGCGACACTCACATATGCCGTGATTGGCGTGGGCGCGCCTTCGTAAACGTCCGGCGCCCACTGATGAAACGGCACGGCTGCGACTTTGAAAAACAAGCCCACGGCGATCAGCACGAAGGCAAGCAGCGGCAAAATTTGGAGCGTGAAGGGATCGAAATGCAGGGCCATCGGTGCCCGCGCGGCAAAGAATTGCCGCATCTGCTCGCCGGCTGGTCCCGCCTGCTGGCTGATAACAATCCGGCGGACAAGGTCTTCGCGCCCTTCGAGAGCCCCGCGAATCGCACTGATGTTCGTGGAGGCGCTCAGCCCATAAAGAAGTGAAAATCCATAGGCAAGAATCCCGGAGCTGAAAGCGCCAAGGAGGACGTATTTGAGTGCGGCCTCGTTCGAACGCTTCTCGCGCCGCAAGAAACCGGTCAGAACATAGAAGCTCAGCGCCATCGTCTCCAGCCCGAGGAACATGACGATCAGGTCCACGCCGGACGCCATCAGCATCATGCCGACACACGCGAACAGCAGAAGCGCGTAATACTCTCCTTCCTGCTCTCTTTCGATCTCCAGGTATTTCACGGAGAGAAGAATGACCAGCGCTGTGGAAATGAGAAACAGCGCGGCGAAGAAAATCAGGAAGCCATCCACGACAACCGACTCGTGAAATCCAGAGAGTGTGCCGCTGCCAGCGACCCGTCCCCGCAGCTTCCATAATGAGAGGCCGCTGAACAGCACGCCCGCGAATGCGGCCTTCGCGCTGAAGTCCTTAAAGAAAAGCCTCCAGAACCAATTGTTCTCCATGGACTCATCGACGGAAAACCCGATCAGCAGAATGCCCAAGCCGAACAGCGTCAATTGCATCTCCGGGAGAACGACGGCGCCGTCTCCCTGGAGATAAGTGAAAATCGAATTAAGGATTGGGATGTTCATGCCGTTGGGCTATTTTGTTTCAGCGGCGACGGCGGGAATTTCCGCCGTGGGCGCTTGCGTACGTTCTGCCTGGTAAAATCTAGGATTCACTTGCTCGACGATCCTCTGCACGGGCCTTTCGATGTACGCGAAAAACGGCTTCGGATAGATGCCGATCCAGAATGCCAAAATCACCAGCGGCACGAGCGTGGCGTACTCGCGCAAGTTCAAGTCCGGCAACTCTTCATTGGCAAATTGCGTCACCGGGCCGAACATCACGCGCTGGTACAGCCACAGCAAGTACGCCGCGCCCAGCACGACGCCGAGCGAGCCCCACGCGGCCCACGCTTTGCTGACCTGAAACGCACCCTGCAGAATCGTGAACTCTCCGATGAAGCCGTTCAGCAGCGGCATCCCGAGCGAACTGAGGCTGATGATGAGGTAGATTGCTGCGAAATTCGGCATGGGCGTCGCCAGCCCGCCGAACTCGGAAATCAGCCGCGTGTGGCGCCGTTCGTACAGCACACCGACGATCAAGAACAGCGCGCCGGTGGAAATTCCGTGATTGATCTGTTGCAGCACGCTGCCGGCGAGGCCGTTTGGGTTGAGCGCAAAAATTCCCAGCGTGCAGAAGCCGAGATGGCTGACGGAGCTGTAGGCGATCAGGCGCTTCATGTCTTTCTGCATCAGGCAGACAATTGCGCCGTATATGATTCCGATCAGAGAGAGGACGATCACGATGTGGATGATCTTGGCGCGCATCGCCGCATCGGCTGGCAGTAGCGGCAGCGAAAAACGGATGAAGCCGTACGTGCCCATCTTCAAGAGAACGCCGGCCAGAATGACGGAGCCGGCCGTGGGTGCTTCCGTATGTGCGTCCGGGAGCCAGGTGTGGAACGGAAACATCGGGACCTTGATGGCAAACGCGAAAAAGAATCCCCAGAAGAGCCACACTTTCAATGGATCAGAAAATGTCTGCGCGGCAGCCAGCAGAGTGGGAACGTCAAACGTGCGCGTTCCATCCGCCGCCGGTGCATAGAAATAGAGCGCCAGAATCGCCAGGAGCATCACCACGGACCCGGCCAGCGTATACAGGAAGAACTTGATCGCTGCGTAAAGGCGCCGGTCGCTGCCCCACACGCCAATCAGGAAATACATCGGAACAAGCATCACTTCCCAGAAAACATAAAAAAGGAAGAAATCGAGCGAGACGAAAACGCCGATCATGCCCGTCTGAAGCAACAGCAGCAGGATGTAGTATTCCTTCTGGCGCTGCTTGATCGCGCTCCACGAAGAAAGTATCGCGATCATCCCCAGAAACGTTGTGAGCATGACCAGCAAAAGGCTGATGCCGTCAATGCCGAGGTGATACCTCGCGCCAATGGAAGGAATCCACGCCGTGTTTTCTTCGAATGCGAAGCCGCTCCAGCCCGGTTTGAACCACCGCAACAGCGGAAGCGAAACGAGAAAGCCGAGTACGCCGAAGAGATTGCCGACGACGCGATGCGCGCCTTCGCTCTCGCGCGGCACGAAGAGCAAAAGCAGCGCTCCCACGAGCGGCGTGTATAAAATCACGCTCAAGAGATGATGTGCAAAAAAGTCCATTCTTCGCCTCTCAGTGCACCGCGCGCAGCAGCGTATGCATATGGCGCCCGTAATACGCCAGCAGAACCGCCA
>Ga0137403_10010264_pt1 | contig 10375 bp, 7 predicted proteins | sample CZOMad2_1_16fung_FD_122057 | JGI IMG/M metagenome (GOLD analysis project Ga0137403, IMG submission 122057) | Vadose zone soil fungal communities from Angelo Coast Range Reserve, California, USA - CZOMad2_1_16fungal (Hybrid Assembly) | ecosystem: Environmental > Terrestrial > Soil > Vadose zone... | reverse complement strand
CACACCCGCCGATTCGATTATCGATTCAGTTTGTGCTCGCTGTTCCCCACCGCCAATGAACACGAAATGACAGCGAGAACCCGGGTCGTTCATTAGCGTGGCCGCTTGGGCCAGCAGAGGAGCGCCGTGCCACGGACCGAACGTGCCTACGAAACCGACGACGGTCCGGTCATCGATACAAAGGGAGCGCCGAATTTCGCGGCCTCCACATTCAGGACGGAAGCGCTCTGGATCGACACCGTTCGGGTTCACTATGATCTTTGCCGGACTGACGCCCGCGTCGATCAGGTTGCGGCGTTCAACGTCCGACACCACAAAAATCAAATCAGCCGCGCGCTGATTGAGCCGCTCGAAACGTTTCAGCAGCCGGAGCAGACCTATCGGGTCCCAATTTCGGCTGACCCAGATTTCGGAACCGTTGAACTCCAACGCGAGCGGAAGCCCCGTCACCGCCGACAGCAGAACGCCGCTCCAGTTGAAGCGGCTGTAGCGTTGATAGATGAAATCGATTCCGGTTGCCGGCGCCGCGCGGCGTGCGAGCAGCAGCAGACTCCTCATGGTGAAGGTGAGATTGTTCCACAGTTCGAACAGCGCTTTTGTTGCGCTGAATAGTCCCGAGGGCGGAATCACAATGGTTTTGTCATCGTCGCGTTGTTCGCGGCTCACCAGGAACCTGAGTCGATGCCCGAGTGTAGCGGCGCCGCTCGTAAACCCGGCGACGTGACTTGGCATTCCACCTTCCGCCGCGCCGGTAAGATTAGCCAGAACATACAGCGCGCTGAATGACGACTGCTGGTCTGGATTGAGAGCCCTTCTGCTGGTCCGCGAGGCCCGCACGACGCCTCGAAATGCCAGCGAGAGGCCGAGCACCTCGGTAAGCAACCACGACAACGGAACAATCAATCCATAGCCGCCGAACAACTCGAGCGCGAAGCGAGGAGCTTCCAGCATCAGCACGCTGAGCCGCGAGCGGACCGCCAGGCGGTCTTTTGCGTCTCCGATCACCACTCGGCGCGCGCCTGCGAAGATCGCGAAAAGCATAAGCGCGCCACGAGCGCTCTGCATTCTCAAGTCGGAAGTGAACACGCAGAAGATATCCGGCGCAAACGACCGGACCCGCGAGAGCGCTTCTCGCTTTGAAGTCCATTTGAGATCGGCTTTGTTTATCGGCCGGATGTCCGCATCGGGCAATACGGCAGCCGCCCATTCCATCGCGGCGTCCGTGTTGCCCGACAAATCCAGGAGCAAAGCTAGCGGTCTTCCGTACTCTTGAGTCTCCGGCGCGCCCGCGGACGATTCGTGCTTTGCGCGTGTTTCGGTGACTTGTCTGTTCGAGGAGGCAGTAGCCATTGCCTGGTGCGAGCCAGTGCGAGACTCGGGAGGATTCACTTGGTTGCCGTTATTAGAAGGTTCCATCCGAAATTGCGCGCAAGGGTCTGGAACAGCACTTCAGGTATCAGACGGCCGATCGGTCTCAGCTCGCGGCGCGTAAGCTGGTTCACCTGGATGTCGCACCCACGAAACTCACGAAACATTTTGCGAGCTTCAGCCCGCGTGAAAGCCTTAACCAGCGGGCGTCCTTCCGTCTCTGAGTACTCGACGTGGCGGCTCATAATTTCCTCGGGAGTTTCTTTGAGGAGTTCGCCACGCACCAACCCGTGCTTGAAGATGATCGAACCCAAATAGTAAAGCGACGCACGATGATAAAGCATCACGATTGCCTTGCCGCCGGGTTTGAGAACTCGATGGATTTCGCCGACGGCGCGAAGCGTATCGGGCGTGTGATGCAAGACGCCGAAAGAGTAGACAACATCGAAGCTCGCATCCGGGAAGCTAAGGTCTTCGCAGTCGCCTGTAAGAAACTCGCCTGTGAAACCGTAGACCTCGAAACGGCGGCGCGCGATCTCAATGCTGCGCGGCGTGAGATCGACACCGGTCACCCTCGCGCCGCCGCGAGCGAACTGGAGCAGGTCCGTGCCGGTGCCGAACCCGACTTCAAGCAGCCGCTTACCGGCGTAGCGATCGAACCCAACGGTCTCTTTCAACCACGGCGCGTCGATTCGGTAGCGGTAGTCCTCGATTGCATCGAAGTACTCGCGAGTCCCAAACTCGAGATCGCGTGCTACATGCGCGCCGCACGGATTAGCGCTCCATTGCTCGCGCGTGCGTTGCTTGAAGTCGTCGAGGAGTATCGAGGACGGCGAAGCCAGGATTGGATTATCGCTCGAGGGGTTCATCGCGTTAGGCTGACATTGAGTAAGACATTCGACTCCAACTCCAATGAATTTCGGGCGCGTGCTCGCAATTCATTCCACGACTGACGGGGTTGCTTCCTCCAACGCGCGTCTGAATCTTCGATAGTAGAGAAGGTGCAGTGCGTAGTCCAGCGCCATCGCGCCGGCGCCGGTCCACGCCGCCCCCGCTATTCCAAAGCGAGGCACAGCGACCACCAGCGCGGCAATTGTTGCGGCGCCGCTGATGAGAACGATGTTGCGCAACTCCGCGCCCCGGCCGTGCGACGCAAGGAATATGTTGTAAGGCTGGAACAACCCGACGAAGAGATTCATCGCGGCGAACGGGACCAGCAGCGGCGCCGCTTCGCTGTATTTCGGAAAGACAAATCTGAGGACGATCGGCCCAAACACCACGAGCGCGATTGATGCGCTAATGACCGCGGCGGCGTTCCACCTTGTTATCCGGGAGGGCACTCGCGTAAGCCGGGCGAAGGCCCGGAAGCGCGTCGTGGCCAGCGAACGCCCGAGCATCGCTATCGGGTTGCTGAACTTCTGCGCGATCGCATACATCCCAAGGGGCGCTGTGCCCGCAAGGAAGTAACCGATCGCAAGTTGATCCGAGCGCGAAGAAGCGACTCCGCTTATGCGCGCGATGTAGAGATTGAACCCGTACCCGCGCGTCTCCTTGAGAGTCAGCTTGATGTAGCGCGAGGCACCCTTGAAGCTCGGTTGCATTCGAATCAGTGTCCAGACCGACGCCACCCCGATGCCCGCCAAATAGGCTCCCAGAGCCGTTCCTGCGGTCAGGCGGTGAGTGGCTACCAACACGATCAGCGCAAGCAGGTAACAACCCGACATCGTAAGCTGAAAAACGGACAGCCTGCGAATCTGGTTAAGGCCCTGGCAACATTGCTCGATGAACAACTGGAACGGCTGAAAGAAAGCGAGCGCCGCCGTGGCGATAAACAGCCATCGCACGTCCTTGGCAAAAATCAAGTCGATGGGCTTTGCAGCAGCCGCGATGAACACCGAGAAAGCGACGCTGATCGCAAGCGTCATCAGAACGAGCGCGCCCAGCGCCTGCCGTTCGCTGTCGCGGTCACCTGCAAGCGCAAGCACGCGAGCGCCCGCCGAGGAAATGCCAAACTCGAAGAGCAGGCTTGTGACCACGATGATGCTCAGGCAGAAGGCGAACCGGCCCATCTCTCCCGGCTCCATCCATCGGGCCAGTATGATGCTGGCGAAGAATCCTGCGAACATCGAAGCGGTCTGCGCGGAGAAAAGCATGCCCGCCTGGCGGGTGGTTTCGCCCAGCCTGAAACGTGAGCCGGACGTCGGGGCTCGAATATCGGACGCGGATGGCAGAGTTTCAGCAGCCAGTGTGATTGCTCCTCTTAATCATTCGGAATCCGTACGGACCGCCCATACAAGCTGCGCCGATTTCTACGATATCGCAACTTCCTCTTTAGCAGCCGTGGATTCAACCGCTTCGCTCGCAGGCCTCGGGCCCTCGATCCACTGGTCGTACCACAGGCTGAGGTTCAGCAGGCTCCAAAGGAAAAACGAATAGTTCGCGCGACCCCTCTGATGCTCGGTTAACATATGCTTCACAAACCCGTAGTCGAACAACCCGCGCCGGCGGATCTTGGAGCTGACGAGCGACTCCTCAACGAAACCACCAAACCTCCCGCGCATCCACTCGTCGAGCGGCACACCAAACCCCTTCTTCTCGCGATTCAATACTTGATTCGGAATCACTCCTTCGAGCGCGCGCTTGAGAATGTACTTTGTTTCACCGTGGTGATACTTCAAGCCGGAAGGAATCGACATTGCAAACTCGACCAGCTTGTGATCGAGATATGGAACGCGAGCCTCAACCGAAGTCGCCATCGTCATCTTGTCGACACGCATCAACAACAGCTCCGGCAGTCTCAGCTTTAGATCCTGGTAGCTCATCTGAAGAAGCTGATCGGCGTCCGGCTTCGTAGCGAACAGCCTTTCCAGATCTGAACGCACAACCGAGTAGGATGACAGGCCATCCCTGGCGCCGGCTTCCAGCCTACTCCCGGCTTCGGGGGTCAGCAGACGCCCTTTGTTCACTTCATCAAAAATAAAGGTGCCGCTCCAAAACAGCTTTTCCCCTTCAGCCAGGCGTCGAAAAACATCGGGGAGCATCTTGCGACCTTTCGGCAACAGCCGAGGGGCGCCGGTTCGACAAAGGGCCTGACCCGCCGCTGCCATTGCGCGCCGCATTGGCGCGGGCAAGCGTTCGAGGTGGCGCCACACCCGATCATAGATATCCAGATACACAGCGTAATCCCGGTAACCGCAGAACAGCTCATCCGAACCTTCGCCAACCTGCACGACCTTCGTCCCGCTCTCGCGCGCGAGCTTCGACACATAGTACAAAGGGACGCAGACCGGATCGGCTATCGGTTCGTCTTGATGAAAGATCAATTCGGGAAGAAAATCGAGCAGCTCCTGCTGGCTTATCAGGACTTCATGATGATCTGTGCCGTACTCGCGGGCGACGAAGCGCGCTTCCTCGGTTTCATTGTGAACCGGGTTGTCGCGGAAGCCTACGGTGAATGTGCGAACGGGCCGGTCCATTAGGTCGGCCATAAGAGCGACGTTCGCAGTCGAGTCGACTCCGCCCGACAGGAATACGCCGAACGGAACATCGCTCATCATTCGCTTGGCGATAGATTCCTTCAGCAAACGGCGAAGCTCTTCGGCGATCGCGTGCTCGTCTTTCGCCAGACACGAATCAAGGCGACCCGGGACTGCGTCCCAGTAGCGAGTAACTTTTACTTCGCCCCGCGCATCGCAGGTGAGCATGCAGCCGGCTGGAAGCTTCTGTATGCCTGCGAACAACGTCTGAGGCGCGGGCGTGGTCATGAAAGTCAGGTAGTGATAGAGCGCTTCTTCGTCGACGTCGCGCGACACTGACGGGTGCTCGAGTATTGCTTTTATCTCTGACGCGAAAATCAACCGGCCGCCGGTCAGCGTGTAATAGAGCGGCTTGATGCCGACGCGATCGCGAGCGAGCACAATTCGCCTCGCGGCTTCGTCCCACAGCGCGATCGCAAAGTCCCCTTCAAGCTCATCCACGAAATCCAGCCCCCGCTCTTCGTAAAGGTGAATAACCGTTTCGGTGTCGGTGCGCGAGCCGTAGCGATGGCCTCTCGCCTCGAGACCCGGACGCAGCGATTCGTGATTGTAGATTTCACCGTTGAAGGTTATCCAGACTCGGCCATCTTCGTTGGGCATCGGGTTGCGCCCGGCGGGCGAGAGGTCGACGATGGCAAGCCGACGGTTGCCGAGTCCGACGCGCCGGTCACCGCTCACGTAGACGCCGGCGTCATCAGGTCCGCGATGAGACATCGTGTCGCGCATCCGTACAACCAGCGAATCGCTCACCGCCGGTTGGCTCACGCCGTATTCATAGATTCCGCAAATACCGCACATAAGACAGACGACCGAAGAGATTCGTTCGTAGTTCGGCCTTCAGGCGGCAGTTCGTCGTTCAGAGTACCGACTTTAGTCGGCGGTTTTGTCTGACCAATTTCAACGAGCCGACTAAAGTCGGTACTCTGAACGACGAGCTTCCGCCTCAAGGCCGAACTACGAACTCTCGCCGGCTGATCACTCTTCAAGTCAGCATCAACCACCGGACCAATCGCATTCGCGTTTCTGGCAAGCCAATCGACTACCGACGCGCTTTGCGGGCAAGCCGCAAGCTTGCACGCGTGCCTGAAAAGACAATGAGGCAGCGCCGGATCAACGCCGTACAGCTTCTCCAGCAGCTCCGAGGCTGGCCGCTCGCTGATGAGCAGATACTTGTTATCGGGATGCAGCTTCTGCTGAAGCGCCGAATTCGTCACGCTGACGGCCAGTCTGATGCAAATCAACGTGTACAGGACTTCGAGTTCCAGTTCGGTTAAGGGAAACACCTCGTGATAACCCGCGACGATCTCCAAAGCGGCAGCGAGCGGGTCGGCTTTGTCGAGCATCGCGTAAGCCGCCGCGACTACCACTTCGCTGGCAGTGTAGGTGTGCAGCATGTCGCCGAAGTCGATGATACCTGCGACGGTCCTTCGACCTGCGCCGTCGTCTCTCACCAGGACGTTGTAGTCGTTCGCGTCGTTGTGAACCACGGACGTGCGCAGGTTCGAGGTCACCGGAACGACTCGGGTTTCAAATTGGCGGATGAAGTGTTCGACGATCGCACGCCTCTCGGGAGTCGCAATGTGATGCGTGTACTCTTTGATCCAGAGCGCGCCTTGCAAATCCCACTTCAGCTCTCTGCGTGACGCCGCGTGAGTGAATCCGTCGAGCGCCTTATCTATCTCTCCGAGAAAATGACCGAGACTACGGAGCAGATCAGGTGTATGTGGATTGACTTCGGCCAGCAACGCGCTCGGATGATAAGTCAGCAGGCGGACAAAATGAGGCGAATGGCTCTCGCCGTCCACGGTTGCGATATCGTCGCCGGATTTTGTCTTGCGCAGTTGAGGGATGAAGCCTGAGCGGACCCGTTCGCCGAGAAGCGCCATCACCGCATTCTGGAATTCGAGCGTCTCTTTTCGCTCGGCGGCGGCGGCGATCTTGAGCACGAACTGCTCGCCCGAATCGGCGTCGATGTGAAAATTCTGATCGCGCTCACTGGTCAGCTCTTTCACAGGGCCGATGAGGCCGTAGAGGTCAAACGCGAGTCTGGCGGCGTCGGCTTCAGAAAACGAGGGACGCGGTTGCGCCTTATCTTGAATCGTGGAGAGGCTGTTCACAGGTTCACTCCAACCGGCCTATGGTTATCAATGCCGGATGCTCACTGGTGTGCCGACGGGCACTGCATCGAATAACTCTCGAATGTTCTTGTCGTCGAGCGCGACACAGCCCCAGGTCCAATCGCCCTGCGACCCGTTGCCGTGAATGAACAACTCGCCTCCGAGCCGAGTATTCTGAGGTGGCACACGCTTGCGAGTGAGGGCGCTCACGATTTGATTGTACTGGCCGCGTGTTATCAGGCCGTCACGAAGGCCTCGCTCGGCGTGTTTCTGGTTCGGATAGCTCAGCTCGAGCGAAAGATAAAACTGACTGTGAGAATTCTTCATGCAGATGTAGAAGTCCCCTTCGGGCGTTCGTCGGTCACCTGCTCTTATCTTGTCTTCAACTGGACTCAAGCCCAGCGCGACGCGGTATGTTCTGACGACTCTTCCATTCGAATAGAGTTGCAGCATTCGTCTGCTCTTTGTTACTACAATCCTCGGGTTCACAAGCGGAAGCGCGAGTGTCGCATCAGGAGCCGGCGAAGCGATCGACACAGGGACAGCGAAACTCGCCGCGAAGGCGCCGACGGACAGGCGCAGAAACGACCTTCGAGTTGGATTCACTCTTCTCACGATCAACGGGCCGTCAAAAGAGGCGGCTCGTTTGCGGGCGCGTCGAAAGAGCCGAAGAACCGCGCCAGCTCGGTCTGCTTTCCATCAGCTTTGATTTCTCCGGTTTTGAGCGCATCAGCGAAAGTCGTCTGACGCAGGATGATTCGATGCAGATCGCTCACTGTCAGATTCAGCGTGACATCAACCTCCGCAGGCAAAGACTCGTGCAGCTGCGCAATACCGCGCCGGACTTCGAGGGCGTAGCCCCGGCCGGTGTCAGTGAAGCGGAACCCCACGGTTAGATGCACGTCGGCAGTCTTCAGCGGATCGAGTCTCACCGTCATCCCTTCAAGAAGCTTGCTGACAGGAAGCTGCTTGAGTATGTCGGGCGCCGCAAGCGAGCTAGTCGCCGCGAGCGTCACCATGCTGTTCAATGAGCGTTCCAATTCTCTCGCGGACGAGATATACCAGTCGCGCCAGTTGGTGTTCACGGTCTTGTAGGCGAGCCCGCGCAACGCTTTCGCCTTAAGACTTCGCGCCTGCGCGTCGTCCTTGTTGACACGAATCAGATAGGTCAGCAGCTCGGCCGCCCATTGATAATCTCCCTTGTCATAGGCTCCCAGAGCGGATTGCAAGACACGGTCGTGGCCACCCATCTGTTCGACGTAGCGCGCGGCTCGCTCGCCACGTGGCAATGGGTCGAGAAAAGTCGGATCGCCTTCGAACCATCCGAGATAGCCGACGTAGATCTCTCGCACCGAGTGCTTCACCGTGCCGTAGAACTCGCCTAGCCACGGATGATTGGCAAGATGGGGCGGCAGTTTCGAGACGACCTCGACCAGTTCATCAGGCGTCAGACCCTTGTTCATATTTCGAATCGTCTGATCGTGCACGTATTGAATCGCATCGCGATAGGAGGTCAGCAGCTCTTCGATGTTTTGTTTTCCTGAAACCGGACGGCCGTGAGAGGGGATCATGTGCTCGGCGCCGAAGAGTCGCAGCCTGTCGATGCTCTTGAACCAGTTCACCGGGTCGCGATACTTCGTGCCCCGAAGCGTGTGCAGATTAGGGAAGCATTCGCCTTGAATCACCTCCGCGGTCAGCAGGACCTTGCTCTCAGCCACCCAGACAACGATCTCATCGTCGGTCTCGCTTGGCGCGTGCTGCAAGTGCAACTTCACACCGGCGACTTCGATGTCGAGAGAGTCTTTGAATGTTTTGGTGGGAGCGATGAAGCTTCGCTGACCAACTATCAGCTTCGGCCCGATGCCTTCATTGACTGATCCTTCCGGGCCTCGTTCGAGCGCGATGCCAAAACTGTACGCAGAGCGCAGACCGAGAATTGGTGCGATAACGCTTGCATTACTGATGACCGTGTCCATCAGCGTTTCGTGCGCGAAGATGTCAACGCGCCCCGCCTTGACGTCTTCTTCGGTTGTGAAAGCCTTCACACCCATCGTGTAGTCGGTGTGATTGTGTGTGTAGACGACGGCCTTGACCGGCTTGTCAGTGAGCTTTCTGAATTCGGCGAGGATTGCCTTGGCGGAATCGACGGATTCGGTCACGTCGACGATGATGATGCCGTCACGGCCTTCGATCATGATCGAATTGGCAAGCGCATATCCCACCGCCGAGTAGACGTTGGCGGCGATCTTATAAACTCGCTGTTCCATTTTCTTCGAGTGCTCGGTCAAGCGCGGCGGAATCGTCTGCGCGCTTTTGTCGTAGGCCAGGTTCTTGTGCTCCTGCGCAAAGGCGGGGGATGAGACGCCAAACACTGTGGTCACGAGAAGACCAACAAGAATCTGAATCGAGCGTTCAACGAATTGCCTCATCCAGTCTCTCCTTTCTCCTGAAGGCTATGCTACCTCGTGCTGACGATCTTCAACATCACCACCGAGTTTCAGTTTGCGGCCATGAAAGAGGATCTTGTGGTGAACGATCACCTCTTCCAGTTCAGCCCACCGGCCGGAGTCGAAACCATCGAAGGCGAACTGGGACAGTAGGGCCCGGTACGCCATGCAGTTACTTGCGTACCACGTACCTGTGCGGTACGGTAACTGCTTGCTAAATCGGGTGTTACACTTGCGTTAAGGACCAGATCTAGATCGTCATCATGGCTGAATTCCTGGTCAAAGTCGCCGACGAACAGGGGCACCTGAAGCAACATGTGGAACACGGCTATTCCGAAGCCGAAGTCCATGATCGCTTCACCCAGCAGGGATACCTGGTTTATTGGGTGAAGCCCCGCAGTCTGCTCAGTTCGGGCGGCATGCCGATGCGGCGCAGCAGGCTGAAGCCCGCCACGTTCCTGATCTTCAATCAGCAATTCCTGACCCTGATGAAGGCTGGCTTGCCGATTTTGACTTCGCTCGACCTGCTTATCAAGCGGCAGCGCGACAAGTTCCTGTTGCAGTTGCTGGAAAACGTCCGCGAACGGGTCAAAGGCGGCGAATTGCTGTCGGATGCCTTCGCGGCCCAGCGGGTCTTTCCGAAGATTTACACCACGACCCTGCTGGCCGGAGAGAAAAGCGGCAACATGGAAGAGGTGCTTAGCCGCTACATCTCGTACCAGCGAATGGTGCAGACTTTCCGGAAGAAATTGGCGGTTTCGCTGGTGTATCCAGTCCTGCTGATTTCCGTGGTCACGGTGATGATGATTTTTCTCGTCACCTACGTCGTGCCCAAGTTTGCCGATCTCTTCAACAACCTGGGAGCCCAGTTGCCAACCATCACCGTCTTCATGCTGGCGGTGGGCCT
>Ga0137403_10010263_pt1 | contig 10375 bp, 9 predicted proteins | sample CZOMad2_1_16fung_FD_122057 | JGI IMG/M metagenome (GOLD analysis project Ga0137403, IMG submission 122057) | Vadose zone soil fungal communities from Angelo Coast Range Reserve, California, USA - CZOMad2_1_16fungal (Hybrid Assembly) | ecosystem: Environmental > Terrestrial > Soil > Vadose zone... | reverse complement strand
TCATATCTATTAGCTAATATACCTTAGCTAAGCTAGCAGATTTCAGTGATATTGGCAATCGCTCTGTCTCTTCCGTGTCTCCGTGCCTCCGTGGTGAATGCCTCTCTGACTTTCCGCCTTCGAGTTTGACCCTCCCTCGCTAAAATGTTATAAAGAAGGGCTTTGGACAAGGCCGTCGAGCGCTCCTGTTAGCCTCGCCTGCTTCTCAAAGCGATTTTTCCGATGCGACTGAACCATAATTTCGAAGGCCATAATTTGGCAGCGGGACTCGCCCTGAGCGCGTGCTCGGAACCCGATTCTTATCTTTGTTTCACGCTTTAATCCCCTGGAGGATTCCTAAATGTTTACTAGGTTCGCATCCTTGCAAGCACAGGTATGCAGTTCCGCGATCGGTTCGGTGAAGTCGCTCGCCATGTTTGCGGGCTTGTTAGTGCTCGGTTCCGTGCCCTCATTCGGCCAGGAAGCGGGAGGCGGCGAGGCGGCGCTCAGGTTGCCCGACCTCTCGACAGTTTCGTTTCTTTCGTTTCTCGGTGGGATCGATGGCCATAAGCTATTGATGATCGGCCTCGTGTTCTGCGTGCTCGGCTTGCTGTTTGGGCTCGCGATCTACACCAAACTCAAGAATCTGCCCGTACACCAGTCGATGCTCGAAATTTCCGAGCTGATCTATGAAACCTGCAAAACCTATCTGACGACGCAAGGCAAGTTCATCATGATCTTGTGGGCGTTTATTGCCGTCGTCATCGCCATGTATTTCGGATGGCTCGCGCCCGTGCAAGGCAAATCAGTCGCGGTGACGCTGCCGATTATCCTCGGATTCAGCCTCGTGGGCATCGCCGGGAGCTACGGCGTGGCATGGTTCGGCATTCGCGTGAATACTTTCGCGAATTCGCGCACGGCGTTTGCCGGTTTGCGCGGAAAGCCATATCCCCTGCACCAGATTCCGCTTGAAGCCGGCATGAGCATCGGCATGATGCTGATCAGCGTCGAACTGCTCATCATGCTCTTCATTCTTCTGTTTGTTCCCGCAGATTACGCGGGACCATGCTTCATTGGTTTCGCGATTGGGGAATCTCTTGGCGCGGCCGCGTTGCGAATCGCAGGCGGTATCTTTACGAAAATTGCCGACATTGGGTCGGACTTGATGAAGGTGGTATTCAAGATTAAGGAAGACGACGCACGCAACCCTGGCGTAATCGCCGACTGCACGGGCGACAATGCGGGCGACTCGGTCGGGCCCAGCGCCGATGGCTTCGAAACTTACGGCGTGACCGGTGTGGCGCTCATCACTTTCATTCTGCTGGCAGTGAAGGAACCAACGATCCAGGTCCAACTGCTGGTTTGGATCTTCGTCATGCGCATCATGATGCTGGTGGCCAGCGCGCTAGCCTACTTCATCAACAGTGCGGTTGTGAAGGCCAAGTATGCCAATGCGGACAAGATGAATTTCGAGCACCCGCTGACGTCGCTTGTGTGGTTGACGTCAATTATTTCGATGGCGATGACCTATGTGATTTCTTACTTGGTTGTTCCAAGTTTGAATGGGGATGGCACGCTCTGGTGGAAGCTCGCGTCGATCATTTCCTGTGGAACGTTGGCAGGCGCAATCATCCCAGAACTAGTCAAGGTCTTCACCTCGACAGAATCGCGCCACGTACGCGAGGTGGTAACCGCCTCGGAAGAAGGCGGCGCTTCGCTGAACATCCTCTCCGGCTTGGTCGCCGGCAACTTCTCCGGCTACTGGCTGGGCCTCTCGATGGTCGGTTTGATGGCCATCTCCTACTACTTCTCGCTGCAAGGGCTGAGCGCGCTCATGCTGGCTCCGGCGGTGTTCGCCTTCGGATTGGTAGCTTTCGGGTTTCTGGGCATGGGGCCGGTAACGATCGCAGTCGATTCCTACGGGCCGGTTACGGATAACGCGCAATCGGTGTACGAGCTTTCGCTGATCGAACTAGTTCCCAACATCAAAGCTGATCTCAAAAAGAACTTCGGCATCGACGCCAACTTCGAGCGTGCCAAAGACCTGCTAGAAGAGAACGACGGCGCGGGCAACACCTTCAAAGCAACGGCAAAACCCGTACTGATCGGCACCGCCGTTGTCGGAGCGACCACCATGATTTTCTCCATCATCATGGCGTTGACCGCCGGTCTGACCCAAGACGTAAACAAGCTGTCCTTGCTCCATGCCCCCTTCATGCTGGGCCTAATCTCAGGCGGCGCCATCATCTATTGGTTCACTGGCGCATCGATGCAAGCCGTCACCACTGGCGCCTACCGGGCGGTCGAGTTCATCAAGGCCAATATTAAACTCGAGGGCGCAGAAAAGGCTTCGGTGGAAGACAGCAAGAAGGTGGTCGAAATCTGCACTAAGTACGCCCAGAAGGGCATGTTCAACATCTTTCTCGCGGTGTTCTTCGGCACGCTAGCCTTCGCCTTCGTCGAGCCGTTCTTCTTCATCGGCTACCTGATTTCCATCGCCATCTTCGGCTTGTATCAAGCCATCTTCATGGCCAATGCGGGCGGCGCCTGGGACAACGCCAAGAAAATTGTGGAAACGGAACTCAAGAAAAAGGGCACGCCCCTGCATGATGCCACGGTTGTGGGAGACACAGTAGGCGATCCCTTCAAGGACACTTCCTCCGTGGCCCTGAACCCGGTCATCAAGTTCACCACACTGTTTGGCTTGCTTGCGGTGGAGCTTGCCGTCAAGCTGGAGGGTAACAGCCTGAAGCACATCCTAGCCGTGGCGTTCTTCCTGGTATCCGTGTCGTTTGTTTACCGCTCGTTCTTCGGAATGAGAATCGGCTCAGCGGAATAGCGCGGGTCAAAAAAACCAGCTACCTCTGTGGCGTTTTATTTTGCTGCCGTCCCCGCGGAAGGCGGGGAAGTCTTCAAAGTTTCCAGGTAGCTTACCATCTGCCAGCGCTGCGCCTCAGGCAGCTTCGACCACACAGGCATGCCGCGGCGCACCACACCATTCGTCAGTACCCAAAACAGCGCTCCCGGCGTCGCGTCTTGAACCTCCGGGACCAATAGACTCGGCGCCTTCTTCCCCCCTTCGCCGTTCAGACCATGGCATGCCGCGCAATGCTGTTCGAAAAGCTTCTTGCCGCCGGCAACGGCGGTCTCCTCGCCAGCCAGCGGATTGCGGCGTGAGCGTGCTTTTTCCGGAGCCTTCGCGAGTTCCGCGTAGTCAAAGCGGGAATCAGCAGCGTTCCGTGCCTTCGAGCCATCGGCTTGCGCCAAAGCCAAGACCGCTCCTAAGAGCAATGCTCCGAGCGAGAGAAATACCGCCTTCATTGGCGGCCTCGAAAAAGCTTGCTCACCGTCTCACCAAACCCAGTAAATTCCCGGGATACGCCCCAACGTATCAGCAAGCGGTGGCTGTTGTCGTTCAGGCCAAACCCCGGCGACACTCGAAACGTCCATCCGGAAGGAAGATTCCAGGCTGCCGCAGGGGCCAGATAGTGAGACGTCTCGTGCAACCCGGGGCTAATCGTGTCTCCAAGATCCCCATACATTTCCACACCCGCAGAAAAGTTCTCCCTGCAGAAATTGCACTTTTGCGCCGAGGCCTTCAGGGCCAACGGACGGCTGGCACCTACCGCGTAACCAAATTCCCACGGGCCGCTTGGCAACAGCGGCTTTGTAGCCAGGGGATTCACCGCGACGTTCCATCCTTTAAAATTCTTCGAGAGCAAAAGCTTCAGTTCCAGCTCGTGATTGTGCCCCTGCCGCGCTTCGGCATTTGGGACGGCATGGTCAGCCTCCACGTCGTGACCTTCAACTTCTTTCACAATTTTGTCCGCTTCGCTGATTTGCTCATACTCGATGTAGAGGACCGGATTAATAAAGTGCTCGCGCTGCAACAGCCGGAATCGGTTCTCCCAGCGAAAGCCCGTGAACACGGTGCTGTCGTGGAAGGTGGACTGGCCATCCAGATACAGTTCTGTCGTCCACCAAGCGGTAGCGCCATATTCCAGTTCCAGCCATCCAGCATGAAAGTCATGACCGCCGCGCTGCGTTCCCAGCGTGGAGAAATATTCAACTTCCAGATTTCCAGGTTCTTCCAGATAGTGGTCATAGGTGACGATATAGGGGCTCTCCTGCGCCTGTAGACGCGATGGCCCTGCGAGTGCCATTGCAACAATCCCTGCCAGAAGGATAATTTTAAGACAACACCGCACAAATAGCTCCAGTTGCAACTCGGTTGCAATAAATACTGATCCAAGTGTAAAAGGCCAGGCTCTCTCAGTCAAGAATTATGGTCATTTTTTGTTGCAAACGGGTTGCAACTAGATGCAACGCAACTTGACGGCCAGCAAATAGAATTGTCATCGCGACCGAAGCAAGCGCGAGGTGCAGAGCTCAGTCCTGAGCTTGCCGAAAGGGAGACTCTGCTCTAGGTTAGCGCTTGGCGATCGCACGACAGTCGCTGCAATAGCCGCCGATTTCAAAGCGCGACACGACGATGTGGAAGTGGCACTCGCGCTGAATCTGACCCTTCAACCGGTCGAAGAGGTTGCTCTCAAACTCCTGAATCTTGCCGCAGCGCAAACAGGCCATGTGCAAATGATCGCGCTCCGGGCGCCGCTCATAGTAGTGCTTCTCGCCCTGCAAGTGCATCAGGTCCAACTCATCCACCAATCCATGACGCTTCAACAATCCCAGCGTCCGGTAGACGGTAACCCGGTCAATGCCAGGGTCGACTTTCCTCGCCTTGCGCAGCAACTGGCTGGCATCGAGATGGGTCTTCGCGGTTTCTACAATTTCGAGAATGGTGCGGCGTTGCCGCGTCATGCGCAGACCGCGCGACATCAGTTCCGCTTGCAATCTTCCGGGAGCTTCCGTTTGAGGTAGAGGCATCTAGTTGCTACGCTGTTGCAATAATAACCGTTCCCCACCCCTAAGCCAAGGCTCGAAATTTCTGGTAGAGTCACTCTGGGATCTGGATTTCTCAGCAATGTTCATCGGCCACATCGGCGCGGCCTTCGCCGCCAAGCGCTTCGCTCCAAGGACTTCCCTCGGTACTCTGGTCTTTGCCACGGGATTCCTGGACCTCATCTGGCCCATTTTTCTGCTCGTCGGCCTCGAACATGTCCGCATCGCTCCGGGAAACACTCGAGTCACGCCCTTCGATTTCTACGACTACCCCATTTCGCACAGCCTGCTCGCGGTAGTTGGATGGTCGGTCGCTGTAGGTCTGGGCTACTTCGCCGCACGGCGCTACCGCAGAGGAGCGTGGATTGTAGGCCTCGGCGTGCTTAGCCACTGGATTCTCGATTGGGTCGTGCACCGTCCCGACCTGCTGCTGTGGCCAGGTGGCAGCGGCCGCTACGGTCTCGGGTTGTGGAACAGCTTGCCCATTACTCTCATCGTAGAGAGCGCCGTCTTCGTGACCGGGCTTTGGATGTACCTGAGCGAAACGCGCGCGAAAGACCGCGTCGGCGCCTGGGGCTTAATTTCCCTAATCGCTTTTCTCATCCTCACTTGGATGGGCGCAATGTTCGGTCCGCTGCCTCCCAGCGCCAACGCTTTGGCCTGGAGTGGTCTCGCGCTTTGGCTCTTGCCTCCATGGGCAGCGTGGGCCGACCGGCACCGGGTTTCGAGGAGTCAGTCGGCGGGGAACTAATTCGCGCGCATCTTGTCCTTCACGCTTTTCGCCAGCCGCTCAATTTCTTCCGCTTTCTTAATCACATCCAGTGATAGGGTGTGCTCGTTGGCCTTGCCCACGTAGTCCTTCAACTCGTTGGAGAGCTGAACGAGTTTCTCCGTGTCCTCTTTCACTTTCTGGAAACGCTCTTCGTTGGCCTTCTTCTGCTGGTCCCGCTCAAACTTCCGGCGCGCTTCGTCCTCAACTGAGTCCTTATTCTCGGCATCACCGTGACGAGCGGGCTGTCCTTGAGCCTCAACGAACTTCGTAACACTACGCCAACGCCTTCCATCCCTACCGGGGGCGAACAACTGCCGGTGATTCCCCAGGAGTGCAACTAATGGATTCCAACCGAACTCGCTTTCACCTGTTGCCTGAGTCACCAGCGGTTCTTGAGTCGAGGCAGCGAATACCGGCCCGCAACTCAAAGCCAGCAGCAGGAGAGGAACCCACCATCGTGAAACAATCACAGTCACCTCGAAGATTTTCCTGCTTATAATTATATGCAACGTCGTTGTTATAATCCGGCCCAGCGATAATGCCATCGATAATGATCGATTTCGCAGCCATCATTCCAGAAAACTTCGACGTGCATGAACTCCTGCGCGACTGGCGGCAGGACACACACCAGTTCGTCCAACACGACTTGCCGAAAATAGTATTTGTCGCGGTGGTGTCTTTCTTCTTGATCCGCTTGCTGAGTGCCATCACCGCCCGCTTAGGCACCCTGAAAGTAACCGACCGCTACTCCGAAGCGCGCGCCCGCCAGGTTAAGACCATGGCCGGCGTCATCGGCAGCGTGGGCAACTTTGCGATTTTCTTCGTCGCGTCGCTCGAGATTCTGTCGCAGCTCGGTTTCAACCTCGGCCCCTTGCTTGCCAGTGCGGGAATCGTTGGCCTGGCTATCGGCTTCGGCGCGCAGACGCTAGTCAAAGACGTGATTAACGGTTTCTTTATCCTGCTCGAGAATCAGTACGACATTGGCGATTCCGTTCGCGCCGCAGGCGTGAAAGGCAACGTCGAGGATATGTCGCTCCGACGCACCGTCCTCCGCGACGACGATGGCACGGTGCACACCATCCCCAACAGCGAGATCAAACTCGTCTCCAACATGACCCGCGACTGGTCCCAGGTTCTGATCCGGACGACTACCGCCTACACCGAGCCCAGCGAGCGCATCTCTGCCCTTTTGCAGCAAGTCTCCGACGCCATCGCCGCCGACTCCGAGTACGGCTCCGACTTCGTGGTTGCCCCGAGAGTCCTCGGCATCGATCGTGTGGCCAACGGAGAAGTGGACTATCTCCTCGTCGCCCGAACCCGCCCCGGCCGCCAGTTCGATGTCAGCCGCGAACTGCGGCGCAGAATTAAGGACGTCTTCGAGCGAAACAAAATTCAAACCGGCCCTCCTGGACGCATTTTCGTAGTCGAAACCCGGGACTAGGGCGCCAGGTCGGTAGTTTTGCTTACTGTAGGGTCCACACCTCTCCAACGCGCGCCCGATAAGGCCTCCACGTTAAGGACGAATCTTTTTTCCCAACACTTTCCCTTCGGCAAATCGTAACGCTATATCCGGATATCGAGTTGTTTGGTGACCCCACCCTATCGAAATAGTATCCTTTCCCATGCGCTCATCACTACTCGGCTTCGCTTTCGTGTTCGTCTTCGTTAGTCCAAGCCACACATTTTCCCCAAAGGCTCTTCGCTCTATGACAGGGACGGCCTCCAAGGGCGCCGCGTCCGCGAAGTTGCAGGTCGCGACGGACCTGGATCAGCGTTTGGCGAAATTTCGCGTCGTGCAAATGCCATTTCATTCGGCGGGGCTAACTGCGCGTGAACGAAAGCTTGTGGGCAAATTGGTGGAAGCCTGCCAGTCATTGGAATGGATCTATTGGCGGCAAAGCGATCCAGAGGGGCTCGCGTTATACCAGTCGCTCGCCGCAAGCACACATCCTGAGGACAGGAAGTTGCAGCGTTATCTACGTATCAACGGCTCCCGCTTTGATCTGGTGGATCAGGAAAAGCCATTCGTCGGTACCGAGCCGGCATCCCCGGGTCGCGCTCTGTACCCGAAGGATCTGACGCAAGCGAAGATCGATGCGTTCCTGAAAGATCATCCAGAAAAGCGGGCCGAAATCTACAATCCGCTGACCGTGGTTCGCTGGCATGGTGACACTCTCGAGGGTCTTCCGTACCACATCGCCTACCGTAATTTCTTGGACGCGGCCGCCAAGTCCTTGAGCGAAGCGGCGGACCTTAGTGACGATTCCGCCTTCGCTAAGTTTTTGCGCCTCCGCGCGGAAGCCCTGCTGAGTGACGACTACTTCGAAAGCGATTTGGCATGGCTCGATTTGAAGAATCCAAAGTTCGACATCATCTTCGCGCCCTACGAAACCTACCTCGACGGCTTGCTCGGCGTGAAAGGCTCCTACGGCGCCGCGGTGATGATTCGCAACGAAGAGCAGAGCAAGAAGCTGGAACTGTTTGAGAAGTACGAGTCCGACATCCAGGATGCGCTCCCCCTCGCGCCGGAAGACCGCCCCTCGAAGCGTGGCTTTGAAACACCGATGGAAGTGATGGACACGCCCTTCCGCGCGGGCGATCTACGTCACGGCTATCAGGCAGTGGCTGACAACCTGCCCAACGATCCGCGCATTCACGAGAAAAAGGGCAGCAAGAAGTTGTTCTTCAAGAACTTCATGGATGCCCGTGTTGACTACGTCATCTTGCCTGTGGCGAGAAGGCTCATGCGTGCTGATCAATCCGCCAAAGCCTCTGCCGACGGCTACATGATGGATACGATTATGCACGAGATCTGCCACGGTCTCGGTCCAGCGTTCTCCCGCACGGCGGCGGGACAGAAGGACATTCGGGAAGCCATCGGCCCGGCTTTCGGCGGGTTAGAGGAGGCCAAGGCAGACGTGGTTGGCTTATTCGGTTTGCATTGGCTGGTCGAACACGGCGTTCTACCGAGGGAACGTCTGGAAGAGTACTACGCGTCGTATTTGGCGGGCATATTTCGCACGGTTCGGTTTGGCACGGCGGAGGCGCACGGACGCGCCGAGATGATGGAGTTTAACTATCTGTTCGAGCACGGGGGAATTCAGCGGGATGCTTCAGGCCGCTACGCGGTTGACTTCGCGAAAATGCCGGACGCGATCGCCGGGCTTGCCAAAGAGTTATTGGAGATCGAAGCCACCGGGGATCGAGGCCGCGCAGAAGCGTGGTTCGCCAAATACGGCGCTATGCCTGCGGAGTTGCAGGCGGCGCTCAACTCAGCCTCGGACGTCCCGGTTGATGTCGACCCCGTATCGTCCTTCCCCGAGCCGATGAGGTAGGGGCCGTGGGCCATCGGCTGTCAGCTTTCGGCTGGATCCTTGTCGTGCCGTATGGCCTTAATGACTAGCCAGTAGTGTATAGCCGATAGCTGAGAGCCGACAGCCGATAGCTATTCAATAAACTCCACAGTCGCCTTGCGCGGAATGATCCCCGCCGAATATCCCATGTCCAGCAAGCGCCGCACCGCTTCGCGCCCGTCGGGCCCGTAGTCGAGGGTGCGCTCGTTCACGTACATGCCTACAAATTTATCCGCCGAGGGCGTGTCGAGATCGCGCGCAAACTGCATAGCATAGGCAAGAGCCTCCTCGCGGTTGTCCAGAGCGTACTGAATACTCTCGCGTAGCGCCTGACTCACGCTCAGCATGAGTTCCGGACCAAGCGCACGGCGAATGGCGTTGCCGCCCAAGGGGAGGGGTAGCCCGGTCATGTGCTGCCACCATTTGCCCATATCGACTACGCGCTGCAGCCCGGCTTTTGAATAGGTCAACTGACCTTCGTGGATGATTAGCCCGGCTTCGTACTTACCAGCCAGCACTTCAGGAATGATTTGATCGAACGGCACTACCTCGGTTGCGATGCCTGGCGCGAAGAGTTGCAGCGCCAGATAGGCCGTCGTCATTTTGCCCGGCACGGCTATAACTTTCGTCTTCACTTCCTCCGGGGTAAACGGGCGCACCGACACAATCATCGGCCCGTAGCCGTCACCCACGCTTCCGCCACTCGGCAGGAGCGCGTAATTATCTTGCACGTAGGGATATGCGTGAAACGAAATCGCGGAAACGTCGTACACGCCTTCCATCGCCGCACGATTCAGCGACTCGATGTCGCACAGAGTGTGCGTGAAGCGCAGGCCGGGCGTGCGGACCTTATTTGTCGCCAAGCCGTAAAACATGAAGGCGTCGTCCGAGTCCGGACTATGCGCTACGGTAATTTCGCGTACTTCAACGGACGTACTGATAGGCATGACTTCCTTTTCGAGGGGCTAAATTGTTGGGGCCGGTAGTATGAGAGCGAAACGAACTAGCGTGCCCGGAGGCCGCGACCGAAGCGCGTGCTCAGGGCTGCGGCGAACAGAACCTTGATGATTTCAGCAAAGAAAAACCAATAGAGACCGAACATAAACGCTTTGGCTACGGAATGCGTCAACACAGCTAGCCAAGTTAATCCGCTGGCGAAAAGTAAGATCTCTGCCGCAACGCCCGCAACTGCCGCCTGCGCAAAAGTCGTGTTTGTGCGCTCCTGATTTGTGCGCTCAATGATCCATCCCGCGGTGAACGCAACCAGCGGATACGCCCACAAATATCCTCCGGTTGGGCCGAGCAACTGCGCGATGCCTCCAAGCCCCGGGTGGCTGAACACAGGCAAGCCGGATCCTCCTTCCATCAG
>Ga0137403_10010262_pt1 | contig 10375 bp, 15 predicted proteins | sample CZOMad2_1_16fung_FD_122057 | JGI IMG/M metagenome (GOLD analysis project Ga0137403, IMG submission 122057) | Vadose zone soil fungal communities from Angelo Coast Range Reserve, California, USA - CZOMad2_1_16fungal (Hybrid Assembly) | ecosystem: Environmental > Terrestrial > Soil > Vadose zone... | reverse complement strand
ACCGCTCTCCGCTTTTCTTCGCTCTCGAGTATCAAGATGCCGTCGCATGATGGTCTGGAGTTTTGTCAGTCAACCAGCCTCCGTTCCTGTGACGGCAGTGAACCTGCTCATGCCTCCGTCTCTCATGGATCACGTCCGTGCCTGGCGAGAAGCACGATGCCCTGCAAAACGGACAGCTCACGGCTCCGGTATCTGCGGCGCGGGTCACCGCGTCGGCTCCAGCGGGACGATGAGGCGGCAGAGACTATGGCTGACCAGAGCGGCCGATGAGCTTCCAGCCTGTCGGCAACAGGATCGTCGCCAGCGCGATTTTGAGGGCGTCACCCGCCAGGAAGGGGAGGACGCCGGTGCTCAGGACCGCCGGCCACCCCACGAACCGCGAGAGCCAGAGCACGCCTGCGACGTAAATCATGCCATTGCCGATGATCATGCTGACCGCAGTCGTCCAAGGCTTGCGGTCCCAGCCTCTCTCGCTCAGGAACCCGACGACGAATGCCGCCGCGAGAAAACCCACCAGGTAGCCCGCCGTAGGGCCGACGAGCCGGGCGACGCCGAAGGCTCCCCCGGCGAAGACGGGCAAGCCCATGGCACCGAGGGCGAGATAGGTCAGGACGGTCGCTAAGCCTCGTTTACTCCCATAGAGGGCTCCGAGGAGCAAGACCGCGAAGGTTTGGCCCGTGATGGGGACGGGGGAGAACGGCAGCACGAATTGGAGCTGAGCTGAAAGGGCGATGAGGAGGCTGCCTCCAAGCATGAGGGCCACCTCGCGGCCGACCCCGGACTTGAGCCAGACGGCCTCGATCATGACGCCATGACGGGTATCAACGGCTTCCATAATATATGCCTCCCTGGTCATGCCGCCTCACCATGAATGACCTGCCCGTTTTACCCTGATCATGTGACATGGGACTGGTCCTTCAGGCAGTCTTTGCCTAATACCTGTTCTCAACGATCTCAGTGCACCACCCCGCCGGAATTGTATGCCTGACTCGACGGGAAAGCAACAACCTCGAAGGTTCGCGCCTCCCCGTGCTCCCCTTCCTGGGTTACGCCGATTCGCGCATGAGGGAAGAAGCGAAACCGCCTAGCGGGAAAACCTCCCAATCTGAAAACTTCCTAAACAGAAAACCTTCCAATCAGAATGTCCGCTCTCCCCCGCGCCCATTTATTCATGGCGCTGGCTCACCACAGCCGCTTGAGGTGAGCCGTTGCAGACCCTAGGCCGCACGCACCAAGCCCAGGAGTGCCTGAGAGCCTGGTGAGAGAGGTCGAAGAGTTGCAAAGAAATGCGATATTAAATAGCCGACATGATTTTCTAAGTTATAGGTTTAATTAATTTTTTATCTCGATTGCTGTCGTGATTTCGATTTCAATGCCGCTTCGATCCCAGCAAGGGTGAAGGCCCACGGCTCCCTTTTACACAGGGAAAGGTTCAGAGGTCTTCCAGATATTCTCGGCAGCTGGGTCAACGGTTCTCAGAAGTGACTCGGGAGGTGATTCAACGTGAGCTGCTAATTCTGAAGGTGGTTCCTAGTGAACCTAGCAACTTTCTAATAATAAGGAAAAGTTGAACCTGGACGCATATATCACATATTTATTAGGGGGTCGCCTAGCAAGGTGCTGAGGACTTCAGTGACGGTCCCCTTCCCGCTCCGGGGCGACCCAGGAATGTGAAAAAACTTCTCTTCCCTGGTATGCCCGGTCAGCGAATAACCGACTGCCATTTGGAAAAAGTCCAGCACCTCTGGCCCTCCACCGACGACCTGTGCCAGAAACCCGGTCCACGCCGAAGCATCAGCGTTGGGGTTATAGAGCACAGGGACACAGTAGGTGAACCGCTGTTTCGGGCTGTGCGGCTCCAGCTCCCCGGTGCACAGGTCAAGCATACCATTGGCGACGTTCAAGTGGTCCGGGCTCTGGTCGAACTCGTCGGCCAATGCCGTCAAGCGCTGCTGTAACCTTGGCTTCATGGCGTTGATCTTGCTGGTGTTGCGCTTGCTCGCCCCAAAAATCAAGACGGCATGGGCGAGATGCCGCTCAGCTTTGGCTTTGTCGGCAGCGGTTAAGGCTTCGCTCGCTATGAGGTCTTCCCGAGGGTTTCGATTTGCCGGTAGTACCACTCGGGCGTAGGGCTTGAGGGCGAGTCTTGCTCAAGCTGCAGAGGGGGTTTAGGCATATTATACACTCCCACATGAGCAATCCCATCTTCTGGGAACCAAGGGCAAGCCGTGTGGGTTTCGGCGGTTCGAGGCGTCCCACTAGCCCTTGGCTGACAACGGATTTAGCTCTCAGAACTGGTGTCCATATTAGTGCCCATCAGGGGTACAAATCAGCGCAAATCAGTCTACATCAGCACAACATCTTGAAGCGTGCAAGCGCTAAAAAGTAAGGGCATCCAGCGTTCCATGCGGGTTTGCTAAATGCCCTTCAATGGTTAAGACATCCATAGCTATTGCCGGGGGGAGTTGTCATCATGCACCGAGATCATTGGGGATTGAGCTGATTTAGATAGCGCCTAAACTGCTCGATGGCCCGCTGTTCAGCATGCCCAATATAGTACCGCAGACCTTGAATATACGTGACTATATCGCGCGGCAGCATGAGCAGGTCCTCCCGTGGGTCGGCCAGGGCATACAGGGCGTTCACCCCCTCTTCGAGGCCGACGTACAGCGTATCCTGGAGCAGAGCGCGGTCCTTGGGATCTAAGTCCTTCCGCACCATCCAGCGGGAGAAGACCCAAGGCAGCCCGGTCCAGGCATGCCACTCGGCCCCCAAGTCGTAGGTGTGGCGGAAGCCTGGCGCACCCAGGCGCTGGCGCAGGGCTTGATTGCCAATGAGTAGGAAGGCATCATGAGAAGCCTGGAGAGGCACATACGCTTCCGGCTGCACCCCATACTTCAGGCGCAGCAAGATTTGCAAGAGCCTCGGAGCGCTGGAGGCCTCATCGGTGATGCCAATGTTAGCCCCATCGAGTTCCGCCCAGGGTACAGTCGAGAACAGGAAGATACTTCCCGCTTGCTTGACACTGGCGACGCAAAAACCTGCCACCGGCTGAAAGCGATCTTCCAAGCTGAAACTGTCCGCCAGCGGGACTAGTCCCGCATCGATCTCGCCGTGTTCAGCGGCAACGACTATGGCGCTAGGCGCCATGTCATACAACTCGATGCCGCGGCGCACCATGTCGAAGTAGAAGGGCTCAGCGTGGAGATAAGGGACACGACCTACTCTTATGGCCATCACTATGTCCCGAACATGCTAGATATTTCCTGTATGATTCACCTACATCAACCGCCCAGCAAATCGCTCTGGACGGGCAGTAATTGTACGGAGACCGCCATTCCATGTCAAGCGAGACCCGTGATCGGGGTGGGCGTCAGCATGCTGCGCTATCGTCCCAGGGCTTGTCTTTCGCTTCATCTCCCACTGGGGGAGGGCTGAGGTCAGGGAAACCCAATCATCGGATACTGCCCTGCTGCTCTCTCTCCCCTCTCCCGCAGGAAAAAAGAACTGCTCTCGGACCTTCACCTGGTGCCTGTGTCCCTTGAAAGGGAGGGCTGTGCGGAAAGCCGTACATCCGGCGGCGTATTTACGGCACGCCAGAGCTAGTCAGGGATACCGGCGGTAACGGTGATCTCCACCAGCAGCTCAGGGGAGTTCAGCATCACCTCCACCATAGTCCTGGCAGATTTATTGGTGGGGAAATATTTGGCATATTCTTCATTGTAAGCTGCCAGATCCTCCCGTTTGGTCAGATGCGTGGTCACAGTCAGCACGTTCTCCATGGAGGTGCCTGCGGCCTCCAGAATCAGTTTGATGCGCTCAAGGACGTTGCGGGTCTGTTCACGCACGTCCCTGCTGACCTTGCCAGTGGTGGGATGTCTGCCGGTCTGGCCCGCCACAAAGACCAGATTGCTGTAGATTTTATACGACTACCCGTCTGGCTACTGATGAAACGGCGCCGCTCAATTGGCGGATACCGCAGCCGGCTGGACCACGGTCACCCCCCAGGCCATTCCCCCAAGCGGCCTTGCTTCTGGCCCTGCTTGTCGAGCCAGCTCTTCCACTTCAGCTTGCCATCGACCAACACGACATCCCCAGCGTCGATCTGTTCCGTTACAGCCTCGGCCTGCTTGCCGAAGACCTCGACGGGCACGAACAGTTTGAACGGGGCCCCGTCTCTACCAGGTTCCTCGACCATGAGCGTGAAGGCGCATTGCGGGGTACCCTCGTTGCCGTAGGTCAGATTTGGGCCCGCATCGGTGACACGGCCGCAGATGATAACTTTGTTGATGTTCATCAGCTTCTTCCTTCGTCGGCACAGGCCAGGCAGATCGCATCCCCACCAGGAATGTCCCGCCATGCCCGGCCGCCACACCTGGGGCAAGGATTATCTACCGCCGTAGAAGTTTGTGTGTGTGATGGGGACTCCGACGTTTCGGAAAAGGTCGTCTGAGCCCTTGCTGTGAGCGCCTTTTCGACCTTTTCCAGGGTGTCGAGCGCACGCTGCCACTCATCCCGAATGTGCCACTGATCGGCTACCCCTTGCCCGCCCTTGGTCACCGCCAGGAGGCCGAGTGCTTGCAGATCCTCCAGGGCTCGGCGCACAGTGGCGGTGCTGTACTGCACACCCTGGGCCACCTTGGTCGTCGTCATGGCCTCATCGACGTTCGCCATCTCGGCGATCGCCCGCAACACGACGCGCCGCACAGCGGGGACGCAGTCGAGGCCCACCCGCATGATGCGATTCAGATCCTCGTCGGTGGCCTCCTCATGCACCAGTACCAGGGCCACGCCGCGCAGCAGCTCAAACAGCTGCTTGACGAGCCGCGCCGGCATCTCGGGCTCTGGGGCGTATTCCAGCTCACGACGATAACCATCCCGCACCACGCCGGAGCGGCATCGCGTCACGAAGTCAGCGAATTCGGCCAAGCGTGCGCGGATGTGCTCCGGCACGGCCGGTGGAACGGTTGGCAGCGTGGCCATGAAGCCGTGGATAGCCGCGGCCAATTCACCCCTCATACGCGATTCATGTTCGGCATTCTTCAGGGCCTTGGCTGCCACCGCCTGGCGAGGCGGTTATTCCATCCGCAACATGAGGAACCGCTCGCCGAGCACCGAGAGAACCGAATGGTAGCTATCGATGACCGGCGTCACGCCCGCGATGAAGCCCAGGTGCCCCTGCCAATGGAGTTCTTTCCCAGTGCCCCAGACCTTGTCGAATCGGCCGTCGAACAACTCCCGCAGCTGTGCCAGAATGGCCTGCCGTTCTTCTCGGTGCACCTCTAGGATGGTGGTGAAATCCTTGAGCACCAACACCTCATCCTTGAGACGGTTCAGCAGGCTGGGGTCTTCACCGTGGGTGTCCAGTCCACTCGCGAAGGTTCGGGCCGTCAACTCCGAGAGCGGAGAGACGCCAGGTACTCGCCACAGGGCGCGCAAGAGCTCGGTCGTGGTGCCCGAGGGTGGGGCCACAATCAGCACCCAGGGGGATGTCCCATGGAACCCGTGGGCCACTTTCGCCCCTAGGATGACTGGCAGAACATCAGGGTCACGCAGCAACACCCAAGAGGTCACTACGCCTTGCAGGGTGCGGTAGTCGGCCACCTTTTCCGAAACGTCGGGGCTCCCGTCACACACAACATTTTCGGTCGAGCGTGGGCGCGTGCGACAGGCTTTGTCGAGGGCGATGATGGCTCGATCGTCCAGGGTCAGCCCTTTCGCTGTCAGCTTTTGGAGGATGCGTGATCGAGCCCGTTCAGAAGTGAGGTTGGCGGTATCGCGGAAGTAGATGGCCGTGCCGTTGCGCACCGTCAGGGTGGCACGGATGGCGCCGCGGTCGAAGTATGGAGATTCGGCCTCGAGTCTCACATCGCCAAGATCGACACGCCAGCCGAAGTTGATACGTGTGACCTCGATCTTGGGCGTGTCTGCCATCACGCCACCTCGACGCTGATGTGCGATGGCTACCGCCCTGACGTTGCAGAAACGGTCGGCCGATACCGAGCGATGCTTGCCGCGATGCCCGCCACCTCCACGTTGGCCAGTGGCGGATCACAGCGACGCTGATTCTCAGCCTGCAGCGCCGCCGCGATGGCCTCCTGGCTTGCCCCGCGTCGTCGCATGGCCCCAGCCAGGCTGGCAAGCGTGGCATTCCGTTCACCCTCGCGGATGCGCGCATCAACTGTACGAGCGATTTGCGCTGGGCGGACGTCCTTCAGGGTGGGGATGGTCTCGTGATACAGCTCGACCAACGCGCGACAAGGCGAGATCTCGTCCTCTGCGGGCCAGAAGATCCCTTTTCTGGGGCTGTGCGTCAAGGCTTCGATCTCGGCATAGGGGGTGTGGAGCGCTTCCCGCATGGCGAGCGGGACTTTATATCGGCCGTTCTCGAAGCGGCGCCGATTGGGCAATCTCCACATCCTGCCCTGGCCACCACTGTAGACGGAGCGGTCCAGCGTCGGGGCGATCTGGCTGGGGAATAGCCGCGTGATCATCGCCGCAGAGATCCGTGGCAATGATGGATGTCCGGCCTCCGCGCCGATCACGAGAGCCGGTATGGTCACATGATATCCACGGCCGCCACTATGCCATACGTGGATGCCCTCAAGCGGGCAACCCACCTCGAATTCAAGCATCTGCAGACACCGGCGCAGGTCATTCGGCGCGTCGGCAGAATGAGCGGCGTCAACCTCGAAATAGAGCGGCCCGGTGTAGTGCGTGGGCGAGCCATCGGGCCCTGGTCGATAGGCGAGGACCGTGATGAAATGGGCTGGTCGCGGCACGCGTGCCATGAGGTCCGGTCCATCGGCGATGACGCGCCAGTAACCAGCCTTGGGCTCGTGCTTCCAGTGTCGACAGGAGAGCTTGGCTGGTACCTCCTCACACAGCCGGCAGGTGGCCATCTCGTGGTTAGGCATGCGTCAGGCCCTCCCGCTCAATGGCCAGAGTGACGGCGCTGACCAGCGCACTGTGGCCCGCCGCCAGCGCCCAGTGGCCCACTGCCACGAGGTCCGTCTTCCGCTGGCCCAAGCAACTCAAGGATGGCGCGCTGACAATGCCTGTGGAGACGGCACTCACGGCAGATATCCTGAGCGGCCGGCCTCCTTGAGCGTCATCGTCGCCGCGCTCTGGCTGCTCTGCGGAGCGACGCTCACCCCTGCTAACAATCGCTCCCAAAGCTGATCCCAGGCCACGAGTTGGATAAGTGTCGCTGACACTATCGAGACGTGCAGCGCCACCTCAACGCCCGAAATTGTTATCGTACAAGTGCCGGTAATCATGCCGGTCACCCCCTTTCTGGCCTCTCATCCGGATTGGCTGCCAGGTGGCTCGCGTCTGGGTCCTGCCGCACCTGCATAGGATACGGAAACACCAATCCGAGCGATCGCCGCAAGAGCACTGTCACATGCATAGATACCGGCCGAAGCTCCCGGCCAGCATCTTCGATCAAGCGCTCTAGCGTTTCCGGATCGACGTCGACTTTTAGACGTGTCATGGTCGGCCCTTCGTATGCACTCACTGCGCATAAGATAGGCCACGAAAAAGGACATAAAATGACAATAATTATATGTTATAGGTAAAATTTATGGTATTTTTGGAGACTGGAGAGGAACCTATTGACTATATAGCAGACTTTCCCAGCTTACTCCGAACTCTTTAAGGGGCATACGATTGTCATCAACGACCGCACGGTCGGTCTCTGGACGCAGAAATTGTATGACGTACTAACCGGGATTCAGCGAGGAATTATGCCAGATTGTTTCGGATGGATGCTCCCAATTTCGGCATAGGTGTTGTGAATTTTATTGGCCGGATTTGGACTATTTTTGACAGGTTTTGTCGATGAAGTCCCAACAGATTCCACAACAGTGGAGGAGTACACTAAGGGCTGCCTTGGGAGATTTCTTGTAATCTACTGGTAACCCAGCAGCCTTCATTTCTTTGGCTAACGCCAGTCGCCAGCCGCCCTGTTCGTCAAATTGAACGTAGAGGACGCCAGCATAGTCCGAAGGGAGTTCTACGCCAGGTCTGTAGAGAGCACAAACCCTGTGTCTTCCTAGCCTACCAATGAAGTAGCCAAGCTCAAAGATCACATTCTGTCTGGCGCGGGGCTTCTGTTTTTCGTAAGGGAGCGATGCTTCCCCACCGCGATCATCGGGTGTGAGCAGGATAATTGCAAAGCCCACGTCTGAGTAGTCCTCAAATTTCTCGATGATGGTCTGTCCGCGATTGGGTTGCTCGCGTAAGATCACAATATCTTGCTCAAGCTTCTCAAGAAACCTCGCAGTCTCGTGGAGCACTGCCTCATCGTGTCCGTGCACTAGGAAAACACGGTGCCCAGAAGGCTGTTGTGGTGCCTGAATTACCCCACCGCCAGCGAGCCGCAGCTCGGTCTGGGGCAGTTCGACTATGCCATCAAGTTTCTTCAGTTGGGTTTGTAAACTCTTAGCTCGATGATTCTCCCACCATGCCTCACCCGCTTCCTTAGGAAATGCGCCATACTTCCCAATGTCAGTGACGCTCGACACATTGGGCGAATTCGCACCAAAAGCTTTCTCCAGATAGTTACGGGTGACAAGCTCCCATGAACTATATCCATCCGAGACGATTGGCCTAGAAGCAAGTAGTTCTTGCCCTTTGGTGATTTGCATCTTGAGCAGCCCAATTTCCTCTTCAGGACTAACCTGAGGAGGGGCAGGTAGCTCTGGAGCTTTCCGTCTCGCCATCCAACTGCTCCATTTAGGTTTGAGGGTTAAGGTGTCTAACGGCATAAGCTGAGCGGCGCGCTGTCAAGCGCCTCCGTTCCGGCGCGTGGTTAGGCCAGCTTACTCCTCAAGGAGCCTCGGCAGGCACAGGGTCGCTCACGTGCCGCGTCAGGTAGGCCAGCACCTCGTCTTGCATCCGGACGATCTCTGCCCGATAGCCGCTCGCGACCAGTGGGAATTCTTCCGGCGTCGCCGTCACGCGCAGCTGGGCCAGTACGCGTTGGAAATAGGCAATACGCTCCTGCGTCGCTTGGAGCTCTTGGTCATTGTGAATCATGCTCGTACCTCCACAATGCCACGGCGAGTCCGGTCACGCTTGATTTGCCAGTGGGCGATGAACTCCTCGAGAGGTTCCAGGAGCAACATCGAAGGGCGAATCCAGAAAATGCTTGCCCCGAACTCCTCCGTCGCTCGCGTATGCTCGAACAGCAGACGTGTTTCCTCGTCACAGGCCTGCAGATTAAAATCATCAGCAAGAACCAGCACCAGGTCAACGTCATTAGGATTGAGTTTAGTCGTAATATAGCTCCCGAAGATAATCAGGCGTTCAAGTTTACCCGTGGCATGGATGAGATGATAAATGCGCAGCAGCCGTGTTGTTACGGCCTGCCGTTGGGGAGTGCCGCTGCCGAATCGCGCGATGATTTCGTCCATCGTCGCCTGATGCACACCTGCGGGGTATTCCCCTTGGCTATCGAAATATGGCAGCGGCATGCACTATAGTCTCCTACGCCTTCTAACTGCTGCCTAACGCGGTGCAATCGAGCCGCCGCCAAGCACCTGAGTGCCTTCTGCCTCTGATCCACGTGCTGCGGGAGTCGGCTCCAACGACTCGTTGAACTAAGCGCTCCGCGCAGTTGTGCACGGCCTGCCGCTGCGTGCATCTGACCATTCTCCCACCCAACGGCTGGTCTAGACTTCCTGTCTCAACCCTCAACGCAGGAGGTCTAGCCATGACAGCACGGCGCCGGCGCATGCTCGAGGGTCTCCGGCTCAGAGGCGTGTCCGAGCGTACGCCGGACATGGACGTCCGGGCCGTGCGCCAACTGGCGGAGCCCGATCGCCAATCACCAGACGTGAGCAGTGCGGAAGCACGCCGCCACTACTTCCTCGACGTCAAGCATGTCCAGCCGGACTCCCGCCGGGCGAGCACGATCGCGCGGGGCGGCATCCAGTGCTGCTGCGAGCAGACCCTCCACCGCGACTGGACCACCTGGCGTTGTGTGCGAGCGCCACGCGCGCCAAAGCTGCCGGTGCTCCGCCGTCTCGAAGCGGTGCGCAGGCGTCTCGACGGCGTGAGCTGGCCGCGCGACCGCGGGTGCCTCACCACGATCGACGCCGGTGGTCTCCGGCGTCAGGAGGGGACCCCTCTGCAGGGGCCCGCTCTCGAGCGCTCTCGTCGGCTGAGCCACGTCCGTCCTGGTCAGGGCGGGAACGAGCGGGATGTCCCCTGGCCGCACCGGACGCGGGCCCGGCGTCGCCAGTAGGGGGTCACGCCCCGTCATCCCGTCCGGCGCTTCCCGGCACCCGGCCGTGGTGGGCACGCTCGGTCGACCGCGACCGCCCCCAGGCCCAGGAGCCGTGGGCCGGGCGCGGTCCGGGACGCCCGC
>Ga0137403_10010260_pt1 | contig 10377 bp, 10 predicted proteins | sample CZOMad2_1_16fung_FD_122057 | JGI IMG/M metagenome (GOLD analysis project Ga0137403, IMG submission 122057) | Vadose zone soil fungal communities from Angelo Coast Range Reserve, California, USA - CZOMad2_1_16fungal (Hybrid Assembly) | ecosystem: Environmental > Terrestrial > Soil > Vadose zone... | reverse complement strand
CTTCACAGGAGTTCGACACCGAAGAAAACGCCGAGCTCAGCGGCAAGCCCGGCACGATGGTCGATCTGATCAACCGCTGCCTGCATACCGAGATGAAACGTGATCCGCGGGTCATTGTCTTCGGCGAAGACATTGCTGACTGCTCGCGTGAAGAGTCTCTCGATCAGGTCAAGGGGAAAGGCGGCGTCTTCAAAGTTACCGCCAATCTTCAGCGCGAGTTTGGCAGCGCCCGCGTTTTCAACTCGCCGCTGGCGGAAGCGAATATCGTGGGCCGCGCCATCGGCATGGCTACGCGCGGATTGAAGCCGGTAGTTGAGATTCAATTCTTTGATTACATCTGGCCGGCCTTCCACCAGATTCGCAACGAACTGGCAGTGCTGCGTTGGCGCTCGGGCAATGAATTCTCAGCGCCGGTCGTGATGCGCGTGCCTGTCGGCGGCTATTTGAAAGGCGGCGCGATTTATCACTCGCAATCTGGCGTCTCGATCTTTACACAGATTCCCGGCCTGCGCGTCGTCTATCCGTCAAACGCGCTGGACGCCAACGGCCTTTTGCGCACGTCGATTCGCTGCGACGACCCGGTGCTCTTTTTGGAACACAAACATCTGTATCGGCAGGCTTACAACAAATCCGCTTACCCGCCCGACGACTTCATGATTCCGTTCGGCAAAGCGAAAAGGGTGCGCGAGGGCACCGACCTTTCGATTGTTACCTACGGCGCGCTGGTCCAACGCTCACTGGTCGCCGCCAGGCAAGCCGAACAGCAGGGCGTAAGCGTTGAGATCATCGACCTGCGTAGTTTGAGTCCTTACGACTGGAACGCGATCGCTGAGTCGGTTAAGAAAACTTCACGCGCGATCGTGGCCCATGAAGACTCAGTGTCGTTCGGCTATGGCGCCGAGATCGCCGCCCGCATCTCTGGCGAGTTGTTCGATTACCTCGACGCGCCCGTTCGCCGCGTCGGCGCCCTCGACACCTTTGTCGGCTACGCGCCGCAACTCGAAGACGCCATCCTGCCGCAAGTGGCGGATGTGTTGAAGGCGATTGGTGAGTTGCGTGCTTACTGAAAACGTGCCCGGCGTTTTCACCCCTAGGGGTAAGATGTTTATAGACTTGACGACTCTCCAGGCCCCCCCCCTCAAACTGGTTGCTTGATGGATCCCAAATTCTTCAAGACCCCATCCGCCTTCCGCAAATGGCTCGCGGCTAATCACGCGAAATCGAAAGAACTCTGGGTCGGCTTTTACACTAAAAAGTCAGGCAAGCCGAGCATCAACTGGCCTGAATCTGTCGATGAAGCGCTGTGTTTTGGTTGGATCGACGCCATTCGCAAGAGCATCGATGAAGAGAGCTACATGATTCGTTTCACTCCGCGCAAACCTAGCAGCGTCTGGAGTGCGGTTAACATTCGCAACGCACAGAGACTGATCACCGCGAAGCTGATGCAGCCGCCGGGTTTGAAAGCGTATCAGGCACGCAAAGAAAATCGTTCCGGCATCTATTCTTACGAGCAGCGCAGCCCGGAACTTGTCGAACCCTACCTGGGAAAGCTCAAACGAAACAAGGTGGCGTGGAAGTTCTTTCAAGCTCAGCCGCCATCTTACCGCAAGGTTATGAACTGGTGGGTCATTAGCGCGAAGCAGGAAGAGACGAGACTCAGGCGTCTGGACAAACTGATCGAAGAGTCGGCGCAGGGAAGACGCATGAGATGATTCGGCCAAATGGCCGAGCATTTCTTCACCCCGTCAGGGGTGAGATGTTTATAGAACCCGCGCCCCCAAATCATTCTTGAGCTCCGTTAGGAGCGCAATGTGACATCGTTCTGCACATTTCGCTCCTAACGGAGCGAACACGCGGGCGTCACTCGCGTAAAGCACTGAACTCCTTCCACCCATCTAATCGATACATCCCTGTATTGCTTTACTTCGCCTCTGGCGGGTCCGGGCTGACGACAAGCATCAATATTGCTTGCTGAAACGCGCTGCGCCCAACCGGCACGTTGGTTGCTCCTCTTCTAACGAATGTAAAGCGCAATTCCCTCATATCCCGACACACAAACCATGGTTTTAAGAGGAGGAACTCTATGAGCAAACGTTTGACCGGAGTGTTGGGGACAACACTCATCTTACTTTCGCTAGCGATTGTCGTCGTCGGGCAAACCCCCACGACGACAACAACAACGACAACCACCAAGACCCAGGCCATTCAGAATCCCGACGGGACCTACACCATGGTCGAATATCCTGTCGGCAAAGAAACAGTAGTTACCTTGAATCCCGTGGGGCTGAGTGGCGCGACCGGAACGGCAACAATTCTGCGCGCTGCCGACGGCACAGCCATCAAAGTCAATCTGGCGAGCCTGCCCGCCGAAGTTAAGTCGATGAATGTCTACGCAGTCGATCCAAGCGGAGCGATTACTTTGCTGGGCATGATTGAGCCTGCGAACGGCGCCGGCACGTTCAATACTGTGGCGCCACTGACGAAGTTTATGTTGATAACTTCGCCCGAGACCGCCCTGACCACCTACAGTCCAACCACGAAAATCTATTTTCGCAGCGCGGTGCCGAGCGGCTTAACAGTCATTCCTATATCTAACGCCGTTGGCGAACAAGTCGGAGCGGTGGTCGCGCCCGCAACCACTGCCGCTGTACCAGCAGTGACGGCAGTCGTACCAACAGCCGAATCGGTTGTTGCAACGACAGACTATACCGTGCCGATGCTGGGCATCCCGACGTTCAAGCGTGGCGACGATACGAAACTGAAGATCAACTTCACCGGCGCCATGGAGGGCGCGCGCGCGAACATCTTCATCGAGCCGCATAAGAACGGCAAGATCACCGAAGTGCGCATGCGCTTCCACGAACTAAAAGAGGCGCCGAAGGGAACGGCTTATATACTTTGGGCGGTTACACCTACCGGTGACTTTTCCAAACTTGGTCAGATCATCAACGTCAAAGGACGCAACGAGGCTGAAATTAAGGCCGAAGTTCCTTTTGACGATTTTGGCTTGTTGGTGACCACCGAAGATCTGGGTACGACCAAGGGAACGATAATCAAGCCTTCCGGTCAGAGAGTCGGAGTAATTCAAATCGTTCCATAAGAACATTCGGCAAGAATCATTAGGAGTCTTGTCCTCGGGGCCGCCGGATTTGGCGGCCCTATTTTTTTCGTGGCGAGCCACCCGCGTTCGTGTCGTAAGGTTTACGGAACGATTGCCAATTGCCTGTCGTATATTTGACGCAGGCTGGAAAGACCTGTAAAACGAGGCTGACGAAAGGTTCTAAGGGTTTGCTGCGATGAAAGAAGCAACGGATGTTTTGAAAATAGTTGGAATTGTCCTGCTGGCGCTGTTTGTGCTGGCTGTTGGGGTGCCGCTGGTTTTGACGGCTGCCGGAGTGGCGCTCGGCATCCTTGGCTTTCTGGTTGGCTTGGCGGTGATGCTTATCAAAGTGGCTATCGTCGTGGCCATTATCTATCTGATCATCGTGGGCATTCGCGCGGTCCTGAAGTGACTGTTTAGTGCCTCACACGTTAAACCTAAAATTCACTACATCGCCTTCCTGCATGATGTAGTCCTTGCCTTCCAATCTCAATAGTCCCTGTTCTCGAGCGGCAGCATACGTCCTGGCGCGCACCAGGTCGTCATAGCTGACGATTTCGGCGCGGATGAAACCGCGGGCGATATCGGAATGGATCGCGCGCGCGGCGTCCTGTGCTCGGGAACCCTGCGGGATCGTCCAGGCGCGCGCTTCCTTTTCGCCGGCAGTCAAAAAAGACATCAGACCGAGAACGCGATAAGCGCTCTTGATTAATTGATCGACGCCGCTGCTCTTGACGCCCAGCGATTCGAGATATTCGACTCGTTCCGCCGGTGACAGATCAACCAGATCAGCTTCGAGCTGGGCGCAAATCACGACGCATTCGGCTCCTTCACTCGTGGCGATCTCGCGCACGGCCTTTACGTGTTCGTTCTCGTCAGCAGCAGTGAGCGCGGCTTCGTTGACGTTCGCCGCATAAATCGTCGGCTTCATAGTCAGTAGAAAATAGTTGCGAGCGATGGTCAGCTCGTCATCCGTGAGCGAGACGCTACGGGCCGGCTTGAACTCTTCCAATTCAGGTTGCAGCTTATCCAGCACTTCCAGTTCCGCTTTCGCCGTCTTATCACCACTCTTTGCTGTTTTCTGCACGCGTTCGCGGCGGCGCTCGATGGTTGAAAGATCCGCAAGCGCAAGTTCGATCTGAATCGTTTCAATGTCCCGGCGCGGATTGATCGAGCCTTCGACGTGTACGACCGACTCGTCTTCAAAACAGCGGACGACCTGGACCATCGTGTCGGTCTCGCGAATGGCATGCAGGAATTGGTTGCCCATTCCTTCGCCCTGTGACGAACCGCGCACCAAACCGGCGATGTCGACAAACTCTACGCTGGCCGGAACGATTACTTCCGTTTTCACAATTTTCGCCAGCGGCGCGAGGCGTTCATCGGGAACTGCCACCACCCCCACGTTCGGTTTGCTGGTAGAAAATGCGTAGTTGGCGATCAGCGCGGATGATTGCGCCGTCACGGCGTTGAAAAGCGTGGTCTTTCCGACATTGGGTAGACCGACGAAACCTGCTTGAAGCATAAACCTCCCCGGGAACTATGGCGACCAATTCTTCTACACTGCTGCCGCGCCGTCTGTCCAGCATGGCCCGGCAAACTCAAGAAACCAGGATGAGCTTTCGAGACAAACCAACGAGCGTTATCATCGAATTGCTTCGCACAGGTTTTGCAATTGCTCCGTAATCTAATCTCAAGGCACCCCGCAGGCAGCGCAAGATTTGCGGAAGGCATCGAAGGCCCGGTTATCGGGTTAAATTAATAAAGAGCAAGGAGGGGAAAAGAAATGAAAGTGATCAAGAGCGGAATCATTGGATTGATTGGTGCGATTATCTTGGCCGCCGCTACGGCCGTGGCTCAGCCGATGACCTCGAAGTACGCGCCGTCGAGCAGTCAGCTCGAGAAGAAGATTCGAAAGGAGCTCGTGACGCTCCCCTACTACGGCGTGTTTGACAACCTGGCGTTCAAGGTCAACGGAGGCACAGTTACGCTTTACGGTAAAGTCGTGCGACCGACTACAAGGGATGATGCGGAGCATCGAGTGGCACACCTGGCGGGTGTCAATCGCGTGATCAACAAGATTGAGGTGCTGCCGTTATCACCCTTTGACGATTCACTGCGTCGGCGCGTCTATCGCCAAGTGTTCAGCACCGCCGGGCTTTGGCGCTACGCTATGGGAGCCAATCCCTCGATCCATATCGTCGTGGATCGCGGACATGTGACGTTGGAAGGAGTGGTCGCGAATCAGGCCGACGCTCAGCTTGCATACATGGCAGCCAGGAGCGTGCCGGGATCTTTCCTGGTGACGAATAACCTGAGAGTTGAGCAGAACAAGGCCTATTGATTCGGCCTCCGAAGAAGTACCACCGTGCAAACGAAAGCCGGACGAGAGCGATCTCGCCCGGCTTCATGAACCGCCGTATAGGGAACCGTACGTACGGTGGTGTGGGAGGACGGCGGAGGTGACTCCGCCTCCTACCCGATGGAAAAACTCCCGGCCGCGTGTCCGGCCTCGATTGCGATCAATGCTCAATCTTCTGCATGGTAATAGTAGTCGTAGGTTCATTGCCGGCGGTGCGACTGTATGACACCCAGTAACCGGCCTTCGGGTATCGCAGCAACTTGTACATTGAACCATCAGGCTTCGCCTCAGTATTAGTGCCGAGCACATCCTTGGCAGACGGAATCCCGCTCGCGCCGTTCATATAATCGATCGAAATTGCCGTTACCGCGCTCGTCTTGTCGTAAAAGACCTGCACGACCTGGGTGTCGTTGTACACATAGAGATCCTGCTCGGCGCTTTTGTCGTGCGGGCTTCCCAACTTCTTGCGGGTTTCGTCGGCGGTCATGCCTATGCGTACGCCGCGGAAATCGCTGAAGGCCGGACGATTCTCGGGTTCCTCAAGGGCCGCAGTCCTGGTTCGTTGCGCACGCGAAGTGCCTGGCGCAATCGCGATCAGCGTAAGCGTCCCGACAATAAGAATACTCAGTTTGCAAAGCCGACGTTGCAAGTGGCTGGGGGATATGAAAAACATCTGTTCCTCCTCCAATTCATGGCCGCACTGGACGCGCGCGGCTGAAGGTAAACTGGGCTTGCCGATCCGGGGGCCGATCCAAGGGGAACGGTTTCGGATTCATGGCGAAGACAATATGCCAAGCGCGATTCACAAGTCAATGCTCTTAATTTGATCGCCCACCGCTTTTTGCCCCTATGCGACCGGCGCATTTTGAGGCGAAGCTGCCTGGCGCCTCGGGCGTTGACTGGACACTCGAATTGGAATAGAAACATTGCGGACTTTGGCAGCTCAACGCGGTTTTCTTTGAAGGAGTGCGGGGATATGAAAAACTTTCTGTCGATTGCAATTGTCTCGCTGGCAACGGTGTCAGCGCTTTCACAGTTTGGCTGTGCCAATCCTCCAAATCCGCCGTCAACCAACGCCAACATGGCGACGCCGGAAGCCACTCCGGACCCGGCGGTGATTGAAAAGGAATTGCTGCGGATCGAGAACGACTGGCCCCGAGTAATTAAGGAGCGCGACGGACAAGCCGTGCGGCGCGTGGATGCCGATGATGTTCATCTGCTCTCGTGGGACGGCAGCGTATCCAACAAAGAGGAGGATGCGAAGTTCATCGAATCGGGCGCCCTCACCGCCGATTTGATTCAAATGAACGATCTTAAGGTGAAAGTCCTGGACAAAGACGCGGCAGTCGTGACCGGCATAATGGATATCACGAATGGAAAGATCAAAGCGCCGGACCGGATCATCAATGTAAGCGGCCAATATCGCCTCGTAGATACCTTTGCGAGACGGAATAACGAATGGAAACTCGTAGCTTCGTCGTTGGTGAAAGTGGCGAATCCTGCTGCTCCATCAGCTTCGCCGACACCCAAAGCCTCGCCCTCACCTGCGATGAAAACAACTCCCAGCGTAAAACCAACTCCCAGCGTAAAACCAACTCCCAGCGTAAAACCAACTCCGGCAGCCAGGGCCACGCCGAAAGTGAGATCAACTCCGGCAGTGAAGCCCCCAACCGCGATCCAACCGCCAGCGCCAAAAACGATGAGCACCCCGCGGCCGCCGCCACCGCCAATTAATAAGCCTTAGCCGAATAAGAGCGAGGATAAGGCGAAGGATGAGAGGTTACCTGACGACATACAGACTTCAAGCATGTTACTCCCTCTCCCAGAGGGAGAGGGCAGCAGAACTTAATTAGAAGTCCTGCATTCTTCGCTTCGGATCTAATACCAAATACCGGGGATGTTTTCACCGCACGCCGGGCATTTGCCCGCGGGTGTGACTTTCATTTGCCGGATTAGATATCCGTAACGCTCGACGAGTAGTTCATCACACCACGGACAGTAAGTATTCTCCCAGCGCCCGACGCGGCCGGGAAGATTTCCCGCATAGATGTATCGCAAGCCGGCTGCTCGCCCAATCTCGCAAGCACGAATCAGTTGCTCGGCGGTGGTGTTCGCATTCTCTGTCATCCTGTAGTCCTGATGGAACGCCGTCACATGCCAGGGAATGTCGGGAGAGACCGCGGCGATGAAATCAGCCGCGCGCTTCAACTCGTCTTCGGAATCATTAAAGCCGGGAATAACCAGCGTCACGATTTCTTCCCAGAAGCCGCGCTCTTGAACCATCTTTACCGTGTCCAGGATGTTGTCGACGACTCCGCCGAGCTGACGATAGTTGCGGTCATTCATGGATTTCAGATCGATCTTGTAGCAGTCGGTCCATGGCCGCAGGTAATCGAGGACTTGTGGTGTAGCGTTGCCGTTGGAAATGAAAGCCGTGCGAAAACCTTCTGGCCGTGCTTTCTTGAAAACGTCAACCGCCCATTCAGCGGTGATCAAGGGTTCGTTATAACTTGACCCGACCATGGCCGCGCCATAAGCCTTAGCCATGGCGACCAGCCGGTCGGGAGATACGACATTCGGCGGAGAGACGGCGGCATCGTCGCGCAGTGCTTGTGAGGTCAGCCAGTTCTGACAATAGGCGCAATGCAAATCGCAACCGAGCATCCCAAAGGTCAGCGTGTCCGATCCCGGCAGGGCGTGAAAGAAAGGTTTCTTCTCGGTCGGATCGCACTGCAAAGCAGCAACGTAATTCACCGGCACGCGCAGGTGTCCGCCTTCGTTGAAGCGAACTTTGCAGATGCCGCGCTTGCCTTCCTTAATCAGGCAACGATGGCCACAGGCAAAGCAGCGCAGGGCGCCGTCAGGCAGATGCTCGGTCAATTCCGGCGCGCCCTCGGCGGTCATCTCGTCTAAAACCGCAGCGAGTGAAGTTGCTGTCGCGCTGAGTGGCATAACTACTTAAATCCGTTCGTGGTGGAAATTCCTATGAGGAATTATACTCTCTGAGATGTCCGTTGTCCGTCGTTCGTTGTTAATAGGAACGAGAGTCCTTCAATTAGAGCAAACAACTGACAACTGCCAAATATGATCATCGAAGAAATCACCGTCACTGCTTTTCAACAACACACCCGCATTGTGGGCTGTGAAAAGACCAAACGCGCCATCTGCATCGATCCCGGCGACGGGTCTGAGGATATCGTTCGCGCAATCGACAAACATGGATTTGAATTACAGGCGATTGCCTGCACGCATGCTCATCTGGATCACATTGGCGGCGTAGCGGCGTTAAAGAAGCGCAAGCCCGAAGCACAAATCATGATTCATCCGGCCGATGAAGTGATCTATGACGAACTACCCAACCAACCAGCCTGGATTGGTATTCCACGCTCTCAATGGGCCGAATTTGGATTCGATTTTGAGCGGCCGCCAAAAGTCGATGGGCATTGGAGTGACGGACAGATTTACGAGGTTGGCGAGCTGAGTTTCAAGGTCATTCATTGCCCCGGCCACACGCCGGGACACGTCGTGCTGTTTGAGCCTGACGAGCGAAAAGTCTTTGTCGGTGATTGTCTGTTCGCTGGCTCAATCGGCCGGACTGATTTGCCAGGCGGTTCGACCGAGCAATTGATGGACTCGTTATTTACAAAGATTCTGCCACTCGGGGACGAGGTGGAAGTTTATTCCGGCCACGGACCGACCACTACAATCGGTCAGGAGCGCCGTACCAATCCGTTTCTCACCGGCGGGTATGCAATCGGAAGCAGTGGCAGGTTCTGACAGAGGACAACCCTGCTGCTTAATGTGGTGCGACGACCGCCGGACTCAGTCTGACCGACGCCCCGTCGCGGTTAGTGCGCACCCGAATTCTGCGGTGGCCGGTGCTGTCTGCACTCGAGGCGTAAGTGATCGTGTAAGCGGTGCGCATCTGTGCTACCACGTCGTCGTAAGCTTTCTGCAAATCTTGCAGCCGCTTGATGGGATAAAAAACACCACCGGACGCAATCGCGAGTTTTTGTCCTTCTTCCGCCGCGCGCGTCGTAATTGTCAGATAGCGAGTGCGCATCGGGTCGACAGTAATCGACGGCCGGGGTACGCTCGATTCCGGAATCAAACCCGAGGGAACGTAAAGCGGATAGATCAAAGCGCCCGATTCGATCGTCGCTTCCAGAATCGCAGGAAAGGGCACGAATGATTTGTTGTCATCGCCGTCGGACAAGACCACGATCGCCGTGCGCTCTCCACGCAGCGGCTTCAAAGTATCGACCAGCGTGTAGGCAATCGCGTCGTACAGTGCGGTGGCGCCGCCGGCGTCAATCTCGTCCAGCTTTTTCGAGAGCAGGCGGCGGTCGGTTGAAAATCCTGAAATCACCTGGATGTCGTCGCGAAAGCTGATGATCGAGATGCGATCCTGCGGACTCGCCTTATTCAGAAAGTCGCGCGCGGCCTTCCGAATAAAGTCGATGCGCTCCTCAACACTTCCCGAGACATCGAGCAGCAGCACCAGATTGAATGGTTCGTTAGCCGGCGCCACGCTTGCCCTGTAGTATTCTCGAGGGCGTTTCCACGCCTGCACGAGCGCCTCAGGGCGACCCACAGGGGGACATTGTACCCGGCGATCCCGGCGTAGCTGATCCGAACCGGTTGCGCATGCACAAACGGGGCGCTGCAAAGGAATGCCAAAGAGACTAGGATTCCGCGCAATCTGCCGTAACATTTGAACCTCAGCCAAGGGAAAGCAGTGTCCCCACACGAGTGATCGCTACTCATATTGGGTTCTCCGCGTGCGCGAGACTTTGACGCAGGAACCAAAAGGACACGATAGACAAGATCAGTGTCGCTACCATACGAGCCTCCATAGACGCGCTTTCCTCGCAAGCGTCCCAAGAGTTTTTCTTTCTTAAGTCGGGATATCTTG
>Ga0137403_10010259_pt1 | contig 10377 bp, 8 predicted proteins | sample CZOMad2_1_16fung_FD_122057 | JGI IMG/M metagenome (GOLD analysis project Ga0137403, IMG submission 122057) | Vadose zone soil fungal communities from Angelo Coast Range Reserve, California, USA - CZOMad2_1_16fungal (Hybrid Assembly) | ecosystem: Environmental > Terrestrial > Soil > Vadose zone... | reverse complement strand
GATCAGGTCACGCGAGTCGAGCGAGCGCCCGTCGAGGAGCCGCACCTTGAACCCGGGCGCGGCCGGCGCGGCCGCCGCGCTGGACGTCAGCGACAGCAGCGCGGCGAGAACGACGAGGACGCGCACCCGGCCATTCTACTCCCCGACGGCCTCGCGGCGGGCGTCGTGGGGCGGACACTCGTGGCAGAGCGTCCACGCCCAGCCGTTCGGGATCTGGTAGATGGTGGAGACGTGGCGCCAGCGCCCCTCGCCCGCGGCGAGCACCAGCCGTAGACGAATGGCGTTGGCCTCGGCGTATGGCATGTACATGCGGATCTCGCGCGCGCGGTCGTGCGCGCAGTAGCTGGGCGCGTGAAGATTTGGATAGAGACGCGCTACACGGGGCTGCGAACCATTGGCCGCCATGGGTCAATGCGCTTCGCAACCTGCATGCCAGCGACTTCGCGGCGCGCCGGCCCCGCGACGTGCGGCGGGTATAATGGCCCGGTGAACGACCTCGAGCACGAGTTGCGCCGCGTCGTCCGCGGCTCCGTGCGGTTCGATCCCGCCTCGCTGCTGCTGTACTCGACCGACGCGTCCATGTACCAGGTGGAGCCGCTCGGCGTCGTCACGCCGCGTGACCCCGACGACGTGATGGCTGCGTTCGACGTCGCCCGTCGTCAGCAGGTGGCCCTGCTGCCGCGCGGCGGCGGCACCTCGCTCACCGGCCAGACGGTCAATCGCGCGCTCGTGCTGGACTTCTCTCAGCACATGAACGGCGTGGTCGAGGTCAACACCGAGGAGCTGTGGGCGCGCGTGCAGCCCGGGCTCGTGCAGGATGAGCTCAACCATCACGTCCGCGGGCTCGGCCTCCTGTTCGGGCCGGACACGTCGACCTCCAACCGCGCCACGCTCGGCGGGATGATCGGCAACAACTCCGGTGGCTCGCACTCCATCGCCTACGGTCTCACCGTCGAGCACGTGCTCGAGCTCGACGCGCTGCTTGTCGACGGCACGCGCGTCCGCTTCGGTACGGTGACGCCGGCGGAGTTCGAGGCCAAGGCGCGGCTCGAGGGCGCCGAGGGGCGCATCTACCGCGAGGTGGCCGCGATCCGCGCGGAATACGCGGACGAGATCCGCAGGCGCTATCCCAAGCACTGGCGCCGCGTCGCCGGCTACAACCTGAACGAGCTCGTCAAGCCCGGCAATCTCAACATGGCGCGGGTGCTCGTCGGCTCCGAGGGCACGCTGCTCACGGTGCTGGAGGCGAAGGTCCGGCTGGTGCGACGCCCCAAGAAGACGGCGCTCGACGTCATCCACTACGCGAGCATCCAGGAGGCGCTCGAGTCGTCACAGTCAATTCTCGAAACCGGCCCCTATGCCGTCGAGCTGACCGACAAGCTGATCCTGGACCTCGCGCGCAACAACATCGAGCAGCGCGCGCGCATGGGGTTCGTGCAGGGCGACCCCGGCGCCATCCTCATCGTCGAGTACGCGGGGGAGACCGACGCCGAGGTGAAGAGCAAAGTCGACGCCCTCGAAGTGCGGCGCGTCCGCGAGAGCTTCGGCTACGCCGCCCACGTCGCCCACGACGTCGGGGAACAGCAGTCGATCTGGAAGCTCCGCAAGGCCGGCCTCGGCCTGCTCCTCGGCATGAAGGGGGACAAGAAGCCGATCGCCTTCGTCGAGGACACCTGCGTCGATCCCAAGCACCTCAAGGACTTCGTGCCGCGCTTCGCCGACATCTTCGCCAAGCACGACACCACGGGCGCCTACTACGGCCACTGCTCCGTCGGCTGCCTGCACATCCGCCCGGTCATCGACCTCAAGACGCCGCGCGGGCTCGAGCAGGTGAAGGCGATCGCCGACGAGATCACCGATCTCGTGCTCGAGTTCGGCGGGACGATCTCGAGCGAGCACGGCGACGGCCGCGCGCGCAGCCCCTTCCTCGAGCGGATGTACGGCCCGACGCTGATGCAGGCGTTCCGGCGCCTGAAGAGGGCATTCGACCCCGACAACCGCATGAACCCCGGCAACATCGTCGACTCGCCGGGGATCATCGAGAACCTCCGGTACGGTGTGGCGTACAAGACGTGGGAGCCGCGGACGCTGCTCGACTTCTCGGCGCAGGGCGGCTTCGCGGCGGCCGTCGAGATGTGCAACGGCGTCGGCGTCTGCCGCAAGAAGCTCGAGGGCACGATGTGCCCGTCCTACATGGCCACCAAGGACGAGGAGCACAGCACGCGCGGCCGCGCCAATGCGCTGCGCGCCGTGCTGTCAGGCCGGCTGCCCGCCAGCGAGTTCACCGGCAAGCGCCTGCACGCGGTGATGGACCTGTGCCTGGAGTGCAAGGGCTGCAAGGCCGAGTGCCCGGCCAACGTCGACATGGCGAAGCTGAAGTACGAGTTCCTCTACCATTACTACCAGGCCAACGGCCTGCCGCTGCGCAACCGGGTCTTCGGGCGCGTCGCGAAGCTCAGCGCGCTGGGGGCGCGCACCCCGCGGCTGTCGAACGCGCTCAACGCGCTGCCGCCGGTGCGCTGGCTGCTCGAGAAGATCGTCGGGATCGATCGCCGCCGGCCGCTGCCCACGCTGGCGACGGAGACATTCGAGGACTGGTTCCGCGGCCACGCGCCGCCGGCGAGCGCGCCGCGCGGCGAGGTCGTGCTCTTCCACGACACGTTCGTGACTTACAACACGCCGGAGATCGGCCGCGCCGCCGTCCGCCTGCTCGAGGGCGCCGGCTACCGCGTCGTGCTGGTGGATCGCAAGTGCTGCGGCCGGCCGCTGATCTCCAAGGGCATGCTCGACGAGGCGCGCGAGCACGCGGCGTGGAACGTGGCGCGCCTGGCGCCCTACGCGCGGCGGGGCGTGGCCATCGTGGGGCTCGAGCCCTCGTGCTCGCTGACGCTGCGCGACGAGTGGGTCGACTTGCTGCGCACCGACGACGCGCGCGCGGTGGCCGAGCAGAGCCTGCTCCTCGAGCAGTTCCTCCTGCGCGAGCGCGAGCGCGGGCTGACCCTGCGCTTCGCCGACGGCCACGGGCGCAAGGTGCTGCTGCACGGCCACTGCCACCAGAAGGCCATGGTCGGCACCGCGCCGACGGTGGCCGTGCTGACGTGGGCGGGCTACGACGTCAGCGAGGTCGACTCCGGGTGCTGTGGCATGGCCGGCTCGTTCGGCTTCGAGCGCGAGCACTACGACCTGTCCGTCGCGCTCGGCAACCGCCGCCTCGCCCCCGCGGTGAAGGCCGCGGACCCGCACACGCTCGTCGTGGCGCCCGGCATCTCCTGCCGCCAGCAGATCGAGCACCTCGCCGGCCGCCGCGCCAAGCATCCCGCCGAGGCGCTCGCCGAGGCGCTCGCGCGCTAGAGGGAGGCCATCGATGAGTCGCAAGCGCGTCGGCATCGTCGTGTTTCCGGACGTCGAGGTGCTCGACTTCTGCGGACCGTTCGAGGTGTTCTCGGTCACCCGGCTCAACGAGGTGGCGCGGCGCGACGAGCCGTCACCGTTCGAGGTGCTGCTCGTGGCCGAACGGGCGGGGACGGTGACGGCCACCGGCGGTCTCAAGATTCTCCCCGATCACACGCTCGAGAGCTGTCCGCCGCTCGACATCCTCGTCGTGCCGGGCGGCTGGGGCACGCGCGGCGAGATCAAGAACGCGCGGCTGCTCGCCTGGATCGCCGAGCGGGCGAAGCAGGTCGAGACGCTGACGTCGGTCTGCACCGGCTCGATGCTGCTCGGACAGGCCGGCCTGCTCGACGGCCGGCACGCGACCACGCACTGGCGCTCGCTCGACTGGATGCGCCAGTCGTTTCCGAAGGTGACGGTGGAGGACAAGCAGCACGTCGTCGAGGACGGCAACGTGCTGACCTCCGCCGGGATCTCGGCGGGGATCGACATGGCCCTGCGGGTCGTCGCGCGCTACCACGGCGAGGCGATCGCGCGGAATACGGCGCGCAACATGGAGTACCGCTACCCCGACGACAACTCGCGGCGCGTGTAAGCGCGAGACCGGCGATGGCTGCTCCAGTTCCGGCGCACGCGCGCGCTGTCATCGTGGGCGGGGGAATCGTCGGGTGCAGCGTCACGTATCACCTGACGAAGCTCGGGTGGCGCGACATCGTGCTCCTCGAGCGCCGCGACCTCTCCTGCGGCACCACCTGGCATGCGGCGGGCCTCGTGGGCCAGCTGCGCTCCAGCCACAACCTCACGCGCCTCGCCAGCTACGGCGCCGTCCTCTACGAACAGCTCGAAGCCGAGACGGGCCAGGCCACCGGCTTCCGGCGCTCCGGCAGCATCAGCGTCGCCCGGACGAACGAGCGAATGATCGAGCTGAAGCGCGGCGCGTCGATGGCCAAGTGCTTCGGCGTCGACGTCGAGGTGATCTCGCCGGCCGAGGCCGGTCGCCTGTGGCCACTGATGCGCACGGACGACCTGACCGGCGCCGTCTGGATCCCCCGCGACGGGCGCACCAACCCGATCGACACGACGCTCGCCCTGGCGAAGGGCGCGCGCAACGGGGGCGCCACCATCGTCGAGAACGTCACGGTGACCGGCATCCATCGGCAGAACGGCGGGGCGACCGGCGTCAGCACCGACCGGGGCGACATCGCGTGCGACGTGGTGGTGAACTGCGCCGGCCTGTGGGGACGCGAGGTCGGTCGCCTGGCCGGCGTCAACGTGCCGCTGCACGCCTCCGAGCACTTCTACATCGTCACGGAGCCGCTGCCCGGCGTGACGCGCGAGCTGCCCGTGCTGCGCGACACCGACGGCTACATCTATGTGCGCGAGGAAGTCGGCGGGCTGCTGATGGGCGGCTTCGAGCCGGTGGCCAAGCCCTGGGGAATGGACGGATTCCCGAAGGACTTCGCGTTCTCGCTGCTGCCCGAGGACTGGGAGCATTTCCGCCTGCTCATGGAGCAGGCGATCGTGCGCATCCCCGCGCTGGAGACGGCGCCGGTGCGGCGGCACGTGAACGGGCCGGAGAGCTTCACGCCCGACAACCGCTACATGCTCGGCGAGGCGCCCGAGCTGCGGAACTTCTTCGTGGCCGCCGGCTTCAACTCCGTCGGCATCGCCTCCGCGGCGGGCGCGGGCAAGGCGTTGGCGGAGTGGATCGTCGGCGGCGAGCCCAGCATGGACCTGTGGGACGTCGACATCCGCCGCTTCATCCCATTCCAGGGCAACGCCGCCTACCTGCGCGAGCGCACGACGGAGGTCGTCGGCCTCCTCTACGCGATGCACTGGCCCTTCCGTCAGCCGGTGACCGCGCGCGGTGTGCGCCGCTCGGCGGTGCACGATCGCCTCGCCGCGCGCGGCGCGGTCTTCGGTGTCGTCGCGGGCTGGGAGCGCGCGAACTGGTTCGCCACGGACGGCGTCGAGCCACGCTACGTCTACACGTACGACCGCCAGAACTGGTTCCCCTGTGCCGGCGCCGAGCACCGCGCCGTGCGCGAGGCCGTCGGGCTCTTCGACCAGTCATCGCTGGCCAAGTTCCGGGTGCAGGGACCCGATGCCACCGCGGTGCTGCAGCGCCTGTGCGCCAACGACGTCGACGTCGCGCCCGGCCGCATCGTCTACACGCAGATGCTCAACGCGCGCGGCGGCATCGAGTGCGACCTGACGGTGTCGCGGCTCGGCGAGGACGCCTACCTCATCGTGACGATCGCCGCCGCCGCCACCCACGACGCGGACTGGATCCGCCGCGGCATCGGGGCCGCGCGGGTCACGCTCACCGACGTCACCTCGGCGTTCACGGTGCTGGGCGTCATGGGACCGCGCTCACGCGAGCTGCTCGCGCGCGCGACCGGCGCTGACCTGTCCCCGGCGGCGTTCCCGTTCGGGACGGCGCGCGAGATCGAGATCGGCTATGCGATGGTGCGCGCCACGCGCATCACCTACGTCGGCGAGCTGGGCTGGGAGCTCTACGTGCCGGCGGAGTTCGCGGTGAACGTCTACGAGGCCACCGTGGCGGCGGGCGAGGCATTCGGGCTGCGCCATGCCGGCTATCACGCGATGGACTCGCTGCGGATGGAGAAGGGCTACCGCTCCTGGGGCCACGACGTCGGCGGCGAGGACACACCGCTCGAGGCCGGGCTGGGCTTCGCCGTCGCCTTCAAGAAGGATGGGTTCGTCGGGCGCGAGGTGCTGCTGCGCCAGCGCGACAAGCCGCTCGTGCGCCGCCTCGTCACGTTCACGCTCGCCGACTCCGAGCCGCTGCTGCTCGGCGACGAGCCGATCTACCGCGACGGCGTCCTCGTGGGGCGGATCACCTCCGGCGCCTACGGTCACACGCTCGGCCGCTCGGTGGGCATGGGGTACGTCACGCACGCGGACGGCGTGGACGCCGGGTTCGTCCGCGCTGGACGCTGGGAGCTGGAGATCGCGATGGAACGCGTTCCCGCCGCCGCCCACCTCGAGCCGCCCTACGATCCGACCTCCGCGCGCGTGCGCGGCTAGCCGCCGCGTGCGCGGTGCCGCATCACGAGAAGGCGAACGCGCGCGCCGGATTCTCCACGAGCAGACGCTTGAGCCCGGCGTCGTCCACGCCTTTGCGTCGCAGGCGCGGCACCACGTTCGACGTCGTGCGACATGAGGATCTGATCCTGATGCCCGCGCGCGACGAGCTTCAGGATCTGCGCCATGCGGGCGCGCCCGTCTGACGCTGGGCCTCCACGGCGGCGCGCACGACCTTCTTCTCGTTCTCCGTCCACGGCCACGTGTTGCCGATCTCGCCGATGAGCCCGGCGCGGACGCCCGTGTCGCCCACGCCGACGGTGACCTCGCGGACGATCTCGCGGAGGATCGCGTCCTCGCTCCGCGTGTCCATGTCGGCGGGATGCGCGGCCGCCACGTAATAGCCGGCGCCCATGACGATGTTGCGGCCGGTGGCCCGCGAGATCCGCGTCAGCGCGAGGGGATCGCGCGAGAGGCTCACGCGAGAGGCTCACGTTGGTCGGGTCGATGACCGTCTGGCCGCCCGCGCGCCTGAACAGCATGATCTCGTCGAGCGCCGTCTGCTCGTCGAGCAGACAGAGGTTGTCGAGGTTGGCGTTGAAGTTCTGCCGCACCCAGCCCACGTTGGCCAGGCTCACCGGCTGATACGCGAGTCCCTTGTCGCTGGCGGCGGCCGGCTCCTTGAACATCACCGCGAAGTCGATGAGCAGGTGCTCGTGCGGCAGCGTGACGCCCATGCTCGCCGCGTCTATGGCACCGAGCACGGTCAGCGCCTTTCCCGAGAGCGCTCCCGCCCTCGCGGATGACCTGGGACTCGCGTCGGCCCTCCTGCATGTATTCCAGGACCATGTCGCCCTTGAGCATGTAGAAGATCTCGTCGGAGGGATCGACGTGGAAGTCTCGGCGCGCATTCGGGCCGCGGATGAGTCCTCGATCTCACGAGGGGACGCTCCTCACTTCTTCACGAGGGGGCAGCCGCCCTCGTGCAGGGGGCGGAACGCCTGCTCGCCGGGGATCGTCGCGACGATCTTCGCGAGGTCCCATTCGCTCTTCGACTCCTCGGGCGTCTTCGCTTGCATCAGGTACATGTCCCGGATCACGCGGCCGTCCTCCCGGATGCGGCCATTCCTCGTCATGAAGTCGTTGATCGGGAGCTCCTTCATCCTGGCCATGACGGCCTTCGCCTCGTCGGTGCCGGCCGCCCTGATGGCCTTGAGATAGTGCAGGGTGGCGCCGTAGGTGCCGGCCTGGATCATCGTCGGCGGCATGCCCTTCGCCGCGGCGAACCGGTCGGTGAACGCCCGCGCCTCGGGGCTCATGTCCCAATAGAACGAGCTCGCCATGAGCAGCCCCTGCGCGGTCGCGAGGCCGAGCGCGCGAACTTCCGGATACTGGATCAACAGGGCGGCCAGGCGCTGCCCGCCTTTGTCGAGCCCGAACTCCTTCGCCTGCTTGATGGCGTTGGTGATGTCCGAGCCGCCGTTGGCCATCACCACCACCTTGGCCTTCGAGGCCTGCGCAGACAGCAGGTACGACGAAAAATCGGCGGTGTTCAGCGGGTGCCGCGCCGAGCCCAGGACCTTACCGCCCGCGGCTTTGACGAACTCGCTCGCATTCTGCTCGAGGGCCAGGCCGAAGGCGTAATCCACGGTGATGAAGAACCAGGAGTCGCCGCCCTGCCTGACGATGGCGTTGGCGATCGTCTTGCTCTGGCCGTAGGTGTCGTACACCCAGTGCGCGCTGTGCGCCGAGCACGACTTGCCGGTCAGCTCGGCCGTGGCCGCCGCCGTGGGCAGCACCAGACGGTTCTTCTGCTCGGCAAGCTGCACGACGGCGAGGGCGATCGCCGAGTGTGGAATGCCGATGATCATGTCGACCTGCTCGTTGTCGAACCAGCGCCGCGCGATGGCGACGCCGACGTCGACCTTGTTCTGCATGTCGGCTGAGACGATCTCGATCGGCTTGCCGAGCGCCGTGCCGCCGAAGTCTGCCACCGCCATCCGCACCGCCAGCACGTCGCCGGGACCGGTGTTGTCGGAGTAGGGCCCGGACATGTCGTCCAGCACGCCGATCTTCACCGCACCGTCCTGGGTGGACGCCGCGACCGGCGCCAGCAGCAGGACGGCCCCGAGCGCCGAACTCACGGTCTTACGCCAGCGCATCGCGGGCCGCATGGGGTCTAAGAATCCGGGCAAAGGCAACGGCGTGTCAAGCCGCGCGCCATGGTCGATAATGCGAGCCCATGGCTCCGCTCTGGACGCTGCTCGCCGTCTTCGTCGCGGGGACGGTGAAGGGCACCGCCGGCCTCGGTTTTCCGACGCTCGCCACGCCGCTGCTGAGCCTGGCCGTCGACGTGAAGACGGCGGTGGTGCTGCTGATCCTGCCGAACATCGTCATGGACGGCATCCAGTTCGCGCGGCGCGGCGCGGCGACGGAGACGATCCGCCGGCTGGTGCCGCTGCTGATCGGCGGCGCGATCGGCACCGTCGTCGGCACGCGTCTGCTCGTCGTGCTCCCCACGCGCACGGTGCTGCTGCTGCTCGGCGGCTTCGTCGTGGCCTTCGTGGCGCTCAACGCCACACGGTTCTCGCCGCGCTTGCCGCGGGCATGGGAGCCCTGGGCGGGACCGGTGGCGGGCTTCGTCGCAGGCGTCGTGGGAGGCATCACCAACGTGCCGGGCACGCCGCTGGCCATCTACTTCTACGCGCTCGGGATGTCGAAGACGGACTTCCTGGCCTCGACCGCCTTCACGTTCCTGATCTACAAGTTCGTCCAGATCGGCGCCGTCGCGTGGTACGGCCTGCTCACCACGGCGCTGGCCGCGACGTCGGTCGCGCTGACCGGCATCGCGCTCGCCGGCTTCGTCATCGGCCTGTGGATCCAGAACCGCCTCGACCAGCGCGCCTTCAACCGCGCGGTGCTCGCGCTCCTCGGCGCGCTCGGGCTCTGGCTCATCGTGCGCAGCGTGCTGGCGTGAGCGACGCGCGCGAGCGCGCGAGCGGGCGCATCCGACTCCGGCGCGACGACATCACCGGCCTCGACGTGGACGCGATCGTGAACGCCGCGAACTCGAGCCTGCTCGGCGGCGGCGGTGTGGACGGCGCCATCCACCGCGCGGCCGGACCCGGGCTGCTCGAGGAGTGCCGTCGGCTCGGCGGCTGCCCGACCGGCGAGGTGCGCCTCACCCACGGCCACGCGCTGCCGGCGCGCTTCATCATCCACGCCGTGGGCCCCATCTGGCACGGCGGCGCCGACAACGAGGACGCCTTGCTGGCGTCGTGTTATCGCAACGCCCTGACGCTCGCCGCCGCGCGCGGGTTTGCGAGCCTCGCGTTCCCGGCGATCTCGTGCGGCGTGTACGGCTTTCCGATCCCGCGCGCGTGTCGCATCGCGCTCGCCGAGATCACGGCCTTCCTGACGCGGTCCGCGCTGCCGGCGACGGTCGTGCTCGTCGCCTTCGACGGCGTCGTGTTCCGGGAATACGAGGCGCTGCTCCGCGCCGACCCCTGACGGGGCGTCACCGGAGCTTCACACCAGCATGCCATTGCGCAGCAACGTGACCGGGGCTACTACTATCTCGCCGCTCTGGCGACGCCACACCGTGAAGGTCAGCACGGGCGGTTTCTTATCGGAAAGGAGGCAGATCGCGGGTAAACAATGGCGCGCTGCTCAACCGGAAAGGAGTCATTCATGCAGCGGTGGGCTCGTATTAACTTCATTCTGGTAGCGGTTTTTCTGTTGACCCTGGGGAAGTTACCCCTCGTGCCCAGTCTCTCCGAGGGTGCTCCTGAACCAAAGGTGACGATCTGTCACTTCCCGCCCGGCAACCCTGCGAACGTGCACCAGATCACCGTCGGAGCCTCCGCCGTCCCGGCTCACCTGACGAATCATGGGGATGCCGTGTGCGCCGCCGGCGCCTCGGATTGCTGTTTCCAGAGC
>Ga0137403_10010258_pt1 | contig 10377 bp, 10 predicted proteins | sample CZOMad2_1_16fung_FD_122057 | JGI IMG/M metagenome (GOLD analysis project Ga0137403, IMG submission 122057) | Vadose zone soil fungal communities from Angelo Coast Range Reserve, California, USA - CZOMad2_1_16fungal (Hybrid Assembly) | ecosystem: Environmental > Terrestrial > Soil > Vadose zone... | reverse complement strand
AGGGTACAATAACCGCCACGCTGGTCTCCACATTTGCCCAATTGGCTCTATCCTCGGATATAACAATAGAAAGTGCGGGCTAGCGCGGCAAGGGCACGAAGTTCAAAACCCGCTCGCGGGAACGTCAGTCGGATCGAAAGAGGAGAGCCAAAGGTGCGGGAATTGGTTCGGACCAACGATATTGTGCTGGTTTCAGCCATCGGCGCGTTGCTCGACGGCGCAAATATCCATCATCTGGTGCTGGATCAGAACATGAGCATCATCGAGGGCTCGCTTGGGGTCTTGCCGCGCCGGATCCTGGTCCATGACGACGACAACCGCGAGGCGCGCCAGATTCTCCGCGATGCCGGGCTGGCCCATGAGCTGCGGGCCGATGACTGAGCCATGCCACGAATTCATGGAGGATGCGTTTCTCGGCGGGAAACTACGTCTGCGGCAGCCGAAATCGGGTCACCGTGCCGGTCACGATGCGATGCTGCTGGCGGCCGCGACCCCGGCACGCTCCGGCGATCGCGTGGTCGAATTTGGTGCAGGCGTCGGCGCCGCGGGTCTTGCGGTCGCCAAACGCGTGGCAGGGATCAAACTGGTTCTGGTCGAGATCGACGAGGGGCTGGCGGAGCTTGCCCGCGGCAATGCCGTCTCCAACGCCATTGCGGCCGATCTCATTGTGCTCGACGTGACCTCTGGTCCGGGCGCTTTTGAGACTGCCGGCTTGTCTGTCGACAGCGCCGATGTCGTCCTGATGAATCCGCCGTTCAACGATCCGGCGCGGCACCGCGCCTCGCCGGACAAGGCGCGCGCGTCAGCCCATGTCGCGACGCCTGCGACACTCGAAAGCTGGATTCATGCGAGCCGGCGAATTCTTAAATCCGGCGGGGTCCTCACCATGATCTGGCGCGCGGATGGTATTGCCGAGGTGCTGGCGGCGCTCGATCGCGGTTTTGGGAGTCTGGCGATTGTGCCCGTTCACGCCTATGCGACGTCACCGGCGATTCGCCTGCTGGTTCGCGCCATCAAGGGTGGAAAGGCACCCACGCGTGTCGAGCCCGCGCTGATACTCAATGACGAGTTCGCAAGGCCCAATCGGAATGCGCAGGATATTCTCGCCGGGAAGGCAATATTGCCGCTGGCGATACCCTGATTGCCCAGGATGCGATTGAAAAGGTTACCGCGGAAGGGTTTTAGAACGCTGTTCCGGCGCCGAAGTGAAATGAATCGCGGTGAAAAGGATACCGATCAGGGCCATCAGCAGATAGATTTTCATGTCTTGCTCCGCTGCATCGTTGCAGCCTAACTACGGCTGAAATGCGAAATGCGCTGATCGGTTCATGACAGTCACGTGATAAGAAATGGTTAAGCTGAGGTAACGGCATGACGGAACAATCTAATGATCCCCGAAAATGGCCGGCCCCGATTGAAAAAATGATGGAATGGATTCCGGCGCGATTGCGGCGGGGAAGCGCCGTGGTCCCGGTGGTCCGTTTGTCCGGCCTGATCGGCGCGGTGACTCCGCTGCGGCCGGGAATGTCGCTGGCGGGCATTGCCCGGACATTGGAGCGCGCTTTTGCAGTGAAGAACGCCAAGGCCGTCGCGCTGGTGATCAATTCGCCCGGTGGCTCGCCGGTGCAGTCGCGCCAAATCTACTTGCGCATTCGCCAGCTCGCCACGGAGAAGAAGCTGCCGGTATTGGTGTTCGTGGAGGATGTCGCGGCATCCGGCGGATATATGATCGCCTGCGCGGGCGATGAGATTTTCTGCGACCCTTCCTCGATCCTGGGTTCGATCGGCGTGGTCGGCGGCTCGTTCGGCTTTCAGGAAATGATCAGGAAGGTGGGCGTCGAGCGGCGGCTATATACGGCAGGCAAGCACAAGGCGATGCTCGATCCATTCCTGCCGGAAGACCCTGACGACGTCGCGCGGGTGAAAGCGCTTCAGCGCGAGATCCACGCCATCTTCATCGCCCTGGTGAAGCAAAGCCGGGGCACGCGGCTGAAGGCCATCGACGATGTCCTGTTTACCGGCGAGTACTGGGCCGGAGAGACCTCCGTCTCGCTCGGCCTTGCCGATGCGATCGGCGATCTGCGTTCGACGCTGCGCACCCGCTACGGCGACAAAGTGTCGACCCCGGTGATCGCGCCTGCGACCGGGATGCTGTCCGGCCTGCTGGGGCGCCGGTCGGCGGGAACACTGGCCTCGCTGGAGGGTGTCTCGGGCTTGCCGGACGAGCTGATTTCGGCGCTCGAAAGCCGGGCAATTTGGGCTAAATTCGGGTTTTGAGCGGTGTTATCCCGCGCCATTTGGTCCCGGGGCGCTGCATTGCAGACAGGCCCGGCTTGCGCGACAATGAGGACGGGGCGTGACGAATGAATGAGGATCGACCGATGCCGCCGCTTGTCGCATTCGCCGGCGCCCTGGGTGGGCTGGCCGTGGTCCGCTGGGCTTACCGGACAGCCCTGAGGGTCAACAGGGAATTGGAGGAGATACGTCTCGCGCGCGTCGCGGAAGCCGCCAGATCGCAGGAAATTCAGACGCTGCGGCGGGATCCCAACACTGGCGCGTATCGCCCGGGCTGATCCTCATCCCGAGCAGCAGGCGCGAGCCTGCGTTTCGAATGGGCCTTCGTGGCTTTCGGGCCTGGCAGCGCCTTGATTCCGCAGCCCCCCGCCGATACGGTCCCGCGCGCTTGAAGCCCGACCTCGCGAAGACCTGACCCGACGATGGATGCCCTGCCGCCGCATATGCGCCCGGAACGCTCGTTCCAGGGATTGATCCTGACGCTGCAGCGTTATTGGGCAGATTATGGCTGCGTGATCCTGCAGCCTTATGACATGGAGGTGGGCGCGGGCACTTTTCATCCCGCCACCACGTTGCGCGCGCTCGGCCCGAAACGCTGGAACGCGGCCTATGTGCAGCCGTCGCGGCGACCAAAGGATGGTCGGTACGGCGAAAATCCAAATCGGCTGCAACACTACTACCAGTTTCAGGTGATCTTGAAGCCGTCGCCGCCGGACATTCAGGAGCTTTACCTGAAATCGCTGGAAGCAATCGGCATCGACTCACATCTGCACGACATTCGCTTCGTCGAGGACGATTGGGAAAGCCCGACACTCGGTGCCTGGGGGCTGGGCTGGGAATGCTGGTGTGACGGCATGGAGGTGTCGCAGTTCACCTATTTCCAGCAGGTCGCCGGCGTCGAATGCGCGCCGGTCGCCGGCGAACTCACCTACGGGCTCGAGCGGCTTGCGATGTATGTGCAGGGCGTCGACCGCGTCTACGATCTCAATTTCAACGGCCGCGATGGCGCCGAGAAGGTCAGCTATGGCGACGTGTTCCTGCAGGCCGAGCAGGAATATTCACGACATAATTTCGAATTCGCCGATACCGATATGCTGTTTGCGCAGTTCAAGATGGCCGAAGAGGCTTGCAAGCGATATCTCGAAGCGGGCTGGAAGGACGGCAAGCGCGAGGCGCATTTGATGGCGCTGCCGGCCTACGACCAGTGCATCAAGGCGAGCCATGTCTTCAACCTGCTCGACGCCCGCGGCGTGATCTCGGTGACCGAGCGGCAGAGCTATATCATGCGCGTGCGCGAACTCGCCAAGGCCTGCGGCGAAGCCTGGGTGCATACCGAAGCGGGCGGGGCTTCGTGAGAAAAACGATTTTGGAATTGAACGTTTCAGCAAACTCGAACCTGCTCCACTCCCCCCGCGCGCGAAGCGCGTGGTGGGGAGGGGTCGGGGGTGGGGGGTGGATGCCACAGAGAGCTCCGCGTGTTGTCGACAAGCGGGTTCCGCGCGCTCGCATTCTCCGTCGTGACGCGACCGAAGCCGAAAAGAAGCTTTGGCAACATCTGCGGCAACCTCCCTTCAAGGAGCATCACTTTCGACGCCAGGCGACGATCGGCCCGTACTTCGCCGACTTCGCCAGCCATCAGCTCAGAATAGTTATCGAACTCGATGGCGGACAGCATTCTGATAGTGCATCGGACGATGCGCGAACTCGGTACCTCGCAGCGAACGGCTATCGCGTATTGAGATTCTGGAATAATGAGGTTTATGAGAACCTGTCAGGTGTTCTCGCGATGATTGATAAAACGGTAAGTGCGGATAGACCCCCCACCCCCGACCCCTCCCCGCCGCGAGCGGGGGGAGGGGAGTAGCAAATGCCCGATCTCCTTCTCGAGCTTTTTTCCGAGGAAATTCCCGCACGGATGCAGGCGAAGGCGGCTGATGATCTGCGCCGCATGGTCACCGACAAGCTGGTCGCCGAGGGGCTGGTCTATGAAGGCGCCAAAGCGTTCGCGACGCCGCGGCGGCTGGCGTTGACGGTGCATGGCATGCCGGCGCGGCAATCCGACCTGAAGGAAGAACGCAAGGGACCGCGCGTCGGCGGGCCGGAGGCTGCGATCGCGGGCTTTCTCAAGGCGGCAGGACTGGCCTCGCTCGATGAGGCAAAAATCCAGCGCGACCCGAAGAAGGGTGACTTCTACGTCGCGCTGATCGAAAAACCGGGCCGCGCCACACTCGACGTGCTCGCCGACATGCTGCCGGTCATCATCAGAACGTTTCCATGGCCGAAGTCGATGCGCTGGGGCGAACGCTCGGCCAAGTCCGGCGCGCTCTCCTGGGTGCGCCCGTTGCACGCCATCACTGCCACCTTTGGGCTGGAAACGGAGGAACCCGACGTCGTGAAATTCGCCGTCGATGGCATCGAAGCCGGTCAGATCACGTTTGGCCACCGCTTCATGGCGCCCCTGCCCATTTCCGTGCGCCGCTTCGAGGACTACGAGGCGAAGCTCTTGAATGCCAAGGTCGTGCTCGATCCCGAGCGCCGCAGGGACGCGATCCTCGCCGACGCCAGGCAACTCGCGTTCGCGCAGGGCTTTGAGCTGGTCGAGGATCAGATGCTGCTCGACGAGGTCGCCGGTCTCGTCGAATGGCCGGTGGTGCTGATGGGCTCGTTCGACGAGGCGTTCCTGTCGATTCCCGGTGAGGTGATCCGCGCCACCATCCGCAATAACCAGAAGTGTTTTGTGGTCAACGATCCCAAGACCGACAACAAGACCGGCAAGCTCACCAACAAATTCATCCTCACCGCCAACATCGAAGCGTCCGATGGCGGCAAGGCGATCGTCGCCGGCAACGAGCGCGTGATCCGCGCGCGACTTTCGGATGCGAAGTTCTTCTACGAGACTGATCTGAAGACCAAACTCGAAGATCGCTTGCCGAAATTCGATGCCATCGTGTTTCACGAAAAGCTTGGCACGCAAGGCGAGCGCATCAAGCGGATCGAACGGCTGGCCGCCGAGATCGCGCCGCTGGTCGGCGCCGACGTCGAAACGGCAAAACGTGCCGCGCATCTGGCGAAGGCGGATTTGCTCACCGAGGTGGTCGGCGAATTCCCCGAGTTGCAGGGCCTGATGGGCAAGTATTACGCACTGGCGCAGGGTGAAGATGCTTCCGTGGCGGCGGCGAGCGAGGAGCACTATAAACCACAGGGACCGAATGATCGCGTGCCGAGCGATCCGGTTTCCGTTGCAGTGGCGCTGGCCGACAAGATCGATACGCTGGTGGGATTCTGGGCGATCGACGAGAAGCCGACCGGAAGCAAGGATCCCTATGCGTTGCGTCGTGCAGCGCTCGGCGTGATTCGGATCATCCTCGACAACAATTTGAGAATAAAACTGTCGGGCCTTTTGGTGAGCCCTGTCATGCGCGTGCTCGACAAGCATGTGCTTCTCCAAGATGCTGAGCAACACAGGACCATGCGTTCAGAGCTTTGGCAGGCGACAGCATCGCATGAAGCTGTCTTGGCGATCGTCTCAAAGCTCCTGGATTATGGAGTGAACCCCAATTGGCTTGTCGAGGAAAAGCTGGCAAAGCCCATCGTGGAGCTTCTCGCTTTCTTCGCCGACCGCCTGAAAGTCCAGCTGCGCGAGCAGGGCGCACGGCACGACCTCGTCGACGCCGTGTTCGCGCTGGAAGGCCAGGACGATCTGTTGATGGTTGTCCGCCGCGTCGAGGCGCTCGGCAAATTCCTCGATACCGATGACGGCAAGAACCTGCTGGCAGGCACCAAACGCGCCGCGAATATTCTGCGGATCGAGGAGAAGAAGGACGGCAAGGTTTTTGATGGCGCGCCTGATCCCGCGCTAATGACCGATGAGCTCGAAAAAAATCTTTGGCGCACTATTCAGAGCGTCGTCACCGAGGCGAACGATTTTGTTAAGGTGGAAGACTTCGAAATGGCAATGGAGTCGCTTTCAACCCTTCGAAGTGCGGTGGATGCATTCTTTGACAAGGTCAAGGTCAACGACGACGATCCCAAGGTGCGCGAAAACCGCCTGTTGCTCCTGAACGAAATCCGTGCCGCCACGCGCGCGGTCGCGGATTTTTCCAAGATACAGGATTAGGATGGTTGGACGAGGGATGTCCTCATCCTAGGAGCGGCCAGTTGGCCGCGTCTCGAAGGATGAGAGCGCGTACCCGTGGCTATCCTTCGAGACGCGCGCAAGGGCGCGCTCCTCAGGATGAGGGCGGAGATGGTGTTGACGGTACGGCAAAAAAGAGCCCCGCCCGGGCGGGGGGAGGCCGGGCGGGACCTTTGTGTCCGGTGGCCGCTGCGGCAGCCCGGACGTTACGTTCAGGCGTTTATTCAACCACCTGAACGATGCGGCGTGTGCGCGGTTCGACCAGCACGGTACGGCCGTTCACCACGGTGTAGCGATAGGGCGTGACGCCGAATGTCTGCGGCACGTCGTAATAGGTGATCCCGGCTTCCGGCAGAATGCCGCCAACCACGATGCGATCCGCAATGGTGTAATTCGGTACCCGCTCGCGCACGATATATTCGCGGAATGCGGGGCGCCGCTCGATTGCAATGCCCGGGACGTCGTCCTCGATCACAACGGTACTGCCGCGCACGATGCCGACGGTGTCGCTCTGTGCCTGCGCCGCGATCGGTGCGCTCATGGCGGCCATGATTGCTGTGATGGCGAGTATGTGGTTCCGCATGGTCAGCTCCTTCGCGATGATGCATGCCGGTGTGATCCGGCATTCAATGCCATCCAATGCACCGCGCGCGGCATCGTTCCCCAAAAAATGCGCAACGCGCCGCTGCAAATCTCGGCATTTTTGCGATTGCCCGGAACCCGTTGAAGCGACAAGCGTCTCCTATCGTGGAACCGCGCCACAGATGATAGGGTGCCGATCTTGGATTCGAGATGTCGCCAATCAGACGCCAAATCGCACAGCGGAGACGTTTTAAATGACCCTCACCATCGCTCACCTTTCGCCGATCTTGTCCGTTATCGCAGGTCTGCTGATTCTGATTATGCCGCGGCTGCTTAATCTGGTCGTCGCGATCTTTCTCATCGTCAACGGCTTGATCGGGCTTGGGCTACTGAAGTGGCTCCATTTGTAGGTGTGAGGGCGGGTTTCGCGGCTTGCGCGAAGCCGCTCAAAGTGGTGTAAGGCGCGCAACTCTTCATCTCCTGCGGATTATTTGCTGTCATGGCCAAAGCCGTTGCCAAACCCAAGAAAATTGCTGCGAAATCAAAGCCGTCCATGCCGGTTCGGGCCAAGCCCGCGCCCTCGGCCAGTGCCCGCAAAGCACTGAAGAAGAGTTCGGCCAAGCCGGCGGGCAAGGCGGGCAAGATTGCCGCCGCCAAACCTGCGGCGGACTCAGCGAAATCCGGCAAGTGGGTGTTCACGTTCGGTGACGGCAAGGCCGAGGGCAAAGCGGGCCTTCGCGATCTGCTTGGCGGCAAGGGCGCCAATCTCGCCGAAATGGCCAATCTCGGACTGCCGGTGCCTCCCGGCTTCACCATTCCGACCGCGGTCTGCACGTATTTCTACGCCCACGGCAAAACCTATCCTGGGGCATTGAAGGCGCAGGTCGAAAAAGCGCTCGACCATGTCGGCAAGCTGACCGGCAAGTCTTTCGGCGATTCCAAAAATCCGCTGCTGGTGTCGGTGCGTTCCGGCGGCCGCGCCTCGATGCCGGGCATGATGGACACCGTGCTCAATCTCGGCCTCAACGACAAGACGGTGGAGGCGCTGGCCGAATTGTCCGGCGATCGTCGCTTCGCTTACGACAGTTACCGCCGTTTCATCACGATGTATTCCGACGTAGTGCTCGGCTTCGAGCATTCTCACTTCGAGGACATCCTCGACACCTTCAAGGACAGCCAGGGCTATTCGCTCGACACCGATCTTAACGGCGGCGACTGGGTCGAACTGGTCGGCCGTTACAAGGACGCGGTGGCGCGCGAAACGGGTGCCGAATTTCCGCAGGATCCCCATGACCAATTGTGGGGCGCGATCGGGGCGGTGTTTTCATCCTGGATGAACGCGCGCGCGGTGACCTACCGCCGGCTGCACGACATCCCGGAATCCTGGGGCACCGCGGTCAACGTGCAGGCCATGGTGTTCGGCAATATGGGCGAGACCTCGGCGACGGGGGTTGCGTTCACGCGCAATCCCTCGACCGGGGAGAGCCGGCTCTACGGCGAATTCCTCATCAACGCGCAGGGCGAAGACGTGGTGGCGGGCATCCGCACCCCGCAGGACATCACCGAATTCGCGCGCGAGGAATCCGGCTCCGACAAGGCATCGATGGAAACCGCGATGCCCGAGGCGTTCAAGGAGCTGACGCGAATCTATACGCTGCTCGAAAAGCATTACCGTGACATGCAGGACATGGAGTTCACGGTCGAGCAGGGCAAGCTGTGGATGTTGCAGACCCGCAGCGGCAAACGGACCGCGAAAGCCGCGCTACGGATCGCGGTCGAACTCGCCAATGAAGGCCTGATCTCGAAGAAGGATGCGGTGATGCGGATCGATCCCGCTTCGCTCGATCAATTGCTGCATCCAACCATCGATCTCGCCGCCAAGCGCGATGTCATCGCTACCGGCCTGCCGGCCTCGCCGGGCGCCGCATCCGGCGAGATCGTGTTCTCTTCCGATGAAGCGGCAAAACTGCAGGCCGATGGCCACAAGGTCATTCTGGTGCGGATCGAGACCAGCCCGGAAGACATCCACGGCATGCACGCCGCCGAAGGCATTCTCACCACCCGCGGCGGCATGACTTCGCACGCTGCTGTGGTGGCGCGCGGCATGGGCAAGCCTTGCGTCTCCGGTTGCGGCACCATTCGCGTCGATTATGGCCGCGGCACCATGAGCATCGGTTCGCGCTCGTTCAAGACCGGCGACGTCATTACGATTGATGGCTCCCTCGGCCAGGTGCTGGCCGGACGGATGGCGATGATCGAGCCAAAGCTGTCGGGCGAATTCGGCACGCTGATGGGCTGGGCTGACTCGGTCCGCAAGCTCGGCGTCCGCGTCAACGGCGACACGCCCGACGATGCGCGCACCGCCATCAAGTTCGGCGCCGAAGGCATCGGCCTGTGCCGCACCGAACATATGCTCTTCGACCCGCAGCGCATCCACCATATGCGGGAAATGATCCTGGCCAGCACGGTCGAAGCGCGCGAGGCGGCGCTGACCAAGCTGCTGCCTTATCAGCGCGAAGATTTCATCGGCCTGTTCCAGGAAATGAATGGTCTGCCGGTGACCATTCGTCTGCTCGATCCGCCGCTGCACGAATTCCTGCCCAAGCGCGAGAACCTGATGGTCGATATCGCCAAGCTGCCCGCCGCGAGCTCGAAAGAGAAGAAGCAGATGGCGGCTACTTACGGCGTGAGTGTCGGCGAGCTCAAGAAATATATGCCGGAGTTACTGCACCGGGTGGAAGAGCTGCACGAGTTCAATCCCATGCTCGGCCATCGCGGCGTGCGGCTGGGCATCTCCTATCCCGAGATCTACGAGATGCAGGCCCGCGCCATCTTCGAGGCCGTGGCCGACGTCCAGAAGAAGGCCGGCAAGACGGTGATCCCCGAGATCATGATCCCGCTGGTCGCGACGCGGAAGGAGCTCGACCTCATGAAGGCGGTGGTCGACCAGGCCCGCGGTGGTTCTGCGCCGCACGTGGTACGTGTTTTCGATGGTCATAGACGACTCCTTTGATACGCGCGAAATCAAAGAGATCGTAGAAAATCATGGTTGTAGTTCTCATGATCCTAAAAGGTCATACTTTTGGTGTCTAACAGTTACTGATACTGATAGATGCTATTAATTGTATGACTTTTGGGCATGTCTAAGCCTCTTCTAAGCCGCCCCCTACCCGCTGTAGAAGATTTGGCAGTCGCCGGAGTGATTGCAAACTGTTTAAGTTGGTTTCGCACACTATGGTGAATTCCATGGGTATCGCGCCGCCGACCAATATGCCGGCATATCAGCTACTCGCTGAGGACCTGCGGACCGAGATCATGTCCGGTCGGCTGAGGTCCGGTCGGCATCGCGGCGGCGTCTGGCAACG
>Ga0137403_10010257_pt1 | contig 10378 bp, 9 predicted proteins | sample CZOMad2_1_16fung_FD_122057 | JGI IMG/M metagenome (GOLD analysis project Ga0137403, IMG submission 122057) | Vadose zone soil fungal communities from Angelo Coast Range Reserve, California, USA - CZOMad2_1_16fungal (Hybrid Assembly) | ecosystem: Environmental > Terrestrial > Soil > Vadose zone... | reverse complement strand
GTCAGCTGCTGCTGCAGCTCCGCGCTGATGGCGTTGAGCTTCTCCGGCCGGTTCAAAGTGATGATGCCGACCTTGTCGTCCACCTCGTACAAGACCAAGCGATCGGCCATTCCTGCTCTCCTCCCAACAAGGACGCGGGGCAAAGCCTCGTCTTTTGCTAGTATTGTCGGGATTGTTAACGGATGCTACAAGCCGTGCATCCGCGCGTATTGCCCGGGCCCGAGAGTTATGTCCGGAACTTCCGAGACCCTCCAGCGGGCGAGTTCCGGCCCGCTCGTGCCACAGACCTTGGCCGCCATCTTCGGCGGCGAGCCGCCATCGGCGGACGAGCTGACGGAGGCGATCCGCCGACTCTCGGTGCTGGTCGAGGTTGCCGACACGGTTACGCAACGGCTTTCGCTCGATCATCAGCTGCCGCGTCTGATCGAGCTGATCGTCGAAGCGCTCGAAGCCGAGCGCGCAACCCTCTTTCTGCACGATGCCGATGCCGGCGAGCTGTTCTCACGGGAGGCCCGCGGCGAGGGCGTGGCGGAAATCAGGATCCCGCAGAACGTCGGCATCGCCGGCTCGATATTCGGCTCGGGTGTCGCCGAAATTATCGACGACGCCTACCGCGACCCGCGCTTCAACGCCGAGGTCGACCGGCGCACCGGATATCGCACCCGCAGCCTGCTGTGCGTCCCCCTGCGCAACCGCGCCGACCAGGTCATCGGCGTCACCCAGGTATTGAACAAACGCTCTGGCGCATTTACCGCGGTCGACATGGCGCTCTTGGAGGCGATCAGCCGCCATGCCGCGAGTGCCCTCGAGCAGGCGCAAATGAAGGAGCGTCTCGAGCAGGCGCGGCGCGAAGAGCTGGAACTCTTGGAGATCACCGAGGCGATCTCCACCGAGCTGCACATCGATACCCTGCTCACCCGCATCGTGGCGGCGGCCACCCAGCTGCTCGACGCCGAGCGCTCGACGCTCTTCGTCTATGACCCCGCCACGGACGAGCTTTGGTCCAAGGTGGCCGAGGGCACCGAGCAAAAACAGATCCGCATACCCGCGACCGCGGGGATCGCCGGCGCGGCGTTCATCAGCGGCGATTTGCTCAACATCCCCGACGCCTATGCCGACCCGCGCTTCAATCGGGAAATCGATCGGACCTCCGGCTTTCGCACCCGCAATCTGCTCAACGTCCCGGTCATCGACCGGACCGGCGAGCGCCTCGGCATCGTTCAGGTGCTCAACAAGCGTGGCGGGCCGTTCACTCAGGTGGATATTCGCCGGCTGAAGGCCTTTTCCGCGGGCATCGCGGTCGCGCTCGAAAATGCCCGGCTGTTTTCCGATGTGCTGGCGTTGAAGAACTATAACGAGAACATCCTGAAGTCCCTGTCGAACGGCGTCGTCACGCTCGATCGGCAATGCGTCATCGTCAAGGTCAACGAGGCGGCGCAGCGCATCCTCGGGCTGTCGGCAGAGGCGCTCGTCGATCGTTCGGCCGAGCACGCGTTCGGCAATCTCAACGCGTGGATCACCCGGAGCCTCGAGTTTGTCGCCCGGATGGGAGCCACCGACTATCACGCCGATACCGACTTGAAGCTGCCGGACGGGGGTGTTGCGTCTGTCAACCTGACGGCGGCGCCGTTCCTCGACGCCGCGGGCAAGTCGATTGGCTACATGCTGGTGCTCGAGGACATCACGCGTGAAAAGCGCGTGCGCAACACGATGGCGCGCTACGTGGCAAAGGAGGTCGTCGATCGGTTGCTCGCGAGCGGCGACGATGTCCTGCAGGGTAGCAACCTGGTCGCCACGGTGCTGTTCACCGATATCAGGCGCTTCTCGTTGATGTCCGAAGCAATGACCCCGCGCGATACGGTGTCGATGCTGAATGAATACTTTACCGAGATGGTCGAGGTCATCTTTACCCGCGGCGGCATGCTCGACAAATACATGGGCGATGGACTGATGGCGATCTTCGGAGCGCCGGTCGTCGGCGCCGCCGATGCGGACAACGCGCTCTATGTCGCGAATGACATGGTCCGCGCCCTCGCCGCCCTAAACGTAAGGCGCGCCGAGCGCGGGTTCGAGGCGATCGAAATGGGCATCGGTCTCGCGACCGGCGAGGTGCTAGCCGGCTCGGTCGGTCCGACCAAGCGGATGGAGTACACGGCCATCGGCAGCAATGTGAACCTCGCCGCACGGCTCGAAAGCGCAAACAAGTATTACGGCACGGTGGTGCTGCTGGCGGCGACCACGGTCGACGAGCTCAAATCGCAGGCGGTCTTGCGCCGCCTCGACCTGATCCAGGCCAAGGGCATTTCGCAACCGACCTGGGTCTATGAATCGCTCGGGCATCACACGCCCGTGACTTTCCCCAAGCTTGCTGCGGTGGTCGCCGCTTACGAGGCGGGTCTCGATTGCTACCAGCGACGCGACTGGAGGGGCGGTGTCGCTCATTTTGCCGAAGCACTCGAGCTGGCCCCCCTGGACCGACCGTCGCGAATTTTTTGGGACCGCTGCCGCTACTACCAGACCAGCCCGCCGGATGATCGGTGGGACGGGATCTGGATTATGCAGGAGAAGTAACCCGAGCGCCCGCCATGCGGCTCCACCACAGAGACACGGAGAAAATCAGGAATTTGAATAGGCAGGCCTGCTGCTGACACCGATGTCGCTGGTGCTTAGATGCAATCAGATAGTGCACCCGGAGTAACCCTACATCGTCCATGCCCGGCCCGCGGGTCCGCACTCCGCGCGGCCCGAGGACAAGCCTTCTGCCGAGCATTCACGGAAGCTGGCAAGGCGCCTGCCGCTGTCCGTGGATGGCCGGGCCAAGCCGGCCAAGCCCGGCCAAGACGAGAGGGTGTAGCTTGTGTTTGGGGTCTGAGCACTAGCATTTGGGGGCCGCCGCGGCGACGGCGCCGGCCTTCTGGCTACGTCTGGGCGTCCTCGATATCGAAATAGAGATTTGCCAACGCTTCGCTGGCGAGCTCCTTTGTGAGCTGCGGCCGCAGGTTGTAACATTTGCAGGTTTCGACCACCTGCTCACAAATGAACTTTGGCTGATAATAGGCCAGCCCGAATTTGTCGCTGACAGTCAACCGATCGGCTACGAAATCAAACACGTCGTCCGACAGTTCGAATCCATACGTGTCGGCTACGGCATCGAATATCTGCCGGTATTCATCGCGAGTCGGCGAAAACAATTTGATCTTGTAGGGGATGCGGCGCAGGAACGCCGGGTCCATCAAGTCGGACGGTTGCAGGTTGGTCGAAAACACCAGCAGCTCATCAAACGGCAGAGAAAAGCTCATCCCGGTGTTCAGCTTCAGGTAGTCGATTTGACTCTCCATCGGCACGATCCAGCGATTGAGCAGATCGTTGGGGTCGAATTTTTGTCGGCCGAAATCATCGACCAGCAGCATTCCGTTTAGCGCTTTGACATGCAGCGGAGCGTCATAGAATTTGGTGTCCGGATTATGCTGCAAATCGAGCATCTCCAGGGTCAGCTCGCCGCCGGCGATCGCCACCGGCCTGCCGCACGCGACCCACCGCTCGTCAAAGCGTTCGCGCTGTAGCCCGCCCTTTCCCGACAACGTGGCGGCATCGGCCTCCGACACCGCGGGCTTGTGCAGACTGGGGTCGAACACCTTGATGATCTGGCCACCGACCTCCACAGCGTACGGAATGTACACAACGTCCTTGAAAAGTTTCGCAATGCGGGTGGCAAGAGTCGTCTTGCCGTTGCCCGGCGGCCCAAACAGCAGCACCGTCCGACCGGCGTTGATCGCGGGAAGGAGCTTGCGGTGATAATGCTCCGGAACGACCAGCCCCTCGAACCCTTTGCGCAGAGCATCGGCGTCCAGCATTTCATTGGAGATGCGCTGTCGCAGGATCTGTTCCTGAAACGCCGTCAGACACACCGGTGCCGGCCCGAGATAGAGGTTCTGCTCGAGCGCGTCCTTGGCGGCGTTACGGCCCTGATCGCTCAGCGAATAGCGGATCGAAAGGGCAATGCCGCCGCCGACCGAGCCTAGCGCCTGCAAGAGCCTCAGCTGCGAGGCGTCGTCCAACAGCTGCTGGACGACACGGTGCGGAAGTTTCATGCGGCCGGCCAGTTCCGGGACCGTTTCGCAGGCCTCGATGTGCATGAATTTTAGCATCAGGTTCAGCAGGTTGCGCTGAGGGATGCCGGTATCCGACATCGCCGAGGGTATCGGCGGGGTAGCGTGGATCACCGACATCAGCTGCTCGGTTGTCAGCAACCCCAAAGCAATCAGGTTCTCGCCCAGCCGGCCGCCCTCGACCCGCTGGCGTTCCAATGCCTCATTGAGATCGGAAAGGGTCACAAAGCCCCTCCCGACCAGCAGTCCGCCTAAACTCATAACGCTGCCCTGGCTCCCGCCGAAAGCCGTGCGACATCCACGACCGGCGCACAATTGCTGTAAGCGACCCCGCGCGATCATCGGCGCGGGTTCTTAACAAACATGCAACTCGAGCCAGGCTCGATCGGAGAGGGCGCCGAGCGAGGGCGGCGCCAGGCTAGCCGGGCGCGATGATCTCGATGGCGTAGTCTTCGGTCACCGGGTTGGCGAGCAGCTGCTTGCACATCGCCTCGGTTTGCTGGCGGATGCGGGCCGGATCCGTCTCGGCGAGCTCGATCTCGATCACCTTGCCTTGGCGCACCTCGCCGATTCCGCCGAATCCCAGGGCGGCGAGGGCATTGCCGATCGCTTTGCCTTGCGGATCGAGAATGCCCGGCTTCAGTGTCACCCGCACGCGCACTTTCATGTCTGGGAATCCCGATCAAGCCGCCCGCCCGAGAGGTCTGCGGTGGTCACCAATCCGCCATCAAATCGCGCCACGGCGTGGCCTGAGGCAACCACTCGGCAAACCGGAATACCGGATGCCGCTCCGATCCGTCGCGCGCCGGCAGCGCGATCAGTGCACTCGACACGGTGCCGTAGCCATCGGTGCGAAACCGCATGGCAGTGCTGGCCGGCTCGTTCGGCGGCGCCCGGGTGCTGCCGAGCAAGGTTTGCCACGCGTCCCACTCGTCGTGATCGGGGTCCGGGATCGGCCATGCTCGGAAGGCCGGCAACGCCAGTTCGAGGCGCCGCGTGCCGAGATCGTCGATCTCGCCTGCCGCGATCATCGACAGCCCATCCTTGAGCGGCTTCAGCTCGACCCTCGGGCCGCCGGCATGGCGCAGCCAGAACCCGTGGCGGTCGTCTGCGATGATCAGATTGAAGGTGCGATAGGCTTCGGGATCGAGATCCGCGAGCGCCCAGGCGGCAGCGGCGGCATCGGCGTGGTCGAGCGCCTCGAGCACGAGCTCGCCGCGCGAACGCCGGTCGGGGGCTGGCCCGAGCGAGCCGTGGCGGTTGAGCACGGCGGCGGCGACGCCCCAGTCGTTGATCCCAAGCCAGGACCCGCCGGCAAGGATGTCGCGCCCGGCGACCAGCTCAGGGCGGTCCGGCCAATGCCGGCCGGGCGGCTTGGAGGCACGGTCGATCATCTCGTCGCGATTGGCGCCGATCAGCACCGGCCAGCGATGGCCCGGACGGCGAAGGATCACCAAGGTGCACATTCAGCCTCCGGCGCGGCTGCCGCGGAGCCGTGGCAACCTCAACCCCCGGACCCCATCTATGATACGCCACAGCTCGGGATGATGGGACAATGACCACCTTCGACGCACGCGAGAAGGAGTTCGAGGCCCGGTTCAAGCACGATCAGGAGCTTCAGTTCAAGATCACCGCTCGGCGCAATCGGCTCGTGGGGCTATGGGCAGCACAGCATCTCGGCCTTCTCGGCGATGCCGCCGAAGCCTATGCACAGAGAGTCGTCGAAGCGCAGTTGCAGCCCGGCGGCACCAAGAACGTCGTCGACAAGCTCGCCGCAGATCTCGGCGCCAAGGATCCGACATTTACCGCGGCCCGTATCCGCTTCGAGCTCGAGCACTTCGCCGAGCAGGCGAAGCGCCAGCTGATGCAGGAATAAGCTCCTAGACCGGCCGGTCGCCCTTGACTGTTACCCGATGGCCGGAACGCGTGTGCGGCCAGTAATCCCACATCGCATGGTGCTGCACGCAGCGATTGTCCCAGAACGCGATCGAGTTCTCCTGCCAGCGGAAGCGGCACTGGAAGAGCGGGTTAGCCATGTGCTCATAGAGGTAATTCAGGATCCCATCGCTCTCGTCGAGGGGAATGCCGAGGATGCGGCGGGTGAAGCCCTTGTTGACATAGAGCGCCTTGCGGCCGGTGACCGGGTGAGTGCGCACGACCGGGTGCTCGGCACGGGGGTATTCGGGCTTGTCGGCGATGCCGAAATTCGCGTATTGGCCGCGATAATGCTCGCCGTCATGCGCCGCCGTCAGCCCGTCGAGATACGCCTTCATCCGGTCCGATAGCGCCTCGTAGGCGGCATACATGCTGGCGAACAAGGTGTCGCCGCCGTGCGGCGGGCATTTGCGGATGTAGAGGATGCTGCCCATCGGCGGCTCGGGGTCGCACGATACGTCGCTGTGCCAGCCCTCGCCGTTGGCGCGCGGTGAATCTTTGTCGGCGTGGATGGTCATCAGCTCGGGGTGCCCGGGCGCGTGCGGTGCCGCGGGGTGGATGTGCAATTCGCCGAAGAGGCGGCCAAAGGCCAGGTGCTGGTCCTCGCTCAGGTGCTGGTCGCGGAAGAAGATCACAGAGTTTTCGGCGAGGGCACGATGGATTTCGTCGATCGTACGGTTGCCGAGCGGTTGCGCCAAATCGACGCCGCCGATCTCGCCGCCGATGATCGGCGTAAGCTTGTCGACGGTGATCGTGTCGTACGGCCCGGCATCTTCGCCGACATACTTGATGCGGGGACCGTCGCGGCGGCGCAACAGGCTCATTTAGTTCCTCCTATCTCGGGGCTATTCGCCAAAGACGCGGCGAAAGATCGTGTCGACATGCTTCAGATGATAGGCGGTATCGAACAGGGCGTCGATTGTTGCCGATCCGAGAAATGACGTGATCTCCCCGTCTCCCTTCAACAGGTCGGCGAAGCACCCCTTGCCGTCCCACGCGGCCATGGCATTTCGCTGGACGGCGCGATAGGCGTCCTCGCGGCTCATGCCGGCTTGCGTCAAGGCGAGCAGCACACGCTGCGAGTCGACGAGCCCGCCTAAAGATTCGAGGTTTCGGCGCATCCGCTCGGGATAGACGATGAGCCGGTCGACGAGCCCGGTCAGCCGCGCCAGCGCGAAATCGAGGGCGATCGTCGCGTCGGGGGCGATCACCCGTTCAACCGAGGAATGGGAAATGTCGCGCTCATGCCACAACGCGACGTTTTCCATTGCCGGCCCAACAGTCGAGCGGATCAGCCGGGCAAGGCCCGTCAAGTTCTCGGCGAGCACCGGGTTGCGCTTGTGCGGCATCGCCGAGGAGCCCTTCTGCCCGGGCGCGAAGTACTCCTCGGCCTCGCGCAATTCGGTGCGCTGCAGGTGGCGGATCTCGGTGGCGAGCCGCTCGACCGCGGCAGCAACGAGAGCCAGAGTCATGAAAAACTGAGCATGGCGGTCGCGCGGGATCACCTGGGTCGAGATCGGCTCGGGCTTGAGGCCGAGCTTGTCGGCAACATGCGCCTCGACCCTGGGATCGATATTGGCGAAGGTCCCGACCGCACCCGAGATCGCGCAGGTCGCGACCGCCTCGCGCGCGGCGACGAGCCGCGCCCGGTTGCGGGCGAACTCCGCGTAATGCCCGGCGAGCTTGAGGCCAAACGTGGTCGGCTCGGCATGGACGCCGTGGCTGCGACCGACGGTCGGCGTGTATTTGTGCTCGAAGGCGCGCCGCTTGAGCACGGCGAGCAATCCGTCGAGACCGGCCAGCAGAAGGTCGGACGCCTCCTTCAGCTGCACCGCCAGGCAAGTATCGAGAACATCGCTCGAGGTCATGCCCTGATGGACGAACCGGGCATCGAAGCCGACATGCTCGGCGAGGTTGGTCAGAAACGCGATCACGTCGTGGCGCGTCTCGCGCTCGATCTCGTCGATGCGCTCGACCTCGAAGCCGCCGCGTTCCCACACCGCGCGGGCCGCACTCTCGGGGATGACGCCGAGTGCCGCCTGCGCGTCGCAGGCATGCGCTTCGATTTCGAACCAGATCCGGTACCGGTTCTCCGGCGACCAGATCCGGGTCATTTCCGGACGGCTGTAGCGAGAGATCATAATCGCGCCGATTTTTGCGCCCCGTCGCAATCATAACCGAGCCGTTCCAGCGCCGCGAGCATGTGCGCCGGCACGGGTGCCGTGATCTCGAGCGCGGGCCGCGCAGGATAGAGCGGTAATGTGACCGATCGGGCGTAAAGCTGTAGCAGCTCCCGGCTCGCCGGGTCGCCATAAGCCGGGTCGCCCACGACTGGGCACCCCAATGCCGCGCAATGGACGCGGAGCTGGTGCGTGCGGCCGGTACGCGGCCTCAGCTCGAGCCAGGCGCGGCCGTCGGCGGCGCCGAGCAGCTGATAATCGGTAATCGCGCGCTGTCCCGTGGGATCGACGACCATGCGCCAGCCGGTGCTGCGGGTCAGTTTCTTCAGCCCGGTCTCGATCCGCCCCTCCCCTTCGGCCGGCTGGCCCGCGACGACGGCCCAATAGACCTTCGCCACTTGTCCGCCCGCGAACAGCGCGCCCAGCCGGCGCAGCGCCTTCGGGTGACGGCCGAGGACGAGGCAGCCGCTGGTGTCGCGGTCGAGCCGATGAGCGAGTGCCGGCGGGTGGGGCAAACCGAAGCGCAGCTGATCGAAGCGGCTTTCGAGATCCGGGCCGCCGCCGGGCCCAGGATGCACGGCAATCCCTGCGGGCTTGTCGATGACCAACATGAGCCCGTCGCGATAGAGCACCCGTCGCGGCAATGAAGCCAACGCGGCCTCCAATCGCGGGGCCGCACCTCCCGTTTCCAAGGGTTCAGCGGTCGGTCCGGGTAGCGACGACAATCGCACGGGGCGGTTGCTGCCAAGTGCACTCGACACGATCGAACCCGACGGCACGTAGCTCGATCATGTGCTCCTCGACGCCGTCGACAAACCGATCGTAGTTCAAGAAGCAACCGCCCGGCTTGAGCAGGCCGTGGATCGCGGGATAGCAGGCGAAGATTTTTTCGCGGGCTCCGAGATTGTGGAGCACGATCGCCGAGACCGCGAGATCGAACGGGCCTCCGACATCCTGCGGCCAAGCCGGATCGAAGAGATCGCAGAGAACGTAGGACAGCCGGTCGGCGCGTCCGGAAAGCCGCCGGCGAGCCTGGTCGAGCATTGCCGGAGAATAATCCTGCAAGGTGACCCGAGCCCGGGGAAAGGCGGCCAGAACCTCCTCGGTGACGACGCCGTAGCCGGCACCGACATCTAAGACAGCCAGTGCCGCGTCGCGCGCAAACGGCGCCGATGACAGCATCTGGCGAAGCAGCGGCCGCCGCTCGGGATCGCGGGCAACGTCGTGCTCGATCCATCCCGAAACATAGTCGGCCGACTGCCAGTCATGTGGAAAGGGCCGGAAAGTTGCAGGTTCCAAAGGCATCGGGAACCCTCCCTGAGTGTCTCAAACGCGACCACACCGTACTCCCACTGCTTGCCGCCGTCATCGACGCTATGGCCTTCGACGATTTGCGGCCGGGGCCAACCCGGAAGCGGCAACTTGACGCGGCCTCGGGGAAACGATCGTGACGCCGGCGAGGACAGGAGGAAACCCGGCACGAACTTGGGCAATTTCCCGTTGTTAAACTTCCGCTCGACAATCAACCCGTTATAGGCAGGTTTCCTATTCCTGTTGCCGGACTTCTGCGGAATTATGTAGCAAACACACCTGTCATAACCCCTGTTCCTCCTGTTTTATCAGGTCGAGATCAGGCATCGCCAACTCCTACGATAACAATCCCGTACCCCGTTCGGAATACCGGATGCTCGTAGGATATCCTACGATTACGGCAATTGAATGGTTGTCGATATCTAGGTGTGTCTGCTCATAATTCCGGGCTTCTGCTGTCGCGCGTCGAACGAAGCACCATCACGATGGGCGCTGATCATCTGGCGCGCATTAGATCTGCGGGAAGCTACCTCCGCGAATGCGGCACACCAGTCCAGCCGAGCACAAAAAGCCGATCTCGCAATCCCCCTCATCGGATTCGGCGCACCGCTCCCCGGCCTTTAGCCTAACGAGGCTCGATCGGATCTGCACACTATGCCTCGACATTGTGGACGAGGGAACGGCTTAGATCGGGCTGTGAACTCACTTGCGTTCGGCATAAACGACCTGTGTGCCACTGGCAGTCTTTTCTCGGACCAGTCTGAGTGATGGGTTCTTTTCCACGAGATCGCTCAGCTTCCGAAAGCCATAATTGCGCGGGTCGAAATCGGGCAGCAGCCTTAG
>Ga0137403_10010256_pt1 | contig 10378 bp, 9 predicted proteins | sample CZOMad2_1_16fung_FD_122057 | JGI IMG/M metagenome (GOLD analysis project Ga0137403, IMG submission 122057) | Vadose zone soil fungal communities from Angelo Coast Range Reserve, California, USA - CZOMad2_1_16fungal (Hybrid Assembly) | ecosystem: Environmental > Terrestrial > Soil > Vadose zone... | reverse complement strand
CTCTGCCACGCGGCCGGGCGGCCACGTTTCTCGGCGGTCTGCTGGCTCTCACGGCCGCGCTGAACGGGCCGCTCCACGACCTCGCCGAGCGCTCGCTGGTCAGCGCGCACATGACGCAACACCTCGTCCTGATCCTCATCGCCGCCCCGTGCCTGCTCGCCGGCATGCCGGCCGAGCTCATCGACGCCCTGCTCACGCGCCGAGCCGTGCGCGCGCTCGTGGCCAGAGCCACGACGCCGGTGACTGCTCTCATGCTGTACGCCACCGCCCTCGTCGCGTGGCACGTGCCGGGTCCCTACGCGCTCACGATCGAGTCACCGCTCTGGCACATCGCCGCTCACGCGACGATGCTGGCGGTCGCCGTCATCGCCTGGTGGCCGGTGCTGAGCCCGTCACAGCGAGTGCCCGCGCTGCCCTACGCAGCCCAGATCCTCTACCTCTTCGCCTTCGGCGTTCCGATGACCGTCGTGGCCGCGATGATCACCGGGGCCGAGGTGGTCGTGTACCCGACGGCGAGCACCACACCGCTCGAGGATCAGCGCCTGGGCGGAATTCTGATGTGGGTTCCCGCGGGAATCGTCCCCCTGATCGCCTTCACGGTGGTGTTCTTCCGGTGGTGCGCCGCCGAGCCCGACGATGGCCCCGAGTACTCAGAGTAAGGCCTACCATTCACACGGAGCCGGCCAGTGTTACCCGCTCTCCGTGGCACTGCGATTGCACTCCGTCTCCTGCAGCCCGAGCCTCCCAGCGAGTCGGGCGGAAGGAGCAGGGACGTGGACGGAATGAAGGTGCAGTTCGTGCCGGTCGGCCGCAGTCGCCGAGAATGGATGTGGAAAGCCCGCGACGAGAGCAGCAATACCATCACGATCTCCGGCCGCTTCGACTCGTTGAGCGACGCCATGCGTGACGCGCGGGAGCAGTTCGAGGACGGGATCCCCGGGCCCGACAGCGGGGACGACGGGCCGTTCGCGGCCTGATTCGCCCGTCCCGCTCGTTGCGTCAACTTTCCAATCGACGCTCCTTTTCTACCCATCCTGGTATGATGAATTGCCGGCATGAATATCTGCGTGGTGGGGACGGGCTATGTGGGTCTTGTGACAGGCGCCGTCTTCGCCGACCTCGGTAACGACGTTCTCTGTGTCGACAACCAGCCCGAAAAGGTGGCCGCCCTCCAGGCCGGCAAGATGCCCATCTACGAGCCGGGGCTCGAGGAGATGGTCGGCCGGAACGTCGCGGACGCCCGCCTCGCCTTCACCACGGACCTCGCCGCCGCCGTCCGACGCGCGCTGATCATCTTCATCACGGTCGGTACACCTCCCAAGGCCGACGGCGAGACCGATCTCGGCGCGGTCGAGCAAGTGGCCGCCGCCATCGGCAGGGCGATGGAGAAGTACACCGTGATCGTGAACAAATCGACGGTCCCGGTGGGAACGGGCGATTTCGTCCGCGACGTCATCGCGCGCCACCAGCGCCAGCGGGTGCCCTTCGACGTGGTGTCCAACCCGGAGTTCCTGCGTGAGGGCTCGGCCATCGAGGACACGCTCAGGCCCGATCGTATCGTGATCGGTGCGCCCAATCAGCAGGTCGCCATGACGCTGCTCGAGCTCTATGCGCCGCTCGAGCGGCCGATGATCATCACCGACGTGCCCTCGGCCGAGATGATCAAGTACGCGTCCAACGCGTTCCTCTCGACCAAGATCTCCTTCATCAACGCGATCGCCAACATCTGTGAGCTGGCCGGCGCCGACGTCACCCAGGTCATCAAGGCGGTCGGCCTCGATGCCCGCATCGGTCACGCGTTCCTCCAGGCGGGCCTCGGCTACGGCGGGAGCTGCTTCCCGAAGGACAGCGACTCGCTCGTCCACACCGCGGCCACGCTCGGCTACGATTTCCGGCTGCTGCGCGCGGCCATCGACGTCAACCGCGAGCGCGCCGAGCACTTCGTGGCCATGATCACCAAGGCGCTGTCGCCGCTCGACGACCGGGTGATCGCCGTGCTGGGCCTGGCCTTCAAGCCCAATACCGACGACATGCGCGAGGCGAAGAGCGTCGAGGTCATCAGCCGGCTCCGCGGCCTCGGGGCGCGGATCCGCGCGTACGATCCCGTCGCGATTCCCAACGCGCGCCGGGAGCTGCCGGCCGACGTCACCTATTGCGACTCCGCCTACGAGGCCGCCACCGGCGCCGATGCGCTCGCGCTCGTGACCGAGTGGAACGAGTTCAAGTTCCTGAACCTCGAGCGGGTGCGCGCCCTGATGCGCCGGCCCGTCGTGTTCGACGGACGCAATGCCTGGGAGCCCGAGCGCATGCGCCGGCTCGGCTTCGAATACCACTCGATCGGCCGCCGTTCCGTCCTGCCCGCCTGACGCGATGCGAGTCCTGGTCACCGGCGGGGCCGGCTTCATCGGCTCGCATCTCTGCGAGTTCCTCCTCGGTCGGGGCGCCGAGGTCGTCTGCATGGACAACCTCATCACGGGCACGGTCGAGAACATCGAGCACCTGCGCGGCCGGCCCGGCTTCGCGTTCGTGCGGCACGACGTCACCGAGTACATCGGCGTCGACGGTCCCGTCGACCAGATCCTTCACTTCGCCAGCCCGGCGTCGCCCGTCGACTATCTCGAGCTGCCGATCCAGACCCTGAAGGTCGGCGCCCTCGGCACCTACCGCGGGCTCGGCCTGGCCAAAGCGAAGAACGCGCGCTTTCTCCTGGCGTCGACGTCCGAGGTCTACGGCGATCCGCTCGTGCACCCCCAGCGCGAGGACTACTGGGGCAACGTCAACCCGATCGGCCCGCGCGGTGTGTACGATGAGGCCAAGCGCTACGCCGAGGCCATCACGATGGCGTACCATCGCGCCCACGGCGTGGACACCCGCATCGTCAGGATCTTCAACACGTTCGGCCCCAGGATGAGACTGAACGACGGCCGCGCGATTCCGGCGTTCATGTCCCAGGCCCTCACCGGCAAGCCGCTCACCGTCTTCGGTGACGGCTCCCAGACTCGCTCGTTCCAGTACATCGACGACCTCATCGAAGGCCTCTGGCGGCTGATGAACAGCGCGGTCCACGATCCGGTGAACATCGGCAATCCCCAGGAGATGACGCTCCTCGATCTGGCCAAGTGGATCATTCGCCTGGCGTCGTCCCAGAGTGAGATCGTGTTCCGGCCGCTGCCCGTCGACGATCCCAAGGTCCGCCAGCCCGACATCCGCCTCGCCAAGAAGCTGCTCGGCTGGGAGCCGAAGATGGACGTCGAAGACGGCCTGCGCGTGACGATCGAGGATTTCCGGTCGCGCCTATGAAGATCCTGATCACCGGAGGCGCGGGCTTCATCGGTTCTTCCATCGCCGACGCGTACCTGGCGGCGGGCCATGACGTGGTCATCGTCGACAATCTCTACTCGGGAAAGCGCGAGAACATTCCCGCGAAGGCCCGCTTCCACGAGATCGACATCGTCTCGCCGAAGATCGCGGAGGTGCTCGAGGCCGAACGTCCCGAAGTGATCAGCCACCATGCGGCGCAGATGGACGTTCGCTTGTCGGTCGCTTCGCCGACGTTCGACGCCGAGGTGAACATCGTCGGCACGATCCGGCTGCTCGAAGCCGCGGTGAAGTCCGGCGTCAAGCGCGTGATCTTCGCCTCGTCCGGCGGCGCGGCCTACGGCGAGCAAGAAAATTTTCCCGCGTGCGAGGCAGACCGCACGAACCCCGTCTCGCCCTACGGCGTGAGCAAGCGCGCCGGCGAGCACTACCTCTTCTACTATCACGCGGTGCACGGGCTCCCGTACCTCGCGTTCCGCTACGCCAACGTCTACGGGCCGCGTCAGGATCCGCACGGCGAAGCCGGCGTCGTCGCGATCTTCTGCGAGAAGCTGCTCCGTGGCGAGGCGCCGCGCATCAACGGCGACGGGCGCCAGACGCGCGACTACGTGTTCATCGAGGACCTGGTGCGCGCCAACGTCGCGGCGCTCTCGAGCTCGTACGTCGGGCCGATGAACATCGGCACGGGCGTCGAGACGGACGTCGTGGCGCTCGCCGAGAAGCTCGTCGCGCATTCCGGAACGAAGCTCGCGCCGACGAACGGGCCGGCCAAGATGGGCGAGCAGCGGCGGAGCGTCGTCGATCCCGGCCTCGCCCGGCGTGAGCTCGGCTGGGAGCCTCGCGTGCTCCCCGACGAAGGCCTCGCGCACACCTACGACTGGTTCCGCGAGCGCTTCCCGAAGTGACCGAAGTCCACAACATCCGAAACTTCTCGATCATCGCGCACATCGATCACGGGAAGTCGACGCTCGCCGATCGGCTGCTCGAGAAGACCGGCGCGCTCTCCGCGCGCGAGAGCCGCGCACAGTTTCTCGACTCGATGGATCTCGAGCGCGAGCGCGGCATCACGATCAAAGCGAGCGGCGTCCGCCTCAACTACCGCGCCAAGGACGGGCGCGACTACGTGTTGAACCTGATCGACACGCCCGGACACGTCGATTTCAGCTACGAGGTGTCGCGCAGCCTCGCCGCCTGCGAGGGCGCGCTCTTGGTGATCGACGCGACGCAGGGCGTGGAGGCGCAGACCGTCGCGAACGTCTACCTCGCGCTCGATCACGACCTCGCGATCCTGCCGGTCGTCAACAAGATCGATCTGCCGAGCGCCGACCCCGAGCGCGCGAAGCGCGAGCTCGAGGAGGTGATCGGTCTCGACGCGTCCGGGGCGCTGCTGGTTTCGGCGAAGGAAGGGGTCGGGATCGAGGACGTCCTCGAGGCGATCGTGCGCGACGTTCCCCCGCCGCGCGGCGATCCCGCAAAGCCGCTCGCCGCGCTCGTTTTCGACAGCTGGTTCGACCCCTATCACGGCGCGGTGATGCTCAGCCGCGTCGTCGACGGCCGCGTCCGCAAGGGCATGCGCATTCGGCTGATGGCGACCGGTGGCGAGTTCGAGGTCAGCCGCCTCGGCGTCACCGCACCTCGGCCGATGGAGGTCGAGGAGCTCAGCGCCGGCGAAGTCGGCTTCATCATGGCCGGCATCAAGACCGCGGCGGTGCCCACCGTGATCACCGGCAGCGACTACGATCTGCACTCCCCCGCGGATTCCGAAACCCTCGAGCTTAAGCTGCTGTTTGAAAACATGCCCCTCGTGATCTCCCTTGCCATCCACGGCTGAACCGGGCAAAGAGGTTAAGTTTCTGCCTGCCGCCTATTGATTTTGCCCCGGTCCCCTTGTGCTGCTGCCTGGGCTTGGGTTGCCACCCTGCGGGGCTACGGTTATTATTTATTGTCTTTTGTCTTTGCCTGGAAGTTGTGGCCGCGAGTTCCGCGGGAATGCAGCCATCATGAACATTTTGGTTTTCGTCCTGATTTACGTCATTGAGACCATGTTTATTGCCGGCATTTTAGGGTCGGCGATCGTCGTGACACTGAGCTCGATTGAAGACTTCAAGATGTTGTTTGAGATGGTGCCTTCCTCTCCCGGCAACAGAAATCAGGAACGGAATTAAAGCCGCCCTCGGCCAGAGGGCTTGCTCCCACTTGAGCCGCAAGCTAAAGTTCCGTCGAATCACCTTCGTGCTTCCGCAGCGGGCAACCGCCAACCTTACTTTCGTCAATCTCTCGCCCCAAGGAGAACCGCGATGGAGAGTCTCTGCAAGAAAGCAGTTTTTGTGCTCATGGTGCTGATGCTGGTTGGGACCGCGGCCGCGCAGTCCAGCTATAGCCTGCTCTCGCCGAACAAGCAGATCGAAATGAAGATCCGGGCCGGCGACCGCATTCAATACGATGTGCTGTTTAAGGGAACACCGCTGCTGCAGAAATCCACGTTCTCCATCGACATTGACCACAATACTCTGGGTTTACAGCCACGGGTCAAAGACGCGAAGACCCGGACGTATGACGGAACGCTCGAGCCAGCGGTGCGGCAGAAATTCGCCAAAGTTCGCGAGAATTACAACGAGCTGCGACTGGAAATGGAAGGCAACTACGCCGTTGTTTTCAGAGCCTACAACGAAGGCACGGCCTACCGCTTTGAAACCTCCCTGCCGCAAGATGAAGTGAAAGTCTACAACGAAGAGGTCAGCCTGAATTTCGCCGGCGATTATTCCGCGTACTACCCTTTGGAAGAGAGCCTCTTTTCGCATAACGAAAGAAAATTTCCTCTCTTCAAGTTAAAAGAGATCCCGCCCGCGTCGTTCGCTAGCTTGCCGGCCGTCGTGGACGCGGGCAACGGTTTGAAAGTAGCAGTCGCTGAATCGGATATTGAAGACTATCCTGGGCTTTGGCTGCGTGGCACCAGCAACAATGGACTGACGGCCACCTTCCCTCCTTACCCCCTGAAAGAAGTGCTGGAGCGGGACCGCGACTACAGGGTCACCGAAACCGCTGACTACATCGCCGTGACCCGCGGCACCCGCAGCTATCCCTGGCGGTTGCTGGGTATCGCCGAGAAGGATGGCGACCTGATCACGAATCAGTTGGTCTGGCTTCTGGAGCAGCCGTCGCAGGTGCAAGATACGTCCTGGATCAAGCCCGGCAAAGTTGCCTGGGACTGGTGGAATGCCAACAATGTCTACGGCGTGGATTTCAAATCTGGCGTAAATACTCAGACCTACAAGTACTACATTGATTTTGCCGCGAAGTACGGCCTGCAGTATATCGTTCTGGATGAAGGTTGGTACAAGCTGGGCAATGTGATGGAGGTGGTTCCGGAAATCAACATGGAGGACCTCACCGCCTATGCCAAACAAAAGAATGTCGGCGTCATCCTATGGGTGGTCTGGAAGTCGTTGGACGACCAATTCGACACGGCGCTGGATCGGTTTCAGAAGTGGGGCATCAAAGGCATCAAGATCGACTTCATGCAGCGGAACGATCAGAAGCTGATCAACTTCTACTACAAGACCTGCCGGGAAACCGCCAAGCGTCACATGCTGGTGGATTTTCACGGGGGACAGAGTCAGATCACCATGACCCGCACCTGGCCCAACATGATCAGCGGCGAAGGCGTTCGCGGAATGGAGTGGAGCAAGTGGAGCGCCGAGTCCGAACCGCAGCATAACGTTACCTTGCCTTTTACCCGCATGTTTCTCGGACCCATGGATTACACCCCCGGGGCGATGTTGAATGCCACCAAGAAGACCTTTGCGCCAATCCACGAACGCCCGATGGCGATGGGAACGCGCTGTCATCAACTGGGAATGTATGTAGTCTTCGAAAGCCCGCTGCAGATGCTCGCCGACAGTCCCTCGAACTACTTGCGCGAACCGGAAGCGATGGAGTTTCTGGCCCCGGTACCTACCGTGTGGGACGAGACCAAAGTTCTCGATGCCAAGCTGGGCGAGTATGTTCTGGTGGCGAGAAGAAACGGCCGCGATTGGTACATTGGCGCCTTGACGAATTGGACTGGCCGCGATCTCGAAGTGGATCTCTCTTTCCTGCCTTCGGGAAGCTTCACCATGGAAGCGTACCAGGACGGCGTAAACGCTGACCGTCTTGCCAGCGACTACGCGAAGACAAAAACCCAGGTCACCAGCAGCAAGAAATTGAAAATCACGCTGGCGCCGGGCGGTGGTTGGGCGGCGAGGATTCACCCCTAAATTCTACGAAAGCCTCAAGACTGCGGAATGGTGTCTTTGATGCCGCGCTGAAGACTCTGTATGCAGATGACTCTTTCGCCCCGTTGGGGCTCGATCTCGCTGCGGCTTGCACACCCGTCTTGCGCCGTGGGCAGCATTCTTGCGTCGCTTCGCGGCTGCTGGGGGTCGGCATGAAGATCGACTCCCACCAGCACTTCTGGCGGTACGAACCCGCGAGGCACGGCTGGATTTCTGACGCGATGGCTGTGCTCAAGCGGGATTTTCTGCCGGCTGACCTGAACCGGGAGCTGCAGGCGAATCAGATCGATGCCTCGATCGCGGTGCAAGCCGATCAGTCACAAGGCGAAACCCTCTTCCTTCTGGATCTGGCCAAGCAATGCCCCACGATCGCAGGAGTCGTGGGGTGGGTTGATCTGTGTGCCGATGATCTGCGTGAGCACCTAGAATCCTTCTCGCGTCATGACAAGCTGTGCGGATTTCGGCACGTCGTGCAGGACGAACCCGACGATCGCTTCCTGTTGCGAAACTCCTTCGTTCGTGGAATTGCAGGCTTGCGGGAATTCGACTTCACCTACGACATCCTCATTTATCCCCGGCAGCTGCCCGCCGCGATCGAACTGGTGGCGAAATTCCCTGAGCAGCCCTTCGTGATCGATCACATGGCCAAGCCTCCAATCAAGAGCGGGGAAGCGGCCGCATGGGCCGGGCACATGCGGGAGATCGCGGCCGCACCCCATGTCTTCTGCAAACTATCGGGCATGATCACGGAAGCGGACTGGGGCCACTGGAAGGAGGGGGACTTTCGCCCTTATTTGGATATTGTCTTCGAAGCCTTTACACTTGACCGGCTCATGTTCGGTTCGGACTGGCCGGTGTGCCTGTTGGCGGGCACATATGGACAGGTGAAGCACCTCATCGAACACTACGTGCAGAATTTGTCCAATTCAGAAAAAGAAAATATATTCGGTTCGAACGCAGCCCGGTTCTACGGTGTGCCCTCTCCCCATGGACTTACAGCTCACAAATAAGGTTGTACTCATCACCGGTGGTGCCAAGGGCATCGGCGCGGCGATTTCCCGGGGTGTTGCCCGGGAGAGTGCGGTTCCGGTGATTGTCGATCGAGACGTGTCCGCGGCAGAGCAACTTCAGGCCGAACTCCAGCGCGACGGCGCTACAAGTCATGTGATTACCACTGAACTCGCGGTCGCCGGAAACTGCTCTCAGGCGGTGGACGAAACACTTCGGCTTGCGGGCCGGCTCGACGCCCTGGTCAACAATGCAGGCGTGAATGACCGCATTGGCCTGGAGCATGGAAGTCCGGAACAATATGTGGCGTCACTGCAACGCAATCTGCTGCACTGCTACAACATGGCGCATTACGCACTTCCGTGGCTGAAGCAGTCGCAGGGTTCGATTGTGAATGTGAGCTCGAAGACGGCCATTACTGGGCAAGGCGGAACATCGGGCTACGCGTCGTCGAAGGGCGCGATCCTGGCGCTGACGCGAGAATGGGCGGCCGAGCTACTGCCATATGGTATTCGCGTGAACGCGGTGGTGCCCGCGGAGGTAATGACTCCCCTTTATCGCCAGTGGCTGGATAGCTTTCCGGATCCGGAGTCGAAGCTCAAGAACATCGTCGCCAAGATTCCGCTGGGTAAGAGAATGACCACTCCGGAGGAGATCGCCGCCATGGTGCTCTTTCTCATTTCCGCGCAGGCCGGACACATCACCGGCCAGCACATCTTCATTGACGGCGGATATTCGCATCTCGATCGTGCGCTGACGTAGCCCCAGAACCGGTTTGCCATCAAGGTTCTGCTTTTAGCTCGCGGAGTGTTCACCTAAGATGCGCGTGAGCCGTTCCGCCACGATCCTGTTCTCTCCCGGCTGCAGCATGAACGAGTTCATCACAAGCCCGGGACGCTCTTCTCCAGCGGCCATCACAATGGACGGGCTCGAATCCCTCAAGCGTCGTGACACTTCGGCGGGCGTAAGAGCGAGGCGGCCCGAATCCCATGTGATGGCCATATGCGGCACGTGGTTGGCGATGTCTGGAACGAAGAAGGACGTTGTCACGCCCGCCACTCGCTGGACCTGGCGCGACACATACTCCAATTGCACCTGCCATTCCTTCCAGAGCGCCTCGTGGTCTTCGTTGAGATACAGATCCAGCGCCTTGACCATGCCCACGATTTCTTCCTTGCCCACTTTCTGGCTGCGGCCGAGGGTGTCCTCGTGCGGACTGTTATTGAGCAGCGCGTTCGCAACGAGGTCCTTTCTCCCGATGAGCAGGCCCGCGCACTGCGGTCCGCGCATGGCTTTGCCGCCGCTGAAAGTCACCAGGTCGTACCCCATATTGGCGTAATCCCAGAGATGGGAAACTGGGGGGGTATCGGCAGCAGCGTCGTTCATGCACGGGATTCTGTATTCCTTCCCCAGCTTGACCCACTCGTCCACCTTGATCTGCCCCGCCGCGTTGGCAAAGTTGGTGAAGTGCATCATCGCGGTTCGTTCGTTGATCGCTTGGCGTACATCATCACGAGTCTCGACCACGATCAGCTTCACTCCCGTGGTCCGCAGCTGGTGGTCGAACGGATTGCGATGCGATTTCTGGATGACGACTTCCGATTTCATCCCCGTTAGGTCGGGAATCTGTTTGATCAACCGTTCATCGTTTCCGGTAAGTATGCCGGCAAGTCCGGACTGCATGGCTGCCGCGGCACCGGATGTGACCAACGCCGTGTATCCCTCAGGGAGCTTCAGCATTTCAGCGATTCGCTTGCCGGCGGCAAGCTCCAGGTCTG
>Ga0137403_10010255_pt1 | contig 10378 bp, 7 predicted proteins | sample CZOMad2_1_16fung_FD_122057 | JGI IMG/M metagenome (GOLD analysis project Ga0137403, IMG submission 122057) | Vadose zone soil fungal communities from Angelo Coast Range Reserve, California, USA - CZOMad2_1_16fungal (Hybrid Assembly) | ecosystem: Environmental > Terrestrial > Soil > Vadose zone... | reverse complement strand
CTCGCGGCAGAGGCGCCGCACATGCTCAAGGAGGAACTGCCGTCCCGCGACGTCGAGCCCGACGGTCGGCTCGTCGAGTAGAAGCAGAAGCGGATCGTGGAGGAGGGCGCGGGCGACCTCGACGCGCCGCCTCTGCCCGCCGCTCAGCCGCCGGACCGTCTCGTGACGACGCTCCGAGAGCTCGACGCGAGCCAACTCGGCGGTGATGCGGGTGGCGACGAGCGCGCGCGGCAGACCATGCAGCGCCGCGTGATAGCGCAGATTTTGCTCGACCGAGAGATCGAGATCGAGGGTCGATTGCTGGAAGACGACACCCATCCGCGACAGCGCCGTGGCGGGATCGCCGTCGACCGCCGCGCCGAATACGCGGATCGCGCCGCTCTGATTGAATTCATGGTGGAGCGGCTGATTGCGCTGCGCTCTCCGAATGACCGTTACTGGTGCTGGGGATATAGCTTCCCTTGGCAAACGCGCACGATTGTTGTACCAAGAGGAACACCGAACCTGGTCTGCACGTCTTTCGTTGCCAACGCCCTGTTGGATGCCTATGAGCAGCGACAAGACCCACGATGCCTGAGCATGGCGGTGAGTGCGGCCGAGTACATCCTAAACGAGCTATATTGGACAGACGGCAACGCGGTCGTCAGCTTCGCTTACCCGCTCCCTTCAACCAGAAGCCAAATCCACAATGCGAATCTTCTTGCGGCCGCTTTGTTGTGTCGCGTGTATAGACATACGGGGGAAGAGAAATTTCTTGGTCCTGCCCTCAAAGCCGCCCGGTGCTCAGCAGGGAAGCAGATGGCAGACGGTTCGTGGAACTATGGTGAGGCCGCCTCACAGCAATGGATTGATAACTTCCATACGGGATATAACCTCTGCGCGTTGCAGTCCATCAATCGTTATTCCGAGACCTCCGAGTTCGAATCCAACATTCAGCGAGGCCTGAAGTTCTATCGAACTCACTTTTTCCGTGAGGATGGTGCGCCTCGTTACTATCACAATCGAACGTACCCAATTGACATTCATTGTGTCGCTCAGAGCATTATCACGCTGTTGGCGTTTCGAGACTCTGATCCACAAAATGAATTATTGGCCCGCTCTGTGCTCAAATGGGCGATGGAGCACATGTGGAGCGATCGTGGTTTCTTCTACTATCGGGTTCTTCGCTCTTGCACGATCCGAACCTCATATATGAGATGGTCTCAGGCGTGGATGCTCGTCGCATTGTCCACGCTCCTTTGCGAGTCAGATTCAGAAGTAAAGGATCCGCGAAACGTTGCTGCCGGGACGGTCGCATAGGCCATGCAGACCGTCCTTTCCTACGTATTGATAACCCCCGCTCGCAATGAAGAGACCTTTATTGAGAAAACCCTGGAATCAGTGGCGCAGCAGACCTTTCTGCCGGTGAAGTGGGTGATCGTGAATGACGGTTCGACCGATCGCACCGGAGAGATTGTTGCCCGCTATGCCGAGAAGTATGGCTGGATCGAATTGGTGAATCGCCCGGTACGCCAGGAACGAAATTTCGCGGCTAAAGTCCATGCCTTTAATGCCGGTCAAGAGCGGTTGAAGGATGTCGAATACGAAGTGATCGGCAATCTGGATTCCGATGTTTCTTTGGATACCGATCACTTTGAGTTTCTCTTGCGTAAGTTCAAAGAAGATCCCAAGCTCGGGGTTGCCGGGACGGTGTTCAAAGAGGAAGGCGGCTACAATTCGGAAACCGACAGCCTGGAAGGGCAGCTGCACGTTTCTGGTCAGTGCCAGATGTTTCGCCGTAAATGCTTCGAGGACATAAACGGATATTTCGCAAACAAGGCCGGGGGCATCGATTGGATTGCTGTGACGACTGCCCGCATGATGGGCTGGAAGACCCGGTCCTATCGAGAGAAATGCTTCTTCCACTACCGGCATTTGGGAACGGCGGAGCGCAGTCTATTCGCCGCGGCCTTCTCCTACGGCGAGAAGGATTATTATCTTGGCGGACACCCGGTGTGGGAACTATTTCGTGTCTCGTACCGAGCGATAAAGCCGCCCTACATCGTCGAAGGGCTTGCGCTCGGTTTGGGCTATGGTTGGGCAATGCTACGAAGAACAAAAAGGCCTATCTCCGACGAGCTCATGAAGTTTCACCGCCGGGAACAAATGCGAAAATTAAGAGTCATTCTGAAATCCGTGGCGACTTTCAAAGCGATCGATAAATTCAGGCTGCTCTCTGAATAGCTTGTTTCGCGGCGCAAAAACAACAGATGAACGAAACCCACACCGACAACACTGAAAATCTCCGTGCGGCGATACTGCGGTTTGTTGGATGGCTCGATCGCTTTGGAGAAACTTCCTACGATCATCAGAGCTACTTCGCAAGCGATCTTGGTCGAAGCGCAAAGGCCCTCTATTACCGAAAGCCCTTGCTGGGAACCCTTGCTGTTTCTCCCATGATCTTTTCCGAGGCGTTTATTCCTGCAGCGCGGCGCCTGTTCTGGAAGCCGCAGCGCTTCCCCATCGCGGATGCCCACTATGCAATGGGTTTTGCTTTTCTATCCGAAGCGCTCGAACCTGAGCCGTACCACGCTCGCGCCGTTCATTTTCTGCAGGTCCTGAAAGAGACGAGGACCGCAGGTTTTAAGCACTACGCGTGGGGCTATCCTTTCAACTGGGAGACTCGGAATGGCACGATTAAAGCGTGGACGCCGTACATAACCACACTACCCTATGCCTACGAAGCTTTCCGAGATGTTTATCATCTCGATGGAAATCCACAATGGCTCGAAGTGATGCAATCGATCGCCTCGCACGGGCTTGAGGATTACCAGGATTTCGAGACTTCGTCGAAAGCTTCCAGCTGTGGTTACAGTCCTGGCCCCGACAATTCGAGCGGAGTCGTGAATGCGAGTGCCTACCGGGCATTTCTCCTGACCGCGGCTTGGTTGGATTTGTCAGAAGAGAAATACAAAAAGGTAGCGGATAGAAACTTGAATTTCGTTCTGGAGTCGCAAAATGCCAACGGCTCGTGGTTCTACTCGATGGATAATAAAAGGGATTTTGTCGACCATTTCCATACCTGTTTTGTACTGAAAGCGCTAACCAAAATTGAGCAAATGACCGGAAACGCTGATTGCCGAAGCGCCATCGAGCGGGGAGTCAAATATTACACCGCGAATCTGTTCGATGAGAACAGCTTGCCAAAACCCTTTTCCAAGCCGCCACGGCTGACCGTTTATAAACGCGAGCTTTACGATTACGCAGAATGCATAAATCTGGCTACGCTCCTGCACGGCCGCTTTCAAGAGTTAGATAAGATCCTGTCTTTAGTTCTGGCCGACGTGTTTACTCGATGGCAAAAACGCGATGGATCGTTTCGGGCCCGTGAACTTATGGTCGGCTGGGACAATGTGCCCATGCATCGCTGGGCCCAGTCACAATTATTCCGAAGTCTGTGCCTCCTTCTGCAGCAAAGATCTAGGAAAACTGCGGATCAAAATGCGCACGGTGCGCTTGTGCAGCAGCCGCTGCAACAAACCGTGCAGTCGAGCATCACAAAATAGGAACTGAACCGAAATGTGTGGAATTTGCGGACAATATAATTTCGGAGATCAATCGCCCGTCCGGCTTCCGGACATCAAGGCGATGATGGATTCGATCGCTCACCGCGGCCCTGATGACGCGGGGCACTACATCGCGGGGCCGCTTGGTTTCGGATTTCGCAGGCTTTCTATCATCGATTTAGCACTTGGGCATCAACCCATGGCGGATCAGGAAGAATCCGTATGGGTAGTGTTTAACGGAGAGATTTATAACTTCCAAGAACTTCGCAGCGAACTGCAAAGCTGCGGCCACGTTTTTAAAACCAATTGCGATACCGAGGTAATCATTCATGGCTACAAACAGTGGGGCGACGAGGTACTGAATCGGCTGAATGGCATGTTTGGACTGGCCATCTGGGACGTTCGCCAGCGACGACTGGTGGTGGCGCGAGATCCGTTCGGCATCAAACTGATTTATTACCGAATTGATGGAGAGCGGCTGTATTTCGGCTCAGAGATGCGCGCTGTCCGCGCAACGATGCCGGGCAAGGCGGAGATCGATCCCACGTCACTGAATCTTTTCCTGCGTTATCGCTTTACTCCTTCTCCGCACACCATACTCAAGGGAGTACGCAAACTCGCTCCCGGAACCAAGCTTACCGTGCAGAATGGTTCCTGCCAGGTCAGCCGCTGGTATAACTTCAAGCCCCAACCGTTCTCACCCGCAAAGTCCTCCGAGGAAGCCAAAGAAGAACTGCTTTCCATTTACCAGAACGCAGTCCGACGGCAGCTGGTCAGCGATGTGCCGCTAGGTTTGCTCTTGAGTGGCGGAATCGATTCTGGATTGTTGCTCGGCTTGATGAACCTCAATGGCAAGTCCTGGCCAACCTACACGGTGGGATACGGTTCGACTTATGCCGATGATGAATTGGCAGATGCAGCGGAAACCGCTCGCTTGCTTGGGTCGAAGCATTCTAGCATCACGATCACCAAGGCTATTTTTCAGGAGGCGTTGCCAAAGATAGTTCTAGCGCTAGAAGAGCCTATTGCAGCTTCCTCAATTGTTCCGATGTATTTCGTTTGTCAGCGAGCCAGGCAAGACGTGAAAGTTGCCATGGTCGGCCAGGGACCGGACGAATTGTTTGGCGGATATAAACGTCACCTGGGTGTCCGTTATGGCGCGATGTGGGCTAAATTGCCGGGTTGGATGCGAACTCCCATTTCTTCCACGGTAGCAGCGCTGCCCAGAAACGAAATGCTTAAGCGAGGAGTCAACTCGTTGGCCATCTCCGACCGGATGCGCCGGTATCAATACGTCCTGTCGCTGCTGCCCGAAGGCGAGGTGGAAGGACTCTTCCAAGACGGACTTTTGCCTCCAGGCTCCGGAGATACCATCCTGAATTCCTGGCAAGACATGGTCGGACTCATGGAATCTACCGACGAGTTAGGCGGGCTGCAATTTCTCGAGATGCGGTCCACGCTTCCGGACGAACTGCTCATGTACGCGGATAAATTATCCATGGCCCATGGCCTGGAATTGCGTGTGCCATTCGTCGATAAAGAAATTGTCGAGTATGTTGAGAGGCTGCCGGCCAATTTCAAAGTGCGGAATGGATCTCGCAAATGGCTGCACCGGCAGGTTTGTAGCGCCTTCCTGCCGGAATCGATTCTTAAGCGGCCGAAACGGGGTTTTGGGGTCAATGTCGTGGATGATTGGTTTAAGGGCGCGATCGATACCAAGATGGCCGACGCCTTGCGCGACAACGACTCAAAAATCTATCAGTACCTCCGCCCGACCGCCGTGAAAGAACTCTTCGAACAACATGCCTCAGGGCGGCAGGACCACCACAAGATTTTGTTCAGCCTGGTCCTCTTTGAAGAATGGCTCCGTGTCCATGAGGAACCTGTTGCCGCGTTCAGCTAAGGATTTTAGGTAATGATAGGTGTCGATGCCCAAGCCGCAGATCGCAGCGTGGTCTGCGAGTTTTTTGAGCTTTTCAAGACTCCTTGGGAGTTTGCTCGCAGCGATCGCCACTACGAAGTGCTGCTCCATGCCGGAGATGGCCCGGCCCAAGCAACCGCGAAACTGGTTCTAGTTTATGCTGGCCGGAAAGTAAGCTTTGACCAGGAGCTGGAACTACGGTCCGGTCGCGACTCGTCCCGCCTGTGCATTCTTTCTTATCTGGAAAACCGAATTCCAATTTACGGGGAGTTGGTCACGTTTCCGACGCGAGGGAGCCATCTCCTCACAACCGAAGACTCCCAGGAGTGCGCGGCGTACCTGAGTGAATCGCAAGGCACGGTTACGGCGCGTATCGGCTATGACCTATTCGATGAGATTCGCTCGCTGCTGACGGTTGGCCAGCCGGCCGCGAACGCCAGCCTGCCGGCGCTCGAACTGCACATTGCGTTGTTGCGGGATCTGATCATCGGATGCGGAGTTTCGCTGGTCGAAGTTCCCCCGATTCCGGACGGGCATCAATTCGTGGTTTGCTTAACGCACGACGTCGACCATCCCTCGATCCGCCAGCACCAATGGGATCACACCATGTTTGGGTTCTTGTCGCGGGCTCTGTTTGCATCCCTGCTGCGAGTTTTTCGCGGACAATTGTCGATTCGCGATCTGCTCCGGAATTGGATGGCGGCTTTCGAGCTGCCGTTGGTTCATTTGGGCTGGGCAAAAGACTTCTGGCGCGATTTTGATGATCGTTACCTGGAACTGGAAGATGGCAGGCCCTCGACTTTTTTCGTAATTCCTTTCGCCGACCGAGCGGGCAGAACTCCCGACGGTTCCGCGCCCGCGCTGCGCGCGAGTCGATACGGAGCGCAGTATCTGGCTGATACGCTGCAAAAGTTGCAGTCTGCGAACTGCGAAATTGGTTTGCACGGGATTGATGGTTGGCTCGACAGCGCCCTAGGACGCCAGGAACTGGAAGAAGTTCGACGCCTTGCAGGAGCTTCCCCGATTGGTGTCCGAATGCATTGGCTTTACTATAGCCAACAATCCGCTGCGAAGGTGGAGGCCGCTGGCGCGGCTTACGACTCCACCATTGGCTACAACGAAACGATAGGGTATCGTGCCGGAACCACGCAGGTTTACAAACCGCTCGATGCGAATCGGCTGCTGGAACTGCCATTGCATGCGATGGATACCGCGATGTTTTATTCGAGCTATCTCAATCTTTCTATCGATCAGGCAAAGATGCGGCTCCGCCAGTTGGGCGATAACCTGGTTCGTTTTGGCGGCACGTTAACGATTAATTGGCATGATCGCAGCATTGCGCCAGAGCGATTGTGGAGCGGATGTTATCGTGACTTGATCAAGGACTTAAGCGCCAGAGGTGCATGGTTCTCGACCGCCGGACAGGCCGTCTGCTGGTTTCGAAAGCGCCGAACAGTGGCATTCGCGAGCGATCGAACGGAGCCTGGCAGGGTGCGCGCAGTAGCCGTGGACGGACTCGGCGATCATCTGCCTGGATTGCGACTGAGAACGCACAAGCCAGGAAATGTGGGTTTGTTGGGAGTTCATGGTTCCGAGGACTACGTCGATACCGCCATCGAAGAATCGAAGAGCAGCGATGTTGGGTACCGGGTCGAGAAATGAATTTCTTAAAGGACACCTTCTCGAGTCATGAAAATAAATTGCCGCGCGCAAATTGAACTATGCCTCCTTCTATAGCACTCCTGGTGTGGTTGGTGCTCCTGGTGGCGCTTCTTCGCTTTGATCCGGCCAGGTATCGAGGGAGCTCGCTCGCTTTGTGGGTGCCGCTGATCTGGATATTCATAGTCGGATCGCGCCTGCCTTCGCAGTGGCTCAGACTTCAGGTGGGATCTGCGAACGAGGCCCTCGAAAACGGGAATCCATTAGACCGCACTATCTTTTTTCTGCTGATTGTCCTGGCAATTGGGGTTCTGGTGATACGGGGATTCAATTGGGGCGGATTTTTTGCACGCAATATTTTCCTCGTAGCGTTCTTGTCTTTTGCTTTGGTGAGCGTTCTGTGGTCCGACTTTCCGTTCGTATCATTCAAGCGGTGGTTCCGCGACCTGGGCAACTACCTGGTCATTCTGGTGGTGGTTTCCGATCCTAATCCATTGGAAGCAGCGCGTACCTTGCTTCGGCGCTTCTGTTATTTGATCATTCCACTGTCGATTTTGCTTATTAAGTACTTTCCCTACCTTGCTCGGCAGTATGAGGTCTGGTCAGGCAATGCCATGTACGTGGGGGCGGCTACCAGCAAGAACATGCTCGGTGCGGTGTGTCTGATTAGCGGGATCTTTTTTTTCTGGGATACCGTGGCGCGCTGGTCCGATCGCAAGGAGCGCCGCAACAAATGGATTATTCGACTGAACGCGGTTTTTATTTTGATGACGCTGTGGCTGTTAAATCTGTCCAGTAGCGCGACATCCAAGGTTTGTTTGGTGATCGGCTGCGCAGTGATCATCGCAGCCTACAGTGGAGTAATGAAACGGCATCCGGCTTTACTCAAGGTTCCGATTCCCACAATTTTTTGCCTGTACCTGACTTTGGCATTTGGCTTGGGCTTAAATGGGCAATTGGCCGCTCAGCTCGGGCGCGATCCGACGCTGACTGACCGAACCATCATTTGGAATACTCTTCTCAGTTTGCACACTAATTCCTGGATTGGCACAGGATATGAGAGTTTCTGGCTGGGCCCAAGGCTGCAGCAGGTATGGCAGGTGGTCGCAGGGATCAACGAAGCGCATAACGGATACCTGGACATGTACCTGAATTTGGGATTGATCGGAGTGGTTTTTCTTGTGGCGTTTCTGTTCGCCAGTTATGGAACGATCTGGAAAAAGTTCGCCGCGTCCCACGCCTTAGCTTCGCTTTGTTTAGGTGTTTGGACCGCAATGCTCTTTTACAATGTGACTGAAGTTGCGTTCAAGGGCGGTCTGCTATGGTTGGCCTTTCTTCTTGGCGCAATGGCGATTCCGGTGCGCGCTGCCGCCGCCGTCGACGAAAGCGCCAGCATCGCGAAACCACGCGTCCGTAAGTCTCCAGTTGAGCTCAGGCTAGAACGTAGATAGACCTCAGCCCTTCGCCTTGGAGACAGATAGGGCAGTTGAGGACCTCGATTCGCCGGAGTTGTGGCTGGGCGAACACTCCGTAGCTATACCTGCTTGGCAAAATCTTGGGTACTAGGGAAGTCGCGCCGCAACGGCCAGAAAGGTACGTGAGCTTTGGAACTTAGTGGCAAAGAAATCAGGATCAACGGAAAGTTGATCCGAATCGCCTTTATTGATGGCGAGGGATATCAATTTTTAGACGACCCGGTAGCCGCTCTTAAATCCCTGGGCCATAGACCCCGAATCGATCTGTTCACATTTATCCAGAGGCTATCTGACACTACGCCGCGCTACAGCTACCCTATGGAATTGGACAATATGGCAGCGCTGCGCGTTACAACTTTTGACGATTGGATGACCAAGCAGATCGATTTCAAAGTCAGGAACAAAGCTCGAAAAGCCGGAAAGAACGGCGTAGTCGTCCGAGAGGCGGCATACGACGAGGCCTACGTTCGGGGAATTCAGGCCATTTACAATGAATCGCCGGTTCGACAGGGCAAACCGTTCTGGCACTACGGTAAAGACCTTGAGACGGTGCGGAAAATGAACGGAACCTTTTTCGAGAGAAGCATCTTTATCGGCGCATATTTAGAAGAACAGCTGATCGGTTTTGTCAAACTGGTGTTCGACGAAGAAAAAAGCCAGGCGGGGCTGATGCAGATCGTTTCCATGATAGGTCATCAGGATAAGGCGCCGACAAATGCGCTGATCGCGCAGGCCGTTCAATCTTGCGCCGAGCGCGGCATCTCGTATCTTTGGTATGCGAACATGTCGTACGGAAAAAAGCAGGCCGACGGTTTGGCTGATTTCAAACGGCACAATGGATTCCAGAAAATCGAAGTGCCCAGATACTACGTCCCGTTAACTCTGGCGGGAAGACTGGCCCTCCGCCTCAATCTTCATCACGGTTTGTCAGAATTGATTCCTGAACCGATCGCCGCCAGCTACCGTAAAATTCGCAAGCAGTGGTACGGAAAAAAAGTCGCTACGGCAAAGAATGCGGAGCAAAAAGTAATCTCGGAATCCACAACTCAATCTTAAGCGTATTGGTGTGGCGATTGTTTCTGCACGACTTTAGGAAAAACAGTCTTCGGCGACTCGCAATTGGGTTGGACCGTCGCGGTACTAACGTGCGTCCGAGCTCCTAAAAAATTATGCCAGGAATAGTAGGCCTGATAAGCCGAATGCCGCGGGTTGAGGCGCAGCGAGAGCTGCTCCAGATGGTTGCCGCCTTGTGTCACGAAGATTTTTACGCCACAGGCACGTGGATCGACGAATCGCTGGGAGTCTACGTCGGGTGGGTCGTCCGGGAAAATTCATTTTCGGACCGAATGCCTCTGCAAAATGAGCACCGGGATGTTGTTCTGGTTTTTGCAGGCGAGGAGTTTCCAGAACCCGGAACCCCTCGACGCCTGAAAGAACAGGGGCATGACTTTAGCCTGTCAGGGCCATCGTATCTGGTTCATGTCTACGAAGAAGACCCGTCCTTTCCGGCTGGCTTGAACGGCAGATTTCACGGCCTGCTTGTGGACCAACGCCGTAAAACGGCGATGTTGTTCAACGACCGCTATGGAATGGCGCGCCTCTACTGCCACCAGTCGAAGCAGGGATTCTATTTCGCCGCTGAGGCCAAAGCCATTCTCGCGGTGCGCCCTGAACTGAGGAGAATGGACCCACATGGGGTCGGAGAGTTCATCGCCTGCGGCGCAGTAATGGAAAACCGAACGTTGTTTGAGGGCGTCAGTGTTCTGCCCCCGGGTTCG
>Ga0137403_10010254_pt1 | contig 10378 bp, 10 predicted proteins | sample CZOMad2_1_16fung_FD_122057 | JGI IMG/M metagenome (GOLD analysis project Ga0137403, IMG submission 122057) | Vadose zone soil fungal communities from Angelo Coast Range Reserve, California, USA - CZOMad2_1_16fungal (Hybrid Assembly) | ecosystem: Environmental > Terrestrial > Soil > Vadose zone... | reverse complement strand
GCCGACAATCCGATCGACTTCCAGGAATTCATGATCATGCCGGTCGGCGCCAAGAGCTTTGCCGAGGCGCTGCGCTGCGGCTCCGAAATCTTCCACACTCTGAGATCGGAACTGAAGAAAGCCGGTCACAACACCAATGTCGGCGACGAGGGCGGTTTTGCGCCGAACCTGCCGTCGGCGGATGCGGCGCTGGAATTCGTCATGGGGGCGATCGGCAAGGCCGGCTACAAGGCAGGCGGCGACGTCATGCTGGCGCTCGATTGCGCGGCGACCGAATTCTTCAAGGACGGAAAGTACGTCTATGGCGGCGAGAAAAAGACCCGCTCGCGTTCCGAGCAAGCAAAGTATCTCGCCGATCTCGCCGCGCGCTATCCGATCGTCTCCATCGAGGACGGCATGTCGGAAGACGACATGGAGGGCTGGAAGGAATTGACCGATCTCATCGGCAGCAAATGCCAACTGGTAGGTGACGATCTCTTCGTCACCAACGTCACGCGCCTTGCCGATGGCATCAAAAACGGCCGCGCCAACTCCATCCTGGTCAAGGTCAACCAGATCGGCACGCTGACGGAAACACTCGGTGCGGTCGAAATGGCTTTCAAGGCCGGCTACACGGCCGTGATGTCGCACCGCTCCGGCGAGACCGAGGATTCCACCATCGCCGACCTCGCGGTCGCCACCAATTGCGGGCAGATCAAAACCGGCTCGCTGGCGCGCGCCGACCGCACAGCCAAGTACAACCAGCTACTGCGCATCGAGCAGCAACTCGGAAGCCAGGCGAAATATGCAGGGAAAGCGGCGCTGAAGGCGTTGGCATAAGACACCGACTTCGGCAATCTATGTCAATGTTGACAGCGTCCGGGAGGCGTCCGCGGGGAAGACGGGGAAGAGCGATGATGATATCGCCGACCGGCAGACCAGCTTTGATGGCTTGGTGAGCATTATGAGGCTTGCCTTCCCGCTGTAACCTGAGAACACTCCCGACCAATTCGGCGACGCCGAAACAGGGAGGATTGCCATGAGCACCGACAGCAAGACCGGGCTGCAGCTTCGCTCGCTGATCAAGAAGAGCGGCGAACTCGAGATATCTCTGGCCAACGTCCCGGTCCCGGAACCATCCGCCGACGAGGTCGCGGTCCGCGTCGAGGCGTCGCCGATCAATCCGTCCGACCTTGGCCTCTTGGTCGGCGCCGCCGACATGACGACGGCCAAGGCCTCCGGCACCAAGGACGCGCCGGTGGTCACGGCAAGAGTCCCGGAAGCGGGGATGCGCGCCATGGCGGGACGGCTCGACGAATCCATGCCGGTCGGCAATGAGGGCGCCGGGGTGGTCATCAAGACCGGATCGTCGGAGGCGGCGAAAGCGTTGATGGGCAAGACCGTCGCTATGATCGGTGGTGCCATGTACGCGCAATACCGCACGATCAGGGCAAGCGACTGTTTGGTGCTGCCGGAGGGCATTACGCCCACAGAAGGCGCTTCCTGTTTCGTCAATCCGCTGACGTCGCTCGGCATGGTCGAGACCATGCGGCGCGAAGGCCACAAGGCCCTGGTGCATACCGCGGCCGCCTCCAACCTCGGCCAGATGCTGAACAAGATCTGCCTCAAGGACGGCATCGGTCTTGTCAACATCGTCCGCAGCGCCGAGCAGGCCGAGATTTTACACAAGATCGGTGCGAAACATGTGGTCGACTCCACCGCGCCGACGTTTATGGAAGATCTAACCAATGCGTTGGTCGAAACCGGCGCGACGCTGGCATTCGACGCCATCGGCGGTGGCAAGCTTGCAGGCCAGATCCTCACCTGCATGGAGGCTGCGATCAACAAAACCGCAAAAGCCTACAGCCGCTATGGATCGAACGTGCACAAGCAAGTCTATATTTATGGCGGTCTTGACCTGCGCCCGACCGAGGTGAACCGGGCGTTCGGGATGACTTGGGGTGTCGGCGGCTGGCTGCTGACTCCGTTCCTGCAAAAAATCGGTCCGGCCGACGCATTGAGGCTGCGCCAGCGCGTCGTTGCCGAGCTCAAGACAACTTTTGCCAGCCATTATACGCAGGTGGTGTCGTTACAGGAGGCGCTGCAGCTTTCTCACATCGCCGTCTACGCCAAGCGCGCGACCGGCGAAAAATATCTGATCAATCCGAACAAGGGCTGATAGCCGAGCGCCCGGAGTTGCTGAAACAACGTTTTTAAAGAGGGGGAAAACAATGTCTGCAGATCTGAAGTATCTTGCCCTTACCGCCATTCTGACAGCCTCGCTGTGGATTCCCTACATCACCTGTCAGGTGATGACGAATGGAAATCTGACGCCGCAAAACTATCTCGACCCCACGCCACGACCGGTTCCGTTGTGGGGCATGCGTGCCAACCGGGCCTATGTCAACGCCGTCGAGAGCTTCGCGCCGTTCTTGGCGTTGGTGATCGTGGCTCATCTCGCCGGCAAGGCCAATGCGACGACGGCATTCCTGGCGACGTCGTTCTTCTGGCTGCGGCTTGCGCACGCCGTCGTGTACCTGCTTGGTATCCCCTATCTGAGGACGGTGATCTACACGCTCGGCTATATCGCGGTGATCGGTATCTTCTGGGAAGTGATCAAGTAACCGGACGCGCCAAGGCAACCCACTTCTTTTGGCGTCGACAGGCCCGTCGGCGCCAAAAGTTGCACTTCCGCCCGACAAAGAGACTTGCGTTTGGCGCGCCACGAGGGAACATTTGCGCCGAAATCGACGGGCAAAAGCGCTAAATGCAACCCTGGGGGAGAACCACCATGAATGATCTAAGCCGCCGCCGTCTGTTAGCCAGCGTAGCCGCCGCTGGTGCTGCAACCGCCTTGACGCCGTTGGGAGCCATGCCCGCCCGCGCTGCGGCGCCGCCCGCTGCCGCGCAGGCGCCGGGTTTCTACCGCTACAAGGTCGGCACCATCGAATGCACCTCGATCAACGACGGGGCACGAACGTTCCCGCTGCCTGACACGTTCGTCAAGAACGCTCCAAAGGAAGAAGCGCTTGCGGCCGCCGAAGCCGCCTATATGCCGAAGGGCATGGTGACGGTGCCGTTCAATCCGCAGCTCGTCAACACCGGCGGCAAGCTGGTCCTGATCGACAGCGGCAGTGGAATGGGCGCCCATGAGCAGACCAAGGGCGCGGTTGGCCGCATGATGCAAAATCTCGCCGCCGCAGGCGTAGATCCCAAAAGCATCGATGTCGTGCTGATGTCACATTTGCATCCCGACCACACCAACGGCATCCGGACCGCCGACGGCTCGATGGCGTTCCCGAATGCCGAAATCATGGTGCCGACGAAAGACTGGGAGTTTTGGATGAGCGACGAAAACGCCGCCAAGGCCCAGTCGAACGAGATGATGAAGGGTTATTTCGCCAACGTGAAAAAGATCTACGCCGGTATCGAATCCAAGGTGACGAAGTATGACTGGGGCAAGGAAGTCGCCCCTGGCATCACATCGGTCGCGGCGGGTGGCCACACCCCGGGGCATAGCGCCTTTGCCGTCGCATCAGGTGGTTCAACCGTCCTGATCCAGTCTGATATCACCAATATCCCTGAGTTCTTCCTGCGCAATCCGGATTGGCACGTTGTCTTCGACGTGGATCCGTTGGCGGCGCAGGAAACCCGGCATAAATTCTACGACATGGCAGCGGCCGAGAAGGCGACGGTGGTGGGCTTCCATTTCGCTTTCCCGTCGATCGGCCATATCGAGAAGGACGGAACAAAATACCGGTTGATCCCCGTGGCCTGGAATCCCGTGCTCTGATCGCGGTTCATCGCCGACAAATCAGGCCGCCGACAGGCGGCCTGATCCGTTTTGACGCCACGACTTCTTGATCAACTTTGCCCAATTCCTGCGATCCATGCACTTGCATCGTTTGCGGGCATCGCTAGGGTGGCGCCGCAAGCCGATCCGGCGCCCGCCTAACAAGGAAATCCAATGGCCACCCCACACCATGTTGTCGTCATCGTCGGCAGCCTTCGCAAAGAGAGCTTTACCCTGAAGATCGCCAATGCGTTGGCCAAACTGGCGCCGGACACGGTGAAGCTCGATGTCGTGACGCTGCATGGTCTTTCGTTTTTCAATCAGGATATGGAAGCGACGCCGCCGGCCGATTGGCTCGCCTTCCGTGAGAAGATTCAGAAGTCAGCCGGCGTTGTGTTCGTGACACCGGAATATAATCGTTCGATTCCCGGCGTTCTGAAGAATGCCATCGATGTCGCCTCGCGCCCCTATGGCAAGAGCTCACTCATCGGCAAGCCGACCGGCATCATCAGCAATTCGCCGGGTCCGCTCGGCGGCGTCAGCGCGGCCAAGCACCTGCAGAATATCCTGCCGGGCATTTCCGGCCCGATCCTGGGCCAACCGGAAAGCTACCTGAACGGGGTCGGCGACGCGTTCGACGACAAGGGCCACCTCATCAAGGAAGCGCTGCAGAAGGTGCTGCAGCAATATGTCGACGCGTTCGCGGCGTTCGTCGAGAGGCACAACAAATAGGCGAACGCAAGCATCTCGAAAACGTGCGCACTGGTCTGCGAAACATGCGTGGTACGGACCGCCCGTGAATTAGCACTCCCTTAACCGGGCGGTCGCATGCTGTATCCATGGTCTCTCGCAATCGACTCAAATCCGTGCTCACCGGGCTTGCCCTCTATACGATGGTGGCGGGGATGGTCGGCTATTTCGGCGTCAACGCCTATACCGGCAAGTATGGCCTGAATGCGCGGCAAGAGCTCGATCAGGAGATCATCGCGCTGACCTCCGAATTGGCGCGTCTGAAGCGCGAGCGTGCCGAAAGCGAGCAGCGCGTCTCGCTGTTGAGGTCTGACCGGGTTGACCCTGATATGCTCGATGAGCGCGCTCGATATCAACTCGATTATGTCAACCCGCGCGACCTGGTTCGGACCGTCAATCCGAACTGATCGTCAAATTTCAAAAAACTGCGAAATCAATTTCGAAAATGTCGCGCCGCATTGCACTGCGGCATGGCGAAATCTTCGCACTTGCACGCAATCCTTTCATGGCGGTTTGAGTTGAGCTAGAGAGAACCATTCGTTCTCTCATCCGGAAATGCCATGGCTGCACCGAAGAAAAGCGTCGCAAAGGAAACCGCTCAAGAAACGGGCAACGGTGCCGACAGCCCCCCGGAATTCACGAGGGAACAGGAACTGAGCGCGCTGCGTGACATGCTGCTGATCCGCCGGTTCGAGGAAAAAGCCGGCCAGCTCTACGGAATGGGTGCGATTGGCGGTTTCTGCCATCTCTACATCGGCCAGGAAGCGGTCGTCATCGGCATGCAGATGGCCCTGAAGAAGGGCGATCAGGTCATAACCGGATATCGGGACCACGGGCACATGCTGGCCTGTGGGATGGAGGCCAAGGGGGTGATGGCCGAACTGACCGGTCGGCATGGCGGCTATTCCAAGGGCAAGGGCGGCTCCATGCATATGTTCAGCAAGGAGAAGAATTTCTTTGGCGGCCACGGCATCGTCGGCGCCCAGGTCTCGCTGGGGACGGGGCTGGCTTTTGCCAATCGCTATCGCGGCAATGATTTTGTCAGCCTGGCCTATTTCGGCGACGGCGCTTCGAACCAGGGCCAGGTCTATGAAAGCTTCAACATGGCGGAGCTGTGGAAGCTTCCGGTGATCTATGTCATCGAGAACAACCGCTACGCGATGGGCACCTCGGTGACGCGCTCTTCGGCTCAGACGGATTTTTCCAAGCGCGGCATCTCCTTCAACATTCCGGGCGAGCAGGTCGATGGCATGGACGTTCGCGCGGTGAAGGCCGCGGCCGATAAGGCGGTCGCCTGGTGCCGCGCAGGCAACGGCCCTTTCATCCTGGAAATGCAGACTTACCGCTACCGCGGCCACTCGATGTCGGATCCGGCGAAATATCGCACCCGTGAGGAAGTCGACAAGGTCCGCCACGATCAGGACCCGATCGAGCAGGTTCGCAACCGTTTGCTTGCCGCGAAAATGAGCGAGCAGGAGTTGAAGGCGATCGACGCCGAAGTGCGCGAGATCGTCAACGCCGCGGCCGACTTCGCCCAGCATGACCCTGAACCGGATGCATCCGAATTGTGGACCGATGTCTATCGCTAATGCCCCAACCGCCGGCCTCCGGATGCGCCACGATGGTGGAAGCTGGTTTTGCGAACGGGATGCGCGCAGCTTAAAGAGTGAACTTCCGGAGCAGACATGCCAATTCAAGTCCTGATGCCTGCACTCTCGCCGACGATGGAGAAGGGCAACCTCGCCAAATGGCTGAAGAAGGAAGGCGAGGCGATCAAGTCGGGCGACGTCATCGCCGAAATCGAAACCGACAAGGCGACGATGGAAGTCGAGGCGACCGATGAGGGCACCCTCGGCAGGATTTTGATCCCGGAAGGCACCGCCGACGTCGCGGTCAACACGCCGATCGCGACCATTTTGGCCGATGGCGAGAGCGCCGCCGATCTCGGCAAGGCGCCCGCTCCGAAAGCCGCCGCCCCCGCGCCTGATGTAGCGCAGGAAGTTGCCGAGTCGCGCTCACCGGTTGGCGAAGGAAAACCGATGATCGATGCGCCGAAGGCGCCGGCGGCTTCGAAAGCCGCCGTTGAGCCCGATCCGGAGGTGCCGGAAGGGACCGAGATGGTGACGATGACCATCCGTGATGCCTTGCGCGACGCCATGGCCGAGGAAATGCGCCGGGATCCGGATGTGTTCCTGATGGGCGAGGAGGTTGCCGACTATCAAGGCGCTTACAAGGTCAGCCAGGGATTGCAACAGGAATTCGGCGCCAGGCGCGTCATCGATACGCCGATCACCGAGCATGGCTTTGCCGGCATTGGCGTCGGCGCAGCGATGGCCGGCTTGAAGCCGATCGTCGAGTTCATGACGTTCAACTTCGCCATGCAGGCGATGGACCAGATCATCAACTCGGCGGCGAAAACGCTGTACATGTCGGGCGGACAGATGGGGTGTTCGGTCGTGTTCCGTGGCCCGAATGGCGCGGCAGCGCGCGTCGCCGCCCAGCACAGCCAGGATTACTCCGCCTGGTATTCGCAGATTCCCGGCCTCAAGGTGATCGCGCCGTTTTCGGCCGCGGATTACAAAGGTTTATTGAAAGCCGCGATCCGCGACCCCAACCCGGTGATCTTCCTCGAAAACGAGATGCTGTACGGTCATTCCGGCGAGGTGCCGAAGCTCGACGACTACGTGATCCCGATCGGCAAGGCGCGCGTCGTGCGAAGCGGCGGCCACGTCACCATCATCTCATGGTCGAACGGCATGTCTTATGCGTTGAAGGCCGCCGAGGAACTCGCGAAGGAAGGCATCGAAGCCGAACTCATCGATCTGCGGACGCTGCGTCCGCTCGATACCGACACCATCGTCGCCTCGGTGAAGAAGACCGGTCGTGCGGTTACGGTTGAGGAAGGCTGGCAGCAAAATGGCGTCGGGGCCGAGGTCGCCGCAAGGATCATGGAGCACGCCTTCGATTATCTCGACGCGCCGGTGGCGCGGGTATCAGGCAAGGATGTGCCAATGCCTTATGCCGCCAATCTCGAAAAGCTCGCATTGCCCTCAGTGGCCGAGGTGGTCGCGGCCGCCAAGGCCGTTTCCTATAGGTGACGCATGGCCGGTCCCAGGGAGCAACCGTTGCCGCCAGACGTCATGGGCCGCGAGGACGCCACTGAGGTGTTGCGCGCCTTCGTCGTCGATGGCGGACTTTCCATCGCGTTCGCGCGCGCGTTCGAGGAACCGGATATGTGGGGCCTGCTGCTGGTTGACGTCGCGCGTCACGCCTCGCGCGCCTATGCGCGCGAGAGCGACTACAGCGAGGATGAAGCGCTGAGGCGCATCATCGACATGTTCGAAGCCGAAATCGCGCGGCCGACCGATATGGGCAGCACTGCGCCACGCTCGGGACAGGGGCACTGACGGTGGCAATTGAACCCTATCATTTCGATTTCATGGCCGAGGCCATTCGCGAAGCGGAGATCAGCATCGCCCAAGGCGGACTGCCGATCGGGGCGGTGTTGACGCGCGACAACAAGATCATCGCGCGCGGTCATAACCGCAGGGTGCAGGAGCAGAACGTCATTCTCCACGGCGAGATGTCATGCATGCGCAACGCCGGGCTGATCCCGTTTCATGACACCGTGATGTACACGACGCTGTCGCCTTGCTCGATGTGCGCGGGCGCGATCGGGCTGTTCAAGCTGTCGCTGCTTGTGATCGGCGAATCCGTGACGTTTCCCGGAAGCAAGGATATCCTGACTCAATTCGGCATTCCCTATATCGACCTTGCCGACGATCGCTCGATCAACATGATGAAGTCATGGCGGTCGAACCCCGCTAACGAGCGCCTCTGGCAGGGCGACATAGGCAATTGAGGTCAGCATGCCGATCAACATTCTGATGCCCGCGTTGTCGCCGACGATGGAGAAGGGCAACCTTGCCAAGTGGCTCAAGAAAGAGGGCGACAAGGTCAAGTCCGGTGATGTGATCGCCGAGATCGAGACCGACAAGGCGACCATGGAGGTCGAAGCGGTTGACGAGGGCACGATCGCTAAAATCCTGGTAGCTGAGGGAACCCAAGACGTCCCGGTCAATGATGTAATTGCAGTGCTCGCCGGCGATGGGGAAGACGTCAAGACGGCAGGTGCCGGGGCTGCGAGTGCGCCGCCGAAGAGCGCTGCCGCCGCACCACCGCCCGCCGCCGCGGTGCCACCGTCCGCAGCAGCACCGGTGGTAAAGGCCCCGGCACCACCGCCCGCTGTTGCGGATGCGGCTCCACAGGCGGCACCTGCGGCCCCGCAGACCAATGGTCACGCCCGCACCTTTTCGTCGCCGCTCGCCCGTCGTCTCGCCAAGGAAGCCGGCATCGAGGTTGCGCGCATCAACGGGACGGGTCCGCATGGCCGTGTCATTGCCCGCGACGTCGAGGAAGCCAAATCCGGCAAGGGGCTGAAAACACCGGCCGCGCCCGCTGGCGCGCCGGCCATTGCGCCGTCGATGTCGGACAAGCAGATCCGCGCGCTGTACGAGGACGGCAGCTACGAGGTGATCCCGCACGACGGCATGCGCCGTACGATTGCGCAGCGTCTCACCGCTTCGGTGCAGACCATCCCGCATTTCTATCTGACCATGGACTGCAACATCGGCCTGCTGGTGGAGGCCCGCGAGCAGATCAACGCCGCGGCGCCCAAGGACAAGGACGGCAAGCCGGCCTATAAGCTCTCGGTCAACGATTTTGTCATCAAGGCCTTGGCGCTGGCGATGCAGCGGGTGCCGAACGCCAATGTCAGCTGGACCGACGGCGGCATGCTCAAGCACAAGCATTCCGACGTCGGCGTCGCGGTGGCGATGCCCGGCGGCCTGATCACGCCGATCATCCGCAAAGCCGAGACAAAGCCAGTCTCGATGATCTCCGCCGAGATGAAGGATTTTGCCGCGCGCGCCCGGGCTCGCAAGCTTAAGCCTGAGGAATATCAGGGCGGCACCACCGCGGTGTCCAATCTCGGCATGTACGGCATCAAGGATTTCACCGCCGTGATCAATCCGCCGCATGCCACCATTCTCGCAGTCGGCGCGAGCGAGGAGCGCCCGATTGTGAAGAACGGCAAGATCGAGGTTGCACAGATCATGAGTGTGACCATGTCTTGCGATCACCGCGCGGTCGATGGCGCACTCGGCGCCGAATTGCTCGGCGCGTTCAAGAAGCTGATCGAAAATCCGGTCATGATGGTGGTGTAACTTATGCCGTCATTGCGAGCGCAGCGAAGCAATCCATCGCGCGACAAGGTGGATTGCTTCGTCGCAAGGGCTCCTCGCGATGACGGAACTATCCGTTAATCCGTCGCACGACGATTGTAAAAGCCATGGCCGACACATCCTTCGACATCATCATCATCGGCTCAGGTCCCGGCGGCTACGTCACCGCCATTCGCGCGGCGCAACTCGGCTTCAAGACCGCGATCGTGGAAAAATCCTATCTCGGCGGAATCTGCCTGAACTGGGGCTGCATCCCGACCAAGGCGCTGCTGCGTTCGGCTGAAATCTATCACTACATGCAGCACGCCAGGGATTACGGCCTGTCGGCGGAGAAAGTCTCCTACGACGCCAAGGCTGTGGTGCAGCGCTCGCGCGGCGTCTCCAAACGTCTCAATGATGGCGTTGGCTTTCTGATGAAAAAGAACAAGGTGACAATCATCTGGGGCGAGGCCACAATCAACGCGCCCGGCAAGGTCACGGTGAAGAAAGCCGCCGCAGAGGCGCCGAAGGGCGCGCTGGGCGAGGGCGCCTACCAAGCCAAGCACATCATCCTGGCAACCGGCGCGCGGCCGCGGGTGCTGCCGGGGCTCGAACCCGACAAGAAGCTGGTCTG
>Ga0137403_10010252_pt1 | contig 10379 bp, 5 predicted proteins | sample CZOMad2_1_16fung_FD_122057 | JGI IMG/M metagenome (GOLD analysis project Ga0137403, IMG submission 122057) | Vadose zone soil fungal communities from Angelo Coast Range Reserve, California, USA - CZOMad2_1_16fungal (Hybrid Assembly) | ecosystem: Environmental > Terrestrial > Soil > Vadose zone... | reverse complement strand
CCGATCCCATTACAACATGTACAGTGACTAGTCAAAAACAATTCACCATCGAAGTTTCCGCCTCATTTGTATTGAGCGGCACCAACCCCACGACCTGTAATGCCGCCGATGGCACCATACAAGTCCAATTGAACACCACTATCCCTGCCGCGGGACCGTATTCGTACTTCCTCACCGGCCCGAATGGTTTTAACCAGCAGGCTATTGACCAAACGGCACCTTCCACGGCTGGACCTTTTGGCGGTCAGAAAGCCGGTATCTTTTCCGGTGTCGTCACTGATCAAGTATCGGGTTGCACGATCTCCCATTCATTTGGACTATCCGATGCGCCGTTCACGGCATCCGCCACAGCGCAGCCACCGAATTGCGATCCGGTAACGGTTCTAATTCAGATCACCGGCGGTTCACCGCCCACCTTCCCGCTCAATTACATTGCCACGGATAACGCAAGTGGTCAAACGACCACGGGTTCGTTCGCGACGGCACCGCCACCACCGTTAAATTTAACGCCATTAGCCGCCGGGACCTATACAATTACACTGACTGACAGCAGTGTTCCGGGATGTACATTCGCTATTAACAACTTCCCGCTAACGCCAGCCGCACCGATACCGATCACCGTAACTCCCAATCTTTGCGCAACGCCTCCTACGATCGTTGCCTCCGGTGCCACCACGTATGCCTGGACTACGAATGTTCCGGGAAGTATTGTAGGTGCAACCAACGGTCCCTCCATTCAATTGCTTCCGGGATCCGGCAGCGAATCAAAGTGTTGGACATAGACCTGATTGCTGTAGCCGACATAGGAAGGCGCCGGCGGGACAAGCACGGTTACCGTGGCGACTGTGCTGGTAACGCTGCCACCGCCGTTGCTGACAACGAACGTATAGGAATCCGTGTCGACCTGGCTGGCGGGGTTGATCGTCAAGGTGGTGGTATCCGAGCCGGTAAACTCGTTGATATCACTCAAGGGCGTGGTGCCTTTGTACCATTGATAAGTGAACGGAGGAGTCCCACCGCTGGGAGTACAGGTCAACGAAGTGCTCAAGCCCACGAACGTGCTTGCCGACTGGGGCTCGTCACCACTGTTGATGACCGGCAATTGATACTGAACGGTGAGCACGTCCACCAAATTGGAGGCCCGGCCGGCCGAATTGGTAACCAGGAGATAGTAATTTCCGGAGTCGGCAATCACCAAATTCGATATGGAGAGCGACGGGCTGGCCGAGCCGCTGTATTTAACACCGTCATCCGTCAGCGCAGTGGATCCGAAATACCACTGGAAGGTGAGCGGATCGCTGCCATTGGGATCGATGGCGGCAAAGGTTTCCGTATTGCCGACGAAGTTTGTCAGATGAGCAACCGCGTTGGTGATGACCGGGGGCTGGGCCACAAAAGTGACGGTCAAGAGAGCCGGAGGCGCGCTGGTCACGGCGCCGTACTGATTGCTCACCACGCACTGATAAGTAAAGTTGTTAAAATTGGTGGACAGGTTGTTGAACGTCAGCGACGGATTATTTTGGCCCGCCAGATTGGTTCCGTTCTGCAGCCAGTAATAACTCAACGCGACGACCGAATCCGCAGCAACAGTGAAGGTCGCGGATCCGTGGTTGGTGGTGTCCACCCCGCTTGGCGCCGAAGTAATCAATGGGCGCAGGTCGGGGGTAAAATCAATCCCCCGGAAGTTTTCGTTGGTGGTGCTGGCGGTGGCCAGGGTCTGGGCCACCATGTTGGTGCCCGGGTCGCCGCTGTCCACGATACGGATAAGGCGGTTCTGGTTGGGGTTCCCCTGCGCGTTCTTTACGAGGCCATTTTCCATCGTCGTCGCGTAGATGATCGGATTTGGGCTGCTGAAATCCACGCAAATGCCAAAGCAACCCTGGTTGGCCACAACCTGGTTGGTCGTGCCGATATTGGTGCTGCTGAAATAATACGGCGCCTGCGACCAGATGCCCGAGCTGTTCGTGAATTTGACGATCCCGTAGGTTGCGTCCGCGCCATAGGCGACGGTACCCGCCGGATTCATGTCGAAGTTGAAAATGTTGGCGAAGGTGCTGCCCCAGTTGATGAAGAGATTGGTTTGAACCAGGTGTTGTACAGGATTGGGAACGTTTGGGTCAAAAGGCAACGGCACAGGAGCGTTATTGTTCAAAGGGTCCACAAAATTCCAAACGCCGTTGGCCAAGGCGCCTTTGCTGGTATTGGCCACCACACAGAGAGTGCCGCCGATAATGCGGGCCTCACCGGCGCCTTGAAGAAAGTTTTGGATTTCCACCGGTGTCGCAGAAACACTGGCATTGTAAAACAGAGTCCCGGAGGCTTCCGAACTGGTTCCGGTGACATTGCCGGTTCCCCAAAAATTGGTTCCATCGGTCGAGGCGATGCCGGTGGGATTATTCTGCGTGACCCCCGCGGGCAGGCCAAACCAGTTGGCGAGATCGGAATAAATGACATGTTCAGTTCCAAACGCGTCCAGGGTGCCAAAACCACGGGTGACCGTTGGGTCGGAAGACGGCTTGGCGTTGGTCGGGCTGAGGATATTGCCGGTATATCCTTCGAGCGCCAGAAACTGGCGGTCGGTTGTGCGGGAAATTCCGCCGCCCTCGGAACCCGCGTGCGCATTGATCCAAATCGCGTCAAACCCATTGGTCGGCAAAGTCACGGACAGGAGCGGCGCCCCCTGATTTGTGGTTGTGGGGTCAAAAATCTGCACGAAACAGGGCTGCACCTTGGACTTGCTGATGTTCCAGATGCCGGTGCTGTCTCCGGCCTTGAACACAGCCAGATTGCCCGGTAACACGGTGGGACTCTGCGCCTGCACGCCGAGCGCCAGCAGAAGCGTCAATCCAGGTAATACGAGTATCTTTTTCATTATATGGGTTTGTTGGTGATCAATTTCGTGATTGCACATCGATTGCGCCCCCATTGTAGCGATACATGAAACGAGAGCATGGCTGCCCGGTTACGATTTCGTAACGACAGTGCCACGGCTTTGTTCCAACCAGATTCACCGGATTGTAACGAGGACGACTCTTGGCTGTAACGCAAGTTGGAGAGTCTCACCACAATGAGAACCAACTACTCAAAAGAGAATTTGAAAACGTCTGGAACAGACATGGCATTCACATTAATTGAATTGCTCGTGGTGATTGCCATCATCGCAATTCTGGCGTCATTGTTGCTGCCCGCACTGGCGAGTGCGAAGGAGAAAGCCCGCCGGATCGTCTGCGTGAGCAATTTAAAGCAATGGGGCCTGGCCCAAAGCATGTACACGGATGACAACAACCAGACCTTCCCCAAAACGAAAATACCCATCGGCACAAAAGGAGCGGCGGCCGGTTACAGCGAGGACAACCCTAAGTGGAATGATTTGGCTGCTTTTTACATTCAAAACCCGCATCAAGGAATGGACGCCTGGTTTAATGCCCTGCCGCCCTATGTGGCGAGCAAACCGCTGTATTATTACGCCATCCAGAACGGCCTGGAAGGAAGGTATTATTATAACGATCAAAAAACCATTTTCAAATGTCCCACCTCAAAAATCAAAGTGCAGGAGGTCGACCCCATTAACTTTGTGTGGTTTCAATATGGGATGAATTCCAAAGGTTTGGATGAGATGCCACCCAGCGTGACCAATCTGAAATCCTCGATGATAAGCGCTCCATCGAAGTTCGTTCTGTTTACCGAAGGCCGCACGCTCATCGGCGAAACACCCTTTTGGGGAAATGCGCAAAAGGGATTGGACATTTGCAAACCCCAGGTTTACACCACCGATTTCTCATCCCGGCACAATGCGGGCTCCAGCATCACCTTCGCGGATGGTCATACCAAATGGTACAAATATTATTACGTTATCACTACCAACACACCTGGCAAGGCCGGCGACCCCGGCCGGCCTGATATCCAGTGGGCCGCTGATGGACATCAGGTGCCATAATCAGCCCTTCAAGCGGATTAATCCCTCAACTCACCAGCGGCGGTTTTCAAAGGCAGTGGCGGTGGCAGGTGGACTGTGCTTCCGCCCGCCGCATTTGAGTCGCGGCTTTCCTTGCCTGCCACGAATTGGCTGTTGTCCCGGTAAAGCGTGATCGAAACGTGCTCGTTTCGGCGCACGCATTCTTTGATTGCGTCCACGTTTTTTTCGCAATAGAGAAGAGTTTTCCAGGAATAGATGTGCTTCGGTTTATGAAAATCGCTGTTGGCCAGGAATGGCAGCCGCTTCATGCCCACGCAATCAAAAATGTTGTTGCGATTGGCGATCTCCCATGCGTCGATCAACGGAGCGTATTTCTCGTGGTTTTCCCAGAGATAAAGAGTGTTCTTTCCCCATTCGCTCTTCATGATATGCGGGTGGGATGCGACCGCCAGCCCGCCCTGGGCGTGTATATGGGCGATGGTGTCCGTCAAGTCGAGCGCCGACGGAATGGGAGCCTTCAAATCAATCCCCAGCAGGTGCGCGGAGGTTTTCCGCGTGTAACCGTCCTTGTTAAATTCAATCCCCGTCAGAACGATCATGTTATATTTGCGCCAGGCACGCTGGCGTTCACGCTCAATGACGTCGAAGTATTCCTCCAATTGGTCTTCGCTTATGGTCATGTTGCTCAGGCGCGCCAGTTTGCCGATCAACCGCCGGGGATCGGCCAGATGGTCGGTGATGCAAATGCAATCGAACCCCAGCCGCCCGTAGAAATCCACCACCTCCGGCACGGAGAGTTTCCCGTCAGAGTAATTGGTGTGAATGTGAAAATCACACAATAACATCCGCGATTCTGACGCCCGGTCGGAAGACGGCGCCGGTCTTTTCGCCGGCGAACTAAATAATTTAATGTGCTTGCGCGTCGGATCAGACACTTCGCATTCGGACAGGGTCAATTCCGCCAGGCGCAGAGCCGCGTCCGGCCGGCTGATTTTGGCCAGATTGCGCCGCCATTCCTGCCACAGGCGCGCCTTGTGGGCGAAAGCGTCCTTGACCAGTTCCGGAACCTCGCGATTCCGTTCCGCGACGGCCCCAAGGCCGTACTCGGTGATGAGCCGCGCGCTGCCTTCCTCCTGCCCCGGGATGACCTGGTTCACAATCATGGGACAACACGCCGCAATCGCCTCCTGAACGGCAGCACCGCCCGCCTTGCCAATCACCAGATGGCTGCTCAACATTAATTGCGGCATCTGGTTCGTCCAACCAAAGATGCGAACCTGGTCTTTTTGATCGCGCGTTTGATCCAGCAGTCTGGCCTTCAACTCAGCATCCCGGCCCACGGTGACGGTCAAATGCGTGTCGGGAATTTCGAGCAAACGGTCGATCATCTTCCCCGCCTTTTTTTTACCGGAGTTGACGATGTAAAGAAGGCGCCGGGGCTGGCCAAATACCGGAATATTAACCGGAACAACCGGCTTCTCGCTGAACGAGGGGCTCACCGGGAAGCCCAGCATTTTGATTCGCGCTTCGTCAATACCGGCGTTCATCAAGACCTCCGCAGTCGCCGGGTTGGCGACGCAGTAGAGATCACTCGGCGCGCGAAACCACGCGGAATTGATCGTGATCGAATCGGTCACAATGGTAATGAACCGAAACGGACGTTCCGAATGGTCCCGGTATAGCTCCTGAACGACATAGGCATAGACCGGGTAAGTGGAAATGACGCAGTCCGGCTGGGTCTCGTGAACGATATCACCGAGGGCGTGCTTCAAGCGGCTGAAGCCTGCCAGACCGTTTTCCAGGAACCGGGAATTGTCCAGGAGCGAATAAATGCCCCCCCAAAATTTTGGCGCGTATTGCACCACTCCCTGATACGCGTTTTTGGCGACGGTATTGAAGGAGCCGTAGCAACTCTCGAACAAATCCAGCACCTCCACCTTGACATCGTCCGAAACCAGTTCCAGCGCATCGCGCAGATTTCGGGCCGCCGCATTGTGCCCCTCGCCAAAGCCGGCTGTAAGTATGAGTACCTTTTTCATGGGCAGTTTCTTCTTACACTGCCTTCTTCATGTTACAAACAAGTGCCGATTAGGTTATTTTTTGTTCACATTCAGCTTAAGGCGGCGTCTGCACGCGGTAAAACCGTTGCGGCTGGTTGAACGGATTCGGGTCAACTATTTGTAGAAGAACACCGGGGCCGGAAATATTCGTAACAGCCAGGGTATTCCATGAACCGCCGGCCAGATTATCCGTCCATTGAACACGGTAAGCACCAAGCGCAATACCGGTGAAACTGAGTGTGACGTCCTGACCGGTTTGCTGAATGGTGATTTGACCGGGCGAAGCCAATGATTGTTTGACGGCCTGCAGCAGCGGATCCGGCTGTCCGTTTATATGGTCCTGGGCGAGTTCCCAGATCATCACGCCTCCGAGGGCATGGTTGCGGGCATAACTAACCTTTGCCTGGCAGGTGCGTTGATCATCATAGGAAATAAACATGTTGTTCAAAGGATTGGCGTTGGTGATGCCAAGATAAGCCGCCTGGGCGCTGGTGTCCCAATGGTAAAGATTCGCCTGATAATAATTGGCCATGATGGTCACAAAAGAGATTTGAGTCATCGTGGGCACATTACTGCTATTCCATGATTGGCGCGGTTGCGTAATGGAGTTTGGGAATGGGCCCTTGCCTCCGGTCCAGATGTCTCCATAGAAAGCGATGCCGATGCCCAGCTTGTTTGCTGCCACACCAGCACCCAGGAAGCCGTTGACCGCGCCATTCACCGAGGGCACCAGGCCACCCGTGCTGGGGAAGCGATAGCCGCCGTCGTAAATGGGGGAATTAAACCACGTCACCCATCCCCCGTACGGACCGGACAGGTCATAGGTCATTATGTTTATCTGGTCGAACTGGCTTTGCAGCGAAGCAAACATGGGATATTCCACCGTCCGAGGATCCGGATAAGACGAGTACGCGCCGGCAGCAACCGTCAGTAATTTGTGTTCCGAAAATCCGTTCAGGGCGGATCGCAGTCCAACCACCAGGTTGCTGTACTGCTGGGCGTCAGCGATGTGGAGCGGCTCCCAATCAATATCGATTCCGTCGTAGCCGCGGGCCGCCATGAAATTCGTGAGATTGGTGATAAACGCAGGCAGGTTGGCGTTAGTCGAAGCTCCTTCGAATAAGTTTTCACTGCCGGCACCCCCCACGCAAATGAGCACTTTCAAACCCGCCGCGTGCGCCCGTGACACGATGTCCGCGGAATTCCCGGTTGAAATCCCGTTGTCGGAACTGTTGAGGGTGCCATTGGCATTGGGCACGAGCGAAAAATGGATGACGTGGGTGAGCGCCGTGAAATCAATATTGGATGCAGGCATGGAAGACTGCTCCCAGCCTGGATAATAGCCAGTGCTCCAAAGATCGGCGCGGGCGACGGAAGCAAGGGCGCACAAGCCGGCCACGAGCGAAACGGCGCGCTGTTTTCGGCCAAGTCCTGTTGCGTTACGATCCATCCAATACAAAATACACCAACACGAGCGTCAGATCGCAATTAATTTAGAACGGTCGATACCTTCACCAATTTGGTCCAATCAGGGTTCGTCGGCAGGTTGATATTGTTCTTGGGCGGGACAGCGGTACCGGTGCGGTCATCCCTTAATTTGTAGATTTCAGAATGACCGTCAGCAAATGAGAGACAATATCCCCGGTTGTGCCGCGTGGCCGGCGTGTCGGCAAAAACCCTCGTGCTGGTCACATCGACGAGGAAGAACCCGTCGTTAATGCTCTTTTCATGCTCGTCAATCAGGTACCAGGTTGCGGACGGCGAGGGAACGCCAGTGTCCTTCAAAAAGACTGCAAATTTCGTTGCCCCTGGGATCCCGATCACCGGGCCTTGAATGTAGGCACTACCGAACCAGCCGTTCATCGACACACTGCGCACCTTCGGTGTCCCGCCGGTTTGGGAGGGATCCGCTGGGCAATGATATATACCCGCGGAACTGTTGTAAGACCAGAATGTCCCCAATGTGAGGCCTAGCAGATTGGTGGAATCAGCCACACCGGGAGTGATCTGACCGTAAACGGCCGTTTGGTCGCTCATATCTCCCTGGATCCACGAATTCGTGGAATTCTTCGCAGTCGGTATGTTTACGGCATAACGACCGTTCTGATCTGCGGCGTACATTATCCCGCACAAGTTCAACTGCCTTAAATTATTGAGACATTGAATTTGCTTGGCCTTGGCCTTGGCCTTGGCGAGTGCGGGAAGCAGCAGGCTTGCGAGAATGGCGATGATGGCGATCACCACCAGCAGCTCAATCAAGGTATAAGCCAGCCGGCGGCGGCGAACCACCGGGAAAAGGATAATCTTCCTCGATGTGTGGCTGGTCAGCATATAGTAAATTTCATTTCTGTTTACTGGCCGGGATGGCAAGCCCACCCCGGCCAGTATGCTTAAGCAACGGTTATTGCAACTTAACTCGATAATACAACTGCGGCCCGGCCGTCGAGTTCGTGAAGGGCGATGTCGCACCCGGAACATTGGTATATGTTCCGGTCACATTGGTTGCCGATTGGAGTGTGCCCGCCGGCCATGTGACCACGGTGTTGCCTCCGGAACTTGCAATGGTGAGGTGCGTCGTATTCAGGAAGTGATTCTGAATTTGCGACGGACTCAGCACGTAGTTATAGATCGCCACGTCATCAACTCCGCCATCCCATTGGCCGAAGACCCCGTCACTCCGAATGGCGATAGTAGTGGGGCCGCCAGCCACGGCCGGGTCTCCATTGAGGCCGTTGGGTACAAAACTCACAGCACTTACGGTGGTGGAGAACACCCGGCGGTTATTCGAATACCAGACCATGTTCGTGCCGTCATCCGTGAGCACCATATGGTACCACTTGCCGGCCACGATGGGGTTGTCGGTGAACTCACTGGTAAAGCTGCCGCCGCCACCGCCGTTGAATATATTCCAGGTCCAAACTCCCGCAACGTGCTGGTAGATATTCCAGCCGGTCAGATTGGCGCCCGCGTTTTGATTGCCCTCGGACGAAATCGGTGTATGGAAGTTATTCGGATCCAGCGAAGTGGGTTGTATCCAGAATTCCACCGACCACGGACCCGAGACAGGATTCAGTTCCAACGCGTAGGGAATGGTCACAATCGCCGTATTGGTAACGTGTATGGCCGTGTCGATTTCATGAGGGATGCCGCTCAGATAGCCAAAGGTGAGGTCGGTCCCGACAACGGTATAGGCACCATCGAAGCTGCCGGCAGTGTCCAGGGCGTTCGTGCTGGTATTCGTTTCATCCAGCCGCCAATAGGCCACCGGGCTGTCCGCCATGACGACCTTGGAATAACCGGATACCGGAGCCGTGCTTGAGCGGGCTACAACAGTAAGGGTGGCCTGACCGCTGTCAGCGTTTTGAAACGGACCAGTCACATGAGCAAAATAGGCCGTCCCACTGGCGGAAGCCTGGATATTGGAAAGCCACAGCGTGTCGGACGTCGCGCCGGTGATTGTGTGGTCAACGGCATTGGAGATGTAATGCCACTGATAGGTTATGGGCACCGCACCGTTGGCCACGACACGGAAGGCGGCATAGCCTCCCACCCGGCGAGTAATGGAGAACGGACTATCGACGATGTTCAGATTGGTAAGCACCGTAAGCGTCGCGACGGTACTGTTCGTATGGCCGTAGAGATTGGTGACAGTCACCGAGAAGGTCGCGTTATTGTCGGCCGGAAAGAAAGGAGTAAATGTGTAGTTGTTATTGGTTGCGCCAGGTATCGGACCACTACCCCCTCTCACCCATTGATAAGACAGTGGAGAGGTGCCGAGCGCCTGCGAGGAAAACGTCACTGGGACTCCGGAATTCGCGCTGGTGTCTGCCGGTTGCGACGAAAACGTAGGCGCGACGTGTTCAACCGCGATTGCGTTGGTTCCCACCGCATAGTGGTTTGTGACCTGGGACAAACTGAGCGCATAGTTGTAAAGGGCAACTTCATCCAAACGCCCATCAAATGGACCTTGACCGGTGGCCGGGCCTGAGCCGAAGATCAAGTCCTCAGCCCCGTTATTGGCGAGAAATAGCGGGACGGCGTATGTGTTAATAAGGGAACCATTGACATAGAAAGCGGCGTTCGTGCCGTTGTAGGTAAGAACGAGATGAGCCCACTCCCCGATTACCACCAAGGCAGGTCCGTTCCCGACAAAGCCCGGATTGGGTCTTAAGCTGAAGGACCAGGTGCTTGCCGGGCCAGGCGTCTGGTAAAAATTCCATCCGGCCGAGTTGTTAAAGGGAGGGGGTTGACCAAAGTCAGAGGAGTCGTCCAGTGGCGTTTCAAAACCGACGGGTTGCGTGTTGGCGCGCACCCAGACTTCGGCAGAGAACGGCGCTCCATTTGAACCGTCGATTGTGGGGTTGATGGTCGAATTGACGGGAACATCAATTTTGCCTTGTCCA
>Ga0137403_10001119_pt2 | contig 10379 bp, 9 predicted proteins | sample CZOMad2_1_16fung_FD_122057 | JGI IMG/M metagenome (GOLD analysis project Ga0137403, IMG submission 122057) | Vadose zone soil fungal communities from Angelo Coast Range Reserve, California, USA - CZOMad2_1_16fungal (Hybrid Assembly) | ecosystem: Environmental > Terrestrial > Soil > Vadose zone... | reverse complement strand
GGGCCGAAGAAACCGACCATGAAATCGATGGCGTGATTCGTGGGAAGAATGCTGAGGTAGCGAACGCCTGGCCAGAAAGGATAGAGCGAGGTGAGTGCGACGCACTGTTCGAGATAATTTTCGTGCGTCATCATGCAACCCTTCGGACGACCGCCGGTGCCGGAGGAATAGACGACGCATGCAACATCTTTTCGTTCGCGCGGGACGAAGACGGGTTCGGCGGCGTTTCGAAATTGTTCCCAGCGCTGCGCGCCGGCGAGTTCGGCGTTGGCCGGAGCCTCGGTCACCAGCACCAGCTTGACGTTCTCTGCAGAGGCAGGTTCCGGCGCATTGCAGAGCTGGCGCCAAATGGGATATTCAGTGATCAGTACTTTAGCGCTGGAATGTTTGAGCAACTGCCAGTGTTCGACGGGTGTGAGCTTGTAATCGAGCGGCACAAGAACGCCGCCGGCGAAAAAAATCGAATAGGCGGAGATGAGCCACTTCGATTGGTTCGTCATGATGATGGCGGCGCGATCGGCGGCGGCGAATCCCGCGTCCTGCAAGGCGCGAGCAAGCGGGTGAGCGCGGCTTTGAAAGTCTTTGTAAGTTAGCCGTTCTTTTTCGCGGCCGCGGTCAGCTTCGATCAGACAAGTTTCGGCGGAAAACGTCGTCATCGCATCCTTCAGCGCGGCGCCGATCGATTGATATTTGGAAAGGTCCAGCATTAAAGACGGGATTGAATGCGCTCAGCGAGGGTGCGGAAGTCGCTGACGCCCTGCACTTCGTAGTCGGGAAGCTCGATGCCGAAATGATTTTCCAGGCGCGAGAGGAGCTCAAGCGCCTGAAGGCTGTCGATGCCGAGCTTCTTGAAGAAGTCATCGGATGGCGCGAGGGTGCCCACGGCGACGTTGAAATGCCTGGCGGCGAGATCCACGACTTCCTGCGTGGTTTGGTCAAGCGTTCGCATTGCTTAAATTTATCATTCCGACGGGCGAAATAAAAATCGCGCTAGGGCAGGTACGGCATGGCGTCGGTGGACTCGACGAATTTCTTTAGCGCAGCAAGAACGGCGGGGCGTGCGAAGAGTTCACAGAATATTTCGATTTCCTGTTTGAGCTCGGCGTAGGGAATCGGCTTCAGGAACTTCTTTGCTATCGCACGGGTCGTTGCATCGAATTTTGTAATTTGTGCCGCCGTCGCGCGCGCGACTTTCAGGGCTTCGCCTTCACCGGCGAGCTGAGCTACGAGGCCGACTGCTTGCGCCCGCGTAGCGTTCACGCTGCGGCCAGTCAAAAGCAAATCGCGCACAAACGCGTTGCCGAGGTCGCGCTTCAAGCGGGGGATACCGCCAAAGCCGGGAATGAGGCCGAGGCGCAATTCAGGAAATGCGAAGCGCGCCATTTTATCGGCGACGATGACATCGCAGGTCAGCGCAAGTTCCAGCCCTCCGCCGAAACAGACGCCGTGAACGGCGGCGATCGTTACAAAATGCGCAGCGTCGATTGCATTAGCGACGGCGTGAGAACGTTCGACGAAATCCCGGACGCCTGCGTTGCGTTCTTTTTCTGGCAACGCTATCGCGCCGTGATAGAGCTCGCGCAAGTCCGCTCCAGCGGAAAAGCCACGTTTTTGCGCGCTGGAAATAATGCAAGTGGAGGTATCCGCCTCGAGCGACTTGATGGCGGCCGCAAACTGCTCAAGGTCCGCGAGCATGGCCGTGCCGATTTCGTTGGCGGGAGCACGATCGAGCGTCAGTTCGACGACGCCGTCTCGCCATTCCCAGCGTAGCGCTTTGCCGGAGAAACGTTTCATGCAGTCGCTTTCCTTCCATACATCGCCGCGATTTCCACCGCGAATCGCGCGGTGATGGCATCGCGGCGCAGCTTGCCATTCGCCGTAAGCAAGCCATTGTCCGCCGTAAAGACTTCGCGGAGCACGACAAAATTTCGAATCTGGCGATAGTGAGGGAGTTCCGGATTGATTTTCCCTATTGCGGCTTGCGCAAGGTCGTCGGAAACAGTTCCTGTGACCAGCGCGCACAGGTAGCCTTTGCCGTTGCCCACAAGTACGACCTGTTGTGCGCCGGGAAGAAGCTGCTGCAGGCGATCTTCGATCGGCTCCGGCGCGATATTGTGGCCAGAATTCAGGATGATCAGATTCTTAATGCGGCCGATGATGCGCCAATTGCCGCCGACGGTGACTTCCCCTTGATCCCCTGTGTGAAACCAGCCGTCACTCATCACCTTTGCCGTTTCTTCCGGCCGTTGCCAATAACCCGCGAATAGATTCGGCCCACGCGCAAGAATTTCTTCGTTGTCACCGATGCGCATCTCGATGCCGGGCACAGCCTGGCCAACGTGTCCTGGCTCAACGGGGATGCGTGGATCATCCAGCGTGCAGATGCCAGTGGTCTCTGTGAGGCCGTAACCTTGCAGCACCGGAATTCCGAGCATCAGGAAAAATTGCTGCGTTTCCGGCGCGAGCGGAGCGGAACCACAAATCAACGCCATCAGATGTGAGCCGAAACGCGCCCTGATTTTTCCAAAGATGAGCAGACTACCGAGTCCAAGCCAGAAACGGTTGAAAGCACGGCGGTGGCCCGCATTGTGATGCCGCCACGCTTCTTTTGCGCGGGAATATACGTAGCGGATAGGAGTCGCTTGTTTTGCAATACTCTCTTCGACGCCGCGGCGAACTCGTTCAAGCAGTGTCGGAACATTTAGAAAATAATTTGGCGCAGCGACACGGATTTCATCGGCAAGTTTGTTCAAATCAGTCGAAAGAGTGAATTCTGTTTCGCGCGTCAGTCCGGAAAGCATTACGATCCACGAAGCGGCGAAATTCAGCGGTAGATAATGAAAGATGCGGTCCGGCTCACGGTGGCCCGCCATAAGTTGTTCGAGCCGCTCCGTGGTGCAGCCAATCATGTGCGTGAGATTTCCAGTCGTCAGGCAAACTCCTTTGGGCTCGCCGGAAGTGCCGGATGTATAGATGATGGTCACGAAATCATTTTCGTTGCGCGGAAGTGGCGCCGCATCAAACGGCAATGTCAGCGAAGCGTCGCGAGTCGCGTCATCGAACAGCACTCGCGGCGGTGCGTCTTGCCACGCGGCGGCAACGGCTGCGCCTAACTCTTCGTTGCCGGTCAGGAGCAGGCGCGGAGTGCAATCCTGGAGCGTGCCAACGAGGTCCGCAGCCGCTTGGCGTGAATAGAGGGGAACGACGATTGCGTTTTCCGCCATGAGGGCAAGGTCAGACGCGATCCACGAGATGGAATTGGCCCCAAGGAGCGCACAGCGGTCCCCGGGTTGAATTCCGCGACTCCGCAAGAATGCTCGCGCTCGCTGCACGCGTTCGAGTACTTCCCTTCCCGTCGCCGAAACAATCTGGGTGCCTCGCACCTCGCGCAGGACGACGCGGTCGGCCGAGCGCTGCAATTGGTTGAAAATCGTTTCAAGGAAATTCGGCATCGGAAATCAGCGCGTTGCGGCCATCGCGGCATCGGAACTGTCGTATCGCTCGGCAAGCTGCACCAGCGTTTCGCTCAATGGCGGCAAGTAGTCTTCCCAGCTGCGAACGCCTACCTGGATGGGAAACTCCGGGTACTCGCGGCGCACGAGGTCTTCGAGAATTGTCCCCATACGCGCCATCACTTTTAGATTGCCGACGACGGTGCGGGCGATCCCCTCGCGAACCGAATCCGCTTCGCTGACGAGCGTCTCCATGATCTGGAGGAGTTTCGGTGCGAGATCCGGATCGTCCACCGTGAGGAACAGATGCTGATGTCCGCGCTCACGCATTAGATTGCGGATTCGTTCATCCATGGTGACACCGGCGGACGCCACGAGACTCGGCATGCAAGTGACAATTCCGTGGTAACGCGAGGAAACCATGTACTCGCATTGCCTCAGAATCGAAACGATCTGATACATGTCGTAGTCATCGGACGTGAAGATGGGCGTGCCCGGAATCTGCGCTTCGATATCGCGGCAGGCAACTGCATCCAACCGCTCCATTGCCACAAGAATTGTAAACACGCGGTGTTTCTGCTGAAACGCCTTAGTTGCGTCAATATAGCCCTGAATATACTTCTTATACTTCCGGTCGACTTCGGCGCCAGACTCGTGAAAATAAACGGTGCGGTACTGGCTGTTCTTGAAAGCGCCGGTAGTTATGCGTGCGGCGTATTTTGCGAGCGAGGCTTTAACCGGCCAAACAAATGGATGAATGGGACAGAGCACGAGGACAGGCGTTTTTTCGTCCCAGCCGGCATCACGCAAAGCCTTGCGGCCATAGGCTGCTGGATGCGGTTCAAACGTCCACGCCGTGTCGGTACCGAGTTCGGTCGAGATGCCAAGTTTACCGAGGACGGTTTGTGATTCCGGATTGCGCGTTATCACCAGTGAATCGCGCACGTATTTCGCGCACATTTTTTCGATGAGGGAGTCCATGTGGCCGGCTTCCGCGCCGTAACCAACAGAGATTTTGTTTTCCGACGAAGCAAATCCCAGAGAGCCAATCATCATGGTCGTCAGCGCGTTGGCGAATTTGCTCTTGAACATGGAGCCTTCGCAAGCGATGACGCCGTGGTTTTTTCTCGTCTCGCGATAGAGGAACGGCGGAAAAACGTCGGGCAGGAAAACTTGTTTAGTTCCTTCGAAATAACCCTTGGCGCGATCGAAACTCTGCGTCATCACGCTAAAATCAGTGTTTCCGGCGCCGAGGACGTGGCGCACCTGCCTTAGCATTTCGTTCACGCGAACATCGGAACCGGTATTCCGCGTGCCGTTGTAGCCCGCGAAGAGCAAACGCAGCTTTTCGCCCGGCTCCCATCGGGTGCCACCACCGAGCATCCATTTCAGGCGGGTGAGTTCGATCAGCGCGCTGACCCACATCACGAGAAGAAGATCGGTCATGTTCCTACACTCCCGGTTGCGCTCTTCGCCGCCGCGTTTTCTGCGGGCCAAGGTCTGGCCGGATAGCGGAATCTATTTGCGCGGCTGAATCGCAGCAAAGGATAAGCATAAGAAGAAAATGTTGCTGGTGCTTCGCCGCCCAGTTCGGCAACCACTCGCGAATTGTCGAACACGGTATTCCAAGTCAGGTAAGGCCAGAATACCTTGAGAAGAGACGCGCCGCGTCCCAAATCGCTCTTTTTTCGGGCAAGCCAGTTTACGGTGCCGGAGAACGGCGCTCCAAGCGACGAGACATACAGTGGCTTGCGCCAGCCGCCGTTTTTGGCGAGCGCGTCGGTCAATTCGCGATAAGTCTGCGAGCCCGTTCCCGAAGAAAGGTGATAAGTGTTATGCGTGGCCTTCTCCTTTTGATGGATCGCGACGATTGCCTTGCCAACGTAGTCCGCAGGAATTATGTCAATGCGATCATCGGGACGGAGCGGCAAAACAGGGAGGCTGGCGAGCACGCTGAACGCTTGCACCATATCAAACTGAGTGGTCTCGGGCTTGCGGCTGTCGCCCAGAACGATCGCAGGGCGAAAAATGGTCCGCGGTACGTCCGGCAAGAGTTGATGCACCATATGTTCACAAAACTTCTTGGTGCGAGCGTACGGATCGTAGTCCGAGCGCGACCAATCGATCGCTTCGTCTTCGCGCACAACTTCGTCTTGCCGCGTGCCGGCTACAGCAACGGTCGAAACATGCGAGTAACGCCGCAGGCCGTGGTGGTCCTGAATCCGGCGCGCCAGTTGAATCACCTCCAGCGAGCCACGGAGATTCACGTTCAGACATTGCTTTTCGGACTTCCGATTCAAGGAAGCGGCGCAGTGAACCAGCGAGTCGGTCGAGTGCACGAGCTGCTGGTAGTCGTCAGCCGAAAGTCCAAATCGCTCGCTGGTCAAATCGCCGCGAAAAATCCGCACGCGAGCGGCGAGAAAGTCGCGAAATTCGGGAAATTCAAAATGCAGTTGCAGCGATTGCCACAAGCGCCCGCGGGCTTCCTGCTCGCTCTTGGCACGCACCAGAAGATTTAGCGAATCGGAATGCCCTGTAAAAAACCCCGCGGCCAGATAGCTGCCGAGGTATCCCGTCGAGCCCGTAAGAAAAATCGCCATGAGTTAGGCGTTCTTTCCGGTGCCGGACGCGGCGCCTGCGGCAACGGGCTCCGGCCCCCAGTCCAACTGGCGCGGCGGGCGCGATTCGAGCGGCCGGCCTTCCATCAGCGGATAGCACCAGCGGCGCAGCGCGGGGATATGCACGTTAATCCAGTAGTCCCACCAATCGATCGATTCAGGATCGAATGCAAAGAGTTTTCGTTCTTCCGCACTCAGCGCAGCAGAAAGCAATCGTGCATTCTCGCATTCGAAAACATGCTCGTTGTGAAGGATGAACGGCTCGTAAAGTTCGATCAATTTCTCGGCGCGATTCAGGTCGCGCTCGGCCTTGGCCAGTGGAGACTTCTTCAGCCGGAAGAATCCCGCCACGCGGTTGATGCCGCTGACGACCGCTTTCTGCATCGGAATCGAAAGCCGTTCATAGCGCTGCTTGGAGACCGGAATCGTTTCGAATTTCACTTTGAGCCAATGGTCGATACCCTGCTGGGTTTTGTAATGTTTGCGATGCGCCAGACCAGTGAGTTCGATGCTCCGGCCCATATTGCACGGCGTTATGCCTGAGGTTGCGAGCTGGTACATACGCGCGTTCTTCCTCTGCACGAGCGCCGCCGCGATCAAAGTCATGCCCCGGCAAACCATGTCCACCGGAATAACGTCGAGGCACTTCTTTTCGTTTGAAGGAAGCTGCCGAAAATTCGTGCCGAGCAGATAAGACAATGGACCAGAAGTGTTGATCCCTTCGTTCCAACCGGCAAAGGGCGTGCGTGTGGAACTTTCGACGATGGAAGGCCGCACGACGGCAATCGGCAGATCTTTGCCGCGCCTCGCCAAAATCGATTCGCCGAGGCTCTTCGTGAACGTGTAAGTGTTCGGCCAACCCAATCGTTGTGCGCGCTTCATTCCCGCTCGTACGAGCCGGTTCCGTTCCCAACGCAGGCGGTTGCGTCGAACAACACCTTCGAGCTCGCGCGCTTCCACCATGGATTCATCCGCACCTTTGCCGAGTGCCTGTCTCCGCAGGGCAGGCGCCAATTCATTTCCCTGGGCGCGCTCTTCCACGCTACGAATCATCGCGCGCAATGATTCCACTTCGCGCTCCGTGTCAAAACGCGGGTCACCCGCGGGATTGTAATTTTCGCGCAGCTCTTCCTGCACACGGCCGTCGCGCTTACCGACGATATAGCAGGTTGAAAGGTGCATCAGTGCCGCATGATCCGATACGCGCAGGAACTCGACCAAACGCAGCGTCGAGTCCACGTTCGAAGCAAGCGCGTCGCGCAGATCGGGATTGAAGTCGGTCAGCCCGGCGCTATTTACCACTACATCCAACGACTTTGCCAAGCGGTCGTGCGTCGCTGCATCTAAGCCCAGTTTTGGCGCGCTCACGTCACCTTCGACCACTTCCAGTTTTTCCTTGAGGAATTGGCCCAGTCCACGCCCATGAATTTCCTCAAGAGGATCGAACGTCGGCGACTCTTCCACGATCTTTTCAAACCGCCGCTGGGCTGTCGTCGTCCGGTTTCTGCGTATCAGCAGCGTGATTTTTCGGATATTCGGGATTTGCTGGAGCAACTCCACCAGCCAGACTTTGCCGATAAATCCGGTTACGCCAATCAACATCAAATGTTTTCCAGAAAGGCTTTCGCGCACGGACAGCGATTCGACACGCGGCACGCCGCCGAACAGCACGACGTTGCGACCAATGGAAACATCGGGCCGCGTTGCCGTCTGCGTCGCATCGGCCGCCGAGCTGCCTTGTTTCCAACCCAGGCTCTTCTGCAACTGCGGCGCTGAAAGTCTGCCGTCGGCGGCGCCGCTTGCAATCCACGCGAATGGCCCGCGCGGCCGTATGATCGGCTTCAGCAACCGTCCAGTCGCAACGCCATCACGAAATTCCAGTTGGTTGGAAATAAACCGTTCTACGCCAAGATACACGGCAAGCGGCCGCAGCACGTGATCCAGCGATTGCCCAACGAGAACCACCTGCGCGCCCGCCGCGAGCGTCTCGCGCAGCTTTTCAACGGCGCCCTGCCGCAGTTTCGGCTTCAAAATGTAATGAAAATATTCTTCGCCCAGCAAGTCCAACCGGTCGCGAGTCACGCCGCGTAACAACGCATAAAGCAGTCGCGTGGCAATCGTCCGGCCCGCCAGATATGCGACGGGCCGAAGCAAAGCCATCGCGGCCATACTCGCGCGGCGTTTCCACCGTTCGGAAAAGCTCTGCCCGTGCCAGGTAAAAAAGCCAACTTGCCGCAGTGCGCTGAGTTCCAGGAGGGAACCTTCCACGCGCCAATAGACAGGCGAACCCGCGCCGGCAGGCGATTCTTTTCTTTCTGATTGGGAGACGAGATTCGACATTCCTGGCCTGGGCCTACGCGCCCAAACTGGGCGCTGCAGGACACTCCGAACAGCCTAAGCTGTGACGCGTTCGCACCTGTCTAGGTCTGGAACTTCTGGGACGACTGCTCCGACGAGGCGCATTTTCGCGCAGCATGCACTCGACGGCACCGCGCTTTGCCCAACCGGGAGCGCACCCCACTGCAATCCATTGGAAAAATATCATCGCGAGCGGGTAATCGCAAGGCGGCGGGTGGTTTTCTACCTACCGGCCGGCATTTGCAAGCAGGAATCAGGATGAGCTACACGCCCCAGCCGTAGCGTTCGGCGTGTTCGAGTGTGCGCTGCATTTCAACATGGAGAATATCCATAAACCCTGTCGTTCCAATGGATTTTGCCCCGGGCATCGCCAAGTCCGGTGTTCGGTGTCCAGCCTGTAAGACCCGCACAACAGACTGCTCGATCCAGTCCGCTTCGAGTGACAATCCGAATGCATCGCGAAGCATCATGGTCGCACTTAAAATCGACCCGATCGGGTTGGCCGAATCCGTGCCGGCTAGCGACGGCGCCGAACCATGAATCGGCTCAAAGAGCGGCGCGCCGCTGCCAAAACTTGCTGACGGGATTAGTCCGATCGAACCAACCAGTGCTGCGGCGGCGTCGCTCAAAATGTCGCCGAACATATTGCTGGTGAGCATGACGTCGAATTGCGATGGCTTCAGCGTCAGTTGCATCGCTGCGTTGTCAACGTACATATGTTCCAGCTTGACCGAGGGATAGGCAGAACTCAGCGCAATCACCGTCTTGCGCCAAAGTTGCGAACTTGCCAGAACATTTGCTTTGTCCACGGAGCACACCCGGCGCGACCGATTCTCCGCCCGCACATACGCAAACTTCGCAATCCGCTCCACTTCCTGCGCGGAGTAAGACTCCGTATCCCAAGCGCGTTCTTTGCCACCATCACTCGTGTTACCGCGTTCGCCGAAATATATGCCGCCGGCAAGTTCACGGACGATTTCGATGTCCAGATCACCAAGGCGTTCGGGCTTCAGCGGCGACATACCGCGCAGAGGCTCCAGCACCTTCACCGGTCGGACGTTCACGTACAGCCCCATTCCCTGGCGCAGCGCTAGCAACCCGCTTTCTGGCCGCTTTCCCACCGGAAGCGAATCCCACTTCGTTCCGCCGACTGCGCCGAGAAACACTGCGTCGGACTTCTTACACGCATCGAGCGTGGCGTTGGGCAGCGGCGTCGCCGTCACGTCAATCGCTGCGCCGCCGACAGGGTGTTCTTCAAAATCAAATTGATGATGGAATTCATGCGCACACTCGCGCAGCACAGTGGCAGCGGCGCGCGTCACTTCCGGGCCGATGCCGTCGCCCGGCAGCAGCACGATGGTCTTTTTCATGGAGTTCCCTTAAATTCCTGCGAAACTCGTGGAGAGATCGCTTACGCGGCGGACGTTGCTCCCGCCGCAATCGATCCAGCGCCACGTCGCATCACTTCGTGCGCAATGCCGACGATGTCCCGCATCCGCACTGTTTTCGATTGGTCCGCGAGCGCCGTAACGCGCCGGTAAACTTCCGCGAGTTCCGCATCGCTTGCATCGTATCCCAAATCCTTCAACGCCGTGCGCAGCGCATTGCGGCCCGAGTGCTTTCCCAAAACGAGCGAGCGGGAAGGCACTCCAACCGATTCCGGCGAAATAATTTCATACGTCAATGGGTTCTTGATGATGCCGTCCTGATGAATGCCCGCTTCGTGTGCGAACGCGTTGGCCCCGACGACCGCCTTGTTCGGCGCAACCTGCGCACCGGTAATTTCCGTAAGGAGCCGGCTGGCCGGAAACAATTGGCTCAGATTGATGTTCGTTTGCGCGCCAAAGCTTTCTTTGCGGACGGCGAGCAAAACCGCAATCTCTTCGAGCGAAGCATTTCCAGCGCGTTCGCCGATGCCGTTCACTGTGCACTCAATCTGCCGTACGCCTGC
>Ga0137403_10010251_pt1 | contig 10380 bp, 10 predicted proteins | sample CZOMad2_1_16fung_FD_122057 | JGI IMG/M metagenome (GOLD analysis project Ga0137403, IMG submission 122057) | Vadose zone soil fungal communities from Angelo Coast Range Reserve, California, USA - CZOMad2_1_16fungal (Hybrid Assembly) | ecosystem: Environmental > Terrestrial > Soil > Vadose zone... | reverse complement strand
CTGGTGAGTTGTAATCCGTGGAAAGTGGTCGGGCACGTCGAAAACGGGGAGCCCGTTCACCTTTCGGGTCCCGAGTTGATACAGGAGTCCGCGGCGGACGAGCTCGGATGCAGCTTTGCCAAGCGCGAGTTGGTGCTGCCGGGCGTAAGCCTGCAGCGCCTTCATCGCATCGGTCTCCAAGACTAGCGGCGTGCGCATAAGTCGATGATGTCATGAAAGCGGAGTAATACCTACGGGCGCGCGTTGATGGCCAGCCGTTATTCGCCGAAGGCCGGTATTGGCTAGGACATGTGCCACAGACCCTCGCATCCTTGATAATGGAATCAGAACATGCCCCTTTACGAATACAGGTGCCGCACCTGCGGAAAGAGTTTCGAGATGCTGCGCCGGATGACGGACGCCGATCGAGAACTGGAGTGCCCGGAGTGCCGGTCGGCGGAGGTCGAGCGCCTGCTTTCGACGTTTGCCACGAGCGGATGCGGAACGTCCGGCTCAGGGAAGTTCACTTGAGCGCGGTAAACGGCGGCCGGTCGGCCGCTGGGCGAATACTGGAGATCAAATGACGGCAATTCACCCAGGAGAACAGTTGGCTGAGGAGCTGGAAGTGCTCGGCGTGAGCGCGGCCTCGCTGGCGCGCCAACTAGGCGTGCCGACGAATCGCGTAACCGAGATCCTGAACGGCCAGCGTGCCATCACGGGCGATACGGCTCTGCGTCTCGGCAACTTCTTCGGAACAAGCGCGGAGTTTTGGCTAAACCTGCAAAGTCTCTACGATCTACGTTTGGCCGAACAGAAGGCCGGCAAGTCAATCAAGACGCTGCCGACGTTGAAGCGGCTTAAACAGGTCACAACGTAAAGTCACCCGGAGAGCCGGCTCATTGTCAAAAGCAACTTTCACCCCCGCACGCTGGCCGCCGGTATCTTCTTCACCAAATCCAACATCTCCGCGCGGCTTTCCGAGCCGATGGTGAAGCAGTCGACGCAATCGAGCGAGAGGGCGAACTGGAGGGATTCATCCACTTTATTGCGCAGTTGGCCGGCGCCTAGAATTTTCATGCCGATCACGCCTTTGCCGGCGCCTTTCATTTCACGGAGCACACCGATCACGGTTTCGGGGGCGGCGTCCATGGCGATCTGCGCGGGGTTGATGCGGGCGAGATCGACCTCGACCCAGGGAGTGCGCGCGGCAGTTTTGAGGGCGTCGAGGGTGTGGCAGGAAGTGCCGTGCGTGCGCACAATGCCTCTTTCACGGGCTTCGGAGATGACGGCCATGGCGCCCTTCTTGCGCTCGGGCCAGTCGGCGTCCATCATGCAGTGCAAAAGCAGGATGTCGATGTAGTCGGTGCCCAGTTCGCGGCGGAAGCGGTCGAGATCGGCGCGCATTTCCTTTTCGGTGGAGGCGCGCGTCTTGGAGAGGATTGTGACTTTGTCGCGGGGCACGCTTTTGAGCGCCTCTTTCACGTGCGGGTGAGTGCCGTACTGGTCGGCGGAATCCCAGAAAGTCACGCCATTATCGTAGGCGGCATGGAAGAGATCGGCGAGGCCGCCGAGGCCAAGCTGGCGGGTCTGGTTGGAACTGCCACCTACGCCGTTGGTGCCGGTACCCTGAGCCAGACGGCTCAGTTCGACCTTCATGGGGCCGAGGTGGACGCGGTCGGTGGCGTTTTTCGGGGCCGGGCTGGCAAAGAGGTGGTGAGGGAAACGGTCGAGCGAGATCGCGGCGCCTGCAACTGCGGCGGTGCGGGCCAGGAAGTCACGGCGATTCATGTGGTTCTCCTTCAGGGAAAGGTAGCACGGTTTGAAGACAGGTGCCAGGTGTTAGGTGCTAGGTGTTAGGGGCGCGAGGGGCTACCGGTAGAAGGCACGACACCACAGGCCCGGGCTAAACCGAAAACAGCGTGGAAAATCTTAGCGTGCCTTGTCGATTTCTGCGGGGGTGGTTCGTTATTAGAGCGCAAGACACAAACACCTAAAGAGGAGAATCCGATGAAAATACAACTGATAATGGCAAACGTGCTTTTGGCGGCGCTGGCGTTGCACGCGGGCGGGCCGAAAGTGGAGCGCAGTAACGATGTCGCGGCTTTTGCGCGGCTCAAGACACTGGTGGGCGAGTGGGAAGCGGACACGCGGATGGGGAAAGCGCATCTGAGCTATGAACTTATTGCGGGGGGCACGGCGCTGGTGGAAAAGGAAAGCGCGGAGAAGATGCCGGCCATGTTGACGGTCTATCATCTGGACGGGCAGCGGCTGCTGCTGACGCACTACTGCATGGCGGGGAATCAGCCGCGGATGCAGGCGCGGGGGTTCAACGCGGAATCGGGAGAGCTGGAATTCCAGTTTCTGGACGCGACTAATCTGGCGAATCCTGGCGCGGGGCACATGCATAGCGCCAAGTTCCGCTTCGTCGATAATGATCACCTGGCGACGGAGTGGGAATTCTACGAGAACGGCCAGCGGAAGATGACCGAAACAGCGCAGTACACTCGCGTACGATAAGGAGAGCCGATGCCCAATTACATGCTATTGCTTTACGACAATCCGGCGGGCTGGCGGACCCTGAGCCCGGAGGAGATGCAGAAAGGGATCGAGAAATATATGGCCTGGACTAAGAAACCGTTCGTGGTGGACAGCAAGCGGCTGGGGGAGGATGCAGGCCGCGTCATTCGATCGGGGCAGGGCAAACCGAGGGTCACCGACGGGCCGTATAGCGAGACCAAAGAAGTGCTGGCCGGCTACTATACGATTGAAGCCGCGAATTACGACGAAGCCGTCCAGCGCACGCTCGATCATCCGCATCTGGAGCACGGCGGAACGGTCGAAGTCCGGCACGTCTACGGGACGTGACGGCCTCGCCCCAGACCGGTTTGCTGCTGGAGCACCTGTTCCGTCACCAGGCGGGGCGCATGGTGTCGCGCCTGGCGCGGCTGCTGGGTCCGGCGCATCTGGATCTGGCGGAAGAGACGGTGCAGGAAGCCATGCTTCGGGCTCTCCAGACATGGCCCTATCAGGGCGTGCCGGAGAACGCCGGGGCATGGCTTTTTCGGGTGGCTCACAACGCGGCCATCGACGCCGTGCGCCGCAACCAGGTTTTGGGCGAGAAGACGGAAGCGATTGTCAGCGAACTGACGCGCTCTGCTACCGTCGCGCCGAATGATCCCGATACCGAGGAGCAGCTTCGCGACGATGAACTGCGCATGATCTTCATGTGCTGCCATCCAGCGATGGCGCGTGATGCAAGCGTGGCGTTGAGCCTGAAAACGGTGAGTGGATTCAGCGTGCGCGAGATTGCACGGGCGTTTCTAGCGGATGATGCGGCCATCGCGCAGCGGCTGGTTCGAGCCAAACGGCAGATCCGCGACCAGCGGCTGACGCTCGAGCTACCCCTGGGGCCCGAGCTGAAACGGCGCCTCGATTCGGTGCTGGATGTGGTCTATTTCATGTTCAACGAAGGCTATGCCGCGCACGAAGGCGAGTCGCTGATCCGGCAGGACCTTTGCCTGGAAGCGCTGCGGCTGGGGCGGCTGGTGGCGGCGTCATCGATGGCGGAGCCGCGCGTGGATGCACTGGTGGCTCTTATGGCGCTACAGGCGGCGCGCCTTCCTGCGCGCGTGGACGAGGCCGGCGACCTGGTGCTGCTCGAGCAGCAGGATCGCAGCCGGTGGGACCAGCAGTTGATCGCGCTCGGATTCCATCATTTCGACCGGTCGATCGCCGGGAGCGAGGTCACGGAGTATCACGTCCAGGCGGCGATTGCGGCTACACATGCACGCGCCGCAGGGCCAGAGGGGATCGACTGGCCCGTGATTTTGCACTTGTACGATCAGCTTCTGGCGATCAATGCATCGCCCGTGGTGGCGCTGAACCGGGCGGTGGCGGTGGCGAAGGTGCGCGGCGCGGCGGAAGCGCTGCGGGAAATCGAGCCGCTAAACAGCGATCCGAAGCTGCGCGATTACTACCTGCGGCTGGCGGTGCATGGACATCTGCTGGCGGAGCTGGGGCGGCGGGCGGAGGCGGCGGAGTGTTTCCGTAAGGCGCTGGAGTGTTCGTGCTCGGAGCCGGAGCGGAGGTTTTTGAGGCGGAGGCTGCGGGAAGCCGAGCAGTGAGAGGCGCGTGCGAGCGGTGGGGAACCCCTTCCTGCCAGCCGGCCATGCCAAACGCGGCTTTTCTAAGCTGATTTCGCCAAGCCGACTTGTCTCAGCAGGGTCCAAATCCAAATAAGGATCAAACAGGTCCGGGTCTCTAAACGAGGCATCGGATTCGAACCGGAGTATCGCTTTTACGCCAGGAGCCTCGCAATCACGATGAGGTTCCAAGCGACGATTCCGGTGAAGACTACGTTTGCGTGGCGCAACGGGCGCACGCGACTCGAAAGAGCGCACCCAAACGCAATCAGCAGGACCAGGACCTTGGCCAATATCAAACCCGCCACTGGGCCGATGGACATGAACATGTGTATCAGCGGGTTGTTTTCGGCGCCCCCTAGTTGCAACGCTACCATGGTCGTCGCCGCGTCGGCGACCTGCAGGGCGAAAAAGACGATCAAAATATTAGCCATAGGATATCGGCGCAGTACCAAGAACTGATATCGGCTGATTCAAGGAAAAACTGAACCGGCCCGCGCCTACCTCCAACCGTATCGTCGAGACACCGAATCTACAATCTTGTCAATGGTTAACGGGAACTTGTTGAGGAGTGGTGCACGCCGTTTGGCTGCCCTCACCCAATGACCGCAAAAATCGCGTTCAGGGCCTGACGGGAGACCGATCCAGCACCCGAAGCAGACCAGGCTCCAGACGGGTCGGGGGGGACCGGAAGTTATTTGGAAGGTGGGCCTAAGTAGGGCGACTGGTCCGAAAATCGGACGTCAGGCTGTAACTGCTTTTTCGGGGGTCCAGCAAATTGAGCCGGCGGAACAACGACGCGACTTTGTTTATTTAGCGGGACGCGACACTAGCAGCGGAGGGTCAACCGTCCTCGTACCCTGCACGGAAGTGACCAGGTCATTGACGACGCGTACCACCGTAGCTTTATTGCGACTGACTAGGTAGATGTAGGTTTCACGGAAACGGTGTCCGTCGCGAGACGATATCATGACGGCGGGAGGCGGATAATCCTGGTGCAGCGTGGCCTTTCCCATACCAACCTCTATGCTGTCTGGCGCCTGCTTGGGTTCGTCCACGGTTACGACACCATTGGGTTTCGGGGCAACGACGGCGGAAACGTGCTTCGAGGTTGTTACACGCCGGGACACGACGGCGGCGGGGGGCCGTACCGGCGGCCTGCTTGGCTTCGCGGGTTGCGAACTCATCAGTGCGGATTTGGATCTCTGGAAGCCGGAGAATATCTGGGTCCGGAACACAGACACGCCGAGAACGATCAGCACCGCAAGCCCTAGAAGAAAGATATTACCGAGGTTTCTCACAGCCCATCCATTCGCCGTTTCGACACTGATAGCCCCCTCGGCAAGAGGCGCCAGTCCGGGCGCCCGGTTGCGACGAAGACTTAAATGAACGGCTGCGACAATTATCGCCAGCGTTTAGGTCTGAGCGAAATCGGGAATTCACCCGACAAGCGGCGAGGAAGTCGCAAAGGAAAGGGGAAGGCCGAGCGCGACCAGGTGAAGGCCCTCCGACCAGCTAGCAATCGGGGACCTCGCGCTGCCCGGCACGCCGTGCTAAGTCATGACCGCGCCTGCCGGACCATCTCCACGAACACGCCTCGGGCGGCATCGCTATTTCTCACTTCTCGCAAAAAAGCCACTCTGCGGCTATGAATTCTGTCGCCGGACTTCAGCCGGAGATGGAAGCCCAGGCGATCGACAGCGGTCATGGCAGCCTCGTCGGCGGCCTCGCCTGCAAACCGGCGGGCGATCAGAACGAGCGCATCGGCGTGATCCGTATTCATGTGCCGGATGATTCCCGGGGCGACCTCGGCGAGCGGATCAGGAAGAGCGCTCCCGTAGTCCTCGGCTGAGATCCATCCCATCACGCCAAAGCCCCCGATGAAGTAAACGCCCGAGACCTCCAGCCGGTAGTACGCAAAGTCGGTGTAGTCCTGCCAATATTTTGCGTTCTCATACCGCGAGAGATACAGGTCTCGAACCTCCGCGGCGGCCGCTTCCGTAACGGCTCCCAAGAGCGTGACACGGGCGGCGCCCAGGGGATCGCCGGAAACATCCGGCTGGGTGATGAGCAGGCTGGCGCGCGCATCCTGCTGGAGGTTCTGGGTGTGCATCGCCATGCTGCTGATGAAAAAGGTTGGACGGCCAAGCTCATCGACGGCAAAGGGCATCATGGAGCCGAAGGGGAATCCGGGAAACTTACGCGAATGCGTCGACAGGCTGCCGATGCGGCCGAGCGAGGCGAGCGTGCGCGCACGTTCGGCGAGGGAGGGCTCAGGAACCTCTGGAGGCGCGGGTCCAGATCCGGCGTGTTGTCGGGAAGGCACGGTTCTATGGTAGCTGAGGTGGTCTTCAAGGCCAGAGATTGCGGTCATGCTTCGTGATTCCGGGCGCGAACTGCAGTCCGAAGAGCCGTAGAATGGAAGCGCCGGGGGATTTTCGTGGCCCACAACACGCCGAAAGGTCTTCTGAAAGGTTCCAAAGTGACGCGCAGCCACACCACCGTCATCGAGGCTGCTATCCCCGCTGTGAGTGCCGCGAAAGAGTCTCCGCGCGTTTCCAAGATTGTCATTGGCGTCATCAAGCCCACGAAGACCGGACAACCACACATTAAATTCACGCCGATTCAAGCCGGGTTGCGGATGCAGGTCCGCGGTAACAGTGCTGTCCAGATTTTCTTTGTCTACACCGACCGGCCTGATGATGTGATGCGGGAGATTACGGAGAAATGGGAACAGCGTTAACCCGGCAAGCGCTTCCAACGTTTCCGAAGTGCTGAGAGAAGTGCTTCCAGCCTTGCCGCGGCGTGAGCCATTTCCGATTGCAGTGGTTTCGGTCTGTCCTGCGCCGGCGGTCTAACAGGTTTCGCTGTTCCCAAATGCCTTGCCGAGGGCATCACTTAAGTGGAACAAAGAGTCTGCCCGCAACTTGGACCTTTTCTTCAAGAATTTCACTACGCCATTGCGCCAACCTGAAAAGATCGGGCCGCGCCGCCGGGGCAACGGCCCGAATCAACGGCGGCTCGCGAACTCAATCTTTTGCGCTATGGTCGCGTGCCTACGAACCCCAAACGACGTTTCCGGCTTTTACGGTTGTTCTGATTTTCATCGCCTTTACCCCCCTGTCTTAATCGCTGGTTCAGTCACTGTTTGCTGCAAGCGTCGCGTCCTTACGAACCCCAAACGACGTTTCCGGCCTTTACGGTCGTTCTGATTTTCATCGCTTTTTCCTCCTGCCCTCAGATTTGCGGATCGTCCTGGATAAAAGCAGTAGTTGTGCCAATTCGTACGAAAGCTAGCGGAGCCCATGCAATGATGCCTGCAACACTCTTAAAAAGAAGGATAAGAAGCTATTGCCGGGCTTGTAGTGGATCTCGCTTTTGAGGACGGGATCAAAGGCCGACCTAACCTTTTTGTTAGGTGGCCCTAACATTTGTGCGTGTGTATCCGGCTTTCTCTGGCTCGTACGACGCTCACCGATCGTATATACTCGTTGCGTGGAAGCGGCAGCCACACGACGAGTGACGGCAGTCGAAACGGACGCGAGACTGGAAGTCATCGCCGGTCCGCTTTCGGGAAAGACCTTTCCCATGAACAGGGAAGAGGTCTCGATCGGCCGCGAGCCCTCCAATGAGATCTCCGTCCTGGATTCGTCCGTCTCCCGCCGTCATTGTCTAATCCGCAAGGAAGGGGAGGCGTTCCAGATCCGGGACCTGGAGAGCCGCAACGGCACGTTCGTCAACGGCGTTCCGTTGAAGGAACGGACGCTCGAGCATACCGATCAGATCCAGATCGGAAGCTCGGTCTTGGTTTTCCTTACGAGCGACGCCTCTCGCGAGAGCTCGAGTTCCGTGCAGTTGGATGGGGCCGGGCCGGGCGGGCCAACCGTCCTGCTTCGAAAAGAGGACGCCCTCTACCTGAAGCCTCCGGAAGAGTTTGCCAACGTTCAAGAGTTTGCCAACCTACCCGTCACTGCGCGCGGGGTACGCGAACTGAACGCTTTGTCCAACTTCAGCCGGGCGGTGAATTCGGTTCGCACCGTCGAGGCGCTCCAGAAGAAGGTGCTGGAATCGCTGCTCGAAGTTGCGCCCGCCGTCCGCGCAGCCATTCTCCTGACCGACGAAAGTACCGGCGAATTCACGTCGGTGTTGGGATGGGACCGCAACCTTGGGCCCAATCAGCCGGTCCACGTCAGCCAGACGATCGCGGCTCACGTGCTCGAAGAGGGTGTGGCGGTCCTGTGTAACGATATCCCTGAAGACGCCGACTTCCACGCGGCCGAGAGCCTGGTTACGCCGGGCATCCGCTCCGTGCTGGCCGTGCCTCTCGCGGTGTTCGACAAAACTATCGGCCTGCTATATCTCGACGCCGACGACCCCAAAATGAAATTCGATCGGGGACTGCTGGAGTTAGTCACCGCCCTGGGTAACGTGGCCGCGCTTGCCATCGAGAACGCGCGCCACTTCGAGTGGCTGGAAGGCGAGAATCGGCGGCTCCGGCAGGAGCTGAACATTGAACACAACATGGTCGGCGAGAGCCCGGCCATGCGCGAAGTCTACAAATTCATCTCGAAGGTGGCCACCAGAGAATCGTCTGTATTGATATGGGGTGAGAGCGGCACCGGCAAGGAGCTGGTGGCGCGCGCCATTCATCGCAACAGCGGACGTGCGGAGAAACCGTTCGCAGCCATCAACTGCGCGGCGATTGCCGAGACACTACTCGAAAGTGAATTTTTCGGCCACGAAAAAGGCGCTTTTACCGGCGCGGTCGCTCAAAAAAGAGGAAAGCTGGAACTGGCGGACGGCGGAACGGTGTTTCTGGACGAGATCGGAGAACTGGCACTGCCGCTGCAATCCAAGTTATTGCGCGTGCTGCAGGAGCGGGAAGTCGAGCGCGTGGGCGGGACGCGGACCATCAAGCTGGACATCCGGCTGGTCGCCGCCACCAATCGGGATCTCAAGGCCGCCGTGCAAAGCGGGACCTTCCGCGAGGATCTGTACTACCGGCTGAACGTAGTTTCCATCCGGGCACCCGCGCTACGCGAGCGACGGGAAGACATATCCCTGCTGGCCAGCTACTTCACCGCCCGGTCCGCCGAGAAGGTCAACCGCCGGGTGATGGGAATCTCGCCAACGGCGCGCGCCTGCCTGATGCGTTACGACTGGCCGGGCAATGTAAGGGAACTCGAGAACGCCATCGAGCGCGCGGTGGTGCTGGGGTCGAGCGAGGTCATCCTTCCGGAGGATCTGCCGGATGCGGTGGCCGAGGAAGCGGTGCCCGGAGACGAAACCGTGACGCCGCTGCACAACGCGGTCCGCGAAGCCAAGAAACAGGTCATCTGCAGGGCCATTGAACAGGCCGGCGAGAACTACACCGAAGCGGCAAAGGCCCTCGGCGTACATCCCAACCACCTGTTCCGGCTGGTCCGCACGCTGGGGCTGAAGCCGAAGAGGCAACGGTGACTCAGGGATCAGCTCAATCCTGCCGCCAGGTAGAGCACGGCCAAATCGCGCTGGAAGGAGAAGGCGTAAGATTTGCCATCCGCCGACAGCGCGACTGGACCGAAGAAGATCGCGCCGGGTTCCGGTGGCTTGAATTCACGCCAGAGTTCCTTCTTCCCCGTTGAGACCTCCACGCGGAAGATGGATAACTTCCCCTCAACCGGCCGCTTGAGGAAAAGGTAGCGGCCATCCCCGCTCCACCGCAGCACCGATTCGCCGGGTTCGATGGCCGCGACAGGCCGCAGCGGCCCTCCGTCAACAGCGCGCAAGCAGAGCCGTCCCGAGTCGATGATGACCACTGACTTGCCGTCCGGCGAAACTCTGGATGCCCGGACTCCTTCCGGCGTGATCGGCTTGGACTGGCCACCAGCCAGGTCTCGTACGTATGTGCGCACCGGCCGGTTGGGTTGATTGCCCACGAAAAGAATCTTCCGGCTGTCCGGGAACCATTCGGCGGATCCATATTGCAGCTCATCGCCCGTGAGCACGCGGGCCTCGCCGGCGCCGGTCGGGAGCACGAGGAGTTCGGAACCGCCCGCGTTGCGGTGAAAGCACAGCACCCACTTGCCGTCGTGCGACAGCTTCGGCGCATGACCATATCCCAGTCTCACGGCCGGGCGGCCATCGGTGCGCCGGAGATAAATGGCGGAATTGCGGCCCTCGCCATACGACAGTTCGGAGAAGAGCATCTCCTTTCCGTCATCCGACAGCTCTTGGACGTTTGACACGTCGAGCCAGGCCAGATCGCGCTCTTCGGAAG
>Ga0137403_10010250_pt1 | contig 10380 bp, 12 predicted proteins | sample CZOMad2_1_16fung_FD_122057 | JGI IMG/M metagenome (GOLD analysis project Ga0137403, IMG submission 122057) | Vadose zone soil fungal communities from Angelo Coast Range Reserve, California, USA - CZOMad2_1_16fungal (Hybrid Assembly) | ecosystem: Environmental > Terrestrial > Soil > Vadose zone... | reverse complement strand
CTGTTTTCGTTACTCGATAGCAGTTGGGTGCATTACCTCTTTAGAGGGGGATGAGAACAACTCTAGTGGTGCCCGATTTCTGACATTAGGGAGGATTTGCCCGAGGCAGAGTACTATCATTCTGCTTTGAGATAGTTCGACGAAGAAAAGACATGAGCTTGAGTTTTCGCCAACCAAGACCTAAGCGGTCAGGCTTTATTGCCGTGATCGGCCAAGAATCGTCGATCTGCTCAAGCTCTACACCGAATCGATCAACACGACGAGCAATGGGGCGCACCCGCACCCGTTTCCACTGCATCTGCGACAGCTTCTCACGATTCATTTGAATCCCTCCGCGTCGATTTTATCACCAGTGAATCCTCACGCCGCCAGCGACAGGCTGAACGAGTAGGCGCGAACGGTGCGAACCGGGCCCCCGGCACCATCCGAACGTCCGCGGAGCTCCAGCAAAAAGATGGTTTTGCCGACTTAAATCAAGGGGGGCTTCGCGCCGCGAGGTGTGATTGGTCCTCCTTTCCCGCGAAAACAGATTCTCACTAGTGCCCAGGAAAAAACTGGCCCTCGAGAAAATCTACCATTTCTACCGCTAAAGTTTCAGGGCGCGCCTCTAAATGCCGCCTCTGGTCCTCATCGACGGATGGATCGCTAATCTTGTCAATCAAGAAAACCCTTCCGTAATGTAGTTCTCTGGCCTGATTTGCGTCAGCTGGTGTGAGGCGTCCACTTGCCGCGAGCCTGTCGCACACGGCAGCTAGTTTCATCAGAACAAGATTACTTGGGTTCATTTGATTTTCCTCCTGCGTAAGTAAGCATCCAGGCCACTAACAACAGGCCGGTCAGAGCACCGCATTCCAGGAGAACACGTCCGTAATCCACATTTGATGTGGCCAACTTGTATGGATACTGCGAGTACCCCTCCGGCTCTTTAGGGCGGTCAGCAACAAAACCAACTCGAGGATCGTCAAGCTTATTAGATTCAGCGAGGCGTTTGTCATACTCAATGAAGGCTGCTGGTCGTACTGGTCCTGACCACACAAAGCCATAGCCCAACATCTCAGTATTTGCCCCTCTGATTGTTGGGCCGCCACGCCAAGGTACCCATACAAAGATGAAAGCCGACGCGACCCCATAGAGCGTGAGTACAGCACGGTTGCTTCGAGTCAATCGGACCTCCCGTCTCCGCCATTGTAGGGCTTCTCTTTGAAGGTCTGTCAAGTAACAAGCCGTCAATCATTGCGCCCCTTCTCAGATTAGAAGGTCATCGAATCAAGAACAGAGACGGTCAAGTAGTGGAGACCTTCGCCCGATGTGGTTAAAAACTACTTTTGGAACGGCCCTGAGCGGCACGAAAGGCTGTTCCCGTCCCTACGTGCAATCTATGGGCGATCTTGCGCCAAGAAAGCCCCTGAGCGCGAAGAGCTAGAATCTTTTTCGCATCGACTCTCTTGCGTGGCCGACCGTTTCTAGCGGGGAATGGAATGGGTAGGGTCGCCATAGATTCAGCCTTCAGTCACCGGGCATTCGCGTCACCGCACTGTGTCAACGTGTACCGCTTCCAGTCGCGTCCAATTGACTATCAGCACGGCGAATCCGCGTCCAACTGCGTCCAAAACACGACTGTTTATGGGCCTATTTCAGGGGTAGAAGCCAGTAAGGCCAACTGCATCAACAGGGTTTATGGAGCGGGCGATGGGAATCGAACCCACGTCCGAAGCTTGGGAAGCTTGTTGTAGGTGAGCAAAAACTTGAGAATTGATGGCAATTTAGCGTTTTTCGAAGTTCTTCAATGGATTCCAATTGGAGCAGGGGGATCGGAACGCCGGAGCAATCCCAAAAATCATATCACTCAAGTTTAAGGCCCCACCGTGCCGGACACCGTAAACGGGCTAAAGGGATTACCCGCATCGCAACTCCAGTGTTTCCCTAACTTGTCAGCTCATACGCTCAATGATAACTGTTTTCGATATTCCTTCGAATTGAAAGCGGCTGAGCAAAGGTTTTGGGCATTCCAGTGAGGGGAGCTTTGGCTTCCAGGCGCTGTCCCTTACGCATCGCTTTCAGAACCAGTGCCGCGGAGGCAAGCCCATGAAATCTCCAAAAAGAATCGAGCCCGTCGAGAACGGGCAAGCTGATTATCGCAGTACGCAGCGGAAGATTCTTCGTCTGAAGAGTTTCGATGCGAGAATTGAGAGGCGCGAGCCTCTGCCAGTTCAAATCTACCTCGCGAACTTGGAAGAGCCGCGGGCTCGCGAACGCACCGTAACGGAAGACGTCAGTCCCCACGGTGCTCGAGTGCTCACCAAACGATGCTGGCAGCCCGGCGAAGCACCGCTGGTTACCCCCTTGATGGGCGAGTTTCCGAAGCACGCGCGAGTCGTCTATTGTGATCCTCAACCGAAGGGTGGCTATTTTGTGGGCATACAATTCGAAGGCCCCCCATTCAAGTGGCACGTATAGCTCTCGCCGGGTTCGCCATCACGCTCATTGGATCATCGTGAGTTATGGAGCGGGCGAGGGGAATCGAACCCCCACGTTCGAACTTTGGGAAGCCGGAATGCGAATCATGCGGCCGGACGAAGAATATCGAAGGAGAAAGGATTTGTAGGAATTTTGAGTACGTTGCGGTCCCCCGCAACCAATCTGAGATACACAAGGCCGGAACACAGGATTCCGGCCTTTTCTTTTGTGTGAGCTATACGCTGTTTTCAGATTCCACTGGTCGAAACCAAGACGGCAAACTCGCTCGCGGCGGGGCGTCTAGGCGGGCCAACTGCCACCTCGGCGGTGCGGTATCTTCCGTCTGCTCACAATGCGTGGGCGCATGGAACCGATGTTCTTTGTTCACGCCCCAGTTTCTTCCACATATGGACCTCCGTTCCTCCGCGTTCAAAGGAAACTTCGTCCATGGCCAATTTCATCAAGTGGATGCCGCGCCCGTGTTCGGCACCGAGGTTTTCGAACGCCAGAGGATCGGGAACTTTATTGGCGTCGAATCCTTGCCCTTGATCCCTGACTACGACAGACAGTCCACCGCCGCATTCGCAGCGGCAACGGACGTGGACCAACTTGCTTGCGTCTCCGCGATTGCCGTGGAGCATCGCATTACTCAGGGCTTCCCGAAGCGCGAGTTCAACGAACTCTTCCTCTCCGCAAACACAGCCAGATGCTACGATCAGTCTTATAAGCCAATCCACCAGCGGCGAGATCTGGCCGATCTCGCTCTGCACCCAGGTGTGCACCTCCAGCGGTGCATCCGTGAAGCGAAGTTTGGGGAGCATCGACTGCAGCGATTTGAAACTGCCAACCCAAATCATCTCTGCAACACCTTTCAGGAGTTATTCTTCGGCGCCTAATGTCCGGCGCCGGGACCAGCCGACCTGAATTTGCGTGTGAAGAAAACCAAAGGCGCCCCGATCAAGCAGGCGCAGCCCAGCAGCCAGAAACAATCGAGAAAGCCAAGGAATGCCGCTTGCTGGTGGATCATTCGTGCCAATTGCGCTTTTGCGTGCAGAGCCGCGTCCGGGGTCGTAAAACCGTGCGTCACAAAATATCGCGACAAAGTGGCGAGTGTTTCCTGGTAGCGCAGGTGGAATGGAGTGGCGTGAGCGACCAGGACCGACTGGTGATACTGCGTTCGACGCGCAAGAACGGTTGTAACGAACGCGATCCCAACGCTTCCCCCTTGGTTCCGGAACAGATTGGTCAGACTTGAAGCTTTGTTGTTCTTATTCTTCGGCAGGAAGGAATAGGCCAGCTGGCTCACCGGCACAAACAGTGGGGCAATCCCAAGCCCCTGGATCGCACGGGCGATCGCCACATGCTTGTAGTCTGTGCCCAGGTCGATGCTGGCGTAGCGCCACATGGCAATGCCAAAAATAATGTATCCGGTGAAAATGAGCGGCTTGATTCCAACTTTCGGCAAGATTTTCACGACCAGCGGAGCAAGCGCCACGATGACGAAGGCGCCAGGTCCAAGAACGAGTCCTGCGTCGGTGGCGGTGTAGCCATAGAGGCTCTGGAGCATCTGGGGAATCAATACCGTCGACCCGAACAGAGCAAAGCCAAAAAGGAAATAATAAACGTTCGCAATGGCGAAGTTCCGGTCTGCGAGCAGACGAATTTCAACCACCGGGTCGGGATGGCGCCACTCCCAGAAGGCGGCCGCAATCAGTGCCACAAGCGCGATCGAAAAGAACAAAACAATGAAGCCGCTTTCGAACCAGTCTTCGGTTTGTCCGCGGTCCAGTACGACCTCCAGGCACGCAAAGCCGAGGGCCACTAGGACAATCCCCAGGCCATCAATCCGAAGCCTGCCGCCTTTCCGGGCAGATTCGACTTCACGGGTGAACTCTGGAGGGTCGGAAACGAGCCGGTTCGTGAGTATCAGGGACACAATCCCGATGGGAATGTTGATGAAGAAGATCCAGCGCCAACTCCAATTGTCGGTGATCCAACCCCCGAGGGGCGGGCCAATCACAGGGGCAGTGACGATGGCCATGCTGTAGAGAGCGAAAGCCGCGGGCCGCTTTTGCGGAGGGAACGTGTCCACGAGAATGGCCTGCTCCACGGGAGCGAGGCCACCGCCGCCGACGCCCTGCAAGACGCGAAAGAAGATGAGCAAGCCTAGTGAAGGAGCGAGTCCGCACAGCAGCGAACTCAGCGTGAAGAGCACGACGCAGAGCATATAGTAGCGCTTCCGTCCGAACACACGGCTCAACCATGCGGAGAGCGGAAGAACTACAGCATTCGATACCAGATAGCTTGTCAGGACCCAGGTGCTCTCGTCATAGCTGACCGCGAGGCCGCCGGCAATATGGGGCAAGGCGACATTGGCGATGGCCGTGTCGAGGAGTTCCATGAAAGTCGCAAGCGTAACGGTGACTGCAATGATCCAGGGATTGATTCCGGCGCGCGTTGCGGCCACATTCGGAAAGGAAATGGAACCCGTTGTAGCGCTCATACGGTGCCCGGTTTCTTGGATGCAGCAAGAGACCGTTCGGTCGCATCTAAATGTTTGGTACAATGCAATAAGCGACCAGTTGGTCGCAGGGCTAGTTTTGAGGGATCTAGATGCGCAAAGGCGAGCAGACCCGCCAGGAAATCATTCGCAAGGCGGCGCCCATCTTCAATCAGAGGGGCTATGACGGTGCGGCCTTGTCCGATCTCATGCGGGCAACGGGTCTCGAAAAAGGCGGGATATACAGGCACTTCTCCAGCAAAGAGGCGCTGGCTGCCGAGGCTTTTGACTATGCCTGGCGGGAAACGTTAGACGCACGAATTCACGATCTGAATACCATCCCGAACACCGTAGATAGGTTAAAGCAGTTGGTTGCTAATTTTGTGGAGCGACGCGGAATTATTCCCGGCGGCTGTCCATTGCTCAACACGGCGGTCGATGCGGACGATGGAAATTCTGTTCTGCGCGAGCGCGCACGCAAGGCCTTGCGTGGCTGGCGGAGCTACCTTATTTCGATGATCAGGGCCGGAATCAAAGCGCAGGAAATCCGCCCAAGGATCGACGCAAAGAAGCTGGCGACTCTCATTATTTCGTCTCTCGAGGGTGCGATCATGGTCTACCGCCTTGAACGAACTGAGGAAGCGCTGCGCGCCGTCCAAGCTCATCTTGACAGCTACCTCGAAACAGAAGTGCGAGCTCCGTCTAAGTAACCAATAGGGATGGAGTCTAGCGTCCCTTGGCGCGCTCGCCTCTCAGGGCCATACAAGTCGAGGACGCCTTCGCAACTAGCCGCCCGCCTTCATCCGTGATCTCACACTCAATGTAGCCGATCGTGGTGCCCCGTCGCACCACTTTGCCCTCGGCTCGCAGGCGAGCCTCCCACACGGGGCGGAAGAAATTGATCTTTAGTTCGATTGTTGTGAAGGATTCGCCGGGCGCGAGCGTGCTGGAAAACGCCATTCCCATCGCTGCGTCAGCAATATCGCAAAGAATACCCCCATGGAGCGTTCCCATGGGATTGGCATGCTGTTGCCCAGCGGCCAGCGTGACGACGGCTCGTCCATCGGCAATTTCCTTCGCTTCAAATCCGATTAGCCGGGCGACTGGAATGTCGTTCGTCTCTGGGTGAGCCATAAATCCTCGCTGATGCGTAGGTTGCCGCGCTATCCCTGCTATTGATGCGACCGACTGGTCTCTACGCGCGATTTTAACACAAAATAAATGAAACCGAGCGGTCTCGTCTTACATCGAAAGGGGTGCTGATGAAAGCTGGCCGTTCAGATAAAGGAGCATACCAATGTCAAACTCATCGAGAAAAGGCGTCGCCCTAATCACGGGCGCATCGTCGGGCATCGGCGCGGTCTATGCCGATCGGCTCGCAAAGCGTGGCTACGACCTCATCCTGGTGGCCCGGAATGAGGCGCGGCTGAAGTCCCTTTCTGCACGTCTGACGAGCGAGACGGGACGGTCCACTAAGGTACTGCCCACCGACCTTAGCAACCGGGCGGAGCTCGCCAAGGTCGAGGCTACGCTGGGGAACGATCCGAGCATCACCATGCTCGTCAACAATGCCGGCACGGCCTCCGTTGCGCCATTGCTGAATGCCGACGCTAACAAGATGGACGAAATAATAGCTCTCAACATTACTGCGCTTACGCGCCTGACCTATGCAGCAGCTCCTGCATTTGTCGCGCGCGGCACAGGGGCGATCATCAACATCGGATCGGTGGTGGGCGTCTCGCCCGAGGCGCTCAACGGTGTATACGGCGCGAGCAAAGCCTATGTCCTTGCGCTCAGCCATTCGCTGCAGCACGAGCTCGCCGACAAAGGTATCCGCGTCCAGGCGGTGCTGCCGGGCGCGACCGCGACCGACCTCTGGGAGATCGCCGGCCTCCCATGGCAGAAATTGCCGCCGTCGATCGTCATGTCCGTGGAAGACATGGTCGATGCAGCGCTGGCCGGGCTCGACCAGGGTGAACTGGTGACGATTCCCGGCCTCCATGATGGAGACGAATGGACTCGTTTCGAGGCCGCGCGCCGCGCCATCTCGCAGCATTTCGGTAATTCCGTGCCGGCGCAGCGATACAGGATTGGTGTGCCCGCTCAGCAGCGGGCGTGATGCCGAGCGCGTAGTACGAAAGCATCGCTATCTCGAGCCGCGCCGGTCTCATAGCTCATCGAAGGTGGGTGACAGCGAGACGGAGTCACTCGCGTAGTGGACCATGAGGATTCGTCCTTACAGGCAAGGACGCGATCTGTATACGTGTAAGCGGCATGTTCGAGTTGTTGCTTACCGGAAAAAGTGTTTCGAACGAAAGGAGTTTTCTAATGCGGCAGTTGCAACTCGTAGCTCACGGCGAACCTTCCGATGTCATCGAACTCAGCACAGTGCCGGATCCGGCTCTTGGCCCGGAAGATGTTCTCATCTCGATGGAAGCGGCCCCGCTCAATCCATCAGACTTTCTGTTTGTCCGCGGCATGTACGGCGTCCGGCCGGCCTTCCCATCCTCCGTCGGCGCGGAGGGTGTTGGCCGAGTCGCAAAGATCGGATCGAGGGTTGATGTTGCTCTGCGGGGCAAGCGAGTCCTGATTCTTCCTACGTACGAGCAGGGCACCTGGGCAGACCAAGTTGTCGCCCCAGTGCGCAACCTCGTGCCGATGAGCAACGAAGGGGATCCCCTGCAACTTTCGATGATAGGGATTAACCCCGTTACTGCCTATCTCTTGCTGAACCGATACGTTTCCCTGATGCCCGGTGACTGGATCGGTCAAACCGCAGCCAACGCGGCCATGGGGCAGTACATCATTGCACTCGCAAAGCTTGCAGGAGTCAAGACGCTGAATGTCGTCCGGCGGGAAGAAGCCGCCGAACAGGTGCGGCAGTGGGGAGGTGACCGCGTAGTCTTCCAAGGCGACAATTTACACAAGGATATTGAGGAGGCTCTCAACGGGAAGAAACTTAGCCTCGTCTTCGATATGGTGGGTGGAGCTCCCGTGGGCGAGTTGGCCAAATCGCTTAAACCTGGCGGGTCGGTTGTCGTGTACGGCCTTCAAAGTGGGCAGTTCCCAGCTATGCCGCCCAAAGAGTTCATCTACCGTGGTCTTAACCTCCACGGATTCTGGCTCATCAATTGGATACGCAACGCGCCGCGCCCAGAGATCAAAGAGATTTACCAGAAGCTGGGAGACCTCGTAGCTGATGGATCGCTCTCCGCAGCAGTGGAGCATGTGTACCCGCTCGACCAGTTCAAAGAAGCGTTCAAGCAATCCTTGAAATCGAATCGCAGCGGTAAGATCCTGTTCAAGTTTGGCGCCGACGGATCGACGCTCGCGTCGCACTGATCGCGGGAGCGTCATCGGGAATTTATGGACAGCGCCAATATCGAAAGAATTTCCAAAGCGCTAGCTAACGAAACGCGGTTGCTGATCTTCGAGACCATCGCCGGCAATAAGGAAATCAACTGCAGCGCAATTGTGACCCCGCGCAGGGTAACGCTGGCGACGGTTTCGCATCACCTTAAGATCCTGTCGGACGCAGTGCTGATCGAGTGCCGCCGCCACGGACAATTCGTGCACAATCGCGTGGTGCCGCAGACGATCGAAAGCTATGCGCGCGCTCTATCCAGTCTCTCCGGAGCTAACCGACAATAGCTACATGACGGGAAGGGAATTGTTTGTGGATGGCGGTTTCGCCCAAGTGTAGGCCGCGCTCTCTGCATCAGTGAAAACTTTTTGATTCGCTTTGACGGTTACCACAGCCGAAGTCCCCCCGTCTCTGGGGTCACTTAAATGGAAGAATTCGCGTACGATTCAAGGGTCGCGCTCGCGAAAACTGACGATCTGAAGAGATTCGCCTGCCTCTCCGCACAACGCAAACAGCCAGTACCTCCATCAAGTCCATACGGCTTGACCGACTGGATCGGTTTTGGCCAATGGATTTGAGGACTTGCACCGAAGCCCGCGGAAACCTAACATATCGCTTCTAGCGTAAGGCGCGCTACCGGGGGAAAACATGAACACACTTTTGAAATACAAATTCTGGATAGGAGGAGCGCTTTTCTTGGTGGTCATCGGCCTTGTTTTTGGAGCGACTCGCTCGAAGCGCGTATCGGGAGCGCAGCCGGGGGCTTCGCCGGACGTTGAGGTCGTGCAGGTTGAGCAGAAGGATGTTCCGATTTTTGGCGAGTGGATCGGGACGCTCGACGGGTTCACGAATGCCGACGTCCTGGCACAGGTCTCGGGCTACCTATTGCGGCAGGGCTACCAGGAAGGCGGATTCGTTAAGAAGGGTCAGTTACTCTTCGAGATCGATCCGCGGCCCTTCCAAGCCGCGCTCGACCAAGCCGAAGGGCAGCTGGCGCAGGCCAAGGCCGCGCTTGCCAACGCTAAGGCGGTGCAAGGTAGGACGGAGCTCGATGTCAACCGTTACACCCCGTTGGCGAGAGAGCAAGCCGCCAGCCAGCAGGATCTGGACAACGCGATACAGAACGACTTGGTGGCTAAGGCCACGGTGGCAACGGCCCTGGCTCAAATAAAGTCAGCCGAGGCCGCCGTTGAAACGGGCAAGATTAACCTAGAATTCACCCGGCTCGTCGCGCCTATCGAGGGGATCGCCGGGCAGGCTCAACTTCAAGTAGGCGCCTTAGCTAATCCAGCCAGCGGGCCCGTTACCTCCGTGTCCACCGTCGACCCCATCAAGGTCTATTTTACCGTGAGCGAGAGTGAGTATCTCGATTGGAACAAACGGTTTCCGACAGAGACCACCCGAGAGACAGCGAGGAAAGGTCTGCGCCTCGAACTCATCCTGGCTGACGGGACGACCTATCCGCGCGAAGGCTCAGTCTATTTTGCGGACCGGCAAGTAAATCAAAGCACGGGAGCAATTCGCATTGCTGGGCTGTTTCCCAATCCCGGCAACATTCTGCGTCCCGGCGGCTACGGCAAAGTTCGCACGGCCGTCCGAGTCCAGCAGGATGCGTTACTTGTACCTCAGCGCGCTGTCTCGGAGCTGCAAGGGGGCTATCAAGTCGCGGCGCTGGACCACGAGAACAAGGTGAGCATCCGGACGGTTACGGTGGGCGACCGGGTCGGCGCCCAGTGGATTATCGTGGACGGGCTGAAGCCAGGCGAACGCGTGGTTGCCGAGGGCGTGCAAAAGGTGCGTGCCGGCATGCAAGTCAACCCCAAGCCATTTGGCGTGGAAAGTAAGGGAAGGTAAATTCGATGTCAAAGTTCTTTATCAACCGTCCCATCGTCGCCATGGTGATCTCCATCGTCATGGTGATCGTCGGAGGAATTAGCATACTGAGTCTGCCCATCGCCCAGTTCCCCAACATCGCTCCGCCTGAGATTCAAATATCGGCAACCTACGTCGGTGCGGACGCCCAAACCCTCGAACAGGCGGTGGCCACTCCCATCGAGCA
>Ga0137403_10010249_pt1 | contig 10380 bp, 9 predicted proteins | sample CZOMad2_1_16fung_FD_122057 | JGI IMG/M metagenome (GOLD analysis project Ga0137403, IMG submission 122057) | Vadose zone soil fungal communities from Angelo Coast Range Reserve, California, USA - CZOMad2_1_16fungal (Hybrid Assembly) | ecosystem: Environmental > Terrestrial > Soil > Vadose zone... | reverse complement strand
GAGTTGAATTCGCAAGCCGTTTTCGCAAAGAATTGGCGTGAACTCGACCCTTCGCTAGCGTTCGCCATGCGGTCTTTCGTTTTTCGCTGGCTGACAACAACGGTGGCAGTAATGGTTGCGGCATCGGTGCTTCATGGAATTCGCTACGACTCCGTCGGTTCACTAATTGGCGCCGCCCTGCTCCTCGGCATCCTGAATGCTTTTGTGCGGCCCGTGCTGCTAATCCTGAGCGCGCCACTGATCCTGCTAACGCTGGGATTCTTTATTCTGGTGGTTAACGGCTTGTTGCTCTGGTTTGTCCCTAACATCGTGCCGGGCTTTCACGTCGATAATTTTGGCAGCGCTTTCTGGGGCGCGATCATCATCGGACTTGTCGCCTGGATGCTGAGCGCATTTTTCCGCGGCAGCGACGGACGCGTCCATGTTTTAACGCACCATACTCAAATCAAGCGCGTGCAAGGCCGCGTGATCGAACCGGGAGATCGCTCATGACTTATTGCCTGGGTATGCTTTGCCGTACAGGGGCGGTTTTTCTGTCTGATTCGCGCACCAGCGCGGGCATGGATAACATTACCATGCGCAGCAAGATGCGGGTTTATGAAAAGCCGGGCGAGCGCGTCATTTGCATCATGAGCTCGGGCAACCTCTCTCTCACCCAGGCGACCCTTGCGTTGATCGATGACGATTTGATCCTGGCGAACAACGAACCTGCAAGCGAGACGATCGTGACGACCCAAACCCTGTACGAGACCGCGCGCTACGTCGGCACCAAAGTGCGGGCGGTGGAGAAACGTGATCGTGTTGCATTGGAAGCCGATGGATTCGATTTCAACATCAACCTGATCGTGGGCGGTCAGATCGCCGGGTTGACACCGGAAATTCACCTGATTTATCCGCAGGGAAACAGCATCCACGCGACGCGCGACTGCCCTTTCCTGCAAATCGGAGAAACAAAATATGGCAAACCGATTCTCGATCGCGGATTCAATTACGAGACGTCGTTGAGCGATGCAGTAAAGTTTGGAATCATTTCCATCGACGCGACCATGAAAAGCAATGTTGCGGTAGGACCGCCGATCGATTTGCTTTGCTATGAGCTCGATTCGCTGATGGCAAATTTGCGGATGCGCCTGGATGAGGATGATCCATACCTCCAGGAGATCGGACGCAAATGGCAGAACGGACTCGTGAAGCTGGTCAAAGACATGCCGGCACCTGATTTCACCAAGCCTTCTCTCGGGTTCGCCACCGCTGCGTAGGGACGACCGGTGTTCGTCAAAATCTGCGGCATCACCAATCCGGCCGACGCCGAAGCCATTATCGCCGCCCGTGCCGACGCGCTTGGGTTCAATTTTTGGCCGGGGAGCGAGCGCTACCTTGAGCCGGCGGACGCGGCGGAGTGGATCACCGAATTGCCCGATAGCATCATTCGCGTTGCGGTATTGGTGAATCCGAGCTCGGCGTATGCGAAGGAGATTGCGGCAATCGACGGTATTGATTGCTTGCAACTACATGGGGCCGAATCGCCGGAATTTTGCCTGAGCCTGATTGAGGCGCAAATCACACTGTGGAAGGCGGTTCCGATGATAGGTCGAGACATGCCGTTGCCTGATTTCCATACCAATCGGCTGCTGCTAGATACGGTAGCGGGGACGAAATTTGGCGGAACCGGGACGCCGTTTCCATGGAATTGGGCGCGTGATCTTATTGTGGCCAACACAGACCGGGAATTTATCCTCGCCGGTGGTCTAAATTCGGAAAATGTAACTAAAGCGGTCAACCAAGCCCGGCCGTTTGGAGTAGATGTGGCAAGTGGTGTCGAGACCGCACCGGGCCGCAAAGATATTTACAGGGTCCGCGATTTTATTGCCGCTGCGCGCTCTGCCTGAGTGGGTTCGAAAATCGCTGTTTCAGGCTCGGAAACAACACCGCAAGGCTGGTCTGCTTCCTGCTTTAACGCCGCTTGCATTAACCACAATCGCATTACTACCATGCCAACTTTCACTGACAAACTGACTTACGGAACGATCGCATTCTTCGCGGCCATCTTGGTTTCCTTCGGGCAAGCGAGCTCGCCCGCTCCGGATAATCCGGACCAACAAACGGCGGCGAAGGCTCCCTCTGGGCCTTCGACGAACCCTGCCAAGAGTGCCGACAAATCCGCGTCAGCAGCCTCGCCTCTGACCGTTGTTCAGGCGACAAGTACGACGTCTACGCCTGCTGCGGTTAAGCCTGCACCCCCCCAACCATCTACTAGCACGCCCGCCACCACGACTATTCCGCCTGTCGCTGCCGATACCGTTACGGAAAGCGGTGGTGTCGGCGTGCGTGAGTTTCAGGGCGACGACGTCGGCCAGGTGCTGCGTCTTTTGGCTCGCCAGGCCAAGATCAACATGGTGGTGAGCGATCAGGTGACTGGGACGGTGACGATGCGATTAGAAGATGTCACTGCTCTTCAGGCCATCGCCATCATCGTAAAGGCCAAAGGTCTCTTCATGGACCAGATTGACCACGTTTACTATATTAAGACGCCGGCTGAAAAAACCGCCGAGCCGACCGAAAGCGACAGCTATCAGTTCAGTTACTCGCGCGCAAAAGATGTGGCACCTCTGCTGGCATCACAACTTTCAAGCAAAGATCCCCCTCAGTTCGATGAGCGCACCAACACCATTTTCTTCCGTGAGACGCGCAGCAACATCGACACTGTGCGGAAATTGCTGGTGACAATCGATAAGCCGACCAAGCAAGTGATGATTGAAGCGCGGTTGGTAGAAGTGACCGCGAATCCGAAACAAAGCTACGGCATCAACTGGGCTGGCACTGTCGGCAGCTCCACCAACGCGCAGACGTTTTCGTACGGTGCGCCCGCCAATACCAGCGGCACGAGCACGAGCACGACCGGCAATATTCCGTTAAACAATTTTGCTCTGGGTAACCCTGCTAACAACAATATCTTGGGCAATTTCAGCCACCTGGCTCTCGGCCAATTCGCCATCTTGAGCGTGCCACAAATGTCCGCTACCTTGCGCTTCCTGAATGAGGATGCGGATGCGGAATTCCTCGCTAACCCGCGAATCGTGACCGCCGATAATTTGCAGGCGAAGATCGAGATCAACCGGGCCCAGCCTGTTCCACAATTAAACTTCAACGAACAGACTGCCACCGCAGTCTTCGGTGGATTCCAGGACAAAAAGTTTGGCAACACTCTCATCGTCACCCCCAGCATCAACAAGGATAACTTTGTCACCATGAAGGTGAAACCGGAGATCAGTAACAAGGTTGGAGATTCCACCTTCGTATTTGCCGGCGCAACGGTAAGCAGCCCGATCATCGATACCCGCACCTTGGAGTCGAACGTTTTGATCCAAAGCGGCGATACACTGGCGATTGGCGGTTTGATCCAGGATGAAGTGGCCAAAGCGCATAACAAAGTGCCGCTGCTCGGCGACGTCCCAGTTCTTGGTTATCTCTTTCAGGAACGCCTGAACAGCCGCACCAAACGTAACCTGCTGGTCTTTGTCACTCCGACCATTATCAACTCGAAGTATGGCACCGGCCTCGAGGACCAGGTCAGTGGATTACACCATGTCGGAGAGGAATACGCCGACATCAATGGCTGGCGCAACAACGCCCAGGGCGCTGTCCGACTCGTGCCGACCGGCCACCGACAAGTGGTGGCCGATTATCCGAAACCAGGGACACCGCCGCCGCCAGCAACGGGTGAATCCGACGTGCAGTTCAAGAGCTCGGCCAAGGATCGCGATTTCTAGAATTTCAGTGGAATGTGGGGTTGAGAGGGGGCGGACGCTTCGCGGCGTTCGCCCTTTCCGTTTAGGCACGCAGGCTGGCAGCCTGTGTTCCTGTGCAACAGACTGTGCGGATTGCTGGATGGGAAAATCGCTGTTGCGTCTCGTGCTGCCTATTTTTCGAGGTAGCGATTGAGCGCGGCCCTCAGTTCAGTCCGTGCACGGAATAACAGGCTTTTTACCGCTGCCACCGTAAGTCCGAGGACTTCCCCGATTTCCTCATAACTCTTACCTTCGTAACGTCGCAGGACCACCGCCATTCGCTGCTTCTCCGGCAAAGCGCGAATTGCCTTTTCAATCGCCTCTTGCAGCTCGGCCTCGAGCAATTCTTCGTCCGGCACATGTCGCGCCGGGTCGGTCAGGGCCAGCGCCTCTTCGCCTTCGTGGACGTCGAGGGCGTCGCCAGGATGGCGTTTGCGGCGCCGGGCTTCATTGAAAACGAGATTGCGTGTGATCGTTAACAGCCAGGTGGTGAATTTTGCTGTTGGCCGGTAGCGGGGAGCGCCCTTCCAAACTCGAATAAAAACCTGCTGGGCTACGTCTTCCACTTCCGAATTATTGCCCAGCATTCGCCCCACTGTGCCAATCACCAACGCCTGATGACGCTCGATTAGGCGCTCAAAGGCGACGGTATCGCCGCGTGCCACTTCCGCCATCAAGGCAGTATCGTCAATATCCTCAGCCCGTTGCTCCGACATGAGAAAAGGACGACGGAAACGCGCTCATGCTTATTCGTTAAACCCAGAAAAGACTTCGGGGTCGAAGCGGGTCCGCGGTCGTTTTGGTTGCATCAATTTCTCGAACCATGCATCATTTAGCTGCGCTTTACGCGTATCAATTTGCGAATGAATCACCGCCTAATTCCAGATGCGCTTCGGCCCATTGCAGAAAAAATCGAAAGCCAGGAACGCATCAGCGACGCCGATGCGATGGCTTTATATCAATCCAGCGATCTCAATGCGCTGGGGATGATGGCCAATTTCGTGCGCGAACGAAAGAACGGCAATTATGCCAGCTACATTCATAACCGTTATATCAACTACTCCAACATCTGCGTTCTTTCGTGTCAGTTCTGCGCCTTCGCTGCCAGGAAGCGCGATCCCCACGCTTTTGAATATGCGATTGAGGAGATCATTCGCGTCGTTAAAGAAGCTCTTCCTCTCGGGATCACTGAAGTGCATATGGTTGGCGGGCTGCATCCGACGCTGAAAAAGGACTGGTATCTCGACTTGTTACGTGAGCTACGCGCGCTCGATCCAGACCTACATATCAAGGCTTTCACCGCTATCGAAGTGCGCCACCTTGCTCAGCGCATCTTTCGCCTCCCGATTCGAGAAATGCTGGAGCTTTTGCGCGAGCACGGTCTCGGTTCGATTACCGGCGGCGGTGCGGAAATTTTCGATCCCGTGGTGCGCGATACCATTTGTCGGGGCAAAGAAACCGCTGCCGAATGGCTGGACGTTCATCGCACCTGGCACGAACTGGGTGGGCGGAGCACCTGCACGATGCTTTACGGTCACATCGAGACCCTCGCGCATCGGGTGGATCATTTGAGTCAGTTGCGCCGGCTGCAGGATGAGACTGGCGGGTTTACCGGTTTTGTTCCATTCGCCTTCGAACCGCAGACCACGATTCTGGCCCACATCAAGGCTGCCTCAGCCATCGAACAACTTCGCAATCTCGCTATCAGCCGTATTTACCTCGATAATATCGACCATCTTACCGCGTATTGGGTGAGCACTGGCTTGCCGCTGGCGCAGGTCTCTCTCAGCTATGGCGTGGACGATTTACACGGCACAATTCTGGAGGAAAAGATTTTCCACATGGCCGGCGCGACCACCCCTCAGCAACAAACCGTGGCCGCGCTCGAGCACGCCATCCGTGAAGCCGGCCGCGAACCGATCCAGCGCGACAGTTATTACCGACGTGTCGTTTCATCCCAAAATCGCTCGGCCACCGGTGTCCGATCGGCGGACGCGGAACTCGCCTGCGTCTAATTAGGGCGCAATCCCTTTCACCCGCGACAAATGCTGCGCATTGGCTGCGTTAAATATCTTAATGCTCGCCCGCTGATTTACGGCTGGTCCGGCGCGGTTGATTTCGATGATCCGGCTGCCCTTTGCCGAAAACTTCAGCATGGGGATCTCGATGTTGCGTTGGTCTCCAGCTTGGAATATTTGCGACGGCCGATCTACCGAATCATTGATGGAGTTTCAATTTCCGCCCATGGCGCGGTCTACAGCGTCATCGTCGCGCACAATGAAGATCTTTCGCGCGCACAGGAAATCGACATTGATCCTGCCTCGGAAACGTCCGTTGCCCTCTTACGTTGCCTTCTTAGACAACGCAGGTTCAATCCGCGCCTGCGCGTACGGAACACAGACTTACAGTCTGTGCGCCGAGCGGAGTTGCACTCCGCTGGACCCGAGACAGCGGACAGCATGTCCGCTGGGCGCACAGGCCAAGGGCCTGTGTTCCGGCTGCTCATCGGTGACCAGGCGATTCGTTTTCGCGCAGAGCATGGCGAGCGCTATCACTATTGGGACCTGGCGGAAACTTGGACGAAAATGACATCGCTTCCATTTGCCTTCGCCTTTTGGTTAATTCGCCCGGAAATCGAAAACGCAAAAGAGATCGCAGATAAACTGCGCGCGCTTCGTGACCACAACGTCGCCAGCATCGATGAGCTCGCTCTTTCCCAATCGGAAGTATCTCCGACGTTCTGCCGTAAATATTATCGGGAGCACCTTTTCTTTGATTTCGGTGAACGCGAGAAAGCCGGGCTGCGTGAATTTCATCGTCGTTGTCTTCTGAACAAAATCGATGTTGCTCCAGATTTGCGGTTAAATCTGGTGTGAAAAGCGAGGTTCGCATTGGCATTTCCGGTTGGAATTATGCCGGCTGGCGTGGCGTGTTTTATCCAAAGGGATGGCCACATCGACGCGAACTGGAATTCGCCTCCCGCGCATTCAATTCCATTGAGATCAACGGATCTTTTTATTCGCTGCAACGACCGACGAGCTATCGGCACTGGTACGAGGAAACGCCGGAAAATTTTCTCTTTAGCGTCAAAGGCGCGCGTTTCATTACCCACATGAAAAAATTGCGTGAGGTTGAAGTGCCGTTGGCGAATTTCTTTGCTTCCGGCGTTCTCGCGCTTGAGGAAAAACTGGGCCCGATTCTCTGGCAATTTCCACCGAACTTTGGTTGGAACGAAAAACGTTTCCGGGAATTTTTTCAATTACTGCCAAAAACAACAAAAAAAGCCGCGCTTCTCGGTCGCCGGCATGACTCGAAGCTAAAGACGCGCGCGTGGCTGAAAGTAAAGTGCGATCGGGCGCTGCGTTATTGCGTAGAAATTCGGCACGTCAGTTTTTTGGTCCCTGATTTTTTCGAACTGTTGCGCGAGTTCAATATCGCCTTCGTTTTGGCCGACACCGCCGGAAAATGGCCTTACGCGGAAGATTTGACCGCAAATTTCGTTTATTGCCGCCTCCATGGCGATACTCAACTCTATACCAGCGGCTACAGTGACCGTGCGCTCGATTGGTGGGCGATGCGGCTGAAACTGTGGCGCAAAGGACAGCAGCCGAAGGATGCGAAACTCGTTGCAACCAAAAGAAAATCCGAGGAGCACGATTTATTCGTCTACTTTGACAACGACGCGAAAGTGCACGCGCCTTTCAATGCTCAAACGCTCGTCCGCAAAATGAAATGATGTGGAAACTCCCCAACGAGCGAACACAAAAATCAAAGAAATTGGGGCTGGTTGTCAGCGGTTCACCCGCGCATAAAATAATCAGTGCAACCTCGGTGGATTTTGGCGCCCGACCCCGCGCCGGCCAGCAGTGGGATTTCGTGGCCGGACCTGTGCCGGTCTGAGTGCATCGCACGCCTTCTTCAGCGCCGCGATTTCAAATGCACCGACGATGTTCTCTCGTTTCTAAATCCGCGGCTCGCCGCTCTCGCCGACCCATTCTTGATCGGGGGAATGCATGAGGCGGTTGAGCGGATTTTTCACGCCATCGATCACCGTCAACGCATAGTCTTATTCGGCGATTACGATGTCGATGGCGTAACTTCTCTTGCGCTTTTGTCCGAAGTTCTGCGTGCTTATGGAAACGAGCCGGCACTTTTTTTGCCTCTCCGAATGGAAGAGGGCTACGGTCTGAGCGCGGAGGGAGTTGCGCGCTGTCTCCGCCAACACAATCCGGAACTACTCATCGCGATTGATTGTGGGACGTCCTCGCCCGGTGAAATTGATTCAATTAAACGCGCTGGTATCGACGTCATTGTTCTCGACCATCACGAACCCAAGTCGGAGCTGCCAGATTGCCTGGTGGTGAATCCGAAGACCACGAATTCCGGGTTCGATTACCTTTGCAGTGTCGGGCTGACTTTTAAACTTTGCCACGCCCTCTTAAAAAGACGACGCATCGATTTCGATCTTAAAACGGCGCTTGACCTCGTCGCACTGGGCACGGTCGCGGACATAGTTCCCTTGCATGGTGATAATCGAGTCTTTGTTAGAAGCGGCTCGACCATGATCGAACGATCGCGTCGCCCCGGAATTGCGAAGCTAATGGAGGTCGCTGGGGTAAAGCAGGCGGTGATGCCGGATGACATCGGCTTCCGGCTGGGTCCGCGTTTGAATGCGGCTGGTCGCCTGGCCACGGCGGAGAAAGCGCTGCGTTTGTTGATAACGGACAGCCCGATCGAAGCCGGGGAACTCGCGCGTGAACTGGACGCTCAGAACCGGGAACGCCAGGAAGTTGAAAAACAGATTCTGCGACAGGCTGAAGAGGAACTCGTCAAAAATTTTGATGCATCCCGGGATGCCGGAATCGTCCTGGGCGCGCGTGGCTGGCATCCGGGCGTTCTTGGGATCGTCGCGTCGCGCATCTCCAAAAAATATTACCGCCCGACGATCATCGTGGGGTTTGACCAGAGCGGCGCAGGAAAAGGAAGCGGACGCAGTATCGAGGGTTGTTCAATGGTGCGGGCCCTCGGCGAATGCAGCGGAACGCTGGAAAAATTTGGCGGGCACGAAATGGCTGCAGGAGTGAGTTTGCGCGAAGAAAATCTGCCGAAATTTCGCCAGCAGTTTTTAGATGCCGTGCGCCGGCAATTGTCGGACGAAGGGCTCGCTCCACGATTGCACCTCGACGCGGAAATAGCGCTGGCGGAGATCAACTTCGATTTGCTGCACTGGCACGAAATGTTGCAACCATTCGGTAATGGAAATCCGCAACCGATCTTTGTCTCTTCGGCGGTGGAAGCGGCCCGCCCACCGCGGCTGGTCGGGGAACGGCATCTCGAGCTCCGACTAAAACAGCGCAACTGGCATCAACGCGCGATCTTTTTTGACGGCGCAACTTCCGAGCTGCCGCCGGCGCCCTGGGACGTCGCTTTTCATATCCACAGCAATGTTTACGAAAGTGAGACCCGAATCGATTTGCACGTCAAAGCGCTGCGCAGCGCGGCCTCGTTAGATTGATGGACCTCAATACTTCATTGGAAGAATTGAGTTGGATTCCGCGGCCGCGCATCCTCGCGTTACGCCGGCTCGCGCTCGAGACTGCCGGAGATTTGCTCAGGCACTATCCACGCCGGCACGAAGATCGGCGAGAATTCCGTGGGTTTCCAAGTGAAGAAACTATCGGCCCGGTTTGTTTGTGCGGCGAGGTGGCAAAGACCCGACTGATGCGTTTCGGCGGACGCAAAATTTTTGAAGCCGTGTTGGAAGAAAGTGGCGCGCATGCGCTCAGCCAACCGCTCACCTGTCGCTGGTTTAATCTGCATTACATCCAAAAGATGATTGCGACCGGGCAGCAGCTGGTCGTGTTCGGTCGCGTTAAGCGCAAAGGCCCCCGTTTGCTCATCGATCATCCGGAATTTGAGGTAATCGAAGACGACGAAGAAATTTTGATTCATTTCCGCCGCATCACCCCAATTTATCCGTCGACGGAAGGTTTGTCGCAGCGGGTCCTGCGGGCATTAATTTTTCGGTTGCTCGAAGAAGTCGCGGTCGCACCGGCCGATGTCCCTCTGCCGGCGTCGTTAAGTAATGGGGAAGACGAAAACGCGCTTCGCAAAATTCATTTTCCGCGGAACAACGAACAGTTGCGCAAAGTGCGCGATCATTTGGTGCTAGGTGAATTTTTCCGGATGCAGATGCAGATCGCGGCCGCGCGCGCGGAAAATTCCGCGCGGGTCGGTTGCCGTCATCAAAGCCGCGGTTTGCTGGCGGAACAATTCATTGCGGCGCTCCCATTCGCGTTTACCGGTGCGCAGCAACGGGTCTTTAACGAGGTTAAGCGCGATCTGCAGGTGGCAACGCCGATGAACCGTTTGCTGCAGGGCGACGTTGGCTCTGGGAAAACGGTCGTGGCTATCGCAGCAATGTTGCTCGCCGTCGAGTCCGGATCGCAAGCGGCGTTGATGGCGCCGACACAGATTCTGGCGGAGCAACATTACGCAGTTTTGTGCAACTGGCTCGATCCGCTCGGAATTCGAATCGCGCTCCGCACCGGCGCACGCCAGGAAGACAACGCGCCGTTGCCGTTGTTTGCGC
>Ga0137403_10010247_pt1 | contig 10381 bp, 9 predicted proteins | sample CZOMad2_1_16fung_FD_122057 | JGI IMG/M metagenome (GOLD analysis project Ga0137403, IMG submission 122057) | Vadose zone soil fungal communities from Angelo Coast Range Reserve, California, USA - CZOMad2_1_16fungal (Hybrid Assembly) | ecosystem: Environmental > Terrestrial > Soil > Vadose zone... | reverse complement strand
GTTCTCATCCCACACTCTAAACTCGAAATCACGGTGAATGCTTATAGCATCCAGATTGCCCTTGATAGACCCGAAGGCGGAATAGCGAGGACTGGTCAACTTTCTAACATTAGAAAGGGTCTCGCGCGTGATCGGAGTCTCGTTCTTAGGCGAACTTGCGCCGTTGTCACTCTGAAACACGGCCATTGGCCCAAGCCGAGTAGTTTTCTTGGCTAGATTTTCTATGCGCTTGAGTGCGGAGTCGGAGAGGAATTGAGTTCGGTCGATGCCAGTTTGGAATATCCTGGTATTCTGAATGAACTGAGATTCAACTTCGTTGGAATAATCCTGCATGCCTTGCTTTTTGAAGATTGGTTTTTGGCGGGGCGCAACGCCAACCAACGGCGGACTGTTCTTTTCCAGAGCTACAACGTCCCAGACCAGACTACCTCTTGGGTCGCGGGAGATGGTGGCGTCTAAGTCTTTCAAAGCAGAAAGAAAATTCCTAAGCGCGTCAATAAAATCTGATAGCTCAATGTGATCTTCCGTGCCAACCCGTAGAAATATTTTCTTTCCCATCAGCCCCTCCGTGATACACTACGATTAGGCTGCGGATCCGGTGGGACAGCAACAGTCGAAAATTTAAGTTGTGCAGTGAGGCCCGTTGCCAGACGGGCCTTAACTGTTTCCGGTTCCAATTATTCTCTTTGGCTTTCCTCGTTTTTGGCGGGGTTTTCCGCCGTCCTTATTGTGCTGCCCGACCTATCAGGTGCTTATACTCTAAACGCTTCCCAAACACCATGCTGACCACTTCAACGAACCGCTCAAAGTCTGTGGCTTTGCGCTTGTTGAATCTGAAAGCCTGTTCATCAAGGTAACGGAAAAGGTGAAAAGGTTCGACGCTTACATACGTGCCTTTCAGCGACCGCTTTAACAGACTCCAAAAGTTTTCGATCCCGTTCGTGTGAACGTTGCCGCGCACGTATTCGACCGCGTGATCGATTACTTGATGGATATATTCATCGTTCAAGTTTCGATACGACGGCAAGTTGTCCGAATAGACATTCGCCCCCGTTTCGATATTCTCTTTAACGATTGGCCCTAACGATGCACGGCGCGTGTTAGGCACAACCTGTAAGCGAACTTCGCCATGACGTTCGAGCAATCCCATGACCGCAACCTTGCCAACGAAACCAGTGTCGCCAACTTTGAATCGTTTCGACTTGTGCATGAATCTAGCCTTGCCGCCAATAAACGTCTCGTCAATTTCAACGTGGCCGGATAGCTTAGCCAATGATCCGTTTTGCATCGCAAGCCGGACGCGGTGGAGAACATGCCACGCGCTCTTTTGGGTAATCTCAATCGCCCGCGCCAGTTCACAAGAGCTAATGCCGTTCTTCGCGTTGGCAATCAGCCACATTGCGGTAAACCACTTGTCGAGGCCCAATGCGGAGTCTTCAAATATGGTGCCGACTTTGAGTGAGAATTGCGGCTTCGGATGTTTGCTGTAGCACTTCCAGCGGCGTTGGTTTTCCAGATAGGTGACGTTCTCCGAACCGCAGCGAGGGCAAAGCACATGACCATCAGGCCAGCGCATCGCAATCATGAAGTTCTGGACGTTCTCAGGCTTGGAGAAGTATATAATCGCTTGCTGTAAACTCTTTGGCGTTTCCATGCTGTGAAGATAGCACGGCAGGCGTGGTTAGTCAAGTATATAATTACCCTCGCAAAGCTACTGTCCTTCGCGCAAAATCCTAACCCAAGAATGAGGACGAATTTCGCGAGTCGTTTAGCGCTAGTGTTTTGTCATTTTTGGTCTCCTCAAAACGTTAGTTCAGGCAGAATCACATGGTAGATCGAGCCCAAACAATAGAGGTCGTCATAGCATCTCCAAGTGATCTCGAAGCTGAACGTCGGGCCATTCCAAATCTCTTTGTTCAATGGAATCGCGCGAATAGAGGGATTCACCTCACGCCAGTGATGTGGGAGACGAGTTCGGTTCCAACTTACGGCGACCATCCACAACACATTCTCGATGATCAAATGATTGAGCGAGCAGACCTGCTCGTCGCCCTTTTTTGGTCTAAGATCGGGTCACCAACACCGTCAGCATCGTCAGGAACTATTGAAGAAATTCGGGAGTTCATCCGGAGAAAAGGGCCCAAACGAGTCATGGTTTATTTTTGCATGCGACACGTAGCACAAAGCCCCGACGAGATCGACCCTACTGCAATTGCCTTGATTAAAGAATTCAAGAAAGAAGTTCAGTCAAAATGTCTCTACAGAGAATTTAGAGAAACCGCCGAATTTGAGAAGTATCTTTATCAACATCTCGACATCAAGACAGACGAACTTCTCCGAGACCTATTACCCACACCTGAAGAGCAAGAGGCCGGGAAGACTGATGATGTCTGGTGGAACAAAGATGCTGCAGAAGAGCGTCTTCGGAGGCCCATTGATTTCGGTTCATCGGTTGGGGAAATTGTTACGCGGTTCGCCGCACGAATGGATGAGTTCGACCAGGAGGATGGCGCGACGAATAACAAGTTCCTCAAGCTCGGTGAGCATGTTTATCGTTCTGCGGCAAGCTCAATAGAACACTTGTTACGAACGCAACCATACGAAATAGACGTCAGATTGAGACCGCAACTCGCTGATATTGTCTTACAGCTCCGACAACTTGCTGATGACTCGTCTTTGTATTTAAAACGGCCATTTCCTGAGTTTTGGAAACGGGGTCGTGTCATATCAAACAGCCTAAACTCCCTCGCTCAAACTGGTCAGACCGGACACTTAACCTAATACTTTCTCTCACTCGATTCCCTGCTAATAGCTTCGGTTGTGCTTAACGATTCAAGTGTCGGCACATTACTGCTTTCACTTCTCGATCTTTTTCAACAAGAGCTCGGCGTGATTGTCGATTAGTGGGATGCGTCTTGTCGCTGCGCAGATCTTCCAACGGCGGCACCAGTTTGTTGCGGAAGGTCGAATAGAACCTAAGCTGCGGGACGGATCTTTTCTCTGAGCAGCTCGCTCAAAACGTTACTAACGGGCAAGCCGCGCTTTTCAGCCTGCTCATTAAGCGCCTTCATCGTCTCTTCATCGATCTCTACTTCGTATCGGCGATGCCGGAACTCCGGTTCTACCGATACAGTCTCAAAGCTGTCGGGGTAATCGGTGGTGTCGTGCGTGTCCCAAAACTCCGCTGCTTCCTCGTAGCTCGTGAACTCGTCTGGAATAGGATCAACTTGCTTCGGCTTGTCGCTCATAATATCTTCGCTCCGAATCGCTCATGTCGCGGGCTGAAATGGGTAGCGCCGCTGCTTGTTCCTTTCGAATAAACAAGACGATCAAATAACGTCCGCCTGCCGTCTGACCGTAGGCAGCATATAGATCTTCGCCCTTGACGTGGCCCTTTTGCGCCCGACGAAAATGAGACTTGCCGAATAGGATCTCTTCGACTTCATCAGTTCTAACATTATGTTTCGTACCAATCTTCTCAATGAATCTGACCTTCCAAATTATCTCGTCAAGCCGCATTCATTCTCTCGAAGATTTGCTTTTAAAGTCTCGCTTGACATCATACCAGACAGTAAAGGAATGAAAAGGACCAATCAATCGTCGGGCAATCACTTCTCGATTTTTTTCAAGATCCGATCGGCGTGATTGCGGGCGATGAGCGGGATGTGATAGTCGGTCTTCAACTCATTTAGCAGCGGCACGAGTTGGTGTGGATCAGAAAGTTCGTTGCGGGTGAGGTAACCTTCCACTTCCGTCAAGAGACTCGGCGTGTTCAGCGGTTGCATCTCGCGCGCCAGCTTCATATCAAAAACCCAGATGGCCTGATTGGCAACGTTCCGATATTCAGCCGCCAACGCCCACGCCATCTTATTATCGCTCCAGTTGAATTCCGCTATGCGCTTGCGCTTACCGTCGTTCATTCCAATCTTATAGGTCCCCAGGTGCGCGAAGTTCTTCGCTGCCTGGTAATTCTCGTTCGAATCGAGGAATCGCAGTTCATTCCATAAACTAAAAATCCGCCCTCCGGCCGCGGACGATATTTCAATTGGCTCGACGATCGGTGTCTCAGTGCGCTGTACGAACGTGATGTTTCCCCGCCCCAACGCATCATGCTCGATCACAATGTGACTGACGATAAAGGCGGGCTGGTTGAATTCGTAAGTGTAGCGAGTCGCGTCAATGGGCTGCTTTTTCTCTTCCGTGTGTTGTGGCGTCGGCGAGGGTTGCTCCGGCGGACGGTCGTTGCGCTTGGTCGTATCCTGCGCCAAAGCGACGGACATCGCGCCGGCCGTGATCAATCCAGCTATGAGTACTCGAAAGATGTATGAACGTAATTCAATCATTGCTGCAACAGGATACCAGCGCGGCAGGCGCGACAGAAAGTAGCCACGGGCTATCGGTACGGAACCGCTGGCGCCAGCAAGCGGGTGCTTTACAAACTTCGATTACCCGCTCGCTAGCGCGAGCGGTTCCGCATCTGTCGCCCCGTCGGGGCTTCCCCGCCCTATTTACGCGAAAAACCCCGGGCTCACGCCCGGGGCTATTAGCTGCCGCCCGCTTTGCGGGCTGGTCGATCGGCGAATTTATTCGAATTTCACGGAGACGAGTTTCGAGACACCCACTTCTTCCATCGTTACGCCGTAAAGCGCGCGCGCAGTTTCCATCGTGCGCTTGTTGTGCGTAATGACGATGAATTGGGTGTTGGCGGACATGGCCACAACTTTGTCCGTGAAGCGGCCGATGTTTGCTTCATCAAGCGGGGCGTCGACTTCGTCAAGCAGGCAGAACGGCGACGGGCGATAATGGAAGATTCCCAGCACCAGCGCCAGCGCGGCCATTGCTTTTTCACCACCCGAAAGCAACAGAATATTTTGCAGACGTTTGCCGGGCGGCTGCGCGATGATGTCGATGCCGGATTCAAGTTCGTCATCTCCGTCGATCAGACTCATTTCACCGCGGCCACCACCAAACAATTCCAGGAAGAGCGCGGTGAAGTTCTGATTGATTTTTTCGAACGCATCGCGGAAACGCTCGCGCGAGCGCCGTTTGATTTCGCGCAGTGCTTCTTCGGTCGCGGCGATTCCTTTGGTGATGTCTTCTCTTTGCGTGGTCAGGAAGATCAGCCGTTCATCGGCCTCAGAGAGTTCTTCGAGCGCCATCATGTTGACGGCGCCAAAGTTCTCCAGCCGGTCGCGCAGATCTTCAAGGCGCGCGCGTTCCGCTTCTAGATCAAACTCCGGCTCGAGCGTAACTTCGCGGGCCAGGTCCTCGAGACTTTGATTGAGTTCGTTAGCGCAGTTTTCGTGCACAAAGTTTATCCGGGCCATTGCTTCCGCGCGTTGCACTTCAATGGCGGCCCGGGCATCACGGGACGAGGCCGCCGAGCGATTCAATTCAGCCAGCTCATTCGCCAGAGCATCGGCGTCAGCGCGGGCGCGTTCCAAACTGCTGGTCGTCGCCGCGATCAGTTCATCCTCGCGCGTCTTGTCCTGGTCGACGGTCGCTGCCAGACGATCGATTTCCGCGATCGAATCTGTCAGCTCGGTAATTTTGCCGGCTGCCTCTGTAAGTTCCAGCTTATGCCGCGATAGTCGAGGCTCAACATCTTCGCGTTCAATCTCCAGCCGCCGCAAATCAGCGCTGGTCGAGCGTCGACGTTCGGCCGCGGCCGCAGCCTGCTCTCGCTGGTGGTTCAGCAGCCCGGTCTCAGTTTCGGCATCGCGCCGGATGGTCGCCAGAACATTGGTCGTCTGCTCGATTCGTTCGTGGGCCGCCCGCCGCAGCGAATCGGCCGTATCAGCCTCGGCCATCGTCCGGGCGCGGTTGTCTTCCAGCTCGCCTCGTTCCTGTTCCAATCTTTCGGCATCGTCAGAAACGACCCGCATGTGGCGATGAGCGCGTTCAATATCGTGTTGCAAAGTCTCTGCGGTCATCTCGCGGGCCATCACCTCGCGCTCTTCCCGGGCAATCGACGCGTTGAGCAAGACGACCGACTCTTCCAAGCCGGTGAGACGCGACCGGGCGTCAGCCACGGCTACCTCAGCCACCGCGAGTTCGGCGGAAAGATTACTGATGCGTGATTCCAGCTCGCGAAGTTCGCGCTTGAATGTCAGCAGTCCCGCGCCTTCTTCCAGCGCGCGGCCGTTGCCCGCGTTCACGAATTGTCCACCCGAAACCCAGTCGCCGTCCGTCGTCACGAACATGTCCCCGGTCGCGAGCGACAGCGCCGTCGCATCGTCGAGGGTGTCGACGACTCGCGCGTTCATCTTTTCAGTCATCGTGCGCTCGAGCACCGACAGCAACTCGCGCGGCGCATTCAGAATATTGGCGATGCGCGGTCCATCGATGCCGACCGGCGCAAATTCGCGTCGCGCTTCGAAGGTCGCCCCGGCGAAGATCCCGGTCATCACGTCAACTTCGTCACTGCCTCCATGCAGCCCAGTCACCAGGAAGTTTGCGCGGCCGGCTTGATTACTTTTCAGCCACGCCGCCGCGCGGATGGCGTCATCCGGCGTCGCTACCAGGATTGACTGCAGAGACGATCCGAAGACGCCTTCGACGGCACGTTCCCAGCGAGCATCGACCTGAATACTGTCGGCGAGCGTTCCGATCAGATGGAAGTCTTCGCGCTCATTGGCTGAGAAGGCTTCCTGCACGGCCAGCGAATAGTGGGCCCGTCGCTCGTCGAGTTCCTTGAAACTTTCCAGCCGGTGCACCGCACGCGAACGATCGTCGCGGACCCGCGTGAGCTCGGCGTCATTGTCTGAAACTCGCTCGTGTCCTTCGACGACGGCTTTGACTGCGGCCGCGCGTTCAGCCATCAGCCGCGATAACTTCTCGCGGGCCGCGCTTATTTGTTCGTTGAGCTTAACGGCTTCGGCGTTTCTCTCAGCATGGGCGGCGGCAGCGCGCTCTCCTTCGCGCGACAACCCTTCGGCCTGCTGCGCCAGTTTCTCGATGCTGTTTTCGAGCTGCCTTACCAACTCATTCAGCCGCTCGGCCGCGGCGGTATGTCTGAGCAGCTCAGTTCGCGCCGCATCGATCTGGTTTTCGCCGTCCGCAATGATTGCCAGTTTTTGCGCGTGCGCGTCTTCAGCTTCGCGCAGCACCGAAACGGTCTGATCATTCTCAGTAGTTAGCTGGGCATCGATCGCGCGCAAACGCTCGAGCTGTGAATCGACGACGACAATCCGCGCGCTCAAGGCCGCAACTTCTTTTTCGATTTCCGTCCGACGATTGCCGAAGTTTTCAATCTGCGCTTGCTGATAGACGCGTTCGCGCAGCCGGCGATCGCGCTGCAACGCAGCATCGGCAACGGCCGCGCGCACCTGTGACAACTCGTCCTCACGAGCGCGAGCATTATGAGTCGCGGTGCGACTACTCTCTTCGCGCTCTGCCAGTTCAGCGGCAAGCCGTCGTTCGTCTTCAGTCGCTTTGTCCAACAGCGCCTGGGTCTCTTCGAGCAAGCTGGCGAGACTACGATCCTCCGCGACGTAAACGTGTCGCAGCAATTCGCGCAACTCTTCGCGCATGATGCGATAACGTCGCGCCTTCGCAGCTTGCCGGCGAAGGCTGTTCACCTGCCGCTCAATTTCCGAAATGATGTCCGAGATGCGACTGAGATTTCCGCGCGCGGAGTCGAGACGCGCTTCCGCCGCGCGCTGGCGCACGCGAAACTTGGTGATACCGGCCGCCTCTTCAATGATCGTGCGGCGGTCCATCGGCTTGGCAGATAGAATTTGGCCGATGCGACCCTGTTCAATAATCGCGTAGTGACCGCCAGCCAATCCCGTCCCTGAGAACAGGTCCTGAATGTCGCGCAAGCGACACGGACGATCGTTGAGCAGATACTCACTCTCGCCTGACCGATAGAGACGTCGCGTCACCGAAACGGATTCGCCCGGAGCAAACTCGAGGGCGAGACTGCGGCGCTGGCGCCAATGACGATGATGCGGTGTTTTGGGTTTTGCGTCGGGCGTGACTTCGGCATCCGGAGTTGCAGCCACGAGATCGGCGGACTCAACAGGAGTTTCTGATCCGCTCGCCACTGCTTCCGCTTCTGAAACGCCGGCTTCCGCTTCGGCTACGACATCGGGCGAGGCCAGCGCCGTTTCTACTGAATCAAAAATCGCGTTCTGCTCGTCGATCTGTTCCAGGGTCGAGTCGATGTCTTCAATATCCGGCTCGCTCTCTACGATCTCATCGCGAACCAGATGCAGGACGACTTCAGCCATACCGCCTGGCGGACGATTGCGCGAGCCCTGAAAGATCACATCTTTCATCTCGCCGCCGCGCAGATGCTTTACGCGCTGCTCGCCCAGGACCCACGCGATGGCATCGGCAACATTGCTCTTGCCGCAGCCATTCGGTCCGACAATGCTCGTGATTCCCTCACCGGTGAAGATGAGGTCAGTGTGGTCCGCGAAGGACTTGAAGCCCGTGATTTCGAGGCGTCTAAGCTTGAACATCGGCAATCTGTCGATTTGATGCGGGGGGTGAACGCCGAAGCTAGCACCAAAGACGACCTACGGGCGGAAACTATAAAGACATGTGTACGACATGTCAACAACAACTTGAGCTTACGAAGTTTAATTGGCGGGAAGCAACAAGTTATAGGCAGCCCCGATTAGGGGGTCGCCTTGCGCTCCAGGAGAATGTTTACGCCCCGGCGAATGCCGTTAAGGTTCGTCGCTTCATAGTTCAACAGGTGTGTGTCGAGAAAAACTGTGGGGGTGCCGGTCACGCCCTGGGCGGTGCCGCGCTGAATGTCGGCGGTGATTTTCTGATCGATTTGATTGCTTTCCAGGTCGCGATTGAAGATATCAATGTTCAGTCCCAACTGCTTTGCATAATTGATAAATACCGGTCGCGGATCAGCCAGATCCGACCATTCCTTCTGATTTCGATAGAGGAGATCGTGCATCTCCCAAAACTTCTTTTGATTGCGCGCCGCTTCGGCTGCGTGCGCAGCCAGCAAAGCATTCTTATGAATCTTCATCAACGGAAAATGATGAAAGACGATCTGAATTTGATCGCCATACTCTTTTTCGATCTGTTTTAACTCGGGATAAAGCTGGCCGCACGGTGGACATTGATAGTCGCCGTATTCCTCGACTACCACCGGTGAACTGACTTTGACGTTCGGTTTGGTTAGCCCTTCCGAATTCTGATTTGCCTGTTTCGGATCAGAACCGTTGTTTGCTGGCATGGGCCCAGGCAAATTCGTGGCGAACGTCGGCGTCGCATTTGTAGTAGTCGCCGCGCCGCCGCCGCTCTTCCACAGTTTCAGTGACACTCCCAGGGCGCCGCCAAGCACAACTAGAATTATGATGAATGGTAAAAGTCGTTTCATATGATTTAGGAGTGGCTAATTTTCAGGCCGCCTGATCCTTACGAAAATGCAGCTTCATCAACTGGTCAGGCCGAAGAACCGCGAAGGCATAAGCCTTCCCAGAATCGTCGCTGAATTCGACTTCAAAAACATTGTCTTTCCATTCTTCCACAACAGTTCCCACTTCGCCACGCCGTAGTCCTTTGGACTCAATGTCTTCAGTCAGCGCAACCCCGTCAAGTATCGTAATACCATTCATGCTCTACGCGCTCTTCCGAAAGTTGTAGCAAGTAACTAGGCGCGGAAAATCCTCGTTAGAGCGGATAATCCAAGCTGAGCGGACGGCAGCTTCGTAAAAGATAATCCCTTTTCCGCGTCCAAGTATGAAGTCCACCCTGAATCTTCGACCATATCCGTTTGGTTCTTGCTCTACTGCGTCCGCTACAAAAATCGCCTTTCGTATTGCTTCAAGCAATAGCTCCGCCTCATCTACTTCGATCGCTAGCTTGTTTTGGAAAAGCCTGGCTTTATGCAGTCCTTTAGGATTGGTCGGACTAAGGGAGTAGTCACGAAGTTTTTCGATATCGATAACCGCATTTTCAGCGTTAGGAAGCTTCATAAAACAACTCCTCAGGAATGCACGGCGACCCGTGGCATCTCACGCCCGTCGCCGCCTTCGTCCGGAGTTAGCACGCGCAAAGGCTCCGGCCAATCAACTTTCGGAATTGATTCCGGACCGAAACGTCCATCGCGGCCTTTTGATTTTTCGCGTAGAGCTTTCAAAACTTTTTCCGGCGTGATGGGAACTTCATCGATGCGAACGCCGACCGCATTGTAAACCGCATTAGCCACTGCCGGGGGGGCCGGAAGCAGCGGACCCTGGCCAACTTCTTTGGCGCCGAACGGACCGTTTGTATCAGGATCTTCGATCAGGAAAGTTTTGACGTCGCACATCTCCATCGTCGTCGGACTCTTGTACTCGAGCATTGACGGAATCTTATGCACGACGTTGCGATTCGCCCGATAAGACATCTCTTCCATCAGGATTTC
>Ga0137403_10010246_pt1 | contig 10383 bp, 9 predicted proteins | sample CZOMad2_1_16fung_FD_122057 | JGI IMG/M metagenome (GOLD analysis project Ga0137403, IMG submission 122057) | Vadose zone soil fungal communities from Angelo Coast Range Reserve, California, USA - CZOMad2_1_16fungal (Hybrid Assembly) | ecosystem: Environmental > Terrestrial > Soil > Vadose zone... | reverse complement strand
CCCGCGCCTGCTCGCTCGGCGGAGGAATTTCTCCTTCGATGGCGATCTCGGCATGAGCCGGTATCGGCAATCCGGTGATCGGGCCTTTGACAATATCCAGCGGTCTCCCACGCAGCCCGCCGACAAAGTCCAGCTCGGATCTGCCCCAGGGAATTTTGGCGTTGGAGGCCATGAAAGTTAGCGGGTCCTGGCCGAAGGTGGCGACGATGGGACAGCTCTTTCCCTTTTCCCAGTAGCGACGGCCGATGATCTGTCCGTGTTGACCCGGGCTCATCCACAGCCCCAGCAGGTTTCGCTCGTGAAGCTGCATGCGGTACGTACCCATGTTGATGTAGCCGCTCTCCGGGTCCTGGTTGATGAGCACGTCACCGGTGCCGATGTAGCGCCCGCCGTCGGAGGCATGACTTCGAAGCACGGGAAATTTTAAAAGGTCTACTTTGCCGGCGGTCATCGTGTTTTCCATCACCGGTGGGTTCGAGATTTCCTTGGGCGGAATCGGCTGAGCAGCGCGGACTTTGCGCGAAGCCAGCCGCACCAGTTCCAGCTTGTTCTTTTCGGGCGGAAGTCCGAAGGCTAGAGCTACCCGGCGGTAAGCAGCATAGGGAAGGCCCAGTACGCGAAACCCGGCAGGGTAATCTTTGATCTCATCAAAGATTAGCATCGGGGGTTGGGGGATCAGCTCCGCGGTGGCCTCGATGAGCGTGCTGATCTCGAGATCCCAACTGGCACCTTTGATTTCTTTCCAATCGGTGATCTGCTTCGCGCCGTCTATGAACTGTCTCAGATCGTCAAAAACTTCTCCTTCCATCTAATACCTCCTTCTGTAGGCATGCTCTCGGCTCTGTTCTATCGTCCCTTGATTTTCATGTCCCGCTGGACTTCCTTGACCAGCGAGTCGTCGGCTACTTCGGCAAATGATACGTCGCGCTGAATCTTCAAAGCGCTCTTAGCGTCTTCGATAACTAAACGGAGACCCTTTTCGGGAATGCTTCCATCCGGGCTGGAGCTTCTCCAGGTTGCGTCATAGTAATCCGCTGCGCTCTGCCGGTCGATTCCAGCCCAGTCGCTCAGCACCTGAACTGTTTCGTCCCGGTTTTCCCGCATAAAGCGGCTTCCTTTGATGAGCGCTTTGAGAACCTTTTTTACCTCTGCGGGTTTTTCCGCTAGCTTCCTGTTGGTCGTCCCCAGGCCGGCATAGGGGAAGGTAAATAATTCGTAAGACCTCGCGATCACACGAAACCCGAGCCTTTCCGCTCTGGCTGCGGCGGCGGGGTTAAGCAGCGCTGCGTCTACGAGTCCGTTCTGCAACGCAGCCAATCTTCCCGCATCGCCGCCTGAAGCGACCAGCTTCACTTCGTTAGGGCTCATGCCCAAGTGCTGCACCGTCAAAACTGCCGTGACATAGGCGCCCGCTCCAAAGGAGCTGACCGCGATGCTCTTTCCTTTAAGACTTTGCGGTGTCGTCACAGTAGTCTTGCCTACCAGCGCGCCGGTGGGGCTATCGACAAAACTTCCCGCGACTTTGAATGGAAACCCGCTCAATGTGGCGCGAACCACTGAACCGAACATCAACGTGTAATCGATGTCTCCGTTGGCCATGGCCGGAACCATGACATTGCCGGCGATTCGAATCAGCTCCGCGTTCAAGTTCTCCTCGGCAAAAAATCCCTTCTTAGCCGCCACGGCGCCAAACAAAAATGAACCTTCGACATTGGAAATTGAGATTTTCACGGTGTCCGCGGCCACCGCGGTTTTACCGGCAAAGCCGGCAGCGATGCAAAGGGCCGCCAACGCCAGACTGAGAAATTTCATGCGCTCGTTCCTACTTCTTATAGAGACTATCAACAAATCCGTTGTCGTCGAATTCCTTGATAAAGCCGATTTCCGTGAAATCCTCGGGGCGCGCAGTCGCCGCCTTGGGATAGGTCTTCACCAGAGAATCCGAGATCGACTTGATCCCCGCCAGGGTGGGATACTGTTTGCGCGGCATAATTGTGTCGCTCACCGAGATGTCGTAGCTTTTTTCCAGCAGGGGCCGGTCCCGAGTTCGCCTCAGGTATTTGGCCAGGGTCTTGATCCCGGTCTCGCGGTCCGTCTTTAACAGGTTTACCGCCTCGAGATGAGCTTTGATAAACTTTCTCGCCGAGTCGGGATTTTCCCGCACGAAACGGCGGGTGGAAACGATGCTGTTATACGGCAGCGGCATGACAATCACGTCGAGCAAGACGTTGTATCCCTCCTTCTCTGCGACGAAGCTCGTCGGCGGGCTAAGGATCGTCGCCTGGATTCGGCCGCTCCTGAGAGCCGCAAGCCGTTCCGGCGTGCCCCCGGCAAGCAGCACGTTAACGTCTTTGGCGTTGAGCCCGAGCTTCTGCAGCGCGTAAAGTGTGGCGGTCATCGACGAGCCCACGATGCTCGCCACGCCAACGATTCAGCCTTTGAGTTGTTGGGCGGTTTTCACCTTGGGATTGGCCACCAGAGAATAATCGGTGGAAACCTGACCCGCGGCCACCATGACCGCGTCGGAGCCGCCGAGGTTGCTGGTGATGGCGGCTGACCCTCCCATCAGACCGATGTTCACCTCTCCGGAAACCAGAGCCATCACCGCCACATTTCCCGTCACCCGAAGAAGCTGAACATCGAGCCCGTTTCGAGCGTAAAGCCCGCTCTCTTTGGCGATCCAAACGGGTAAGGAGCCCGGACTTTCGGAGGAATAACTTACGTTCAGCCTCGCCGGCTGGCTGCCGGCCGAAGAGCAATAGGTCAAAAGCAGAACAATAGCGAGCGCCAAAGTCCAGGATTTCTTCGCGGGGGTATGAACGCTGAAGACCTTTCTCTTCATCAAGTCGATCTCTTTCCCTTGTTGGCCGCCTGCTCTCTAAATTTCTCCAGCTCGTCCGCGAGATATTTTTCTTTCAGCGGCAAGAATTTGCTTCCCTGCGGAACTCTAATCCCCTTGCGACGGCTGTATTCGCCGTTGAGCGCATGGTCGCCGGCCGTGGCGTTGTTTGCCTGAGTCACCGCTTCGTCCGACCATAATCCCAACGAATAACCGTGCCACGGCGGCCTCGGTTCGAGCTTAGGTAAACCGAGCTCCTCCCATATGCCTCTGGCCTGCTCCATATATTCACGCGCCGGCAGCGCCACCGGAGGAAATTCCGCCTTCAAGGTGGCATCGATGAGTAACGTGGAATCTGTCACATCGTAGCGCTGGCCGTCCGCCACGTAGCGGATCGGATTCCAGGGCAAGGGACGATTCGGGACAATCCGCATATCGCGGTGGGGCTGGCAGCGGTTGGCGATAGCCCAGAGAAGAGACTGCGGGTCGTGAGGGTCGATATCCGGATCCACACAAGCGATGACTTTATGGATGATCCGTGAGGGAAGCAGGGCTTCCAAAGCTCGCCATATGTCTTCGGGTTTTTCCCTTTTCATCTGAATCACGGCGACCTGCCGGTTCAAAAGATCCTCGTAGAGGGCGACCCGCAGCACAGGAACGCCGATGTCTTTGGTCAGATGCCTGAGGGCGAGTGTCTCGTACGCCGACTGTTTAATTTTGCTCGATTCGCTGGGTGTAAGCTGGCTGATCATCGACACGTAAACGGGATTTTTTTTGTGGGTGATGCAGGTCACTTCGAAGACGCCGTTCAAGTCCCCAGGATCAAGATAGCCGTGGGCTTCTCCGAAGGGGCCGTCCGGCTCGAGATAATCGGAGAGAATCTTTCCCTCAATAACAATGTCCGCATGGGCCGGCACCTCGAGATCCACGGTTTTGCATTTCACCAGTTCGAGCGGAGACCGGGCAAGACCTCCGGCCAGAGCGATTTCGTCGACGCCAAACGGCACCGGTTGAACAGCCGCATAGGTGATGGAGGGAGGACCGCCCAACACAACTGCGGCATCCAAGTGAATTCCTTTTTGATTGCACTTTTCCCAATGAATCGCGCTGTGCTTCAGGCTGCCCCACATGATGCTCGTCTTGAGGGGACCCTTGATCTGGCCCCGATAAACGCCCATATTCCTTACCCCAGTCTCGGGATCTTTGGTGACCCAGCAACCCGCGGTGAGATAAGGAGCGTTGTCGAATCCGGGAGTAGAAATCGGAATCGGCAGTTTATAGAGACCGCCGACGCGAATCAGATCGTCGCCGATATAAACTACGTCCTGGACTTCTCCCTGTTTTACAAGGATCGGCTCTATTGGATTTTCCAGCGCCTTGCCCCAGATCTCTTCCACCTCGTCCTCCCGGCAGTCGAGACCCAGCGCATAAATTCTCTGTGAGCCCGCGAGCCCACCGATGAGAACCGGCATATCGTACTGCTTGCCTTTTGCGTCGTAGATTTGTTCGAAGTAGAACGCCCGTCGTTGATCTTCTCCCAGACCACGGAATTGCCAGCGAACCAGCGGGTGCATCTCGGTGTCTTTGTTGATGGGCCGGTTGACGCGGTACAATAGCCCCTCGCGATCCAGGGCTTGTATGTATTCCTCGAGGTTTTTGTAATAGTCCATAGGCACCTTCCTACTGCCTCAGTTCCGGATAAAGCTTGCGAAACAATCCTTCCCGGTCAAGCTCCTGCAAGAGACTATTATCCACGAAGTCAGCAGCCTTGGCGTTGGCTCCCTCTTTACCCATCGTAATAAGGATTTCTTCCAGCCCTTCGGCTTTCACGTAGGGAATCCTTTCCAGATGCCTCGACCCGTATATCCGATATAGCTCCTGGAGAATCTCCGGGTCTTCGACTCTGGCATTTCTCGTTAGAATTTTAATCGCTGACTCTTTATCGCTGCGTGCCTGTTGAATGGCCTCGCAATAGGCGCGCAACATTCTCAGGACAATGTCCCGATGATTCTTGATGAACGAGCGAGTCGTGCTCAGGGGAGAATTGACGAAAACAATTCCAAGATCAGACACATCAATCAATTCCTTGAGTCCGATCTTGAGTCCTTGAAGATTACTCGGGGGCGAAATGATCCCGGCATCGACGACTCCATTTTTGAGCGCGGTGAGGAGCTGCGGCATGCCTCCCGTCTGAAAGACCTTGTAGTCTTTGCCTCGTTGAAACCCCCACTTCTTGGTTAACAGCCCTACCACGTAGTCCGTCGCTCCTCCGAGACGGGTGACGCCAAGCACTTTACCTCTGAGTTCTTCGGGAGTCTTGACGTCCGGTCGCGTCATCACGGAATAGACCAACGTGTTCACGGTATTGGCGATCATGACGAGGTCGGCGCCTCTTAAAGAAGCTTGCACGATGCCGGGAGCGGCAGCGCGGGTAAATTGAACTTCGCCTCCCAGCATCGCCTGCACCACCACCGATCCGCCGCCGATGTATAGAAGGTCGGTGTCGAGACCTTGACGTTTGAAGAGACCTTTATCCTGGGCGATCCACAGCGGGAGCTGCACACCGCTGATGGCGCTGTATGCAATCCTGACCCTCTCCGCTTTGACAGCGCATGCGTTGCCAAACGATAGAATGATAGTCAAAAGAAAGACTAAAGTGTGTCTCGTAGTCATCATATATTATGCCGGCAATGGGCTCGTGACATCTAATAAGACTAACGCGGCGGAAAAGGCAGGACGTTGCGGTACTCGTTGACCACTTGTTCAAAGAGTTCGCGGCTTGCCCTGGAGACCTTGGGAAACTTATCGCGCCAGGCGAAGGGCCTCACCGCATAAAAAATAGCGCGGCTGTTGCTGTGATCCCGCGCGGCTCTTTTTTCCGGCGGCATGCGCGGATCAAGCGGAGTGCTCCAGCATCCGTCAATCGTCTCGATATCGGTGTTCGGATCGACCCGCGTCATCATGGCCCAGAGAACTTCCTTGAGGTTGGTCGGGTCGATGTCTTCGTCGACGACGACGATGTATCTGCCGTGGCGCGCGGCGGCGGAGCACGCAATCACGGCGTGCGCCGCTTGCCTGGCATGACCCGCATAGCGCTGCCGGATGGCGACTGCATAAAGATAATTCGATAGACCATAAACGCCGACTATGTCCTGGATGCCGGCGTTTTCCATTTGGTCCCACAAGAGGCCCGCCCGCAGATTAAGATCGAAGCGCACCGCTCCCGGCCACAATGGCGCCTCATCGTCCAGAATCGGATTGTCACGATGATAAATGGCCTTTACCTTTACCACGGGCTGAGGCTCGCCTGTACCAATGGTTCCGCCGGAGTAATAACCCGTCCACTCACCGAAGGGTCCTTCGTCATGGGCCTCTTCGTTGGGGGGCGGTATGTATCCTTCAATGGCTATTTCCGCATGTGCAGGAATGGGAAGCCCGGTAACCGGACCTTTGAATATTTCGAGAGGCTTTCCCCGCAGGCCCCCCACGACATCCAGCTCGGATTTTTGCCACGGGAATTTCGTCATGGAGGCGAGGAAGGTGAGCGGGTCCTGGCCGAAAGCAGCGACGATTGGGCAGCTTTGGCCTTTTTCCCAATATTTCATGCAAATCTGCCGTCCCTGCTGCCCAGGACTCATCCATATGCCGAGCATGTCCGGGTTGTGCACCTGCATCCGATAAGTTCCCATGTTGATAAAATTGCTGTCGGGATCGGCATTGATGATGACGTCACCGGTACCGATGTACCGGCCGCCGTCGGACTCGTGACTGCGCAGAACGGGAAATTTGAGCAGGTTCACTTGCGCACCGGTCATGACATTCTCGGCAACCGGCGCGTGACTCACTTCTTTGGGCGGGATGGCTTGGGCGGAACGAATTTTGCGCGAGGCCAGCCGCACCAGTTCCAGTTTGCTCTTGTCGTATGGAAGGCCCAACGCCAGCGCCACCCGTCTATAGTTGGCGTAAGGCAAACTGAGAATGCGATAGCCGGAAGGGTATCCCTTGATGTCGTCGAAGATCAGCATGGGCGGCTGCGGAATCAGCTCGGCCGCGGCTTCGATCAAAGTTCCGATCTGAAGATCCCAGTCGGCTCCTCTGATCTCTTTCCAGTCGCTCATCTTCTTTGCCGCTTCAATGAACTGCCGGAGATCGTCAAAAACTTCCGTTTCCATTGAATGCATCCTTCTGATCGTGTTTAGCGCACACGCTCTTTGCTGCGGGTCCCGCTAACCGTGAAGTCTCATGGGCTTATAGTATTTGCCCATCTGGCTCTGAATCCCGGCCTTGGCGCAGGCCTCCGCAAACATCTGCCGCACCAGGGGCGCTTCGTCCTCATATTCGATCTGATGCCCGCCGAGCTTGACATCGACATCCGAGAGGCCCATTCCCTCGCCCATCATGCCGTAATATTTTTTACTGCCCCAACGAAGCGCAAGATAACGCGCTGGCTCGGCCCCGGCGTTGAAATGCTGATGAAACCAATTGGCCGGAGGAACAATCATGCTGCCCGGCCCCCAATCAAACCTCTGAATCTCGCCCCCCTGGGGCCACATCAGAGAATAACCCTTGCCGCTCAAGACAATGACATGCGCTCCGGGACCATGATAATGGGCCTTCTTGTAAGTGCCCACCGGGAATTGGGAAACATGGCCGCAGAGTGTATTCTCTGAAATCTGAAACCGCACCTGAGAGCCGCCGGCGCCCCTTTCTTTCCATTCGATCAAGTTTAGGTTTCTAACATCGGGAACAAAATTGGTCTCCCACACCCGGTTCGCATACCAGGTTCCTTCGCTGTTGAAATAGTCGTCCTGCGAGTTGTAGCGATCGTTGAAAACGTAATTGCAGTTGAAGATAAAATCCAAATTGTGGAGGAGGTTGATCATGATCGGCGCGGTCGTCACCGCGACATAGCGCGCGGGCTGATCGCCGCTGCCGTTAAAATGTTGATACCAGGTGTTCAACGGTGGAGAAAAAAGCGAACCTTCTTGCCATTCGAATGTGCGCTTGGGACCGCCTTCATTCCAAATGGTGGTGGCCCCTCGGCCGCTAACAACATAAATCATCTCTTCAAAGAGGTGCCTTTGTGGTTTGAGGCTTTTACCGGGAGGAATTTCGCAGATGTAAGAATCGTCGGTTTCACCCGTCCCTTCAAGGCAGATGCGCACCCCCAATCCTCCCGTGCGCTCCCAGGGCTGAAGCGGGACATCTTTGATGTCTTCTATGAAAAACCCTTCCATCAGAGCCATCCCTTCCGCTTCGATCCACTTCCGGTAAGAACTCTTTTTCTCAGCAATCGCCTGCGTTGAAATCTTTGGCTCAGCCATTCGGTTTTTCTCTCCTCTCGGTCGCTAGCGTAAAAGCCCCCGGGGCAAACTTCCGCCCATGAAAGAAATAGCATTACCGCCGACAATTTTCTCCTTTACCTCATCGGAAATATCTTTCACCTGTTTTATTTTTGTGACGGTATCCAGATGTCCGTCGTCATGAGGATAATCCGATCCAAAGAAGAGATGGTCAGCCCCGAGCTCCTCAACCGCGCCAACCAGTCTCTTGCCACCTTCTTCTAGCAGCAAATCGTCGACGACGAAATAAAAGCGGCCGAAGTATTTGTCGATCGGCCCGGTTAACATATCCTGCAGATAACCGATCTGCTCGACGTTCTCCTGAACCCGGTGCTTGAAATTGATAGCGAACTCGGCGCCTGCTTCGAGAAAGGAAAAGTTAAACTCCGGGAATGAATCCATCAGTCCCCCGAACATGAGATTGATCATGTTGGCGCAATACTCGAAGGGTTGAGACACAATCCGTCTCCCGGCCGTCCCGTCCGGTCCGAGCACAGACAGCCGCTCTTGTCCGACCCACGGGCCGGCGAAGCTCCCGATGTGAACGATGATGCCCCTGATGCCAAGCTCCCGCACTTTGTCGTAGAAATTCCACCAGTGCGGGTCTGACATGTCGATGCCGTTCCAATTGGTTGGCATCAGAAAAGTGAGCATCCCAAGCTCCTTAACACATCGCTCCAGCTCCTTTATCGCTTCGGGGATATCCTGGAGCGGAAGTTGAGGCGCGCCGGTAAACAATTTCGGGTATGGCTTCATGAAAGTCTTATGAATGAAGTTGTTGGATGCCCGAATAAAGGCGGCGCCAGCCTTGGGCTCGATATAGCTGAACATGCCGACGGTGCCGGCGGAGACGAACTGAAAGTCGATGCCGGCCTCCTTCACCTGTTCATATCTTACCGCGCCGTCATATTCCGCGGCGCGCCATTTGGATTTGCCGTCCTTGGCGGCAATTTGTTGCTCTCCCGCGGTGAGCACGCTAATAATTTTGTTGTCAAAGACCCGCCGGATGTTTCCCTTCGAATCGGTATAAGAGCGGGGCCGCAAGTGTTCATACAACGGATCAATCACATAGTCTTCCCGCCGGGGGCGGGAGTGGGAATCTAAATCAATAACGATCATCGGTTTCTACCTCCATTTTCACGCCGTTGTGCTTCAGAGGTTTTACGGTTTACCGGCATTCTATTCCGTTGTCCAATACTGTTTTTTAATTTGCTCATTAACCCGGTTAATGAGACTGCCCTCAGCGCTTGAGCTTCTCGAGAAAGCCGCTCCTCTTGATCTCATCCAGAATGCTCGGCTCCAGTAATCCCAAGCTTTCCGGGCTCTGTCCCTTGGCCTTGGGATTCTCCCGGGCAACTTGTTCAATGACCAGCTCCAGTCCACGGCGGTCCGGCAGACTCAAGATGCCGTCACCGTGCCTGGCCACGTAGTAGTCGTAACCGATTCCGGCCATTTCGTCGTCCACGCGGAGATATCTTTTGATCAACTGGAGCCCCAACGGCCGGTCTTTTTTCAATGTGTAGAGGCCCTCGATGGTCGCCTTCATGAAATTAATGATCTTGCCGCGGTTGGCCGCCAGAAAGCTTCGCTTTACAGTAAAGAAATTGGTCGGGAAGGTAAGCCCGCCCTCGGCCATGTCAATGAGAGAATTCATCCCAAGGTCTTTGACCGCCATGGTCGCTAAAGGCTCGAACATCACCGTTCCCTGGATCGACCCTCCCTGAAGCGCGGCATAGCGGTTTAAACTTCCACCCACCTGAACGATCGTGACCTGCTTGGGATTGACCCCAAGCTTTTCCAGAGCCATGCGCGTTGCCAGTTCGGTAACAGAGCCAAAACTAGTGATTCCCAGAGTTTTGCTTTTGAGCTGACTCGCGCTCTTGATATCGGGCCGGACAATCAGCTTGTAAGGGAAAAAGTCGAGTCCACCCGCAAAAATCGTCACGTCGGCTCCTTGCAGGTTCGCGTTGATGGGCTGTGGGCCGCCGGAAAAGAGGGAACAGCCACCGGCACTCTCCTGGCCTCGGCTGCATGACCAGAGCCCGCCAATGCGAGCAGAAGAACCGGGATCATTGCTGCCAGCTTGCCTGTCATGGAGGCCTCGTTAGAATCCCATCCGGCGCTTCAAGACTTACGCGTTCGCGCATTCCGCCTGGGCCTTTCCTGGTTGCAGAGATCCACGATGGTGCGGGCGTAGACACA
>Ga0137403_10010244_pt1 | contig 10385 bp, 7 predicted proteins | sample CZOMad2_1_16fung_FD_122057 | JGI IMG/M metagenome (GOLD analysis project Ga0137403, IMG submission 122057) | Vadose zone soil fungal communities from Angelo Coast Range Reserve, California, USA - CZOMad2_1_16fungal (Hybrid Assembly) | ecosystem: Environmental > Terrestrial > Soil > Vadose zone... | reverse complement strand
AGATTATGTCGTGGTTTACGATTCGACGATGGCGCGGTTCTGGTTTTTCAACGCGCGCGCGCGTCAGCAAATCATCGATTCCCTGGGCAAGGTGCCACAAGGCCGGATTGTTACAGATTCAGAACTGCGACAGATGCGCACTTTTTTCCCCGATCATTATTTTGGGGAACTGATTTTTCTAGTCAAAGAGGGAGTGCTCATAGTTCCCAGCCACATGGGAGAACGGCCGATTCGCGCCATGCACGGCTATCATCCTTCGGACCCGCAAAGCTATGCCTCACTCTGCACGAATCAGCCCTCGATACCGGAGAGCATCGTCGCGATTCCGGACATTTTCCGATTGATGACGCGAGATGCGGATCTCGCAAAAGCTCGGAATGCCTGAAGGACGGCGCACTCCCTTAAAGACATACAGAGTTGCAGTTCTGCGCTCCGCCACGACTGCCTGACGCATTATCCACTGGGGTATTCAAGCCATTGCACGAATCGAAATATCCGGCACGTTTTCTTTTGTGAACGACCCATTGGTGAGCATCGTGCTGCGCTCGTATAATGAGGGCTGGGCGTTGCGTGAAACCTTGCCGGCATTGCAGGCCCAGGAATACCGAAATTGGGAGCTCATCGTCATTGATTCGGGCTCGACCGATGGCTCAATGGATTTGATTCGAGCAGCCAAGCCGCTCCATTTCATTCAAATTAAGCCCGAAACTTACAATCCGAGCCGCGTCATGAATAAGGGGATGGAGCTCGCGCGAGCGGAGTTCGGAATTTTCCTCAATGCAGATGCCACTCCGCGGGGCGCCCATTGGTTGCGTCCGCTGGTGAACGCCTTGCAGGACCCGCAGACTGCCGCGGTGTTCGGCCGGCAAATTCCACGCCCCCAGTGCCGCGCCGTCTATGCCCACGATTACGAACGTTGTTTCGGAACGGAGAGAGAGTCGGCGCATTGGGACCATTTCTTCAGCATGGTGAGCAGCGGTCTGCGCAAAGACATCTGGGCCAGGCGCGGCTTCCTGGAAAAAATGCAATACTCGGAGGATGACGAGTACACGCGGTGGTGCCGCGCACAGGGCTATCAGGTGGTCTATTGTGCGGAATCGGTCGTGATGCACTCTCATAATTATACGCCGCCACAGGCCTATCGGCGCAGCTTCGGTGAAGGCCGTGCGCTGGCCGCGGTCTGGAAGGGAAAACCCTTAACCTGGCCCCGGACCGTGATGCTGGGCTGGCTGAGTGATATCAGGAGGGATTTGTTGTTCTGCGCGCGGAACCGTCGCTTGAGCGAATTGCCGCATGCTTCGCAGATCCGATGGCAACAGCGATGGGGCGCTGCACGAGCTGGGCCAGCAGCTTTCTCCGAAAGCAGGACTTCACGTTGAGTTCAAGATTGACTCGCTGAGCCGAATGCGGCGCAGCCCTGTATCGATCTTCACTCATGACCTCGTGGCGTCACATCGATTGCTGTTCGGCGAGGAAGGGATCTTTGACAGCTGCGAACACCATCTCCAGAGCGAGGACATTCCGCTTTCGGAAGCGTCCCATCTTTTATTGAACCGTTGCAGCGGGTTATTGCTGGCCCGGGAAATCTTGCTCGACGCCGATCGCTTCGCTGCCCTTGCTCCCGAACAAACCGATTTCGTCGGCCGCAACCTGGCCAAGGCGCAGCTCTGTCTCGGGGACGCTATCCTGGTCGCCTTTCGGCGGCATCATTGGAGCTGTACTCAACGCCACTTGCGATTGCATCACCTGGTTGTGCCCGAGCCATTACCCTGGCTCGAAGAGATCCGCAATCATCACGCCCAGGGAGTAAAATTCAAACTGCACCCTCGGCAGATTCTAAAATCACCTTCTGAATTCGAGCAGGAGCGCCGCGCATTATGCTCGCTGGCACTGGATGTGTGGCTCTGGCTTGAAAACCAACGGCTCGGCTGCAACTTCAGCTCAGTCCGTGATTACGCATTTTATCCCCGCCCCAAGTGCCCGGGAGCGTCATGGTGGCGTAATTATTCCTTGAACCTGCGGACCTTCGGGGCAAAAGCCGCCCTGGCGCCGCTTTCCTGGCGATATCCGCGTGAGCGGCTGTTCAATGCGCTGGCTTTGCTGCTTTGGAATGGGGAAGCCTCCCAGGAACCCGAAATCGTCCGGCACTTGCAAAGGCAATTGTCCACGAGACTGGCCGGGTTTTGTCGCCGTGTACAAACAGGTCTGGCCTCAATATGGTTGAAGTCTCTAGAGCTTTGAGAGGGTGGAACATGGCGGACAATCAGGCCGTTGGTCCGCCAGCCCGGATTTCAAGGATGCCGAAGCTCCCAGAGCTTGCCAAAAACAACGTCCACGTCTGGGCATTCCGACTCGAACTTCAGCCTGCCGCTCTCGCGTGGCTCACTTGCTCTCTTTGCGCCGAGGAATGTGAGCGCGCAGCACGCTTCCGGTTCGATCATCACCGGAATCGGTTCATCGTTGGGCGTAGTGTATTACGAAGAATTCTGGGTCATTACCTCGATTGCGATCCGGCAGTTATCGAGTTTGCTTATGGCCCGCATGGGAAACCTGTCATTGCCGGCCCACTCAATGGGAGCGAGCTCCACTTCAATCTCGCGCATTCTGAAGGGATCGCGCTGGTCGGCATCACACGCGCTGGCCTTATCGGAGTGGATATCGAGCAGATTCGGAGCCTCAAAGACGCCGATGAACTTGTTGCCCGCTTCTTCTCGCCCCGTGAAAACGAGGCTTACCAGAGATTACCGGCAGAGCAAAAGCCGACGGCATTCTTCAATCTTTGGACGCGCAAAGAAGCTTGGCTTAAAGCCACCGGTGATGGTATCGCGCAATATCTCAATCGCGTCGAGGTTTCGTTTCTACCGGAAACGCCGGCGCGCCTGCTAAGTTTGCCTGGCGATTTTCAGCCCGAAATCACGTGGTCGTTGCACGAATTAGCGCCCTCGGCCGGATTCGCTGCGGCGATGTCTGTGGCCGCCGAGAACCCCCTTGTCACTTGTTGGCAATATGGAAGTAGCAATTTTAACGAACCACACCATCACGGGTTCTGTTAATGAATAGCCCCGCTACAGCCCAAACCTGGAATCCGTCGGCCGACAAATTGGGATCGCCGGCATCCTTGCCGTCGAGTTTCGAGGAGGCCTGCCCGACCGGCAAGAAAGCACGCGCTGCAGGGAAGGCCGCCAATCCGCCGCTCGCGATTCTCGGTGTTACCTTCGACAATGTTACGACCGAGCAGGCGATCCAAACGATTGTAGAAATGGTGGCTTCGCGCCGCCCGCATTACCTCGTGACAGCGAACGTGGACTTCTTAGTCCAGGCTCAGACGGATGTGGAACTGCGCCGAATTTTTTTGGATGCACACCTGGTCCTATGCGACGGCACGCCGTTGGTGTGGGCATCGCGACTATTGGGTAACCCATTAGCCGAACGTGTTGCCGGGGCGGACATCGTGCCACTGCTCATCCAGGTCGCCGCCCAACGGAAGTACCGCATCTTCTTGCTGGGAGCGACTCCCGACTCTGCTCAGCGAGCAGTAGACAATTTGCGGCAGCAGTATGGGGATAGCATCATCGCGGACCATTACTCGCCGCCGTTTAGCAAACTGTTGGAAATGAATCACGAAGAAATCAACCAACGCATCATGGCCGCTCAACCGGATATGCTCTTCGTCTCTTTTGGATGCCCGAAACAGGAGAAATGGATTGCGATGCATTACCAGGCGTTGGGAGTTCCGGTGACCGCAGGCGTCGGTGCGACGATAGATTTTTTGTCGGGCCAGATGAAACGGGCGCCGGGCTGGATGCAACGGATCGGAGTGGAATGGGTTTTCCGCCTGGCCCAGGAGCCGCGACGGCTGTTTGGCCGATACATGAAGGATCTCTGGGTATTTGGCCGGGCCATCTCGCGCCAGTGGTGGCAAATGCAGTTTCGCTCACAAACAGTCTCACTCTTCCGGAGGGAGAGCGTCGGCGAGCCCTCCGAAGGCCCGGCGTCGAAAAGAGCGAGAGGGAAAAAGGTGCCGATTGCGAGTGAGGAGGCCCGAATATCGAACGAGACCGTGCAATTGCCTTGCGGCCTGACACTCGGCACCGACAATCTGCCACTCGGCAGATGGCAATCATTAACCCTGCCTGAACGGCTGGACCTGAGCGCTATTCGGCAAGGCATACTGCCGATTGAGAAGGTTTTGCATGATGGCCGCGATTGCCTGGTCGAGATGGCGAGGGTCGAATTCATCGATAGCACGGGAATCGGACAGCTCATTCAATTGCAAAGGAGGCTTCACGCCATTGACCGCCAGTTGGTGTTGCTGGCGGCTAGCCTGGCAGTGCGAAAGACCCTGAAACTCATGCGCCTGGAGGAGTTTTTTGCCGTGGCTCCGGATTCAATGATTGCCGAGCAACTGCTGCAAAAGCGTGATCGGGAGATTGTGGCGGCGGTCGATCTCAGCACTCCCCCGCCGGCGGCACCACTAAGATGGTGCGGAGAAATCACTGCTGCCAATTCGGATGAGGTCTGGAATATTGCTTGCTCGCACCTGAAAAATGCGGCGGAAGAGTCGCAGCCGGAAGTTATTATCGATCTCTCGGATGTTCGCTTCATGGACAGTTCCGGTTTGGGAGTAATGCTGCGGATAAAGAAACTTGCGCGGCACCACGGAACCAAACTCGTTTTCAGGCACGTCCCAGCCGCGGTCCAGAATGTGATACGCCTTTCGCGCATGGAGGAATTTCTCCTTGGCCATGCCTGGCTGAGATGATCGAGACTATTGGTAACCTGTTATGCGGAGCGCGCCGTGGCCCATCCGCTCCTCAATTGAGCGGGACAGGGTCACTGCAAAACACGCAAGGTCCCAATTCAAATTTTTGCTGGCTCTGTCCGCCCCTTATGGAGCTCTTGGCCGAATCGACAGCAGAGAAACAGTTTGCCGCCTCTGTGGTTTTGATTTCTTATTGCTCACCACGATGGATTCAAGCACTGAACCCAAGCGTCCCGCGCGTCTCGCCCGGGCCGCTCCGTTCCTCACCGCATTCCTCGTCGCTCTGACTTATCTTACGCTCCCTCGCCAGCCTTTCCTCGTGGATGACGCGTTATCCGAGAAATCCGTGCTGAGCTATGCTCATGAGCACGGAATGCAGTTTGGCACCGACATCATATTTACCTACGGGCCATTGGGCTTTCTAACCAGCCGTCACTATTTCCCCCATGCGGCTGGATTGCGAATGGTGGTTGATCTTTTGCTGACTTACTCCGTGTCCCTGGGAGTCTGTCTGATCGCCTGGCGGCTGACATTATTCTGGCGATGCCTCCTAGCGAGCGTTTTCGTCTATTTCACGGCTAATCTCGATCCTCGCGCGGATCTTCTGATCTATGCAGGCCTGCTTTGCTGGGGGCTGCTCGCCTTGGCGGAATCCGCCCCTTGGCTGGGCTTTTACGCGCTGGGGTTCATCCTGTTTGCGGTCTTTGGCTTGCTGGTGAAAGCCAATTTTCTGTTCGTCGCAGGCTTGAGCGCGGTGGCAATCGCTTCGGATTTGATCCTCCGGCGCCGCCACCGGCAGGCCTTTATTTTCATCTTTGCGCTCGGAGCAATTTTAATTTTGGGTTGGTTGCTTTCGGGACAACGCCTTTCGCACCTACCCCTTTTCGTCGCACATACAATTCCAATCGTGAGAGGATATGATCAGGCGGTGGGGTTGGATGGGATGGAGACCTTCAAATGGCGGGGGTTGCTGGTAGCCACGCTGGCGACGGTAGCGCTAATCGTTCGGGCGTTCACGGCCCATATTTCAACGTACTCAGTTTCGTTTAGAGTCACTCGATGGCGCAGGGGAATTCTGTTCCTCTGGCTGGGTTTGTTCCTTTTCGCAGTTTGGAAGCACGGCTTTGTGCGCGCCGACTTATACCATATGGGATTTTGGTTTGGCTTCGCTCCAATCATCGTCCTGACGCTGGAGCTTTTCCCATGCGGATCAGGCAGCGCGCGATTTTGGACGCGTGTCCTCGGCTTGGCATGTTCCCTGGTTGCGTTAGTCACGTTGGAGTCCTTTTTTTTCTCTTCGTTCAAATTGTCGACGCTCCAACCATTCCACGCATTCCGGGAAAATGTTGGCGCATTACTCCAGCCAAACGAATACCGGCGCGAGATGTCGGAAAAATACGAAGCCGCGAGGCACGCCGCGGAGTTACCAAAACTTCGGGAAATCATTGCACATTCAAGCGTGGACGTCTTCGGACACGATCAATGCTACGCCGTGTTCAATGGTCTGAACTACCATCCTCGTCCGGTTTTTCAAAGTTACATGGCCTACAACTCGCCACTGATGGACCTGAACGAACAGTTTTATCTTTCTAAAGCGGCTCCTGAGTATGTGCTTTTTGGTCTTAGTTCCATCGACCGCAAATTCCCTCCGCTGGAAGACGCCCGGGTGCTGCGGCACTTGCTGCTTAATTATCAAGCGATCGCGACCGAGGGCCTATTCCTGTTGCTCAAATCAAATTCATGCAGTCGACCGAAACTCACTTTCGTCCGCGAAGGGACCGCACGGATGGGTGAACGCATCAGCGTCGCCGATTCCAACGAAACTGAGACCTGGATGGAAATCGACGTCCAGCAAACTGTGTTTGGCAGGTTTAGACAACTCCTTTACAAATCTCCAAAAATTCGCCTCGCCGTTTGGTCCGGATCGGTGAAAAAGCCTCTGGCCAGAATGGCCGCCCCCGCGCCGATGTTAGCCGCGGGTTTCTTGAGCAGTCCACTGCTTCTCCATACTCAGGACATGTTGAATTATTACGGCGGCAAACCCACCATCCGTCCCGACGCGTACTCCATTGAACTGGATACCGGCGGTAAGCGTTTCTGGCGGTCAACGGTTCGCTTCCGGATTTACCATGTAGAGAAGGAGATGACGCCGAAGTCCGGCGGTCCGCGCGCCATGCCATTTCAGGACCGGATACCTTCATCCGACGAGGCTTGATGCGAATCGGCATTTCCACCTCAGTAATCCAGCGCGGGAAAACAGGCATCGCGCAGCATCTCTTCGCTTTACTCCCTGCGATGCTTCTGCACAGCGGACATCACCAGTTCGTTCTGTTTGTGATGGAAGAAGACTTGTCACTCTTCGATTTCGTCACTGACCGGATGAGGTTGGTGACCGTCTCCGAACGATATCGCTCCCCGCTCAGGAATATTTTGTGGCATCAGACACGGCTGCCTGCACTGGCGCGCGAGCACCATCTCGATGTACTGCATGTGCCCAGTTATCGTCGGCTCTTGTGGCAACGGCCGTGCGCACTCGTCGCCACCATTCATGACCTGGCCCCATTTCACGTCTCGGGGAAATACGATTGGAAACGAATGCTATACGGGCGAGTGATTGCGCGTCAATTTGCTCGCCGGCAGGATCTAATCATCGCCATTAGTGAAAACACCAGCCGTGACATTAGCAGGTTCTTCGGAGTGCCCCGGGATCGGGTTACGGTGGTTTACAACGGCATCGAGCATGAGCGGTTCTTCCCTGGCTCGCGGGATGAAGCCATGGCTGTGGTCGGGAATGCCTTCGGCTTACGCCAGCCTTTCTTTTTGTATGTCGCGCGGCTTGAGCACCCCGGCAAGAATCACGTGCGATTGATCTCCGCCTTTGATACTTTCAAAATCGCATCCGGTTCCGATTGGCAGCTCGTGTTCGGGGGTAGCGATTGGCATGGGGCAGAGACGGTACACGCCCGCATCAAAGAATCACGCTTCGCAGGAGATATCCGGGCGCTTCAGTTCGTCCCCAACGAGATGTTGCCGGATCTGTACCGCGCCGCAGCCGTTTTCGTGTATCCCTCTCTATATGAAGGATTCGGACTGCCACCTCTGGAAGCGATGGCCTGCGGTTGTCCCGTGATTTCCTCGATACGCGGTTCGCTGGGGGAAGTCGTGGGAGATTCGGCGGCCATCGTGGAACCCGAAGAAGTGGCGTCCATTTCAAAACAACTTTTCAATCTTGCCACGGACGAGAGCATCAGAAACCGGCTCATTGCCGCTGGCCTGGCCCAAGCGCAGAAGTTTGACTGGAAAACGGCTGCGGAACAGACGCTCCGGGTGTACGAGCGTGCCGCAAACAACCCTTCCTCTTCCTGAGCCGTAATGATACAAACAAGATTCAACGCAAGGAGGCAGCGGCGCAAATGGGAAAACTCAATTGAATTTTTCTTCCCGCCCTTGACTCGTTCGCGCAAGCTTTACATATTTCAATCTCCTTTTTGGCTATGATGTGTGTTGCTATTCTGAAGTGTTATGCCGAACTCGAAAGTGATTAACAGTGACTCCAAGTCCAGGGTAAAAAAAACAGTCTCAGCCCCTCCCGTTACCAGCCTCCAAACTGCAATTTCAACGTTGCGCGCAGACCCGTCGCCGATTCCCGCGAGCCAGGACAATCCAAAGCCGGCCCTGGTATCCAACGCGGGCACCGTTGACCTGACTGAGAAGATCAAAGACCTGGTGCGGCTGGCACAGGAGCAGGGATATCTCACGTACAACGACATCAACGATGCGTTGCCGGACTCAGTGATCTCACCGGAGGAGCTGGACGAGATTTACATTAAGTTGCGCAATCTGGAGGTGGAGATTGTGGACGCTGCGGAAGTGGACCGCGTCAAACAACCCGAACCGGAGGGGGAGGATGAAAAGGGCCGGCTGGACATCCTGGATGATCCGGTGCGGATGTACTTGAAACAGATGGGGCAGGTGGCGTTGCTGACCCGCGAGCAGGAAGTCGAGATCTCCAAGCGGATTGAGAGTGCCGACAACGAAATCAAGCGCATTATTTACGGCTTGGGTTTTGCCGGAAAGGAACACATCGCCCTGGCGGAGAAATTGGTTTCTGAACCTCCCAAAGAGCGGTTCGATCGCGTGATCCTCGACAAAAAGGTCCAGAGCCGGGAAAACCACGTCCGTGCGCTGCGGAAATTGATCAATCAAGTACGTGAACTTGATATGGCGGTCGATGAAAGTTATTCCCAATGGCAAAACGGTCCGCCCAATGGCCACTCCAGCCAACTTCAGTTGCAGTTCAGGAAACTGGACTCAAAACTGCAGGCCACCTATGCAAAGTTCTTCTACAAACAGAAAGTTGTGGAAGAAATGGTCCTGGTGGCCGAGAACATCCACGATAAGCTGCAGAGTAGCCTGCGGACGCTCAAAGAACTCGAGGATCCCACCCGTTTCGCGGAGCTGCCCAGCCAGGTAGAATCGGAACAAAGAAAAATCCGGGCCCTGGAAGAATTTCTCCGGATGACTCATTCGGAGTACTTAAACACCTACCAACAGCTAAAACATTTTTCCGCCAAAGCCGTCCAGGCCAAGACCGAAATGGTTGAGGCCAATCTGCGGCTGGTTATTTCCATCGCCAAGAAATATATCAACCGCGGGCTTTCCTTCCTGGACCTGATTCAGGAAGGAAACATGGGCCTCATGAAGGCCGTAGAAAAATTCGAGTACCAGCGCGGTTACAAATTTTCCACTTATGCTACGTGGTGGATCCGCCAGGCGATTACTCGATCGATCGCCGACCAGGCGCGCACCATTCGCATCCCGGTGCACATGATCGAAACGATTAACAAATTGATGCGCGTTCAAAAACGGCTGCTCCAGGATTTCGGTCGTGAGCCCACGGCCGAGGAAATCGCCGACGAAATGGAGTTCCCAGTCGAGCGGGTGCGGGGCGTTTTAAAAATGGCTCAGCAGCCAATTTCTTTGCAGTCGCCCGTGGGTGGCGACGCCGACGATACCAGCATTGGGGATTTCATCGAAGACAAGGCGACCGAAAGCCCATCGGAAGTGACCAGTTTCAGCCTGCTCAGAGAGAAGCTGGGCGATGTACTGGCAAGCCTCAACGACCGCGAGCGAAAGGTTCTTGAACTGCGTTTTGGATTGGGAGACGGTTATTCACGGACATTGGAGGAAGTCGGCCGGCAATTCCAGGTCACGCGCGAGCGCATCCGCCAGATCGAAGCCAAGGCCCTCCGCAAAATGCGCCACCCGACACGCATCCGGCAATTGCACGGTTTTCTGGAAATTCAGCAAAAGGTGGAGTGAGCATTTCTTTCACCATGCCAAACATCGTAGCACCTGCACTTCCTTTTTGAACACCAACCGGATGGTGTTTTGCTCGAACTGGACATCGATTGGCGCGCGTTGTTGCACATGCTCCCACATCTCGTGGCCGTTCCGCGGGTTGAGCCGCTTGATTTTCATATTGGGCAGAGCTTCAAACCCGGTTTCGGGCCGGTAGGGGTTGTCTTCCTCTTCCTCCGGCGCATAAGATTGCACCGTGTAAATAAATTTTCCCGAGACGTAATTCACCAGCGCGCCGGGTGAGGCAGTCCAGAGGATCTTG
>Ga0137403_10010242_pt1 | contig 10386 bp, 8 predicted proteins | sample CZOMad2_1_16fung_FD_122057 | JGI IMG/M metagenome (GOLD analysis project Ga0137403, IMG submission 122057) | Vadose zone soil fungal communities from Angelo Coast Range Reserve, California, USA - CZOMad2_1_16fungal (Hybrid Assembly) | ecosystem: Environmental > Terrestrial > Soil > Vadose zone... | reverse complement strand
TCGGCCCGCTCCTCGACGGTCATCGACTCGCCGGTGGCGGCCTTGGACTGCACGGCAGCCACCGCCCGGTCGCCGTGGAACTGCGCCGATGCCAGTTTCAGCTTCGCTTCCCCCAACTGGAGGTGGGTGAGCGGTGCCTCGGCCTGGAGCTGGTAGTGGGTGTAGGTGATGCCGCGCTTGTGGATGCTCTGGAGGGCGTACTCGAGGGCGGAGCGGGCCCCGCCGAGCGCCGTCCCCGAGCTCAACGCGCAGAAGGCCGGCACGTAGGCCGCCCGGTACAGCTCCCGGTCCCGGAACGCCTTCGACGGGTACTGCTCGGAGAGCAGCGCCGAGATCCGCATGGCCCGGTTCTCCGGAACGAACACGTCCGATACCGAGAAGGAGTTGCTGCCCGTGCCCCGCAGCCCTGTGGTCGCCCAGTCGTCGTTGACGTTCACCTGGTCGGCTGGGAGCAGCACGACGAGCTGGTCCTCGGTGCCGTCCTCGTCGACGTAGGGAACGCCGAGATTGAAGAAGCGGACGTGGAGGGACGAGGTGCCGAACGCCCACTGCCCGGTGATGCGGTAGCCACCGTCCGCCCGGGACACCGTCGGGAGGCCCCGAAGGGAGATGACCAGGTTGGCGCAGGGCCCGTCCGAATCGAAGACGTCTTTGGTGGCCTCCTCGGGATAGAGGCCGGCCACCCAGGTTCCGGCCGTCGTCGTGGCCACGACCCAGGAGGTGGAGCAGCAGCCCCGGGCGATCTCGGCGCACACCTCGTTCATGGTGGCGAGGTCGAGCTCGTAGCCGCCGTACTCGGCCGGCACGGACATCTTGAAGACCCCGGCCTCGGTGAGTTCGTCGATCGACTCCTGCGGTACCCGCCGCAGCCGCTCCGCTTCCTGGCCCCGGGCCCGGAGATTGGGGACGAGCGCCCTCACGCGGTCGAGGAGCAGCTCACCTGCCGTCGTGTCGGTCATGAAATTGACCTGCCTTTCGGTCGATGCGATCTGGCTCAGTGCAGCTCGGCGTCAGCCATGGCGGTGCGGTAGCACTCGCCGGCGCCGGGGACGATTCCGTTCTTGACGTCGACGGGCACCTCGATGGGGCCGCCGTAGGGCTGCCAGTCAGATTCTTCGTAACCACCGGAGACGGCCTTCCACTGGAAGATCCATGACGGCGCTCCCGACTTGCAGTTTGTCGTGAAGTTGATGTTTCCGGTGAGTCCGGTCTTGTAGTTGGTCTGGGCGGTGATCCACCGGTTGACGCCCTCCCAGGTGATGCCACCGGGTTGGGCGGCGACGGCGTCCGCCAGCAGCTTGGGGCCCGTCCAGAAGAGTTGCGTCCAGATGTTCTCCAGCGGCCCGGTGTCGGCGCTCTTGGGGCTGTACTTGCGCATGCTGTTGACGTAGTCGTCGACCAGGGGCGCGGTGTTCGTCGGCTCATAGGGGTAGGGCTGGCCCTTGTTGCGCCGGATCTGCACCCCGGCCGTCTGGGCGTAATAGTTGTTCGAGGCACCGCCGGCCTGGGCGACGAACGACGCGTCGCCCGAGTATGGCCCGCCGGACCCGACCGGCGGGGCGTAGTTCTGCCGCGACGCAGCCGACAGGCAGGCTGGCCAGGCCAGTGTCGGTCCGGCGTTCCAGAAGTCGATCCCGAGGCTGCGCATCTTGAGCACGATCCTGGTGCAGTCGCCATCGGACAGGTTGAAGGGGTCGGTGCTCTTGACCTGGACGCCGACCGCTTCCCAGGCCTTGGCCAGGTACTTGACCCAGGGGGCGATGGGCACGTTATTGGTGTCGTAGAGCACCGCGGTACTGCGGATCGGCAGCTTCATCACCTTCGTCAGTGTGTAGGCCATCCGGGCGACGGCGTCGACCGTGCTGATCCCGAAGACGTGGGTCGTCGGATACTTGGAGGAGAACGCCGGTGGGTTCGGCCCGAAGACGAGGTTCGGGATTCCCTTGCTCGTGACGTAGGGCGCCTCGGCGTCGCCCATCGTGCTGATGAGCGCGAAAACCTTGTTCTGCTCGACCAGCTTGCGAGCGGCGGTGGCGGCCAGGGCGGGTTCGAACTGGTAGTCGACCACGACCATCTTGAACTTCCGCCCCTTCACTCCACCCCGGTCGTTGATCAGCCCGAAGTTCGCCCTGATGGCGTCGACCTGGTTCTCGCCGAGGAACCCCGCTGCTCCGGACATCGGCGCGATGATGCCCACCGTGATCTCGCTGTCGGTCACGCCCTGGGAGCTCGGGCCGGAGGGACCGCCGGCGGTCGGTCCCGGCCCGCCTCCGGAAGCGGGCCCGGCGGTGGGGCCGCCGGTGTTGGCCGACGGGCCGCCGGTCTTCGGCGCCGGCGTGGCGCCGCCCGACGCCGCGGTCGGGCCGCCGGCCGTCCCCGTCCCGGCCGGTCGCGCTGCCGACCCGGTCTGACCCGGCTGTGGGGCCGACGACGCTCCGGAGGCGACACCGGTCGAACCGGCCGGGCCGGGATCGTGCGCCGCAGCCGTCGCCGGGGACTCGCCGCTCTCGAGCGGCGCGGTGCCTGCGGTCTGGTCCTGCGCCGAACGGGCCATGGCCGAGGGCGGCTGCTGGACCCGTGAGTCGCACGCCGCCAGCGCCATCGTCGCGGCCAAGGCGAACACGCCGACCGTCTTGCTCATCGTGCATCCCTCCCGTTGGTCTGGGCCATCGCCGGCCCGCGGTCGCCGGCCTGGCTGCCGACATCGCCGCCGAGGTAGAGCTCGGCCAGCAAACCGGTCGCGGCCAGGTCTTCCGGCGCGCCCTCGACGGCGATACGGCCGTTCTTCAATCCCACCGCCCGGGAACAGAATCGGAGTGCCTGGGTGACGTACTGCTCGACCAGCACCACAGCACGGTGCTCGTCGGTCACCACGTCGAGCACCCCGTAGAGCGCTTCCACTGCCTGGGGGGCGAGGCCCAGGGATGGTTCGTCGAGCAGCAGCACGCGAGGTTCGCTCATGAGTGCCCGCCCGATCGCCACCATCTGCTGCTGCCCACCCGAGAGGCTCCCGGCCAGCTTCGGGCGGGAGCCGCGCAGGAGCGGCAGGTATTCCTCGTACATTGCGTCGAGGAGCTGCGTGACCCGACGGCGACAGGACCGTTTTGGGTAGGCCCCGGAGCGGATGTTGTCGTCGACGGTCAGCCCGGGGAAGATCCCCCGCCCCTCGGGGACGAGCGCGATCCCCTCCCGGACCCGACGCTGGGGTGAGAGGTGGTCGATCACCGCTCCCTCCCACGACACGTGACCGGCGACGGGGCGGAGAAGCCCGGCCATGATCTTGAGGATGGTCGACTTCCCGGCGCCGTTGCGGCCGAGCAGTCCGATCCGGTCCCCTTCGGCGACCCGGAGGGTGACACCTTGGACGGCGTTGGATCGCCCGTACGAGGCGGTGACCTCCGTGAGCTCAAGCATGCTGCACTCCGAGGTAGGCCTCCACGACCTTTGGGTCGCCGAGGACCGTCGGGCCGTCGCCGGCCGCCAGGACACGTCCGAAATTCAACACCGAGATGTAGTCGGCCACGCTGCGGATGAACCCGACGTCGTGTTCCACGACGAGGATCGTCAGGCCCCACGAGTCCCGCAGCTTCCGCATCAGTCCCGCCAGTTCGGCGGTTTCGTCACTGTCCATCCCTGCGGCCGGCTCGTCCAGCATGAGTAGCCGCGGTCCGAGGGCGAGAGCCCGGGCGATCTCCAGACGGCGCCGATGGCCGTAGGGCAGCATGGCCGCGGGGAGCGCCGCTGCGTCCCGAAGGCCAACGACCGTGAGCGCCCGCCCGGCGATCGTGGCCAACCTCCGGTCGCACGCCCGCACCCGGCGGAGCCCGCACACCGCGGCCCCGAATCCGTAGCGTCGGAATCGGGCCGCGCCGAGGACGACGTTGTCGAGCACCGACATCTCCTCGACCACGGAGGCGGTCTGGAAGGTACGGGCCATCCCGAGCCGGGCCCGCTCGTGCATCGGCCGGCCGGTCATGTCGTGACCGGCGAAGTGGACCCGGCCGCTGGCGGGGTGCCGGGCCCCGCTGACGGCGTCGAAAAAGACCGACTTTCCTGCCCCGTTGGGGCCGATGAGGGCGGTGATCGAGCCTTCGGGACAGGTCAAAGAGACGCCGTCGTTGGCGCGGACGCCGCCGAACGACACCGTGATCTCCTCAGCTCTCAGCAGATCAACCATCTCGACGTTCTTCTCCCGCCCGTTCAGCGACCGGCGCCGAGGCCGTCGGTCTCGGCCCGCAGTTCGTGCTCGAGGGCCTGCATACGCTCATCGAGCCGGCCCAGGGCGCGTCGGTCCTCACGGTGTTCGTAGCTCAGGAAGACCGTCGCACCGAGCCCCATGAGCGACGCCCCGCCGATCCCCCCGGAGATGAAGAAGGAGAGCTGCCGGTACGTCTCGGTGGTGCTGCTCACCCCCCACCAACCCGCGATCTCGGCCACCAGTCCGGCGAGGACGAGAACACCGCCGATCACCTGGGCCCAGTGCAGCGGACGCAGCGGCTGGGTCGTGATGCGCGTCTCCTGTCCGAGGAAGGCCTCGACGTCAGTTTCGAAAAAGGGATGCTGGGTGGTATCGACACCCACGGGCATGGTCATCGGCTTCCTCCGCTTCGGCCCGTCATCGAACGGGACAGACGTATGCATCCGAGAGCAGCGGCGATCACCGCGAACAAGGCGAGATACAGCCAGCGGAGCTTCCGTTCGTCGAGCGGACTCACGGTCACTGCCGCGACGGGTTCTCCCCGGCTGCTCACCGCCGGCACCACCCCGGGCGGCCCTTCCGCCGGTCCCCGGGTCGACTCAAGATCACTCGCCGAGCCCGTACCGACCGGTGCTGCACCGCCGGCCGATCCGGGTCCGAACGGGGCGACAGTGCCGTCGAGGGGACCGCCGGCATCAATCATCGCTGCGCCGGGTGGTGCCGTGCCCTGGACCGGAACGGCCGGGTCGGGCGACCCGCTTTCCGGCGGCGCGGTCTGTGCACCGGGGACGGCGGTTTCGAAGGCGGCGCCCGGCACGGCACTCACTCCGGCGGACGTGACACCGACGTCATAGGTGGTATTGACCGCCGTGGGGGTCGCCGAGTTGAAACGGATCTGGAGGCCGCCGCTGCGGGCGACGACCCGGCCGAACTGTTTCGACGCCTCGGGCGGGGGGATCAGCCGCAGGCTCAGACCGCCGGCGTCGGCCAGTGTCTTGTTCACGGTCGCCGCGATCTCCCCGAGGGACGGCCCCGGCGCGTGATTGTCGGCGACGTGGACGCCCCGCTCGTCGATGATGACGGGGATGCCGGCCACGAATGCCGACCCGATCACGAAGGAGGTCGAGGAAGCGCTTCCTTCGGCCGTCCCGTCGCTCAGGACCGTCGTCGTCGAGCGGATCCCGGCGAACCGGACCGCCCCCGACGCGAGGATCAGTTCGTCGATGGACATCTCGGCCGCGCCGCTGGCCCGGCCATCGGTGACGACTCCGGACGTTGACCTGGCGTACGCATTGCGGGCAACGGCCTTCACCTGGGGCACGGCGACCTCACCGGCCCGCGAGATGGCCTCGGCCTGGGGGCTGAGCGGCCGGCCGAGATCGCCCTGCGAACGCACGACGCCGTTGAATGCCGAAGCCTTCACGCCGGCGTCGTCGTCGCCGACGGACGGCCCTCCGCACGTCCGGCGGTCATCGCCCTCCCCGACGGCCGGGAACTTCGCCATGCACTGCGTCGGCGTGTTGCCGAAGTCGAAGGACTGCAGCGCGGCCCGCACGCCTTCGGGGATGGGGAGGCCGAGGATAGGGTCCTTTTCTCCCACCAGCAGGCCAATGCTGCTACTGATCGGGACGGGGGCGATGCCCCCGAAGGCGAAGCCGCGAGGGTCGGACGTGGCGATCGTCGTCGACTCGAGGTCTCCCCCACAGACCTGGACCGGGTACACCGCCTGGGGGGCGAGGAAGCAGAAGCTTCCCACCGACGCGACGGCCCGGGCGTCGAATGCCTGCAGGGCTGACCCGTTCGGGAGGTCGTCGGCCGCGCCCTCGATCGGGAGGGCGGCGCCGAGGGCGAGCCAGCCGATGAAGGCGAGCCCGATAGTTCGTCGTCCGAGGCGCGGGCGCCACCGGACGGTGCTCATGAGGATCTCACCATCCCGTCCTTTCCTGTGGTTGCGAGGACAGGCGGCTCGCGGCCCGGCGGATCGGACAGTGCGGCGACCCGATGGCCCCGGACGGTGTCGGGGGGCGTGATCTGCCGAGAGGTCAGGACGTCGCGGGCCCAGGTCGGAAGCGCCGCCAGACCTCCCCTCGTCGTGACGAGGAGGAACAGGGCCAGCAGGCTCCCCACGATCTGTGGGTAGGCGTTGGCCGCGTTCTGTGACAAGCCGGACAGCAGCTGCGGGCCGTACCCGAAGATGACGCCGGCGATGACCGAACCCCAGATGCTGGTGTAGCCACCGACGACGGCGGCCAGCAGCAAGGTGAGCGAGACGAGCGGGATGAATTGGAAGGCGTTGAAGGAGCTCGTCAGGAGGGCGAGGGAACAACCCCCGAGGCCGGCGAGGGCCGCCGAGAAGGCAAACGTGCATACCTCGGCCCGGACGTGGAGGAATCCGAAGTGCCCGACCCGGCTCTGGAGGTCGTGGGTCGCCCCCAGCGCCCGACCCCAGGATGAACGCTGCAGGTTCGTCGCCGCCCGGAAGGCGAGGACGGTGAGGACCAGCATCAACGCGTATGCGTTGCGGGTGTCGAGCAGGTCGAACCCGAACAGTTGGGGGTCCTGGATCACGGAAGTGAGACTCGACCGGGTCAGGAGGAAGTCGCTGATGACCGTTCCGAGAGTGAGCGACACGATGGCAAAGGCCAGACGCCGGAAGCGGAGGGAGAACACTCCGACCACGACTCCCGCCACGGCACACAGCCCCACCCCGATCGCCATGGCCACCGGGACGGGGAGCCCGTGCCGCAGCCCGGTCGCCAGCGAGAAGGCACCGATGCCGACGAACCCGGCCTGCATCAGCGAGGGTTGGCCGCCGAGGCCAAGGATCAGGTAGAGGCTGAGAGTGACCAGCGAGTAGTACAGGACGTTGAGGCCGACGGCGCTGTAGTAGTCGTTCCGCAGGAGAGACAGCGCGGCGGCGAGCACGATGGCGATCCGGAGGGCCTTCGGAGCACGCGTCGCCATGGTGACTCCGAGGTTGATCACGGTCGCCAGCCAGAGCGCGGCGGGTCCGCTCCTGGTCACGCCCCGGTGGGTGTCCGACATCCCGGCCGTGACGACCGACAGCCGGTCACGGTGCAGCGAGACGACGACCACGACGAGGACGGCGATGCCGACCGACGCACTGCCTTGCGTCTCCCAGAAGTGTGGGAGGACCCCCTCGACGAGACCGATCGCCAGGCCGCCCAGGAACGCCAACGGCAAGGAGACCAGTCCGGCCAGGAGCGCCGCGGCCACGGTCTTCACCATCAGGAACGAGAACGTCCCGACGTTGACGACGCTGATCGGCGCGAGCAGCACACCCGTCAACCCGGAAAGCGCCCCGGCCAGCGCCCAGTTGAACCGGCTCACCATGACCGGGCTCACACCGATGAGTCGAGCGCTTTCGGGGGACTGGCCGACGGTCCGCAGAGCGAGGCCGAACCAGCTCCACCGCAGCACGGCGGCCAGGCATCCCAGGAGCACGAGCGATACGAGGAAGATGGCGGCCCGCTGGGAATCGATCACAACGCCGAGCAGCCGAACAGAGCCGGGGGGTATGAGCCGGCCGCGTTCGGGGATCATCCGGGCCTCGGGGCCGTTGATCTGCAGCATGATCCCGGAGCAGAGCGCCAAAGCCCCGGCGCTGGCCACCAGCTTGTGCGTCGCACTCGCCGATTGCAGCGGGCGCATCACCAGCCGCTCGATGGCCATCGCGGCAAGAGTCGCCAGCGCCACCGCGACGGCGGCGTTCTGCCACGGCCGGAGCAGAGGCTCCCCCGCGCACAGACTCGAACCGCCCGACCGACAGGAGAGGCCGGCATAGGTGTAGGCCCCGATCAGGGCGAAACCACCGTGGGCGAAGGAGAGGACGCCGGCGGTCCGGAACATCAGCGTCTGGGTGACGGCCAGGACGCCGTAGACGGAGCCGACCATCACACCGGCGACCACCAGCCCGAGAACGAGCCTCATCGGATCTTCCGCTCCCCTGCGGTTCCAGCCTTGGTGCGCAACCTCTCCTCCGCCATCCGCCGCAGGTCGTCACCGATCTTCCGCACACGCTCCGCCTGGGTCACCGATTCTCGGGTGTCCGTCTCCGAGACGCCGGCCAAGGCCTCGCCTTCGATCAGGAGGCTGAGGCCCAACAGCCGCCCCCCGCCATGATCGGGAGTATTCTTCGCCGCCTCGCCGAGGGCGACCGCAAGGCGTCGCAGGACCTCGACTCCATCGTTGAGGTCAGTTCTTTCGGCCCCGACGAGCAGCTGAGGTCGCCTCTCGATGTATCCCGTTGCCGCGGCGACGAGGGCGCCCGTCGTCCGCTTCTCCTCGGCGGGGGCACTCGTGGGGGTCCCGTCCGCAGCACCGGGACCGGTGAAGTCGGGGACCGCGTCCGGGTACATGTACGTGACGTAGCCGACCGGTCGGTCGGCGCTCACCGCGGCCCGGGTCTCGTCGAAGAGCCGATCCCCCAGAACAATCAGCCGACTCCCGCGCCGCGCCGCCGCCCGAGCGACGTCAGCGCCCCGAGCGGCGACGACAGGGAGCCCCTCGATCGTCCGGGCCGCTTCTCCGTACAGAGCCACCGCCAGGCGGCAGAGAGCCAGAGCGTCACCGCCCCCGTGGCCGGCCGCTGTCAGCGACGCCAGACCGGCCTGCGTCGACCCCATGTCGGCGGCCCATTCGCTTCCCAGTCGCCCCATGTCGGCGGACAGCGAACCGGTCTGCTCCGCGACCCGGCGGAGGGTCAGCGGCATGATCGGGACGTCCCTCAGAAGAGGTGCGAGTGCCGCTTTGATCGCCTGGTATGAAACGACGGCCTCGGCCGAAGGCCGGTTGTCGTCGCCGTGGGCCGACGATCGGGAAATCAGCAGACCGCCCAACACGACCGCTGCGGCCAGTCCACCCGCCAAGGGCTTCCGGTGACTCCTCAAAGGTATCCCCCTTGCAATCGATTGCAGAGTAACACGGCGGCGTAACGCCGGCAATGCCCAAACCACCGTCCATTAGCTGACCGTCGAAGCCCTTGGGATGAGAACAGGCGGCGGGAGGACCGGCGCGACCGGCGGGACCCCGTCGGCGAGCCACTGCAGCGCTAGACGTCCTGCGCAGCTGGACACGGCCTGGACGTCGACGACGACCGACGTGAGCGGAGGGTCGAACAGATCGACGAACGACGCGTTGTTGTACCCGGCGATGGCCATGTCCTCCGGGCACCTCAGGCCGCGTCGACGGAGGACTCGAAGGGCGCCCATCGCCATGGCATCGTTGTGGGCGAAGATTGCGGTCGGGGCGTGCTTGCCGCGCAGCACCGCCTCCGTGAGGCGGGCCCCCTCGGCGGCTGTCGGCTCAGCGGCCAGAGGCAGGCCCGGCACTTCGACGACGTGCAGCGCTCGGCATGTCGCACTGAACCCCTGTCGCCGCCGGACGAAGTTCCCCACCGAAGCCGGGCCCGGCAGCTGTGCCACCAGCTCGTGGCGCAGTCCTGCGAAGTGCTCGGCGACCAACGCTCCGCCGGCATAATCGTCCTGGGCGACCACAGGGAGTCCCGCCCTGGATACCGGGCGCAGCGCAACGACCAGCGGGACGACCTCGGCGATCCGTCGGAGCAGCGGACCGTCGGAGGTCGTGGCGGCCGTCACGACAATGGCGTCGACCGGCCCGGCGACGAGGTGGCGGAGTAGCTCCTCCAGCTCACTCGAGCTTCCGCCGCTCTCCCCGATCATGGTGAGATACCCCGCAGCTCCCAACGACAGGTCGAGCCCGTTGAGGATGCTCGTCACGACGGTGTTCCGGAGATCGGCGACGACCACCCCGATGGTGTCCGTGCGACGCCGCCGCAGCGAGCGGGCGACGAGATTCCCCCGGTAGCCCAGCGTTGCTGCCGCGTCGCGGACCCGTTCGAGCGTCGCCCCGCTCACGAGATGGGTGGAACGGGGATCCAACGCTCTCGAGACCGTCGAGGGATGCAGGCCTATGGCGTCGGCCAGGTCGACCAACGTGACCCGACGAGAGCGCGGAGCGGAGTGCCGCTCCGGCCCCGCCGGCACCACCGGTGTCTCCGGATCGTGGACTGCGACCGCATCAAGTGCCGTCCCCTCCGACTCGGCCACAATCATGGGCTCCCTTCTGGGCTCGTTCGTGCAAACGATTGCAGAGAGCGATAGAGTCGTCAAACTGGGCGGCGAGCGCGACAACGTCAGGGAGTTCGC
>Ga0137403_10010240_pt1 | contig 10386 bp, 11 predicted proteins | sample CZOMad2_1_16fung_FD_122057 | JGI IMG/M metagenome (GOLD analysis project Ga0137403, IMG submission 122057) | Vadose zone soil fungal communities from Angelo Coast Range Reserve, California, USA - CZOMad2_1_16fungal (Hybrid Assembly) | ecosystem: Environmental > Terrestrial > Soil > Vadose zone... | reverse complement strand
GCGGCGCAGAGGCTCCAGTCCCCTCACCTCGATGTCGAAGCGACCGAACCGGCCGTCGATGAAATACACGCGGTCGAGGACCGTCGCGGCAAAGGTAAAGAAATGCCGCCAGAGATCGGTCAAGCGCGGCGCCCGGCCGAGGGCGAGTGCGAGATACTGGCGTGAAGCGCTGCGCGCCCGCGGCGAAAAAGCGAGGAAATAAGCGCAAATCGGATAGAGCAGCAAACGCGCGACGCGCCGGCCGAAGCGCAAAGCGAGCCACTTCATGAACTGCGTCGCGCTGCGGCTGCCCCGCTCGCTATGGTCCAGCCAGAGCGCCCTCCAGGGAGCATTCATTTGCGGGCGGTCCGGCGCGGGGCGAGCCTGCCCGCGCGGGCCACGGTTCGAACCACGTCGATGAGGGGGCGGTGCTCGTGATGCCGGTAGCGCACGCGCCGGAAGACGTACTCGCCGACGAACAGCACGCCCACCAGAAGATAGTCGATCCCGTTCGCAAACAGCGACCAGATTTGCGGCGGCGCCAGCTCCGCCAGCAGCGCGGCCGCCGCGGCCATGATCAGGAAAAACGCGGTCCACACGACCGTAGAATATCGCGTATAGCGCGCGAGGTCCGGGGGAACCTCCGTTCCGCGCACGAGGCGGGCGAACCAGCTGATCATCGGCTCCTCGCCCGGCGCCAGGGTCCTTCCGAACCAGACGGCCAGAGCAAGATTGATGACGACGGGCGGGAGCTTCAGCAAGGCTTCCGCATCGACGAGGAGCGGCGCCCCTGCGAGCAGCGCGAAACCCGCCAGGCCCCACGGGCCCGGGAACGACAGGAGCACCAGCGCGGCGATGCACAGCCACGCCGTCCACGCCAGATAGGCGAGCCCCGTGGTGACCGCGGCATGCGTGAGGAGAGGGTAGGCAAGGAACAACAGGATCCCGAGCCCGCCCCGAGGAGCCCAGCGGTGCATGGCCGCAACTCCCGTTTCAATTACCGCTTTTCCAGACAAAGTCGAGCTTGGTGCGCCAGGCGCGTCTGCGTTTCAGCCAGGCCGCCAGGCTCTCGCGCCAGCGGAGGATCGAGGTGAAGTAATAGATGGTCTTGAAGACCAGGAGCGGACCGCGGATCGGCGTCTTGCCGAAGATGTCGGCCGCAAGCAGGGACAGGATCGCCTCTTCCAGCTTGAACGAATGGGTCGGCGACATGAACATCTCGCGCAGCGCCGGCGTGGTGATGCGGTAGATAAACCAGGAAAATGTCTTCAGACCGTGCTTGACGGTCCTTTCATAGCGCCGCAGGCTGCGCGCCGAGACGTCGCCGTTGCGCAGCGCCTCGTCGACCACCCCGGCGCCGAGCTCGCCGCTGTTCATGGCGAGGAACACGCCGCTCGAGAACACCGGATCGATGAACGCATACGCGTCCCCGACCATCAGATAACCGTCGCCGGTCATGCGCGTGGCACGATACGAGAAATTCCCGGTCGCGAGCGCCGGCGCCATAAGCTTCGCGTCCTTCAAGCGCTCGGCCATCATCGGGCACAGCGCGATCGTGTCGAGCAGGAATTGATCCACGCTGACCTTGCGCGTCTTCATGTAGTACGTCCAGCACACCGCGCCGACGCTCATCGCGCCGTCGCGCAGCGGGATCATCCAGTACCAGCCGTGATCGAACCAGTAGACGCTGATATTGCCCTCGTCACGGCCGGGACGGCGCACCGCGCCCTTGAAATGGCCGAACACGGCGGAGCTGCTGTGCACCGGGTTGCGGCTTTTTATGTTGAAGCGATTGGCGAGGAAGGTGTCGCGCCCGGAGGCGTCCACCACGAAGCGCGCCTCCCAGAGCTGTGCATTGCCGTTTTCATCGACCGCATGCACGAGCGAGGTCGAGCCTCGCCGGAATTCGACCTCGGTGACCTTGACGCCCTCGCGCACGTCGGTGCCTTTGGCGGCGCTGTTTCGAAGCAGCAAATTGTCGAACTCCGAGCGCCGCACCTCGTAAGCCGAGGGGTAGGACTTGTCCATGGCGTTGGCGAAATAATAGACGGCCGGCGCGTAGCCTTCGTAGTTGAATTCGGCGCCGGGCTTGACGAGGCCGATTTGGTCCACCTGATCGAGCACGCCCAGGCGCCCGAGCAAGGGCAGATTGAGAGGCAGCAGCGATTCGCCGATGTGGAAACGCGGGTGATGTTCCTTTTCGAGCAACACCACCTTCCAGCCCTTCTGCACCAGAAACGCCGAGATGGTCGAGCCGCCCGGGCCGCCGCCGATGACCAGCACATCGCATCGGTATTCCGGCGAAGCCGTAGTGGATGGGGCGGTGATAGGGCGTGACGCGGGCATGCAAGCCTCCTAAAGTTTGATAGCCGCTACAGCTTCCTCGGGCCCGGCAGATCCGGCGCCGCCACGCCCATCGAGATGACGTACCTGAGCGCTTCGTCCACGCTCATGTCGAGCTCGATCACCTCGGCCCTGGGCATCATCAGGAAGAAACCCGAGGTGGGGTTCGGCGTGGTCGGCACGTAGATGCTCACATAGTCTCCGCGCAGGTGATTGGCGACATCGCCGCCCGGCCGCCCGGTGAGAAACGCGATCGTCCAGCTGCCCTCGCGGGGATACTGGACGAGGAGCGCTCTGCTGAACGCCTGTCCGCCGGGGGCGAACAGCGTGTCGCTCACCTGCTTCACGGCGTGGTAAATGGTCTTCACCACCGGAATGCGGCCGAGCACGTTCTCCCAGAACGAGAGCAGCCGCTGGCCGAGGATGTTGGAGGCGAGCACGCCGGTGACGAAAACGACGACCACGGTGAGCAGCGCACCGATACCCGGGATCTGATAGCCGAACACGACCTGCGGTTGATACTGGGGAGGCAGGAGCAGCAGCGACTGGTCCATCGTGCTCACGATCAGATCCAGCACCCAGATCGTGATCGCGAGCGGGATCCAGATCAGGAGCCCGGTGATGAGGTATTTTTTCATCGGGCGCCGCCCTCTCCCCGGCGGCGTTCCACGCTACGGGCGAACGTCTGCCCCGCTGCCGACGGTTTCGGATTTCGACTCGGACTTCTTTTCGGGCTTCGTGTCGGGCTTCGTGTCGGATTTCGTGCCGGGCTTGGTGTCGGGCTTGGTGTCGGACTTCGCATCGGGCTTCGCATCGCTCTTGTCCTTGGCGCCCGAGGCCGTCGTGCTCTTGGCATCCGGCTTTGCAGCCGGTTTCGCGCCGCTGTTCTTGAAGTCGGTCGCGTACCAGCCGCTGCCCTTCAACTGGAATCCCGCCGCGCTCAGCATCTTGGAGAACGTCTGCTTGCCGCACTCCGGACAGTCAGTGAGAACCGGGTCGCTGAGCTTCCGCAGGTATTCCTTCTGGAACCCGCAGGAGGAGCAACGATATTCATAGATCGGCATGGCTGAATTATACCCTACGAAAAGACCCGAAATTTCCTGAGGATAGTGAGGGCACCCCGGCGCTTTTCAAGCGATGCCGCGGTTGCCTTTCACGCCGATCAGCCGCGGCGCATTGAGCCTGCGCGGCCTCACGACCTTCTTCTCGCGCAGGTACCGGGCGAACAGATCCCACACCGGCTCGCCTGCGTCGCGAAAGTCCTCGACCACCGGCGCCCAGCTCGCGACCTTGTAGGTCTTGCGCGGCTCGACCGGACGCCCGCCGATGCGCATGTCGCCGATGCGCGCGCCCCTCCTCGCGCCGGGCGCGCAGCTGTAGCTCATGCCGCCGATGCGCACCATGTCGCCGCCTTGCTGATAGTACGGATCCGGATTGAAAAGATTGTCGCAGATGTCCTCCAGGTTCGCCCTGATCGTCTCCCCCGCAGTTTCGGTCACGACCACCTGCGGATAGGTGATCGCCGTCTGGCTCATGACCTGCTCGTAGGTGATCGTCTCCCCGGGCAGCAGGGTCGTTCCCCAGCGGAATCCGGGCGAGAAGGCGATTTCGGCGCCCTTCATTTCCATGAGCGCGTCGAGGATCAACTGATCCATGGTGCTGTTGAAATTCCCGCGGCGGTAGAGCAGCGCCTCGGTCACGGCGAGCTTCTCGGCGAGCTTCTCCGCGTAAGGCGCGCGTTTCGCCGCTATCAATCGCTCCATCTCGCGGTCCGCGCGCAGCAGGTTCGCGAAAACGGGCAGGAGCCGGTAGCGATAGTCGGCGATGCGCCCGCCTTTGACGTCGAGGTCGAGCACCGCTAGAAACTTGCCGTGCGAGCCGGCGTTGGTGACCAGCGTCCTGCCCTTGGCGTTCGACACCACGACCGGGGCCGGCACGCCGTCGTGTGTGTGCCCGCCCAGAATCACGTCGATGCCGGTGACCCGGGAAGCGAGCTTCAGGTCCACGTCCATGCCGTTGTGCGAGAGCAGCACCACGACTTGCGCGCCCGTTTTTCCGCCGTTTCCCGCGCGGACTTCGTCCGCAATCCGCTGCAGGCGCCGCTCCTCGATGCCGAACTTCCAGTCGGGAACGAAACGGCGCGGATGAGCGATGGGCGTATACGGGAAAGCCTGGCCGATCACGGCGACCGGCACGCCGGCAAGGCTCCGCAGGGTGGCGGGCTTGAACACCGGGTCGCCGAAATCGTTGGTCTCGACGTTCTGGGCGAGGAACTCGATACTTCCGGCAAAATCCTTGTCCAGCACCTCCTTCACGCGCGCCGCGCCGTAGGTGAAATCCCAGTGACCGGTCATGATCTCCACGCCGAGGAGCTTCTGCGCGTCGATCATGTCCTGCCCGCGCGTCCACAGCGAAGTGGCCGAACCCTGCCAGGTGTCGCCGCCGTCCAGGAGCAGCGATGCCCCGCGCTCGGCGCGCAGTTTCTTCACCAACGTCGCCAGATGCGCGAAGCCGCCCATCTTTCCGTATTTCCTCGCCGCCAGCCCAAAATCGAGGTGAGAGAAGGCGTGCGCTTCCCGGCTGTCCGGCTTGAGCCCGTAGTGCCTGAGCAAGGCCTCGCCGACCAGGTGCGGCGGCCGGTTCGCTCCGGCGCCGACGCCGAGATTGACGTTCGGTTCGCGGAAGCTCATCGGCAGCAGCTGCGCATGGCAATCGGTGAAGTGCAGCAGCGATACGTTCCCGAAAGGCGGCAAGTCGTAGAAAGTTTCGTCCTGCGGACGCGAAGCCAGCGGAAGACCGGCCGCCGCCGCGGCGGCGAGCGCCTGCAGGAACTCGCGACGCGACAGCGTCACTTGTTGACGGGGGACTCCGGGTCGAGCAAGAGCGCCACGAGATGCGTGATCTGCTCTTCCGTCAGCACGCCGTTGTGCCCGAAGCGCGGCATGTTGGAGCAGGCCGAGAATGCTTCGGAATTGTAAATCTTGCCGTAGGTGTACTTCTGGATCGCTTCGCTCGAGCCGCGCAGCTTGCCGAACTGGTAGAGGCTCGGGCCGATGGTGCCGAAAGAAAGCTCCTGCGGCGCGAGCTGGTGGCAGTTGTAGCAGCTGCCGCCCGCGGGGCGGGCCGGGTCGTCGGTGAATTGCCTGCCGGCGCCGCTCTGCGCGATGCGCTGACCCTCGCGCCAATCGCCCATCATCTTGCCGGAGACCGGATAGCGGAGGGTGGCCTGTTGCGATTTCTCTATTTTTTGTCTGACGCCTTCCGGGGGCTCGCCTTTGTACTTGCTGCAGAGGGCCTGCACTTCGTCCTGGTTCAGGCGGTCGATCGTCGCCTGGCCGCGCGACTTGAACGAGGTCTTCAACATCTGGGCTGCCGCGCGCTCCGCCTCGGAATCGGAAGGCCGGGTCGCGCATGCTGCGACCCAGATGCAGCAAAGCGCGAGCACCACAATCGTTTTCGGCTGCATTTCGCCCCCCTATCGCTTGATCGCCGGGGCGTCGAGCGCGCCGCCTTCGGCCTTCTTCGCGAGGTACGTTATCAGCGCGATCGACGCATCGGAAGCGAACTCCAGCTCCGGGAAGCGCATCTGGCGGACGCACTCCCACATGCGCCATTGCATGGACCGCAATTCGCCCTCCGAGACGCGGTATCCGGGCCAGGTGCCGAATGCGCGTTGCGCGTCCTTGGCAATGGTCATTTTCGGCAGATTCTGCAACCGGATCCGCTTTCCTTCTTCGCCGTGGCAGGTGACGCAGCCGAAGTCATACGGTCCGGCGCGGTAGTAGAAAAGGTTTTCGCCGGCTTGATAGGCCAGACGCTCTTTCGGATGGGACATCGAGGGGGCGATCTTCATGCCGCGCGACTCGGAGGCGATCCAGGCGACCAGGTCCGTCATCACCGATCGCTGGCTCACGCCCGAAAACGGATCGGTCGTCAGCATCGGCACGCCGGTGCCGGAAAAGGGATTGCGCTTCGCTTCATCGGTCGTGAACCCTTGCAGCGTCGCCATGCACGTGACCAGGCGCGACTCCAGGTCCTGCACGCGGTCGGTATCTGCAAAGTAGCGCGGCAGGCGCACATAGGCGCCTTTTACGAGCCCGGGTCCGAGGCCGAGGTCGCAGCGCTCGAGCGAGGCGTTCTTCGGCCCGCGCTCGCGTTTCCACAGCTCTTCGCCGCGCGCCTCGTAGAGCTCCGCCGGATTGCCGTCCTGCAGGAGCTGCCGGTAGCGCTCGATTTCCCGCAGGGTATCCTGCTGCGCCAGGGCGGAACACGGCAAGGTCGCCGCGAGCATTCCCGCGAGCAGGCAGTGGATCCGCATGGGTTTCTCAGCCGCCTGCGATCACGGCTTCGTCGGTCCTTTTTTCGCCTCGATTATCGGCCCAGCTGATCGTCACCTTGTCGCCGGGCTTCCCGCCCTTGAAACGGAAATGCAGGAACGGATTCCGCGACACCGACGTACCCCACTGCGCCGAAAGCACGGTCTTGCCGCCGTGCGTCACGCTGACGTTACGGATGAAGTGCGCCGGGATGATCTTGCCTTGCGCGTCCTTGCGCAGCCCGGTTTCCATCTCGTGCGACATCAGTACTTTCACTTCGACCTTGTCTCCGGTCATGCTGGCGCGGATGCGCATCGGGTCTGCCATGTCAGCCTCCACACCCACCGATGGTGACCTTGATTTCCTTCACCGCATGGAAGTACTTGCCGTCCGCGATCACGAGCGCATAGACATTCGACGTCTCCCCCATCTTGACGCGCGTGCTGACGAAGGGGTCGGTGCCCGCGGGGATTTCGAATTCCGCGGACAAGGTGCTCGGGTTCTTTTCGACCAGGATGGCGATGGCCTGCGTCTTCGGCAGCTTGCTCTCGACCGCGATCGGCACGACGGCGCCGTTTTCGGCGATGTCCGGGGCGGTGATCTCGATCGCGCCGCTCGCGGTCGATCCGCTGCCGCCCAGCGCCTTTACCGTCTCCGCGACGCTCTTCGTCTCGAAGGCGGCCTTGTTCCATTCCTGCGCGAGCGCATCGCCGGGCTTGATGATCCCCGCGGCGGCCGCCAGGGCGAGCACGCCTCCGCCGGTCTTCAGCACTTCGCGCCGCTTGGCGTCCACGAGCAGTTCCTTGGATATGCGGGGAATCGAGATTCTACCGTGGCTGCCAAGCGAACGCGACGGAACACGGGCTTATTTTCCCGCCGCGTCCTGTGTTAGGGTGACGCATGCTTCTGCCGATGCGGACAGTGTTGTGCTCCGCTTATGGATGCCTCGTCATCTATTCGGGGCTGCTCGTCTTCGGCTTGATGTGCCTGGTCTGGTCCGGAGCGGCGGCGCTGCTGTCTTACCCCCTGTCGAAGGAGCGGGGGAGAGTGGTCGGGCGCCGGGTCACCAGCTACGGATTTCGCTGCTATCTCTGGTTCCTCTCGCTGACCGGTGCTTTTCGCTTCGATCTGCGCGCGCTGGACGCCTTGCGCGACGCCGGACCCTTGATCATCGCCCCCAACCATCCCAGCCTTCTGGATGCCGTGATGGTCCTCTCGCGCCTGCCCGATGTGGCCTGCGTGATGAAGGCCGAGCTGATCAACAATCCGATTTATGGAGCGTCGGCGCGACTGGCGGGCTATATACGCAACGACGAGTTCATCGGAGGCGTGACCGAAGCGGTGAAGGACCTCCGGGCGGGCGGTCAGCTCCTCCTCTTCCCGGAAGGAACCCGCACGACGCGTCGGCCGGTGAATCCTCTGAAGGGAGGAGCGCCCCTCGTCTCGAAGCGCTCGGGCGTTCCCATCCAGACGGTACTGATCGAAACTTCTTCGCCTTTTCTATCCAAGGGCTGGGCGCTTCATCGCATTCCTGCGGTGCCGGTCTCCTACCGCGTCCGGCTGGGAAGGCGCTTCATACCCAGGGACAATTTGAGGGAGACGATCGCGGAAATGGAAGCCTATCTTGCATCCGAGCTCGGCAACCGCGGCGGCATCGACACCGCGGGCGATACGCTCGCGCGCCTGCAGAACCGGCTCGAGGAACGATGAGGACTGGATGAAGGAGGCTTCTCGGAGTCACCTTGTCCTGATTCCAAGCTACAACCCCGGCGAGCGAGTCTACGAGACGGTGCAGGCGGCACGGCGCGCCTGGAACCCGGTGTGGGTCGTGGTGGACGCCAGCACCGACGGTACGGCGGAAGGATTGCGCAAGAGGGCCGAGAGCGATTCCGGGCTGAAGGTGATCGTGCTGGCCAGAAACGGCGGCAAAGGCGCGGCCGTGATGCACGGCATCGAGCTCGCCCACGCCGCCGGCTTCACGCACGTCCTGACGATGGATTCGGACGGCCAGCACCCGAGCGAGCTGATAGGCGAGTTCATGGCGGCTTCCGCGGCCGAGCCTTCCTGCATGGTGCTGGGCGTTCCGGTGTTCGACGCGAGCGCTCCGAACCTGCGCGTCAAGGGGCGGCGCGTGTCCAACTGGTGGGCCAACCTCGAGACGCTCTGGACCGGAATCGGCGATTCCCTGTTCGGCTTCAGGGTGTACCCGATCGCACCCCTGCGCGAAGTGATGCGCACGCAGCACTGGATGCGGCGCTTCGACTTCGACCCGGAAGCGGTGGTGCGAATGTGCTGGCTCGGGGTGCGCCCGCTCAACATACCCGCGCCGGTGCGGTATTTCCACCCCGACGAGGGCGGCGTGTCGCATTTCAACTACTGGCGCGACAACACGCTGCTGACCTGGATGCACGCGCGCCTTTTCGCGGGCTTCGTGCTGCGGCTGCCGCTGCTCGCGATCCGGCGGCTGAGGACCTCCTGACTCGGGCCCGGGCGCGGAGTCAATGAGCCGAGCGGAACGCCAGCACCGTGTTGCTGCCCCCGAATGCGAAAGAGTTGGACAGCGCCGCCCGCAGCTTGCCGCGCAGAGGTCCTCCGGTGATGTGACGCACGCCGGTGCACTCGCGGTCCACGTCGTCGAGATACGCGGTCGGGGGCGCCTCCTGCGACGAGAGGGACAACACGGTGATGATGGCCTCGATCACTCCGGTTGCGCCGAGCATGTGTCCATGCATCGATTTCGTGCCGCTGACGGCGATATCCGCGGAACGCGATCCGAAAACGCCGCGAATGGCCGCGATTTCGATCGGGTCGCCCTCGCGCGTCGCCGTGCCGTGCGCGTTGATGTAATCGATCTCGTCGGGCGCCAGGCCCCCGTCCTCGATCGCCATGCGCATGGCGCGCATCTGTCCGTCGACGTTGGGCCGGACGAGGTGATCGTGATCGGAAGTGCTGCCGCAGCCTGCGAATTCGGCGTAGATTCTCGCCCCGCGCCGGACCGCGTGATCCCAGTCCTCGAGGATCATCGCGCCCGCGCCCTCGCCGAGCACCAGGCCCTGCCGGTCGGAGCTGAACGGCCGGCAGGCGCGCGCGGCGGACGTTTCGTCGCCCAGGGCGAGAATGCGCATCGCTTCCCACGCGCGCACCACGCCGTAGGAGAGCGGCGCCTCGGAGCCGCCGACGACCATCAGCGTCGCCTCGCCCGAGCGCAGCTTCGACAGGACCTCGCCGATCGCGACGGCCGACGAGGCGCAGGCGACCGAATACGTCGCGGAGGAAGCTCCCAGGCCGAGTTGAATCGATATATGGGAGGCGGCCGCGTTGCTCATTCCGAGCACGACCGAAAGCGGCGGCACGCGCTCGCGGCCGTTGCGCAGCAACTCGATATAGCCGCTCTCGAACGTCAGCGTGCCGCCCAGCGCCGTTCCCCAGGAGACGCCCCAGTCGTTGCGCGGCGCGTCCTTGGTCTGCGGAAGCCCGGCGTCGCGCCATGCCGAAAGGGCCGCGGTGGTCCCGAGCTGGCTGTAGCGGTCCATGGTGTAGGCAAGCGATCGGCCGAGCGCAGCGTCGGCGTCGAAATCCGTGCAACGGACCGCCGGAACGGCGAGCGGCCTGGTGACGGCATCGTCGCGAGTGTAGAGCCGGATCGCGGACTCGCCGCGCAGCATCCGGCCGAAGAAGTCCGCGAGGTCCCCGCCGAACGGGTTGACGAGCCCCAGGCCGGTGACGGCGACGCGTCGCGCGCCCGCCA
>Ga0137403_10010239_pt1 | contig 10387 bp, 8 predicted proteins | sample CZOMad2_1_16fung_FD_122057 | JGI IMG/M metagenome (GOLD analysis project Ga0137403, IMG submission 122057) | Vadose zone soil fungal communities from Angelo Coast Range Reserve, California, USA - CZOMad2_1_16fungal (Hybrid Assembly) | ecosystem: Environmental > Terrestrial > Soil > Vadose zone... | reverse complement strand
AGGAGGTATGAAATTTGAGCTTTTTTGCCTCCCCGTGATAGAGCCAGACCCATCGTGCTTGGTCCTGGTCCCAATCCATACAACGCAGCTTCGCAAACGCTTTCAACACTGCTTCCTGGTCAAAGACTGTATAGTACAGTCTGATAGGCTGGTGCATTTCTCCTGTCATGGTCATCAAGAGTTGCTTCTCGCCCGTCATACGCCTCCTTTCCTCCGCATCGTTCTTGGCATCCATAGGCAGTAATACCATTACATCAGGTCAAAATAGGACTCTTTCCCCAGGTGTTTGACATACTGCTTGACCAGTGTCATCAGTGGACCATACCCTATATCAATCCAGTCATCAACCGACCCCCTGAAGCAATAGCGTTGGGTCACAAAGGTTCGGCGCTGGGCATCTTCCAAAATGAACTGCAACATGGGAGAATAGCGTATACCTTGGCGCAGTAATGTCCTTAACTGCGTGTTGGCTGATGGACCAGGGTACATATCTTTGAACACATCGGCGAGAGCATCAATATCCTGATCAGCGGTATAGATCACAATGGCGTTGCCCTTGATGTCTATTTTGTAGTCCTGCACCTCGGCATACTGCCGCATCCCGTCTTCAACGACCTGGCGTTCCTCGTCGGTAATGATCTTGGGAGGAATCCTGCGTAAGAAGACCTGCGCATTGGGATTTTCGTAGATCTCAAATCCCTCAGGAATGGCCGCGGCCAGTTGCCCCTCACGCTCCAGAGAAAAATAATACTTGGGCTTGCCCGTCTTCGTCGTGCCTTGATGCAGGTAGTAGGTTTTCCCCTTGGTATTCGTATAGGTAATAGGCATCGAAGCACTCCTTCTGCTCGCTGCCGTGCTCTGTGACCAACACGGGAACATATCAACGACGGACCTTGTCGCAGATTTGGTGTATCCTAGCGCTATCCCATGACCACGTCAAACATCGAGGGTCGTCCATACCTCAGCAGCGCAGGAGGGTCGTCATGGAACCCACCATCACCTCGGACATCGTTGTCGCTTATTCCCAGTGTCCTCGGAAAGCCTATCTCTTGCTGTTCAGCCCAGACAAAGGGGAACCGCATGAGTACGTCCAAATCCTCGAACAGCAACGGCAAGCGAATCAAGAGCGCTACATTGACCATCTGCAGCAAACACACGCGGATGTCCACCCCTACTCAGTGGAGAACCTCCGCAAGGGGAGCCAGGTGCTGAGCAATGCACGTCTCCAGGTGGACGGGTTTGCCGCAGATTGTGGTGTTCTGACCAAGGTGGAAGGAACATCGACGTTCGGGAAATACCGCTACGAACCCTCAATTTTTGTAGGGACGCACAGCATCAGCACAGAGCAGAAGTTGGAGTTGTCCTTTGTCGGGTATGTTCTGGAACGTCTCCAGCATATGTCCCCTGGTGCGGGAAGAATAATTGGAATGGACGGGAAGTCGCACACCGTCAAACTGGAGCATGGTTCCAAAGCCCTCAGACCGCTTCTTGAGCCCCTCCACGAATGGACGACGGTGGACTCGCCCACACCACCGCCCCTTGTCCTGAATAAGCATTGTCCGCTCTGCCCCTTTCAGCACTTGTGTCGCGTCCAAGCTGAACAGGAGGATAACCTCAGTCTGCTCGATAGCGTGACCGCGCGGGTCATGCGCCAGTATGAGAAGAAGGGCATTTTCACCGTCAAACAGCTCTCCTATCTGTTCAAACCACGCAAATCCAAGAAACGGAGCAGAAAGCCACCCCCAGTCACGCATAAAGTCGAGTTACAAGCCCTGGCGATACGCGAAAAGAAAATCTATCTCCAAGAACTGCCGATGTTCTCTCGCCAGCCCGTTGAACTGTTTGTGGACATGGAAGGGGTCCCCGACAAGGGGCTCTATTATCTGATTGGTCTGTCGGTGTGTCAGGGAGACACCACGGAGCACTATTCCTTCTGGGCGAACACTGACCAAGATGAGCGTCACATGTGGCACCAGTTCTTGGACAAGGTGACGCAATACCTTGACGCACCGATTTATCATTACGGCAGTTACGAGCCCCGAGCCTTAGCTACACTGGCAAAACGATACCACATTGATGCCGAGAACATCATAAAGCGTTTGGTCAATGTCAATAGATATATATACGGAAAAGTATATTTCCCTGTACGATCCAATCGGTTGAAGGAGATAGGCAATTTCATAGGAGCTACATGGACATCCCCCCATGCTTCCGGCTTACAAAGCCTCGTGTGGCGGCATCATTGGGAGCAAACACAGGATGCGACATACCGAAACATGCTGGTGACGTACAACAGGGAAGATTGCCAAGGGCTGAAGTTGCTCGTTGATGAACTTGCTCGAATACAATACTCTGGGGATGTGTTGTCCACTGTGAATGATGCGAACCAGCATAACCAACCAGTCTCTGAGGCAGGGCAGCAAGGACACAGCCAGTTTAAAGAAATTCTCAAATTTGCGCATTTTAGGTATGACGACAAGAAGATCAGTTTTCGACTGGAGTCGAATGAAGCAAGCAAGCAAGACACATCAGCAGTGCAAAGAAGGCACTATGACCATTTAAATCGAATAAGAGCTGCCGTAAGACGGAGAGCAAAGAAGATCGTTGCCATTCCATCTGATAAGATCTGTCCTCAATGTGCATATACACCCCTCATACCGACTAAGGCAATATCGAGAAGATATATTATTGAGCTTGTCTCAAGGCGCAATGGGCTCAAGAAGACTATAATACAATACGCAGGAACACAAGGGTATTGCCGAAAATGCCAAAGGAATTATGCTCCCGACCAAATCCGTCAATACCCGAGGAATAGTATATATGGGCATGGATTTGGAGCATGGGTTGTCTACTAAAGAGTGGCTCTACGTCTACCGTATGAAAGCATCATAGAATCGTTGTCAGAACAATTTAGTGAGAAAATCTCAACCGCTCGGCTCATTGACTTTATTAAGCAGTATGCGGATTATTATGTTGAGACAGAGAAATCCATTATTGAGTATTTATTGAGTAGTCCCTATGTGCATGCCGATGAAACAAAAGTCAACATAAAAGGCACCAATTGGTATGTATGGGTCTTCACAGATGAACGACACGTGATTTTTAAACTGACTGAAACAAGAGAATCAACTATTGTCCGTGATGTGTTGAGCAAATACCGAGGTATCTTAATATCAGACTTTTATCCTGGATATGACTCTATCAAATGTAAACAGCAAAAATGCTGGGTGCATCTGATCCGAGATCTCAATGAGGATCTCCAAGCACACCCAATGGATACAGAATTTGAGGCATTCATATTAGAAGTGCGAAATCTCTTCGTACCCATTATGGAAACTGTACAAAATTACGGCTTGAAAAGACGGCATTTGCAGAAGTTTTCACAACAAGTAGAAGCCTTCTATAAAAGAGTCATAATAGACAAGAAGTATAAATCAGACTTGGTTATGATATATCAGAAACGGTTTATTCGATATCAGGATAGTTTGTTTACTTTCCTGACTGAAGATGGTATCCCGTGGCATAACAACACTGCTGAAAGAGCTATAAGACCCTTTGCAATCCAAAGAGACATATCCAAAAGTCCTCTTTATGATGCTACCACTCATGCATACTTGGCTCTCCTCAGTATCCGACAAACATGCCGCTTTCAAGGCAAATCGTTTTTCAAATTTCTGTTTTCAGGAGAGACAGACCTTGAGAAGTTTGAGGTACGCAAACGCAAATAGTGAAAGGATGCGGATCTAAAGTATTACATCACACTATTGGGCTCACCGCTCGCACCTCCCCATACTCAACACTGTCTTCTTGGGGAGCCCTAGAGACGCACCTCACGCTGTACAGGCAGGCTATCAACAATGCCTGAGACGGATTCCGGGTCGACTGGGGAGGCTGATGGTACGGATTATAGCTGGGATGTCAAGCTGGCTTGCCGGAAGGACACGAACATTAATGCCAAGCTTGGCACTATTTCTCCAGTGCTATCGGGAAGCCTTACTGCCTTCCCGTGCCCGCCGCTGACTCCAATGACGAGTGCCTTTCTGCCCGCCAGCATTCGGTCCGTCAATCTCCTCTCGCGAACGCCCTGAGCGGCGTCGGCGCTTTGCCGCGCAAGCTGCCGGCTGAGCGATGCCATCATGGCCTCCTCCTAGGATTGCACTGCGTGTACCTCGTCGCGCACGACCAGGGTCAACAGCTGCAATACCAGCCCGACCACCCAGAAAAAGGCCTCGATTTGGCCAAAGCGGAGTACAAGGGTTTCAATCATATCAACCGCTTCCCCTCACCCAGACTTTCGGACAAGAGAGAGCCATCAGGTTCCTACTCTTCTTCCAAGAGCCGTTGCATCTCCTCAGCTGATAGCCCATCCTCCTTCCGGTAGCTTTCCCGTGATCGCTCCAGCATCTCGATGAATTTCGGATTGGTGCTGAGTTCCACACTCTCATAGTCCGTGTTACCGAGGGGAGCTAGCACCGCCAGGGCTACCCCTTTGTGGACGATGATGATTCCCTCGTCCTCCATGCCTTTGACGTATTCGGCAAGGCTCTCGGTCGCGTCTTTCAGTTCGAGGGTTCTCATATGGGGTATACCTCCCCTCCGATATATACGAGGTTGCCGCGCTTGATTCCGACGCACGCCACCATCACCACAGGCTGGGGATCGTCCTCAACGTCATAGTATACACGCAGATTGCCGATACGGAGTTCCCATGAGGCCAGCGGGTTTGGTCTTAAGCGCGTGCGGTTCCGGGTCTCAACGGTCGGCTCATAGGCAAGCTGCTGGGCTACACTTTAAAAGACAAGCCGCCGCTGCCGTGGAGTGAGATATCTAAAGTGTGCTTGGGTGGCCGGGGGATAGACAATTCGGTAGGGCAAATGTGCAACCTCGTCACGACATAGAGGATAGACTTGTACGGGCCGAATTTGGAACGCTTCTCAATGCGGTGTGGTCACACGGGGGTCCCTTGCGCCTGAACCATCTGCGCAAACGGGGTTGCCTGGTGCAAGGGCGGGTTCCATTCCTGACGGCTCCGCACCATCGAGCAGAGCACTTCCCCACAGTCCCATTCAATGTCATAGAGCCGATGACGTATGGTATCGGTGCGCGCATCATCGACCACGCTGTCGAGCAAGATGAGAAAATCCCAATCGGACTCTGCATGGGCATCGCCACGTGCGCGCGAACCATAGCAAATGATGTCTGTTTCCGCTCCTACCTCGTGTATGGTCTGTTTGACGCGCTCAAGAAGGTCCTCGCGCTTCACGACATATCTCCTGGAACAGGTAGCACACGACTCACAAGAATTCGTCCAACAATGCCTTCGCATCCTGCACATCCGCCGTATCGAACCCTTCGGTGAACCAGGTGTAGACAGGCGCGAGGAGGTCACGAGCCTCTGGTATTTTCCCTTGTTGCTGCCACAGGCGAGCGAGGCTCGTCGCGGTGCGGAGTTCCCAGGCTTTCGCTTGCTGGTTCTGGGCTATCGGCATGGCTTGCCGGAAACAGGTTTCGGCTTCACGTTGGTTGTCTGAAGACAGTTGCAGGAGGAATTCGCCTCTGAGGCGCTGGAGTTCTGCTTCGTAGAAATGCTCTCCAGTATCATCGACGGCTCTCAGCGCCTCGGCCAATACGGTGAGTCCTTCTTCTCTCTGCCCTAGTTTCCCATACGCCTCAGCGCGCAGTCCAAGCCACCACGAACTCTGCAGCCTGGCTCCTGTCGTTTGAAAGGTTGCTAGCCCCTCCTCTATCCGTGCAATCCCTGCTTTCGCTTCGCCCCTATCGACCATAGCCCACCCCAACAGCATGCTTCCATGGGCAGCCCGAAAGGGGAACCCGTTCTCTGTAGAGACGGTGACGAGCGCTTCTGCATGTTCCTGGACGATGTTGGTCTCCCTGCGCAGCTGGTGCAGCTGCACTTTAACGGAAAGGGCGAAGGCGAGACTGAACTGGTGAGACAGCCCTTGGGCGAAGGTCAACGCCTGGTCACATTGCTGCATGGCGTGCTCAGGATAGCCCAGTCCCCACAGGACGAGCCCCAATATACCGAGTTTCTGGACGACGGGGTGGTGCCCGTAAAAATACGCCGATGGTGCATACCGCTGCGGGCGATACAAGGACTTGGCGTGTTCCAGGTGCGTCCGGGCCAGCGCGAATTGCCCTTGCCATAACAGCGATTCTCCCTCATGGGCATAGGTCTGTATAAGCACAAGGGGATCCTGTAGAGCCTGCCCGAGCTGGAGGAGCTCGCCGGTCAGGGCATGCACCGCCTCATGGTTGGCCCGCACAAAGAAGAGGACGTAGAGCCCCATCAACGCCCGCACGTGTTCCGCGGTATCGTCGACTTCCTGGCTCAGTTCTCGCGCACGCAGATACACGTGTTCCACCTCTTCGGCGGCGTAGCCGCGGACGGCCATTAACGCCGGCCCCAGGGAGGTCTGGAAGGCCAGTTCTTGCCGGGCGCGCTCGGGAGTGTGCGGCAGGGTCTTGAGTATGGCGAGCCCCTGCGTGAAGTGGGCGATTGCTTCCGCATGGGCGGAGCGTTGGATGGCTTCCTGCCCCGCCTGGTGCCAATACCGGACTGCCTGGGCGTTGAGACCCGCCTCCGCGCAGTGCTGCGCCAGGAGTTCGGGTTGGGTGACAGCGGTCTCGGGAAACTGCTCCTCCAGCACCGTGGCCACGCGCTGATGATACCCTTGCCGGGTGCTGCGCAACAGCGACTCATACGCAATATCGCGGATCAGCGCGTGTTTGAAGAGGTAGGTGGCCTGCGGTGGCAGCCCACGTTGATACAGCAGTTCGGCGTCCACTAACCGGCCCAATTCGCGTTGCAATGTCGGCTCGTCTACCTGCGACACGGCATGCAGCAAGGCATACGAAAAGTGGCGACCAATGACGGCGGCATATTGGGCCACCGCTTTGGCGGTCACCAGACGATCCAATCTCGCCATGAGCGAATCGTGCAACGTAGCTGGAATTGCTAAGGCGGATACGGAGCCCGTCAGCTCATATTGTCCGTGGACTTCTTGCAGGACTCCCGACTCCAGCACCGCTTTGGTCATTTCTTCTACAAACAGTGGCACTCCATCGGTCTTCTCGACGATCTGCCGGAGCACCTCCGCCGGCAAACGCTTGCCACCCGCGACGTGTTCCGCCATCCGTACTACCTGAGGCGGCGATAAGCGGCTGAGCGTCACCTGGGTCAAATACGAACGGCTGCTCCAAGGTGGCTGAAACGTTGGACGGCACGTCAAGAGCGCGCAGAGGGAAACCGTCGGTATTTGGTTCATGAGAAGATCAAGCAGTTCCAGGGTCGATGGGTCTGTCCAATGCAAATCTTCCAGGATAAAGAGGCCAGGACGTGGCGCTGACAGCTCCAGCAGCATGGCGAGAAGGACTTCGAACGTCTTTTGCCGCTGGCGCTGGGGAGAAAATGTCAGGGGTGGATAACGGTCTTCCGGGATGGCAAGCGACAGCAACGGCGCCAGGAGGGGAATGGTTTCCTGCACCGGCAGCCGATACTGACTGAGCGCGTGTGCGAGTGTGTCCAGTTTCTCGTCAGGAGAGGCGTCGTGCTGCCATTGGAGTAGGCGATGGAGCAGGTCGATGATCGGGTACAAGGCACTGTTTTGGTAGTGCGGCGAACTCCGGCATTCCAGCCGCGTATGTGGCTCGCTGGTGACATGGTCCTTGAGGACTTGCACCAGGCGACTCTTGCCAATGCCTGCCTCTCCACTCAACAGGACAACTTGCCCCTGCCCCTCTTTGACCCAGTGCCAGCGTTCCAGGAGCAATCCGACTTCTTGCTCGCGCCCGACCAGTGGTGTCAGACCACGCGTACCGGCGACGTCCAGCCGACTCTGCGCCCCACTGCGACGAAGGGTGCGATAGACCTGGAGGGGTGCTGCAACGCCCTTGAGCGCATGGCGTCCCAGGTCATCCACCGTGAAATAGCCCTCCACCAAGCGGGAGGTATCGGCGCTGATCGCCACCGTATCGGGTGCAGCAATGCTTTGAATCCTGGCAGCGATGTTCGGGGCTTCGCCTAAGGCTAATAACTCGTGTTTCTCCCCGGCGCCGATATCGCCGATGACGGTGAGCCCCGTGTGTATGCCCACCCGAATACTGAGCCGAATCCCGTGCTCCTGCCCCAGACGGGCATTGAGCGTTTGCATGGCGTCGAGCATACCCAATCCCGCCAGGATGGCGCGTTGCGCGTCATCTTCGTGCGCGGTAGGAAAGCCGAAATACACCAGTAACCCATCCCCGAGGTGTTGCGCAATGTAGCCATCAAACCGCTGGATTGCCTCGACACAGGCAGATTGGTAGGCACGCAGGACTTCTCGATATTCTTCTGGGTCTAACTGACCCGAGAGCTTTGTCGAGTCCACCACATCGCAGAACATCACCGTGAGCTGCCGTCTGGCAGCGTCGGGCAGAGGAGGTGCAGTCAGGAGAGGTTCGCCAGTCCACACGAGACCTCGACCATCCTCATCGACCACAGGGTAAGCAAAGAGGATTTCTCCTTTCAGGTCTTCCAGGTAGGCATCATCGAGATCAAATCGCCGCTTCATGGCGCCATAGGACACTCGTCCTTGCCGTTTCAGGAGGGTGATGACCTGGTCGAGGATGTCGTCGAAGGTCATGGCTTTTTAACCTACTAGACGTGCAGCACAGGCGTGAATTGCTTGCACCCGCACGGTTGCGCTCCAGCGGCCATGTTACTCTCGACATGCACCATGTACCCAAATCGTGTGTGGTGCATCGTAATCCGCGCTGGCATCGATAAAGTAACGGCGCTGTGGATCGGGTTCCAAGCGCGCCAATGCTTCTGCCACTTCCCCCTGTATCCTGGTCGTGCCGCTGTCCGGGTATCTTCTCACAGCGCTGACACAAGCCGGAATGCATAGCGATCTCAACTGACTGATGGCAACCGAAGGCTTACGCTCCTCCTGCTAATAATCCTACTCCACCGACCTGAGCTAGCGCGGCTTCGGCCTGCGGCAGCCAGAAGGTCATCTCCATCGCCCGGTACAGTTCGATCGCCGTGGACAGTTCGGCGCGGGCCTGCTCCCCACGGCCGGTCTGGCCGTACAGCCGGCCCAGCCCGTGGTGACAGTGGGCCACGAGCGGGCGCATGCCCAGTTCCTCGGCCAGGGCCAGGGCTTGCTGGTAGTGGGCTGCGGCCTGCTCGGCATCGGGGGGGTCGGCGTGGGCCTGGACAACGCCAAGCTGGTGCAGCGCGTGCGCCTCGTCCCCGCGTGCCTTCTGCTGCCGGGCCAGGTCGAGCGCCTGGCGCGCGTGCTGCCAGGCCTCCTCGCCGCGTCCCGCCAGACGACAGACCTCGCTGAGCCACGCGACCCGGTAGGCCTGATTTTCCAGCGCGCCCGTGCGGGTACTTTCGCTGATCGCCTCCTCCAGCAGCGCGCGTCCCTCCGCGAGGCGCCCCTGGAGCGCAGAGGCATAGCCCAGGCCCGTCACGCTCGCTTGCAAAAAGCCACCCCGGTAGCCGGAGGCACGACAGAGGGCCAGGCCCGGCTCCAACACCCGGATGGCGTGCTCCAGGTCCCCTTGGGCGAGGTACAGCTCGCCGAGGCAGCCGTGGGCAACAATCGGTGTGGCCCCTCGGCCTTCCAGCGTCGCGAGGCGGAGCGCCTCCTCCCCGTGGCGCCGGCCCTCGGCGAATGTCCCGAGCTGGCCCAAGGTCTGCGCCAGCCACGCCCGAGACTGGATCCGCCCGTCTGTACTGAGCGTGCCAAACTCCCTGTCCGCAGCCTCCACGTTCCGCCGTAGCAGCTCGGTCGCCCGGCCGAAGTCACCGATGGCAGAGTATGCCATCCCCAGGCGATAGGATGCGTCCCCCTGCAAGTCGCTGTCGCCGAGCGCGGCCGCGAGCGCGAGGGCCTGCTGGCCCGCCGCCATGGCGCCGTCATAGTCTCCCGTGAGCCTGAGTACCTGGGCCATCTGGGCCAGCACCCGTCCCAGCCGAGCCCGGTCGTCAAGCGCCCTGGCCAGAGCCTCAGCCTCGCCCAACAAGGTGAGGCGCCGCCGCTGCTCTCCCAGTGCGTTCAGCGAGCGTGCCAACGCGAGGCGGAGCTCGATGGCCAGCCCCCGGGTGTCGCCGGACCCGGGCAGGTGCGCGAGGGCCTGCAGGGCCTGCTCGAAGGAGGCTACTGCCTCGGGGAACGCGGCACGGTCATGGGCCCTGGCGCCGGCCTGCTGGCAGTAGGTCACGGACTTGTCCCACACCTCGCCCCGCAGGGCATGGTGCGCCAGGTGTTCGACCTGCTCGGCCACCCGCTCGGGCGCGAGCGCCTCGAGGGCCTCAACCAGGCGCGCGTGCAGCACCCGCCGCCGCTCCAGCAGGAGGCTGTTGTAGGCCACCTCGTGC
>Ga0137403_10010237_pt1 | contig 10388 bp, 9 predicted proteins | sample CZOMad2_1_16fung_FD_122057 | JGI IMG/M metagenome (GOLD analysis project Ga0137403, IMG submission 122057) | Vadose zone soil fungal communities from Angelo Coast Range Reserve, California, USA - CZOMad2_1_16fungal (Hybrid Assembly) | ecosystem: Environmental > Terrestrial > Soil > Vadose zone... | reverse complement strand
TCCACAGGGGCGTAATGGGCCAGCAGGCCCAGACCGGCGATAATGAGGACAGCAAAGACAAAATCGTAGAGAACCTGTTTCGGGTAAAACGGCTCCGTCGATTGTTTCAGCGCTTCGGGCTCTCCTTGAGCTGGCCCTGCAGGTCCGGCTCTGCGGAACATGAAAACGTGGATGGCGACAAAAGCAAAGATGAAAGCCGGAATCAGGAACACGTGGAGGACGAAGAAGCGGGAAAGTGTCAATGTGCCCATCTCCGTCCCGCCGCGTAGCAAGTTCTTGAGTGAATTCCCCACGAATGGAACATAAGTCAGGATATTCGTACCCACCGTTGTGGCAAAGTAGGCCTTCTGGTCCCACGGCAGCAGATAACCGGTGAAGGACATCCCCAGCATCAAGGCAAATAACGCGCATCCAGCGAGCCAGAGTAGTTTTCGCCGTCCCTTGTACGATCCGAAGAGAAAAGTTTGAGTGACGTGCAGGAGCAAGACGATGACAATCGCGCTTGAACCATAAGCGTGAATGCTGCGGATGAAGGAGCCCGAGGTCACTTCTTTGGTGATGTAAGCAACAGTCGTATGTGCGTGGTCAGCAGAAGGAACGTAGTAAAGCACTAGAAACATGCCTGTGATAACCTGCGATAACAAGAGGTACAGCAATCCTGATCCAAACACGTAGGCAAGACTGGCGCCTCCGGGGATCGCTTCATCGAGTACCGCACGGAGAAACGAGTCGACCTGCTTCCGGCGATCAATCCAGCGATGGAGTGTTCCCTGTTCTGATGGCGGAGGGGCTAAGCGACGCTCCCTCCCAAATACGTAACTATTCTCTGCCACTTGTCACCTACCGTTCAGGCGATAACTTCTTTATGCGGAACGAGCTGCCGAAAATTCTGGTAATGCACCATCAGTAGGCCATCCTCGATCTTAATTTCCAGTTGATCCATTCCTCTTGGTGGCGGCCCTCCCAAGAGCTTGCCGTCTGCTGTGAATTGCCCGTTGTGGCAAGGACACAGGAAATTACTTTTCTCATCATGCCAGGCGATCGAGCATCCTAGATGCGGACAAACTGAGGAAAACGCACAGAGCCGGCCGGTCGCATCCTTACACACGTACAAGGCCTTTTCCGAGACGATCTTGCGCCAGCCATCTCGCTGCTCAATCTTGACGAGCTTCTTGACTGGCGAGGTAACGGAAGCGAGATCCTCCACAGTGCCGACTTCCTTCCACGACGATGAACTCGTAGCGGTTAGCAGAGGATGAAGTAGGAAACGAAAGAGCGGCACAGAGAGGAGCGCACCAACGCCTGCAGCTCCTGCGCTAAGCAAGAGTCCGAGAAACGTTCGGCGGCTGGAAGAGGTTATCTGGTATCCGCCACAACCTTCTTGAGAAATATCAGCAGTCTTGCCGACAAACATTTCTTCTGGATGATTCATCATTGCTCCCTACCTGCATCTGAGCGTGCCCGCTTGACTCCTTTTGTCCTTGCGTCTCACTACCGGGTTATCTAGCAAAAGCATTATTCAGGGCTTCTTGGAGAAGCCTCGAACGTACTCAACAAGCTCCTTAATTTCTTTTGCCTTTAGCTTTTCTTCGAATTTAGGCATCTTTTTCTTGCCCTTCATTACGATTCCGATCAATGTGGCGTCGGTTTCTTTCTCTACATCGTGTAAACGGAAGTCGTGGGCGCCTGTATTCTTGCCCGCTTTCGTGTTCGCGCTCCCATCGGCCGCATGGCACCCCATACACTTGGCCTTATAGAGTTTCTCTGCATTGCTCTGGGCGCTAGTTGCGGAAACGAAACCGACGACAAGCGCCACGCAGAGAACTGACTTTCCAACAATCTTTCCAATCGCTTTCTTCACGAGAATTCTCCAATCATCATGGTCGATGACCGTCTACCGGAAGTTGTACCGCGTTTCAGCATAATCCCAGCTCCGCTAGGGCGTGAGGCTAACAAGAAGCCTCACGCCGACATATCAAACCAATTGTTTATCGAATCTGTCCCTTATGAGCCTTCATCATTCCTCGAACTCATTCCAATGAGGAGCGATTCATGATATTTCAAAAGGTATAGCGAGCTGCGAACGTGGCACTACTGCCGTTGAAGCCTTCTGACCCGATTGGCTGAAGGCCCGGCGTGTCCGCAAGGGTCTTGAGATTGTATCCGTAATAGTTCCACGTGGTCTTGTAGCTCAGACCTTTGAACAGATCGATCTTGAGCCCAACGAAAGGTTTCTGATAATTGAAGGCCAGAGTGCCGCCCAGTATTCGCGGATTCAGAAACAGTGTGTCGCCTCCGGTAAAGGTTCCGGAATAACCCAGGCTGACTGTGACTCGATTAACAGGCTTCCACATGACGTCGGCATAGGCGTAATGCTGCTTGTTGCTATAAAACGACATCGCGCCCAAGGTTATCGCCTTGGTTCCGCTGAAAAAGGGGCAAGGTGCATAGGGCGCGATGCCAAATCCGGTATCCCGGATGCAAATATAGGACTGCATGTAGAGGTCCGTGTAGTTGTATCCGAGAGAGAACGCGAAATTGGAATTCGGCACCAGCGTAGTCCCGAGACTGTATGTCCGCCCATGCTCGAGAGCATTGATGTTGCTGACGTTGTCGCGATTTTCGCGAATGTCGATTGCTCCGTCGATGGTCGCCCAAAGCTTCGGTTTATAAGCGGCGTGGATCTTATAGCTTTGGAATTGCCGCGGGAAAATTTGCGTGTACGCCCGGTTGTTATACCCAAATTGGAAATCAGTGCTGATTCGCAGTGAATTTATCGGGCGCAGCGTAAGCCCCGCGAGACCCACGTGTTCGGCGATGGGCAGGTCCACGCGATTATGGCTGTCGGGTGCAGGGTTGACGTACGAAATCGTGCCGTCCGTATTTAACGTGCAGCCGGCAGGAAGCGCCGTCGTTCCAGACGGAATTGCGCATTTTCCGCGCGCTGCAAAAAAATAATTCTGTGCCGTGCCCCCCGTCCCGCCTGGATAATAAATTGCGCTCGCGTATGGGGGGATATGGCCGGTAGTTTCGTAATAATCCACCGACCCTCCAAAATATCCAGTATCGGTTATAACGCGGTCTTCATACATGTATCCGATTCGACCGCTGATTCGTTTGGTGATATCGGCCTGGAGCTGAATCGTGTTCGATAGCGTCTTTTGGCCGAGATACGTCGGTATCACTGTGCGCGTAAAGTCAGGGAGAGCTGCCGTCGTATGCTGTGGACAGGTTACTGCCTTAAAATTTGGTCCCGGGCAGATGCTTGTAAACGACGGCGCGCCGGGGACGAAAGGCGAAAACTGAGCCTGCGGCAATTGAATGCCAATTTGGCCTGGCACTTGTGGTTGAGTGGCGAACAGGGTCGCGCTCTGCAGATCAGACAATCCAGGATTACGCCAGTTGTCATAATGGATCAGCTCAACGATCCTTATTTTACTTGTCAGCGCATAAACCGCAGACCAATTCGCGTGCACGGCAACCATCTTGGACTCCGCGGGACCAGAATTGAGAATGCCCCGAGTCTTAACAGTTGCGCTGGCGGTCCATTCGTTGATGTTTTCATTGAATGTATTGAGGACGTTGTGACTCGTGCTGTAACTTGCCGACCCGGACATCTCCAGATTCTTGATGGGCCTGGATTGGAAGCTGAGGCGCTCCGTGGGCATGAAATTTCGCGGATTGCTATATCGGGAATAGCCAGTGAAGATCCTGCAATTCGGGTTGGCGAAACCGGAGGAAAGGATCACGGGTGTGCACGGGCGAGTTCCTCCTTGCGGAGGATAAAACCACTCTATTCCAAAGTCAGCCGGTCCCGGTACCGTACCCGGGGCCATCGGCAATACGTTGTTGAATGCGAGCCCATCGGTGGTGTCTTCCTTGTCATACTCAAGAATCTGATCGTAAGAAATCGTGGTCTTTGGCAGAAACCGGAAGTCCATCCCGACCCGGTATCCATTCATCGTTATCCTGTAGTTTTCAGCGAGCAGATAACGGGCGGCAGGGCCATTGAATGTGCTGAATGCAGGCCCTACGTCCACATTGTGCGAATAACCCAGCCGGAATCGCAAGCGTGATTGAGGGAGGAGTGTCAAATTGTAATCTTGCATGCGCTTAATGCGGGTAAGGGCATGTGGCGAAGAGGTGACCGCGAACGAAGGATTCGTTGCCGGATTTGTTGGAGGTATGACCGTCGGGTTGAATGGATTCAAGAAAAGGTTGTAATTCCAGAAATTCTGGTCGCGGCGGAACATCACCTGCAGGTCGTACCACTCGTTCTTATCGATCCGCAGGCGCGAGACGTTGTTCGGATCGCCGCCGTAACCGAAGTTGCTGAAGTAAAGGCCATCGAAGAGAGTTCCATGGTGGTTCAGCGACCTCGAACTCAGCGTGTAATCGAACAATCGCAGCCCGGAATTGAGATTTACGAAGGTTCCATAATTACCTTGGTTCCCGTCAATCCACGTCGCCCGATAGCCTGTCTCAGCGCTTTGCTCCGTATTATAATTGCCGGATTCGACGCCTTTGGTTTCCTCATCGGGATCTTCCTGCGCACGGGAAAGAGGCGAGAAAAGAAACAAAGCGGCCGCTAATAGCAAACCGAACGGTCTGATTCCCGCACGACTATTCATGGGTATTCTCCCTACCGTATGTGAATTGCACTTTCCGCCAGGCTTTGGTGTTACTCATGATTTCTTCTCCACCCTAAAATGCGTCTCCATCAAACTCATCTATCCAGCAAACCATTGAAGTTCGATCCGTGGATTTTCACGTGGCAATTCACACACGCTTGTTCATAGTGAGATTGATTCGCATCCATCACCGTCGCGTGAATGCCAGGCGAATTGGTGTGGCATTGCAAACACAGGAGGTTCACGTTGCTGTACTTCAGCATGTGCGCATTTGCTCCCCCGTGTGCGATGTGGCATGAGCCGCATCCCTCCAACCTCGCGGCCGCGTGCTCAAACACGAAGGGTCCCTGCTTGTCCGCGTGGCACTTAAAGCAAACCATGTCTCCAGAGGCTGAGGTCCGCACTTGCCGGACCAGATGGTCCCCTTCCAGGACGCCGCCCGTACCGTGTTGGTTGTGGCAATCGGTGCACTGGATCAGCCCCTCGTTTACGCGATGGCGAAACGGCATATTGAACTGGGCCCTCTGTTGCAAGTGGCAGGAATAGCAAAGCTCGGGCTCAGCCTTGACCAGCATGTGTTCCCTTGTCTTCGCATGGTGCATCGAGTGGCAGGAGGTACAGCTAACGTCGTTTTGCCGGTGGAATGAATTCGAAGCACTCATGTGCTCCGATCCTGAGGCGTGGCAGCTGAGGCAACGGTCCGTAATGGTTTCTGGTTTTGCCGTCTTAAAATCGAACACTGGCTTACTTGGATCATCTGCGTGATCTCCGCCCGGGCCGTGGCATGCCTCGCAACCTTGTTTCGAATGCCCGCCGCGCGTGTCATTCATGGTCTTCCAGTGCGGCGATTTCTCGAAGCTGGTGGTGATATCTTTGTGACAAGTTTGGCAGGTTTCCGCCTCCGCAGATGCGGAGGCATCGGCCGTCGCGTCGGCTGGCTTGTCCTGATTTGACGCAGTGGCAGCGCTGGGGGCCTCTTGAGGCCGTTGCCCGCCGAATACCGCTTGGGGAGCGACAATCAATCCTGAAAGGAAGAACAGGACGCCCCCGACGCACAGCTTGAGAGTTCTGTTTGGTCGTTTCATTTGCCTTCCCAGTAATTCTGCACAAGCTATCGCAACACTTCGACGAGACGGTCGAGAAACCCGCAGGGGGCTTCTGATGAAACTTACAATGCTTACCGCAGAATGTTCTTGCGTTGCCTCAATAAAAGCGGCGTCGTGGTGTGTCTTTACAACATCTTTACAGCAAGCGGTGCTCAGCGAAGCCGTGGATCAAACAGGGCAAGCACCCGATGGAGCAGATGAAGAAGATGAATAAAATGACGAAGAATAAAATGACGTGGCTGAGCTGTCATGGGTTCCGGTTTAACGAGGGGGGCACTGCCTGAGCGTGCTGGCCTACGACCTGGCGAGCCTGTGTCGCCAGAATGGGGCATTATACGGGTGTCAATGAACCTCTGAGGACTTCTAGGGGACATTGGGGAAATCAAAGTGGCAATTAACTGGAGAACTTAACGGTTTTTCTTCGGTTTTCTTCAAGAGTCGACAGACAATCCCGTCGGCTCCACCAAACGAATCGTGCCTTATATCGCCTGCCAGTTTCCTTTGTTGGCAACGGGATACTTTCAACTCATTTTGTCGGGTCCGCCTTGCCGCCTTTCTGCGCGGCGATCCACATGGTGACCCGGGCTTCCAGCACGTCGAGGGGAAGCGCGCCCCCGTTCAGAATCTCATCATGGAACGCCCGGATATCATACTTATCCCCGAGCTCCGTCTGCGCACGCTGGCGCAGCTTGAGGATTTCCAATTGCCCTAGTTTGTAAGCCAGAGCCTGCGCGGGAATCGCGATGTAGCGGTCGGTTTCCGACTGCACGTCCGGTTCATCTTCCGTGGAGTGCTCGTGAAAAAAGTCCACCATCTGTTGGCGCGTCCAATGCTTATAATGCACGCCTGTATCCGTGACGAGCCGTACCGCGCGCAGCATCTCATCTGAAAGCCGCCCAAAATCTGAATAGGGATCCTGATAAAACCCAATGTCTTTTCCCAGCCGTTCCGAATACAGTGCCCATCCCTCTTCATACGCTACATATCCTCCCTGTTGCCGGAAGGGCGGCAGCTCCGGCAGCGTCTGCGCGATTGAGATCTGCATGTGATGCCCGGGCACACCTTCGTGGTAGGCCGTCGATTCCACGCTGAGCAGCGATCGGTTTTGATAGTCGCCGGTGTTTACATAGATGATTCCCGGCCGCGATCCATCCGGCGTGCCTTGGTTGTACTCGGCGGAAGACGCCTCCTTCTCCCGGAATTCCTGCGTCGGGCGCACTTCCACGGCGGTTTTTGGCAACAATCCGAATAGCTTGGGGAGTTGGACCTGCATTTGATCGATATAGCGGCGGTAGGTGTCTATTATCTGCTGCCGCGACACCGGAATCAGTTTGGGATTCGTCTTCAGCGACGCCCGAAACTTTTTCAAATCATCAAAGCCAAGCTTTTTTGCGATGACCAGTTCATCGGCTTCGATCCGCGCCACTTCTGACAATCCCAGCTGATGGATCGCTTCCGGATCCATATTGGTGGTCGTCTGCTGACGGATTCGAAAGCGGTAGAGCGCCTCTCCGTTTGGAAGCGCCCACATTCCGGGGTCGGTCCGGCCTTTCGGCGCGTACTCGGCGGCGATGAAGTTCGCCAGCCTGGTGTAGATGGGCCGCACTTCCGTATCTACCGCGGCAACGATCGCGTCATGCAGCCGCTTGCGGTCTGTTTCAGGGACCGCGTCCGGAAAATGAATTACTGGTTGTCCGAACGCGTTCGACTCTCCGGCAGGCCCCGCGATCGACTTGCACTGCTCCACCGTTTTCTCCAACAAGAACTTTGGCGGCAGCAACTTGTCTTTTGTGCCCTGCTTCAGAATTTCGACGAGCTCCGTCATCAATCCAGGAATCTGGTGGAGACGCGTCAGGTAATCCTTGTATTGCCTGGTGGTGTGGAAGGGGATACTCGCCACAAACTGCGCCAATTGCAGATGTGCGCCGTAGAACTGGTCGACGGGCATCTCATAGAGCTTCAGTTCGATGCTTTCGATCTGCGCTTTCAGATTTCGGACCATCAGCTGCTGGTCGAGTCTTTCCTGCTCCGGAAAACCCGTTGTGTCGATCGCCTCGAATCGGGCCAGCCACTTTTGTTCGTCCTTCTTCGTCTGTTCTACATGCGCGAGGGAACCATCACTCCAGCGGTCGTTATACCGGTAGTCGCCCACAATAGTGGCGAACTCCGGGTATTCACGCATTACGTATTCCCATTCTTCGGCAACGAGTTTCTTCAATTCCTGCCGGCGGGCGTCCAGACTCTTTGTATCTTCGCTTCCCAATGTCCCGGCCATCCACAGAAACATTAATCCCACCACGATTCCCATGCTGCGGCGAATTGCGTTCACGCATCCCCCTCGAGGAGCGGCACTCCTATCGGACTCCCGCCGCTCGGGCGATCTTGCTATACAACGCCAGCAGCATTGTATCCCACGCCTGCCCTTGTCAGACGCGCAAGCGCTCGCGGCATCGCCGTATTGACCCGTCTGCGTTACAGTGGACACATCACACATGACTTCTTTTCGATTCATTTTCAAGCGTCTTATTCTGTGCGCCGCGGGTTGCCTGGCAATTGTGTACGTCTCCGACTATCTTTACTTTCGTTTCCGCACGCTCCACCCAAAGCCAGCCGATCCACTTGAGTCCCTTACCGCCCTGCGCGTGCTCGCCATCCCAGAAAAGAGTGGCAAGACCGAATATGAAGTGGACGCCCAGAATCCCGAGCAGACCATTACCTGTGTCCACTCACTCTTCCCGCACAGCGGTTATTCGCCCTGTTGGTACGTCAAGCCGAGGATCAACCAGCCCATCCCTATGTGATCGGCCCAGCGTCAATCATTCGCATTCAGTGAGCGTGAGGTTGGGAAATATTTACTTTTTTTCGGGAAACTTTGGAGGAATCTCCGCATACCCCGGCGCAGCCTGCTTCAAATTCACATCCACTTGAGCGCTGGCATCTCCGATACTCCAGCGAATTCCACCGGCGAGCGAATTCAGGAAAAACTCATTCTTCCAATTCTCCGGCCGATCGCCCATCGCGGTAAAGAACACACGGCCTTTCCCGTGCATCCGCGCCCACATCACCGGATAGGGCGCGCGCTGGTAGCACTCGCCCTTCATGCCATGCGTGTCCAGAGTGAGGATCACGTGGAGATCAGGCGTGAAATCCTTCAACGAATACCACTCTTCGTTGAAGCTTACCGGTGATGTCAGGCCTTCCAGCCCAGGAAATTTCGGGTCATTCACGATCAAATTCGCGTCCTGCAGCCGCGGCTCACGTCCGTGTATGATGAACTCGGCGCCGACCATCTTCAGGTAAGGATCTTGCTGCTCTCCATGGGCGATATATCGATTCGCAAGGTCAGGGGTATCCGGCGGCGTATGAAAAGTGTCGCTCGCCGCGTGCACGCCCACAAATCCCATTCCATTCCTTATCGCGTCCAGCAGGGCCTGTTTGCCACCCGATGACATTGCTGGCTTGCCGTCCGTTCCCAAAGTCGTGAGATCGCCCGTCGTGAAAAACACCATGCCCCCGTAGGAGTAAAACTCTTTCGAATCGAAAATGCGCCCGTCCTTCGTCACGCCGACTTTGAATCCATGCTTGTTCCCCATCTCGGTCACGGCGTCGTCCATGATGCTCGGTTTCCCGTCCACTCTTTTCACCACCGCATGTTCGAATCCGGACGATTTTGTGAACACCAGCACCGACTTATTCGACGCCCCGAGCAGCGGGCCCGAAAGCGCCAGTCCTGCGCCCGTCAAGGTCGCCGTGCGAAGGAACTCTCTCCGGCTTGAAGACTCGTTCATGAAATCCTCCTCAAAAGTGCCCCTCAGGATGCTCGCAAGCGGGAAAACTTGCAAACACCCGATCCGGTGTCCATCCCAGTTCTCTCATTCCCATTTCCGACGAAAAATACGCTCCGCTGATCCACCCCTTCAAGTTTTCGAAGTCCTTGTGCAGGCCACGATTTTCTCTTCCAGCGCTGCCTGACGAATCTTCTTTCGACGCATGCACCGACGCATCTGTCAGAAGCATGTCTTGCTGGCCGGCATCCAGGGAAGGGAATCTCTTTCCGAATCGTTTCTGCGACTCAGCTTCGAACGCCGCGAGGGATTCCGCGAATATCTGCCTATGCTCGGCAGTATCCACGCTCAACAGCAGATCGATAAACCGGTTCACTTGCGCCTTCGTCGAACCCGGCACAATTCTCTCAGCCAGCGCTGACAAAGTTTCATCTTGTTGCGCGTTCAGAACCAGCGGCCTCCAATCCGCAGCTCCCAGTTTTTCCACTTCGTCGAGAACCGCCTCATTTCTCAAAAGTTCATGAATCGGATGTGAAGCCGCCACCAGCGGCCAGGCTGTTCCAGCGCCCGCTGCCGCGAGCAGCCGCCGCACCATCTCCCGCCGCGTAAGCTGCCCGCCGATCCCGGCCCCTTCGCTGATCACCGATAATATGCTCTTTGTTCCCATCGCAATTTCCCCAGCCTTCCGATTTCGCGCCGATGGTATCACCCACCAATAATCGTTCACAAGAACAACACGAATCCTTCTCGCTTCCTCGATTGACCTGCCATCGCGCAGTTGCTAGCATTCGCTCCGGATTTTCATCTTATGCCTCAACAAAAGAACCATTCTTATGATGTTATCGTCGTCGGCTCCGGCGCTTCCG
>Ga0137403_10010236_pt1 | contig 10390 bp, 8 predicted proteins | sample CZOMad2_1_16fung_FD_122057 | JGI IMG/M metagenome (GOLD analysis project Ga0137403, IMG submission 122057) | Vadose zone soil fungal communities from Angelo Coast Range Reserve, California, USA - CZOMad2_1_16fungal (Hybrid Assembly) | ecosystem: Environmental > Terrestrial > Soil > Vadose zone... | reverse complement strand
CTCCGGGGTAACAAGTTGGTCACTCGTTATCGTCCGGAGGTTCAAGCCCAGATTCAGAAACCCTCCGATTTCGGTTTCCTGGCAGGTTCGGCGGGCCGCATGCTGCCCCACGGGTCGTACTTTTCCTTCGAATCCGGGATTCTTTCGAGCGCGGCCTTGTAGGCCTTCTCATCGATTTTCTTTTCCGGCTGCTCGGTCTTTTTTTCGTCGCCTTGACGGCGCTTGGCGCCCATCTGCGCGTGCGCGGGCATTGCGATCAACGCCAGCGTGACCGCCGCGACCGTGAGGGTCTTCGCCACCTCTGCCTCCCCTACCATTCTGCCTACAAACCTACCGCGACCCGATCATGACAAACAAGGGAACGTGGTGGCGGCACACGATAGCGTGTCCCCCTCCCGCTTCAGCAATTGTTGATGGCGAAGGGGCGTCAATTGACCGCACCGCGCCCAATCCCGGCCGCGACCTGGGATAATATCGGCGAATGCGGTGGCGAATTGTTTATGCGGCGTTGATGGCGGGCGCGGCGCTCGCGACGGCGGGCTGCGGCATCGCCGACAGCCGCTCGCCGGTGCCGGAGTTCATGCGCGCCAGAGTCAGCGAGCCGATGCCGCCGGAACCGCCGCCCGATGTCGGCCGACTGATTCACGAACAACTGGATTCAGTATTCATCGCCACGTCATACCCGCGCGACGTACAGGTCTCGCCGCCGCACCATGAGCCGCAAGGCTCGGGCTGGACCGCTTGCGTCAGGGCTGAGCTTACGTCTGCCATGGGTAAACCGCTGGGCGCCCAGACCTATCGCATCACAATCAGCGGCGGCGTCATCATCGACCGGCGGCGCGCCGAGGCCGAAGACAACTGCGCATCCGAGATCTACCAGCCGATCTGACGGCTCGGCGCCCGCCCCCGGCCGAATGGCTCAAGCCTGCGGCTCAATGCGTCAAACAGTTCAGGATTGGCAATGCCACCGCACCGCCGCGATGCCGACATTGGCGCGCCCGAGCGCGACCGTCGCGACATCGGACAGGCTTCCATAACTTCTCCCAGCGTGCAATTCAGCGAGGGCTAACATCTGGTATAAATGGCCGTGGAGCTTGACCGCGGCCGACCGCGATTGAACGAAATCCGGGGCGAAAACGACCAAGCAGGAGGGGATACGGTTGAGAGCAGTTCTGGACACCTGGTTTGGTTTGGTCCGGCCTGTCAGCCCGTGCCCATGAAGGGTCGAGTATAAATGGATGTCGGGACTTGGCTAAGCGGTCTGGGCTTAGGTCAATACGAAGCCGTCTTTCGTGAAAGCGAGATCGACGCCGACGTTCTGACGGAGCTGACCGATCAACACCTCAAAGACCTGGGTATGGCACTCGGGCACAGGCTGAAGCTGCTGCGCGCCATCCGCGAGCTTGCCGTGTCGGAACAGCCGAAGCCGCAGGACGCGGCCGATCGGCGTCAATTGACGGTGATGTTCTGCGATCTCGTCGATTCGACCGCATTGACGGCGCAATTCGATCCGGAAGACATGAGCGACCTGCTCCGGGCGTTTCAGCGTGTCGTCGCGGCCGCGGTAACCCGCTTCGACGGCCATGTCGCCAAGTGGACGGGGGACGGCGCGAGCGTCTATTTCGGCTATCCCCGCGCGCATGAGGATGACGCCGAACGTGCGGCGCGCGCGAGCATTGCGCTGATAGAAGCCGTGGGGAAACTTCGGCGCGAGCGCTGCGTCAATCTCGAGGTGCGGATCGGCATTTCAACTGGCCTGGTCGTGGTGGGCGAACTGATCGGCGAAGGCGAAGCGCTCGAGCGCGGCGTGGTCGGGGACACGCCGAATCTCGCCTCACGGCTGCAGGCCCTGGCCGAGCCTGACACCGTCGTGATCTCCGAATCGACACGAAGGCTGCTTGGCAGGACATTTGAATTGCAGGCGCTCGGGACGCTGGAACTCAAGGGCTTCAAGGCTCCGGTTCCCGCCTGGTCGATCATTCGCGAGAGCGAGAACTTCAGCCGGTTCGAGGCATCGCGTTCGGAGGCGATGACGCCTTTTGTTGGCCGTGAGCAGGAAGTCGCACTGCTCGTTAACCGGTGGCGCCGCGCCGCCAAAGGCGAGGGTCAGGTCGCGCTATTGTCGGGCGAGGCCGGCATCGGCAAGTCGCGCATTCTGGCGGCGCTGCGCGAACGCGTTGGCGGCGAACGACACATTACCTTCCGCTATCAATGCTCGCCGCATCACGTCAACGATGCGTTCTATCCGGTCATCGGCCAAATCTGGCGCAGCGCGGGTTTTGTCAGCGGCGAACCGGTCGCCGCGCGGCTGGACAAACTGGAAACGATGATCGAACGCACGGGTCTCGAAAGCAGCGAGATCGCGCCTTACCTGGCGTCGCTGCTGGCGATCCCGACCGACGAACGGTATCCGCCGCTGGAGATGGCCCCGAGCGAGATCAAGGAGCGGACCATGGCCGCGCTGATCGCGCTGGTGGTCGCGGTTGCCAAGACGATGCCGATGCTGATGCTGGTTGAAGACGCACACTGGATTGATCCCACGTCGCTCGATCTGGTTGGCCGGATCGTCGACCGCGTGCAGCACCTGGCCGTGCTGTATGTGGTCACGTCCCGGGCGGAATTTACCGCGCCCTGGGTCGGCCGTCCGCATGTCACCGCGCTCTCGCTCAACCGTTTCGAGCGAAGTCAGGCGGTAACGATGATCGATCGCATCCTGTCGAGCAAGGCGCTGCCGGCCGAAGTACTCGATCAGATCATTGCAAAGACCGACGGTGTGCCGCTGTTCGTGGAGGAGCTGACCAAGAGCGTGCTCGAATCCGGCCTGTTGCGCGAGGAAAACGGCGCCTATGTCCTGGCCTCGGCGCTGACGCCGCTCGCCATCCCCTCGACCTTGCACGATTCCCTGACGGCGCGGCTCGATCGCCTGTCACCCATCAAGGAGATCGCTCAGATCGGGGCGGCGATCGGACGCGAGTTCTCCTACGATCTGTTGGAAGCGATATCGCCGATCACCGGAGAGACATTGCAGCACGCCCTGCGCCAGCTCATGGAAGCCGAACTGATTTATGGCCGCGGCGCCCCGCCGAAGGCGACCTACATTTTCAAGCACGCGCTGGTGCAGGACACCGCGTATGTTTCGCTGTTGCGCGGCCGGCGTCAGCGCATTCATGCCGATATCGCGCAGGCGCTGAAAAAACGCACCGGCGACGAGGAATGCCCGCCTGCCATCATCGCGCATCATTTCACCGAGGCGGGCCTCGCCGAACAGGCCGCGCCGTACTGGCTCGCGGCAGCGGAACTGGCGCTCTCGCAGTCGGCCCCGGAGGAAGCGGAGGGTCATGCCAGTGCAGGCATCGCATTGATCCCGCGCGTTGCCGAGAGTCCGGAACGCGACGCTCTCGAACTGGCGCTTTTGGTCGCACGCGCCAATGCAATGATACCTTTGAAAAGCATTTCCGCGCCGGAAACATTCGAGGCCCTTGCCGCGGCGAAGCAGCTGCTCGACAGAGGCGTCGGCACGGACTTGCAGCGCATGTCCATTCTGTACGGACTTTGCTCGGCCAGCACCCTCACGGCACGATTGAAGCAAGCGCTCGATTTTGCCCACCAGATCATCGAAGTCGCCGAGCGCCTGGACGACCCGACCTACCGGGTCATCGGATACCGTCAGCTCGGGGCGATTCAGTTTTATTCCGGACAGAACCATGAAGCGTTGCAAAGTCTGCAAAAGGGTAATGCATATCGCGACCCACGGCGGCAACGGGCACTCAGCTATCGTTTCAGCTGGGATCAAGGCCTTGCTATCCTTTCCTTTGAAGTATTGGTGCGGCTGTCGCTTGGCCTTCTCGACAGCGCCGCGCAAGTCAGCGAACAGGTGCGAATTGAACTGCTAAGCCACGGGCATGCCATGACGATCGCTTCGGCGACGTTTTGCACCCGGACCTGGCCCGAGCTGGTGTTGGAAGATCTTGAGGGGCTGGAGCGCGATAGCGCCGAGCTCGCGGCTTATTGCACCGAAAAAAAGGTGGAGCAAATTCGTCTGTTGGCCAGCCTCCACCAGGCCTTCGCCCGCGCCATGCGCGAACCTGTCGGGAGAAACATCGCGGCCTTTCGCGCTGCGCTCGACGCGTTGCGCAGATCAGGCGGAAATGCCGGAAGCTCCATCATCATATGCAATCTTGCCGAAGCGTTGTTGGCGGCGGGAGATCCCGATGGGGCCGAAGCCGCTCTGCAGGACGGCTTCGCCTTCGTCGAGCAATCCGGGGAGCATTACTGGCTCGCCGGTTTACACCGCCTGAGTGGACACGTTGCGCTCAAGCGGCGACAGCCGGATCGGCTGCGCGCGGAAGCCTGTTTCAGAAAAGCAATTGTGATCGCCCGTGGCCAGGAAGCGCGTTTGCTCGAACTGCGCACGGCCATCGACCTCGCCCGGTTGTGGCGTGACACCGGATCGGACAATGATCCCCGCGCGCTGCTGGAGCCGGTCCTTGCCACGATCGAGGGCGGCGAGACCACGCACGACGTTCGCAATGCTCGCGCCTTGCTGGCCGAACTGAGGGTGAATGATTTCGATCATCGCAAGATAGCCTTGGTGCATTCGCGGGCGTCTGGAGGATCGACGAAAGGTGCACGGCCAGATTAAGGGCCGGTGGCAATTTACGTTGCAAAAATGAACCTCCGCTTGCAAAATACCAGGACCCGTTCACGGTCGGATCGCCTTTTAAAGGAGACCAGATCGACGGCGGACCGGGAACACGAACCGAGCGCTTTATTTCTTCTCCGTGACGAATTTCTACCGAATTTCGAAAAATTCCTTTTTGTTTCAGGCCCGCGATGACGGCGGCCGCGTCATCAGGGGCAATTTCGATGCGGGCCATGGCTTTGGCAACGCTCCGCTTCATGAGGGAGGAGGAAAAGCGCCAATCGCCGACCTGAAGACATTTTAGTTTAATCAATCAAGTGCATCACGGCGCGAACCACACCGCGCGATAATTTCACAGGAGAACCCGATGTCGCCAATCACGGATGGAAAGACCCCCCTCGACGCCCTGCGCTCGTTTGAAAGGACGACCGCGCAGGGTCTCGGCAGTTTGTGGGGGATGACGCTCCAACACCTGTCCGAAAAGCAGGCCAAGGCCGCGGCGGCCTGGACGCCAGATCCGGAAGGCGGCGTGGCGCGCACCCCTGACGGCGTCGTGGTCACCAGCAAGGAACTGGTGATGCAGGTTCTTCTCAACAGCGACGGCAATTACACCATCGAGGGCTATCAGGACCGCATGAACCAGAGCATCGGCCTGATTTATCTCGGCATGGATTGGGGGCCGGACTACGTCAAGCAATCCACGGCGTCCAACGCAGCCATCGGGCGCGTCACCCGGAAAGAGGCATTCGACTTTGCCTTGAAGGAGACGCGCGCGGCGCTGGCGGCCTTGCCCGATCCCGACGCCTTCAACATTGTCGAGGTTTCGGACACCGTCTTTGCGAGTATCTGCAATTACTGGTTCGATATCCCCGATGGTGAATTTGTAAAGGCCGGCGGGTTTCAGATGTCGAACCTCGTGGGGCCGGCGCGCTGTCCGGGCGATTACACCCCGCCTTCCGGCTACATCGTTCATCCCGATCCGGATCTGTTGCTAACCCATATCGGGCAGCGAACCGGCCAGATCCTCAGGCAAGCGGTCGGCAAGTTCGTGGCTTCAAGACGCGATCCGAAAAACCCTCCTGTCGGCTCCATCACCAAGGCCCTGTTCGAAGAGTTCCCGAACTCCGAGGATAACGACCTGCTGGCGCGAACCATTGTCGGGGTGATGATGGGCGCATTGCCGACCATCAACGGCAATCTCATCACCATCGTGAAGACCTGGCAGAAAACCGCGACGCTCTATGTCCTGCAAGCCAAACTGAAAAAGAGTTCGCAGAGCGACGAGTTTGCGCGCGCCCATGAGGTGGTCGAGCAGCCGATGCAGGAGACGATGCAGATGACGCCGACGCCGGACTCGCTGTGGCGCATGGCGGCCAAAGACCACACGCTCGGGACCAAAAACCCGGTGCAGGTCCGTGCCGGCGACAAGATCTATCTCAGCGTCGTGAAGGCCACCCAGGAGGACCTGCGTGCCGGCATCACCGACGTCTGTCCGCTATTCGGCGGCAATCGAAGCGTGTCACCTCATCCGACCCACGCCTGCCCGGGGTTTGAAATGGGGTTCGGCATCCTGCTCGGCATCGTCTACGGCGTTGTGGAGTGGCATCCCTAAAACCGGCAGCCGTTGAGAACGCAATGATCGGCACGGAAACGGTTGCTCCGACGGTCATTGCAACTCGACTTTTCGCTATGCGTGGTCGCCACCAGGGCGACCACCGCAATGGCGAGATTGGACTTAGCTCCAGCCGCGATGTCTGCCGCGTGACCATCCATAGTGATGCCCGCGGCCTCTGCCCCAACCGTAATGATGGCCTCGACCTCCGCGCCCCATATGACCGTGACCATGACCGTGGCCGCCGCGTACCAGAACGGTATCGGCGCTGGTTTGTGCAGCGACGGGAGCCAGCGGCGACACAGGCATCGCAGCGGCCGGTAGCGTGGGCATTATCGCCAATGCGCAAAGAGCAGCGGCACCAATCAGAAAACGATTCATTTTGGCATTTCTCCCTTGGGCCGCGGTTGCGCGGCGAAGGGCAATGTCCCTGATCCCCGAAGGTTCCGTCGAAGGCAACATTGATCGCGATGGTCGCCGAAGTCCCGGCCGACCTAAAGGCAGCGCGCCTGCGCTCTTTCCGGACAGAGCTTGAAGGAGTTCGACAGCGAAAACAGCAGCCTGGCGCTGCGGCTTGAGTTGTCGGGCGCGCGGTAGCCAAGCGGCACGGCCACGGCGATGTCGGCCCGCAGATCGCCCCCCAGAAACAACCGCACGCCGGCGCCGGCCGACGTGAGCGACAGACCGTCGGTGTAGCTGTAGCCGTCGTTCCAGGCCGCGCCGGCGTCGACGAAGCCGTAGAGCTGATAACCGGTCAGGTACTGAAAGCTCAGCTTCTGATCGAAACGCAGTTCGAGCGAACCGGCGATGCCGTTGTCGCCGCTGATCTCGGCGCTGCCATAGCCGCGTCCGAAGGCCGCGCCGCCCAGGTAGAATTGCTGCGACGTGAAAAGCGGGCCGGAGGCAATTTGGCCAGCCCCTGACATTTTCACCGACCAGGCGTCGGACAGCGCCTGGTAGCGTGTAAACCAGAAATCGATCACCGAGAATTTGGCCGATGCGCCGTCGCGCGACAGAAAATCGTCACCCTTTTGCGACGCGCCAAGGATATCGAGGCCCTGACGCCACATCAGCGTGAAATAATTATTGCCGCCGAAATTGTCCTGCAGCCGGTAATCGGAGGTCAGGCTCACGGTGCGGATGTGATCGTTGTAGAACGGGCCGAATACATCGCTCTCGGAGACGTTGCTGAAACCTGCCGCCGCGGTAAGCGTCAGCGTCGAGGCCTGTGATTGCAGCGGAACGACGCTGCCGTGAACCTCGTAAGACTCGGTCCTTGTGATGTCGTTATACAGGCGCCTGACGTCGCCCGGCCGAACCTCGCTGTACAGAGCGGACGCGCCGATCCGCATTCCGTCGGTCCCGACCGGGACCTCGTAGGACAGCCGTCCGAACGCAAGCTCTCGCGGATCTCCGGGTGTGGTCGACAGATTGAGCGCCAGCGTGTCACCGGGCAGCAGATAGGAATTGAATGCGCCCGTTGCATAGGTCTGCCAGGGTCCGACCGTTGATGAGCCCAGATTGTCGACCCCGAACGCGGTGTAGACGCGCCAGGTTTTCAAGTAGACGACGAGGCGGAACCGACCTGTCGCGACGCCGATCTCCTCGAGCGCGGTATCGGTGATGCGCACTCCCGGCCGGCCGTTAATCAGCAGCAGCTGCCGTTCCAGCGTCGCCAGCCGCGAGGGCTGCTCAGCCACGACCGGGTCGAGAAGCGGCCGCACGCCGAAATGCTCCGCGTCTTCGCCTTTCAGCGCGACTTCGGTGATGCTGCCTTCGATCACCTGAAGACGGAGGTGGCCGTCCCTGATGTCCTGCGGTGGAACGATGGCGCGGCTCAGGTGAAAGCCGGCCGCGCGATAGAGGTCGCTGATGGCCCCGGCGATGGCAACAAGATCAGCCTGGGAGACTTTTTTCCCGAGATAAGGTTGATAGGCCGTTATGAACTGATCGGCTGGTATCGTCAGGGCGCCGGTCACTGAGACCTGGCGCAGCTTCACCAGAGGTTTCGAATCCGCTCGCGCCTCCGGCCGCGACAGCCGCGGCATCTGCAAGCCGGATCGGGCTGCCGGCGTCTGCCCGGATTGCGGTGCGTCGAAACGTTTTTCTGTTTGTCGCGGATCAAAGCCGGGCTGACTTGCTTGCTGCGCCTTTGCTGGGACGGACGACACGATCGCCGAAATTATCAGCACCAGGCTCGCGAAAACCGACATTACGGTAACGCGATGCCGCCCTGCTCCCGCCCGGGATACCGATCGTCCGTAGTTCCACGGATGACATAGAGTGAACGTTGGAAAAACCAGTAGCCCCATGATTTTTCTTAGATTTTTATGGTCAACGAACCGTTAACGGGCGCGTAAATTTGGTCGGTCTCCCGCTCATTCAATGTTGAAACATTTCCAGTAAGCCTGCGTGTCAGTCCGCGGTCTGATGGAGCGTTCAATGATTAGAGCTGGCAGATTTGGGCGCATCCTGGTGATGGCGCTTGCGCTCGGTGCGGTTTCCAGCGCGCACGCCGCCGAAGGGGAAGCCTGGTCGGTCAGCAAATCATCCGGCGAAGTATGGATGACCACGACCGGCGCCCAGCAGGTTTCGCTCGGCCAGGAAGAGGTCTTGAAACCCGGCGACACCATCCGGACCGGCCGCAACGGGCGCGTGCTCCTGGTGCGCGGCGCCGAAACAATTCTGGTCGCGCCGAACTCGGTGATCGGCCTGCCCACAGAGAAGAAGGACGGGCTGTCGACGACGATCGTGCAGCAGGCCGGCTCGATCCTGCTCGAGGTGGAAAAGCGCAACGTCAAACATTTCGAAGTCGAGACCCCCTATCTCGCCGCAGTGGTCAAGGGCACGCAGTTTCGCGTCTCGGTAAATGCCGGCAGCGCGCGGATCGACGTGATCAGAGGACAGGTTGAGGTCGCGGACTTCAGGTCAGGGCAGATCGCGCAAGTGATGCCCGGACAAGTCGCGACTGCTTTTGTGCAGGGCAAGCCTGGTCTTTCATTGAGCGGATCGGGCACGTTCAGCCCGATCGAACAGGGCCGGCCGCGCGCATCGACCATCGAACGGATCATGATTCCAAAGACCGGACTTTCTGCACCGCGCCACGCGGCGAACGGGCAGATCAACCGCACGCTCGGGCACGGCAATCACGCCGTGGCCCACATCAATCCTGGGCATGGTGCGACGCGAATATCCGCCTCGCTTGGCGAAGTCAGGCTGAATTTCCACAAGGTCACCCACGGTCTCGCCCACGGAGCGATCTCGACGCCCGGTTCGACGCGAAGCGCTGCCAACAAGGACACGGTTTGGGCTTCTCGCGAAGTCGCCGCAGCCACGGGCGTCAGTCCAGGCAATTCAAACGACGGCAGCAGCAGCGCCAACAGCGCGGCCGGCATCAGCGCGGCGGCGGGACCCATAGCTGCCGTCACGACGGCCGGGAACGGAAATGGAAACAACGGCAATGGCAATGGCAACAACAACGGCGCGAACGGCAACGGAAACAATGGCAATGGCCACGCTTACGGACACAACAAATAGGCCGAAAGATTCTTGAACCGCCGGGCCGGGCACGCGGTCGGTTACGGAATGTAAGGTGGGGGACAACTTGAAACACTATCGGCCGCATATCTTTGTCGTGGTTGCACTGGCAATCGTGCTGTCGTCCGGCTGGCACGGCACGCTCCGCAATGCACTGACCGATCTGCGGTTCGGCTGGGTATCGCGTCAGGCCAGCGGTGATGTTGTCGTCATTGCGATCGACGCCCCCTCGATCGAGAAAATCGGTGTCTGGCCTTGGCCGCGCCGCCTCCACGCCGACTTGCTGCGGCGGCTGGAAATCGCTTGTGTCCGGGACATCGTATTCGACGTCGATTTCAGCACGCCGTCCGACGCGGCGTCGGACCAGGCATTTGCCGAAGCGCTGCGGAGCGCAGGTGGATCGGTGGTCTTGCCGTCCTTCAAGCAGCCGGGAGCCGCCGGCGGCAATGGAACAGCTGTCCATATCAATCGTCCGCTGAAGCAATTCGGCGATCACTCATGGACGGCAGTCGTGAATGTCGACGTTGAACGGGATGGCCTTGTCCGCCGCTACCCGTTTGGCGAGAACCTCGACGGGCAGTTTCTGCCGTCGATGGGCG
>Ga0137403_10010235_pt1 | contig 10392 bp, 12 predicted proteins | sample CZOMad2_1_16fung_FD_122057 | JGI IMG/M metagenome (GOLD analysis project Ga0137403, IMG submission 122057) | Vadose zone soil fungal communities from Angelo Coast Range Reserve, California, USA - CZOMad2_1_16fungal (Hybrid Assembly) | ecosystem: Environmental > Terrestrial > Soil > Vadose zone... | reverse complement strand
TACACCCAGATCTTCGCAGATGTAATGCATTGACCAGCGTCCCGATAGTTATCGGGACTGCGATACTAAATCTGCGGGATCTGCGGGAAATGCATTCCTTTTATTCGTGCCGCAACGAATCAACAGGATTGGCTTTCGCCACTTTGATTGCGTGAATGCTCACGGCAAGAATCGTCACTGCAAGCGTTATTAAGATCGAAAGAACGAATGGCTCGGGTCCCATCGATATCCTGAACTTGAATTTTGATAGCCAGCTGTTAACCATTGGAATCACGACTGGGATTGCAACACCTGCGGCAATTCCCACCATCAATATGAATTTCCTGTTTACCAGGAAGTTAAGACTCGCCACGGTGGCGCCAAGAACTTTGCGGATGCCAAACTCTTTCGTGCGTTGTTCGATCGTGGTGCTTTCAAAGCTATGCAGTCTATCCACCGATTCGCGCAAGGAAACAATTGGTTATCTTGCTGTTAACGGGTTGTAAAGGCGCCTATCTGGGGATTAACGCTCTGTTTCCTTGAAGCCGTCTCAGAAAGGGGGTACGTTTAAAAGAGAAAAAGGGAGGCCTTCTATGGAAACCACCGCTCGACAGCGCATTCTAGCCGTCGATGATGACCCCGTCATTCGTCAGATACTGCATTCCGTTCTCTCGAAGGATTATGAGCTTGTTCTTTTGTCTTCCGGAGAGAACATTCGGCCGCTATTGGAGGGCATCGATCCTGACCTCGTGATATTGGACGTCTCCATGCCCGCGATCACGGTGGGGATGTCCTTGCTGATCCCCGCTCCCGTGAAGTGCTCGGGGCGGAGCGACGTGGCGTCCACCGTCATGATGCCCACGGCCCGGCCGGGGGCGAGCATGCGGTGGACGAGGGGCACGAGGAGGAGGCTCGAGGTGAAGACGGGGACCGACACCGCCGCCGCCACCTCGTCCTGGAACTTGGCGAGAAAGCCGCAGTTGGTCGTCACCGCCCGCACGCCCTCGCGCTCGAGGGCCCGGGCGCCCTCGATGAAGGCGGGGAGGAGCTCTCGCTGCCCGTGGCGCACCACGCGATCCGGCGAGGCGCCGCGCACGCGGTGGTAGAGCACGGGGAAGTCGAAGGTCGCCGCATTGCCCATGTCGCCGGGGATGCGGGGGAACTGCGTGTCGAGCATGAGGATGCCGACCGAATGGCCGAAGATGTTCTGCCCGCCGCGAACCCGGGTCACGTGCTATTCCCCCTTCAGCCGCTAGTTGAGCTGCGCGAGCTTCTGTCGCGCTTTCCTGAGGTGGCCTTTCACGGCCTCGTGGTCCTTGGTGTTCGGGAACTCGGTCAGATAGCGCTCCCAGTCCGCGAGGCCCCGCTGGATCTCGCCCATGTTGCTCCAGGCGATGCCGCGATCCCGCCACTCGCCCGCGGCTTTCGAATCGAGGACCAGGAGGCGATCGATGACGCCAACGACCTTGTCCCAGGCCTGACGCTGCCAGTAGATGGCCTTGAGGTTGACGAGCATCCGCCCCAGGAGGTGCCGGCCCGCCACCGGCGCATAGTGCTCTTCCGTCAGCGTCACTTTCCGCCCGAGGACCCGCCCCACCAGCTTCTCGCAGCTCTCGGGGGTCAGCAGGGCCCCCCCGTTGAACGGGTCGAGGAAGATCTGGGAATCCTCCAGCCGCGCACCCGCGATGAAATGCCCCGGCAGCCCTATCCCCTCCACGGCGAGCCCCAGGCGCTTGCCCACCTCGATCAGGACGAGGGACAGCGTGATGGGGATACCCTGCCGTCGATCGAGCACGTCGTTGAGGAAGCTGTTGCGAGGGTCGTAGTAGTCCTCGCGATTGCCCGCGAAGCCCTGCTCCACGAAGAGGTATTCGCGCAGCCGGTGCAGACGGCCCAGAGGATCGGTCGAGCGTCGCGAGCCATCAACGCCGCGGGCGAGCCCGTCGAGTCTCTCCAGGTAGGCATCCACCTCGAGCGCCGGGTACTCCCACTGGGCGATGGTGAGGGCGGCCCGTGCGAGGTCGAGACGACCATCGGGCCGCGAGACCAACGCGGCGAGCTCGCGGAGTGACGGATCGGCGCCCATCAGCAGCCGGGGGCGTGATGGATACCGGCGGTCTTGAGGGCCGCCAGCTGGATCTCTTCGGCCAGCGACATGGTGCGCGCGGCGGCGCGGCGGGCGGCCTCCTGGTCGTCGGGCGTGGTGGCGAAGCGGAGGAGCAGGGAACGGCCGAGCAGGTGATGGAAATGCTCGTCCGGCTCGATCACGTCGCGGTAGAGCGTGGCCGTGACCTTGTCCCCCGCCCGGTCGCAGAACTCGATGAACTGCCGATTCTTCACGACGGCGATCGCTTCGCGGGTGAATTGCCCCGCGGCCACGCGCTCCACCGTCGTCTTGAGCGTGTCCAGGTACTGGAAGAGGGGCCCGTAGCCCTTGGCGACCGGATTGAAGCCGCCGGCATCGAATCCCAGCTCGCGCAGGCGGTCCACGATCATGCGGTAGTGCTTGGCCTCATCCCCGGCCTGCCGGGCGAAGGCCATCTTGACGTCGACATCATCCGTGGTCACCTGCCACCGCGCGGCGATCTCGGTCGCCTCGATCTCGTTCCTGAGGGCGACCTTGAGAAGGTTCAGGACATTGAGGTCGCCCTCGACCTCCGGCTTGAGCGTGTCGTCGGGCGCGAGCCGCTTGAGGATGGCCTGGTTGCGCTCGTCGAGCTCCCGGACGAACTCCTCGGACGTCACGCCAGGACTCCCGTCTTCAGCAGCTCGGGCAGCTCCTGGGTCAGTGTCTCCTTGGTGACGACCCGGGTGCAACGTGCGTGGAGAGGCTGCGTCTCGCGGGCCAGGGCGTGGGTGGTGAAGCCGAGCACGGGCGGACGCGGCGTCACGCCCTCGAGCGCCTGAAAGGCGGCGGCGTAGTCGAGGTCTCGAGCCGTGAGATCGACGATGACGAGGCGCGCGGGCTCGGCGAGCGCGGCCGTCAGCTCCTCGGGCGTTCTCGCGAAGAGGAGCGAGGTGCCGACCATGCGGGCCGTCTCACGGATTCGGGCGACGAAGAACAAGTCCTTGACGACCGCGACGACCCTGGCCTGCATGTGGATGGGCGGTCAGTCGTCCTGCTCGGTATTGCCGAGCCAGTAGCGGTTCCACTCGGCCAGGTAGGTGAGGGTGGCAAAGTCGCGCATCCGGTCGAGGTAGACCATCCCGTGGAGGTGATCCGTCTCGTGCTGGACGACGCGCGCGAAGAATTCCTTGAGCTCGCCCTCGATGCGCTGGCCTTCACGGTCGTAGGCCTCGAGCCGCACCGACGTGAAGCGCGGGACCATGCCCCGCATATCGGGCACAGAGAGACACCCTTCCCAGCCCTCCTCCATCTCCTCGGTGAGCGCCGTCACCACGGGGTTGATGAGAATGGTGAGGGGGATGCTCGGCGCCTCGGGATAGCGGGGATTGCCGTTGACCTCGACCACGCAGATCTGCTTGAGGACGTGCACCTGCGGAGCGGCCAGGCCGGCGCCGTTGTACTCGCGCATGGTCTCCACCATGTCGTCGATGAGCCGCTGGGTCTCGGCCGACCGGATGTCACCGACGGGCACCGGCAGCGCTTTCTGCCTCAACACGGGATGCCCCAGGCGCGCGACCTTCAGGATGGCCATGTCATGGATCCTCTGCCACAGAAGTGTAGCACGAGCCCGCTAGCCGTCCCGGAGACCCAGGACGTTGAAGGCGGAGACGGGCTTGGCGAAGCCCTTGAGCACGAGCTCCCCCACGGGCTCGGCCGTCACTATCCGATCCACGGCCGACAGCAGGGTCCGGGAGACGAGAATTTGCCCGGCCTTGGCTTCCGAGGAGAGCCGCGCGGCAAGGTTCGAGACGGGCCCGATCGCGCCGTAGTCCCAGCGCCCCTCGAACCCGATGGCGCCCAGCGTCGCGGCTCCCTGGGCAAGGCCCACGCCGAAGTGAAGGTCGTAGCCGCGCTCCCGCCACTGGGGCACGAGGGCCTGGACCCGGCCCCGCATGGCGAGCGCCAGTCGCACGGCCCGCTCCCGGTGGTCCTGCACCTCGACCGGATCGTTGAAGAACACCATCAGGCCGTCACCGGCGAAGTGCTCGAGCGTGCCTTCGCTTTCCACGATCACCCGTCCCAGCTCGCCGTGGTACTCGTGGAGCACATCCATGACCTCCTCCGGAGGCGACGTTTCCGCGAAGGCCGTGAAACCGCGCAGGTCCACGAAGACCACGGTGATCTCGCGCCGGTGGCTCATGAGCGGGTCCTCCGCGCCTCCCGAGATGATCAGCTCCGCCAGCTGCGGCGAGAAGAAGCGCTTGAGCCGTCCCAGGCGCTCGAGTTGGGTCACCTGCGCCTGGACTCGCTGCTCGAGGTTGGCGTTGAGATCGGCGAGCTCCGCCGCCTGGGTCTGGACGGTCGTGTACAGGTCCTTGATCCTGAGCAGGGATCGTACCCGTGCAATCAGCTCGGCCATGTTGACCGGCTTGGTGAGGAAGTCGTCGGCCCCGGCGTCGAGGCCCTTGATGCGCTCGCGCGCCGGGTCCAGCGCCGTCACCATCACCACGGGCAGGATGCCGTACTCGGGGTTGGCGCGGATCCGCCGGCAGACCTCGTAGCCGTCCATGCCGGGCATCATGACGTCAAGCAGCACGAGGTCCGGCTGCTCCGCCTCCACCTTCTCGAGACCCTCCTGGCCGGAGGCGGCGGTCACGATCGCGTAGCCCTTGGCGGCGAGGAGGTCCGCGAGCATCTTCACGTTGTGGACCGTGTCGTCCACGATCAATATCTTCGGGGGCATCGAACCGACGCTAATACCCGGGTGGCCCACGTGTCAAGCTCCGCGCCGCCGCCCGGCCCTCCTTGACTACCCCGCGCGCGGTTGCTAGCATGCCGGTGCGCTGTCTATGCCCCTCCACGAGGTCGGATTGGCCGGTGATCACGCCGCATCCGCCCCGGCGGCCGCTCCGGGGCTGAGCGAGCGCGCGGCACACGTCCTCCTCACCTACACCCCCCTGGGCACGCTCGTGCGCGCAGTCGCGCGCCTGCGGCTGTCGGTGCATTTCAAGCTCCTGGCCGCCTTCCTGCTGGTCGCCCTCCTCGTCGCCGCCATGGGGGCAATGAGCCTGGAGACCATCAGCACCATGTCAAAGCAGAGCGAAGCAATGCACCACGCCCACCAGCGCGTCACCTCGGCCCGCCAGGCCCAGCACGCCCTCGCCATGCAGATGAACTACACGGCCATGGCGCTCATCCTGCGTGACGAGGCGACCATCGGGAGCATCCTTCGGGAGAACAATCGGCTGAACAGCGCGCTGGCCCAGGTCGACGACTCTGCGCCGCCGGAGGAGCGCGACGTGATCCAGCGCATCCGCACCGCGCAAGGCGAAGTGATGGCCACCGTCGCCGACGTCGCCAACTTCGTCCGCGACGGCAAGATCGAGGAGGCCATGCAGCTGCAGCTCAGGACCGGCTACCCCCTCTTCCAGCAGGTCGAAGGCCTCGTCGAACAAGTGGTGCGGATCGAGGAGGAGGGCATGGCCCGCCAGCGCGAGGCCACCATCCGCGCGAACCGCCGCGCCTTCTACTTCATGGGTGGCTTCGTCCTCGCCTCGTTCCTGCTCGCGCTTCTCCTCGGCTTCGTCATCTCGTGGTCGTTCATCCTGCCGGTGCGCCGAGCCGAACGTGTCCTCGGCCGGATCGCCAAGGGCGACTTCAGCACGACCGTCACCGTGGACAACCGCGACGAGTTCGGCGCGCTCGCAGCCCGGATGAACAACATGAGCGCCGAGCTCCGGCGCCTCTACGAGGAAGAGCGCGAGGCCGCCCGCCAGCTCGAGGCGCTCAACAGCCAGCTCGCGCGGGCCAGCCAGGCCAAGTCGGAATTCCTCGCGAACATGAGCCACGAGCTGCGCACGCCGATGAACGCCATTCTCGGCTTCACCGAGATGATCCTGGACGACATCTACGGCGAGGTGTCCCCGGAGGTCCGTGGGCCCATTCAGGACGTCCGCACGTGCGGGCAGCAGCTGCTCCGGCTGATCAACGACGTCCTCGACCTCTCCAAGATCGAGGCGGGCCGGATGGAGCTCTCCCTCACCGACTATTCCGTCCAGGAGGTGGTGGAGACGGCGCGGACCTCCCTCCGCTCGCTCGCCGAGGAGAAAGGGCTCAAGTTCACGGCGAATGTACAGCCCGACATTCCCCTCGCCTTCGGCGACGGCAAGCGCATCACGCAGTGCCTGACCAATCTCGTGGGCAACGCCCTGAAGTTCACCAAGCAGGGCGGCGTGGAGATCGGCGCCCGTCTCGAGGGTGACATGGTCGTCTACAGCGTCACGGACACCGGCATCGGGATCCCGGGCGACCAGCTCGATCACATCTTCGGCGAGTTCCGCCAGGTGGACTCGAGCATCAGCCGCGAGTTCGGCGGCACCGGTCTTGGGTTGAGCATCACGAAGACCTTCGTCGAGCTCCACGGAGGCCGCATCTGGGTCGAGAGCGAACCGGGACGCGGCTCGACGTTCCGCTTCGCGATTCCCCTGCGGATCGCGCAAGCCACGGAGGTAGTATGAGTCAGAAGAAGATCCTGCTCGTCGAGGACAACGAGTTCAACCGCAAGATCGTCCACGATCTGCTCGCCCGCCATCCGTACGACCTGATGGAGGCCCACGACGGCGAGACGGGCGTCGAAGCGGCGCGCCGGGAGAAGCCCAACCTGATCATCATGGACGTCCAGCTGCCCAAGATGTCGGGCCTGGACGCGACCCGGCAGATCCGAGCCGAGCCCGAGATCGCCAAGATCCCCATCATTGTCGTCACGTCGTTTGCGTTGAGCGGCGATGACAAGAAGGCCATGGATGCCGGCGCCTCGGCCTACCTCGCCAAGCCGTACAGCCCGAGGCAGCTGCTGGAAGCCATCAAGAAATGGTTGGGCGACGCGTGAGCGCCGCCACAAGGAGGGAGGAGCCATGAGCACCATCAGCCGATGGATAGCCGCGTGGACTATCGCCTTCGCGGCCCCTGCCCTCGCCGTCTCGCCCGCATGGGCCGGGCAGGAGGATCAGTTCACCCCGGAGTTCAAGGCGGTGCGGAGCGCGGCCGATCCGAAGCACACGCCGAAGATCGTGGCGCCCGACACCGTCAAGCGGGGGCAGTGGTTCGACGTGACGGTCAGCGTGGGAGCGGGGGGTGACCATCCGTCGCTCTCGGAGCACTACGTGCGCTACATCGCGCTCTACATCAACGGCGCGGAGATCTCGCGGGCGTACCTGCACCCGGTCTTCTCGTTCCCCAAGATCACCTTCACCATCGCCCTCGACGAGGGGGGGACGCTCAAGGCTCTCGAGGAGCCGACCCACTCGGCCGCCTGGGAGGCCTCCAAGCCCATCACCGTGACGCCCTGAGACGGGCCGCGCGACAGGCTACTTCTTGCCCATCTCCACGGTGACGCCGGTGGTGTCCTTGTCGCCGACTGTGACTTCACGGCTGACGGTGCCCAGGGTCTCCTGCCAGATCTTGAGCGTGTACTTGCCCGGAGGCACGTTGTCGATCGCGAACTCGCCGGCGGGACCCGTCACGGCAATGAAGGGGTGATCCGTCGCCACCACCCACGCCCGCATCCAGGTGTGGAGATCGCAGTCCACCCTCACCGTCTCGGCCTTCTTGAATATCATTGGGATCGTCCGCCCCTTCGGCTGGGTCCGGTTGAACGTCGGGTTCTCAGTGCTGACGCTGTGGAGGTTGTGGAGGAGGGGGTCGCTGTTGAGGAACTCGACGGTGCCGCCCACCGGGACGATGACGACTCTCGGGGCATACACGCACCCCTGCTGGTCCACCTGCACGGGCTTCGTCGACGGCTCCCACTTGTTCCCCGGCGGCGGCTGGACTGACACGACCGCCCAGCGGATACCCCGATTGGCCCCAAGGACCAGATCCTCGGCTTCCCTGCTCTTGCCGCACACGTATTGGTCGATGTTGATGGGAATCATCTTCTTCTCGGGCGCGGGGCCGGCGTAGATCACGGCGCCCTTGATGGACGCTGCCGGCGCGGGCGCCGCCGACAGCAGACAGACGATGACGGCGAGCCCGACGACGCAGGCCGGGCGGCGAGCGGAACTCCTCATGGCGATCTCCTCGTTGCCAAGCCTACCGGGTGCGGTTCGTCCACTTGAGCCCGTAGCGGTGCGGCTCGTACCCTTCGAGGTATCGGACCAGGGCGTCGACGTCGGGAGCAGGATACCAGAGGTCGAGAAATTCCGGCTTGATGAAGCCCTCGTCGATTCCGCGTTGAAACTGCGTCCACAACGGATCGAAGAAGCCGTCGAGGTCCAGGACGGCCACGGCTTTCCGATGGTAGCCGAGCTGCTTCAAGGTCAGCGCCTCCAGCACCTCCTCCATCGTGCCGAGCCCGCCCGGCAGCGCCACGAAGGCATCGCCCCGCTCGTCCATGATCGCCTTCCGGTCCCGGAGCCCGTCCGTGACCACCAGCTCACTGACCTTCGTCTCCCCCACGCCCAGGTCGAGGAGGGCGCGCGGGATCACGCCGGTCACGAGGCCGCCCCCGTCGAGCACCGCACGGGCGAGGGCGCCCATGAGCCCGACGCTCCCGCCCCCGTAGATGAGCCTCCAGCCGCGCCGCGCGATCTTTTCGCCCAGCTCCACCGCGGCGGCGAAGTATTTCGGATCGACCGCGTCACTCGAGCCGCAAAAGACCGTGACCGAGCCGATCACCCGCGCAGGCTCCACAGCCAGCCCACCGCTCCCGCGCCCAGCACCAGCCACACCGTCTCGACCTTGAGGCGCCACAGGATGCCGACCGACGCGAGCGCAACGATGGCCGTGAACGGCGAGACCACCGCTCCGCGAGCGAGCGGGATGGTCGCCGCCACGATGGCGCCGACCACCGCCGCGTTCACCCCCGCCAGGAAGTCCCTGATCCACGCCAGGCGCTTAAGCCGACTCATGAGTGGGGCGGCGACCAGGACCACGGCGAAGGCCGGGGCGAAGACGCTGAGCGCGGCCACGATGGAGCCCAGCAGGCCGCCCGCCTGGTAGCCGACGAACACCGAGAGATTGACGATGGGGCCCGGCGTCATCTGGCCGAGCGCCAGCCCGTCGAGGAAGACGCGATCCGACATCCAGCCGAAGCGCCCGACGGCTTCACCACGCACCACCGGGATGATGACGTAGCCGCCGCCGTAGACGAGCGCGCCCATCTTGATCCAGAGCCAGGCCAGGCGCGCGTAGACCTCGGGCGCGGCCGTCATGAGCGCCGGCACCGTCCACGCCCGCGCCGTGGAGGTCCGGGCCGCGAGCCTTCTCAGGGCGGCGGCCGTTGCACCGCAGAGGATGAGCGTGAGCGCCGTGTCGAGATGGAGCTTTGCCGTCAGGATGAAGCCCACGGCGCAGAGCAGGGCCAGATCGATGCGTGTCACCGCGGAGCGCCCAAGTCGCCACGCCGAGAAGAGGATCACCGCGACCACGGCGGGCGCGATGCCGGTGAAGACGGGGCCCAGGGCCGGCAGCGAGCCCCAGCGCTCGTAGAGGAGCGTGAAGAGGAGCATCACGCAGAAGCCGGGCAGGATGAAGGCCGCGCCGCCGAGGAGCGCCCCGGGCAGCCCGCCGCGGGTGTGGCAGATGAGCACGCCCAGCTGCGTCGAGGCGGGGCCCGGCAGCATCTGGCAGAGCGCCAGACCGTCGAGAAACTCCTGCTTGGTGAGCCAGCGCCGCCGCTCGACGACCTCGGTTTCCATCATGGCGATGTGGACGAGCGGGCCGCCGAAGCCGGCGAAGCCCAGGCGCAGGAAGAGGCGGACCAGGTCCCCGAGCGGTCTCGGGCCGCTCACCCGGAAGCGCGGCCGGCCCGCGCGGCATTGTCGCGGGCTATCGTGGCATTGCGCCGGAGTCCCGCCGGCTTGGGTCTCAGGAGCGCGGTGCCGGTAAAGCGCGCGCGGAGCTCCTCATCGCTCATGGCGCCGATCCCCTCGGCTCCTGGATACGGCGCCGAAGGCAGAAACGCGCTCTCGCCCGTCACGGGCGACTTCCGGTTCCACGGGCAGACGTCCTGGCAGATGTCGCAGCCGAACTGCCACGGGCCGAGCTCGCCCTCGAGCGCGGCGTCGATCGCGCCGCGGTGCTCGATGGTCAGGTAGGAGATGCAGCGGCGCGCGTCGAGGACATACGGGGCGGCGAACGCTCCTGTCGGGCAGGCGTCGAGACAGGCGCGGCAGGAACCGCAGCGGTCCGGGAGCGGCTCGTCGAAGTCGAGCTCGGCCGAGGTCAGGAGCACGCCGATCAGGAACCAGGAGCCAAGGTCCGGGTGGAGCAGCATGGTGTTCTTGCCGATCCAGCCCAGCCCCGCTCGCGCGGCGAGATCGCGCTCGAGGACGGGACCCGTATCG